>WBZO01001298.1_pt1 | contig 39949 bp, 31 predicted proteins | sample 5204261 | NCBI WGS metagenome assembly WBZO01 (sample SAMN12412400, study PRJNA552823) | activated sludge metagenome | isolation source: activated sludge from anammox sidestream of wastewater treatment plant... | place: USA: North Carolina | collected 2017-09
TCGGGGTGACAGGATTCGAACCTGCGACCTCCTGGACCCAAACCAGGCGCTCTAATCCAGGCTGAGCTACACCCCGCGGAACGCCGATGCCGCGCCGGCGCCGGCCAGGCCCCGGCGACATCGCCACACCCTCACCTTCCCACGTCACGCTCCAACGTCACGGTCCCTCCCCACGTCTCCACGCCACGTCCCCGCCTCACGCCCAAGGCCGCGCCGGCGTGCCGGCACGAGCTTAGGATAGCCGCCCGCACGAGGGTCACAAACAGGTCCGCGGGTTGCGGCCCGTCGGGCGCGACGCGCCCGGGACGCCGTCCGGACCGCGGAGACCGCGCGAATCGAGACCGCGCGAATCGAGAGCGCGGGAATCGAGAGCGCGGGAATCGAGACCGCAGGAATCGAGGCGCCAGGAGTGGAGACCGCGGAATCGGAGCCGCGGAGGAACCGCCGGAGACTCGGAGCGACGCTTGGCCATCGGCCGCCCATTGGCGATACAGCACTCGTCCGGCACCCGTCACCTGCTTGAAGCCTGCGTGACGAGCGCCGCTGACGCCCGCGCCGCCGAGGCCGCCGGCGCTGACCAAATCGAGCTGAGCCGCGCGCTCGAAGTCGACGGGCTGACGCCCGAAGCCGGCGTGGTCGAGGACGTCTGCGGGACGTGCCGGGCGCCGGTTGTAGCGCTCGTCCGTTCGCGGCCGGGCGACTTCGTCTATGGCCCGGCGGAGATCGCGCGCATGTCAGCCGAGGTCGCGCGGATGCGAGCGAGCGGCGCGCGGGCGGTCGCCGTCGGCGCGCTGACCCCGCAGCGCGAGGTCGATCAGGCCGCCTGCCGTGCGCTGGCCGCCGCAGCCGACGGCCTCGACCTCGTCTTCCATCGGGCGTTTGATGCGACGGCGGACGCGGCGCGGGCGCTCGAGACGATCATCGGGCTCGGCTTCTGCCGGGTGCTCACATCGGGCGGCGCGGCGACGGCGCTGGCCGGCGTGACGGCGCTGCGCGGGCTCGTGCAGCGGGCGCGCGGGCGGATCGCGATTGTCGCGGCGGGAGGCATTCGCGCGGCCACGGTGGCTGAGGTCGTGCGCCGCAGCGGTTGCAGACATGTGCACGGCACGTTCCGTCGGCTGCCGGACTCGCGGCGGGTTGCGTCGGGCGACGCGCCGCAGGCGGAGGCGGGTGTTCGGCTGGACGCTCGCGAGCTGGCGGCGGCGCGGCGCGCGCTCGACATTGTTGCGGCGGGTGGATGAGGGTCGCCCAATCCGAGCCGGGCGCACGGTGATCCGAGCCGCGACCGTGAGGGAGCGGTGCCGCCGGAGGAGCACGCGGTGCCCGCTGTAGTGCCACTCGCTTGCGCTCCCGGCTCGTGGCGCGGTCTCGGCGGGGCGCGGCGCGGTGCGGCATGGCGCGGCGCGGCGCGTGAGAGCGACGTTTGCGGAAGGGCGGAGGGAGGAGCACGGGCCGTGACGACGAGCGTCACAAACCCGCGCTCCCCGGGTCTCCGACTCACCCTTCAGGAGCCAAGGCTGCGGGAACAGCGAAGGGGTCCATCCGTCGCGGCCGGGGCCAAAGCCCGCCCGTGAAGCAAAGAGCAAAGCGCTACGGCGCAGAACGACCGGGCGTCACGTAAGACAACGAGCCCTCAGCAGACATGCAGCCGCAGTCAACCGGCTGACAAAGCCGGCGCGACCTGAACCCGTCAGCCCACACCCGACCGGGCCGGGCCACTGGTCCGAGATGTAATAACCAGCCAGGCCCGCGGCGCATTCCACAGCGACGCGCTGTTTTGCATCCGTTTGTTCGCCCTACGGGCGGAGAAACTCCAGGGAGAATGGCAGGTTTCCAGGGGTTGAAACCCCTGGCTACGACCGCCCGCCCTCCGGGCGGCATGCGGGGTGCCACCTGGCGCCACCTCATGCCACCCAAAGCTGGCTCGGCTGCCGGCTCGCACGCTTACGGCTGCGCCGAAGCATTGCCACCCATGCCACGCGGGCCACCCATGCCACGCGGCCAGCGGCCGACCTCCATCACAAGTGGGTCAGCAGGTAGTTCAGCGTCATCTCGCGCTCGTGCCGGCTCCCGCGGCCGATGCCGTGGCGGTCCAGCGGGTAGAGCATCAGGTCGAACTGTTTGCCGGCGCGTTGCAGGCGGTCGATGAACAGCAGCGTGTTGTGCATGTGCACGTTGTCATCCATCATCCCGTGGTAGATCAGCAGCCGGCCGTGCAGGCTCGACGCCGCGTCGAGGGCCGATGAGCGCCGATAGCCCTCCGGGTTGTTCGCGGGCGTCCGCATGTAGCGCTCGGTGTAGATCGTGTCGTAGTGCCGCCAGTCGGTCACGGGAAAGGCCGCGATCCCGACCTTGAACATCTTGCTGTGCGTCAGCGCGTAGCAGACCATGTAACCGCCGTAGCTGCCGCCCTGGATGCCGATGCGTTCGGGATCGGCGTAGCCCTGGTCGATCAGCCAGCGCACGCCGGCCTCGATGTCGGCGAGCTCGGCCTCGCCCAGGCGCTGGTAGGCGTGCCAGGCGCTGGCGGCGCTTTCGCCGCTGGCGGAGCGCGGGTCGCAGTACCACACGATGTAGCCCTTCTGCGCCAGCATCTGGTCCTGGAGGTACCGCGTCCCGCGCCAGCGGTTGCTCACCGTCGGCGAGCTCGGCCCCGCGTACACGCTGCACAGCACCGGGTAGCGCACACCTGGCTCGTAATCCGCCGGCAGGACCAGCAGCGCATTGAGCTCCGCGCCGTCGGGCGTCGGCACGCGGAGAAAGCGCGCCTCGCCCAGCTTGAACTCGCCCAGCGTGTCGACGTCGTTCTCGCTGATCCAACGCAGCGGCGAGCCGTCGGCGGCGCACAGGCGGACGCGCGGCGGCGTCGTGAGATTGCTGAACGTGTCGATGAACATGCCGAGCCCCGGGTTGAAAACCACCGAATGGGCGAAGCCGGCCTCGGTGAGCCGCTCGGGCGGATCGCGGCCGTCGAGGCGGACGCGATAGGCGTTGGCCTGGATCGGGCTGTCGAGTGAGCCGCTGAAGTAGACCCAGCCGCCGGCCTCGTCGACGCCGTGGACGCTGCTGACTTCCCAGGGTCCGCGGGTGACGCGGTTGAGCATGACGCCGTCGCGCGCGTAGAGATACAGGTGCGCGAAGCCGTCGTACTCCGAGCGCCAGACGAAGCGGCCGTCGGCGAGCCAGCGCGGGGCGTCGAGCACGTTGACCCAGGCGGGCGACAGCTCGCGGATGAGCGTGCGGACCCGGCCGGTCTGCGGGTCGGCTTCGTTGAGGTCGAGCCAGCGCTGCTCGCGGTCCTGGACCTGGAAGATCACCTTGCCGTCGGGCGACCAACTGACGCGCACGATCAGGATCTCGGTGTCGCCGTACGCGTCGAGATCGGCCCACACGACGTCGCCGCCGGCGGCAGGGACGATACCGAGGCGCACGCTCGGGTTGGGCTCGCCCGCGTGTGGATAGCGCGTGTTTTCGATGCGCTGCGGGACGGCGATGTGGTCGATCAACGCATGCGTGGGCACGGGGCTCTCGTCGAGTTGCAGGAAGGCGATAAAGCGGTCGTCCGGGCTCCACCAGTACGCGCGCCAGTCGCCGCGGCCGTAGACCTCTTCCTGGTAGAGCCAGTCCAGCACGCCGTTGAGGAGCGTGGGCGATCCGTCGCTCGTGAGTTGCCGCACCTCGCCCGAGGCGATCTCGACGGCGTGCAGGTTGTGGTCACGCACGAACGAGACGAAGCCGGCCTTCGGGCTCAGGGCGATCTCGCTGGCGCCGCGGCGCTCGAAGAGCCGCGCCACGCGCCGGCTCTCGAAGCCATAGGCGTACTCGTGCCCGTCGTGCGAAAACAGCGCCCACGAGCGGTCGTCGCTGAACGACCGCAGGCCGCGCGCCAGCCGCTCGACGCTGGCCGCTTCCATTCCCGATTCGGCCAGCGCCGCCTCGACCGCCTCCGCGTCGTACACCGGCGCCGCGTCGCCGCTCAGGGCGGCGATGCGCTGCGCCCGGCCGCCACGCTGCTCCTGGTAATGCTCGTCGTCGAGCCAGCTCAGCCCGCGGGCGTAGCTGCCGTCGATGTTGACCCGGCCCTGGCCGAAGAGCATCTCCGGCGTGATGAGGCGCTGGCCGCGCGGCGCGGCCTCGCTCGCCGGCTGCGTCTGCTGCGCCGGCGCGGGCGCGACGGCTGCGACGCCCAAGATCCCGAACCACAGCCACGCCACCGCGACGCTGTACGCCTGACGCATCCGGAGACCCTCCCTCTGGTTGATGGCGAAGCCGGGGCGTGCACCCGGCCCCAGGTCACTTCCTCACGAGCAGTCCGCGCGTGGCCCCGCCGGCCCCGGCCCGCAGGATCGTTGACACGGCGCGGACGTCGTCCACGACGTAGTAGCAGTTCGGATCGAGCTGCCGGGCGCGCTCGATGGTGCGCGGCACATCACGGCGCGGCGCCTGGACGAACAGCAGGAAGACCGGGCCGTCGCGGCCCGCACCCTCGAACTCCGTAACGCGCCAACCCTGCTCACGAAGGCCGGCGGCGACGGCGCCGCGCTGCCGGGTGAAGATGCGGACGGCCTGCTCGCCGATGGCGAACCAGCGCTCCACCGTCATCCCGAGAAAATTGCCCAGGGCAAAACCCAGCGCATACGAGACAGCCACGAGCGGGTGCGACAGGTTCGTCAGCACCTGCGCCACGGCGAAGACCCAGACCAGCACCTCCGTGAAGCCCAGGACCAGGGCGACGCCCCGCCGGCCGTGAACGACGAACAGCACCCGCAGGGTGCCGAGCGAAACGTCCACCACCCGCGCCAGGATGACCACGCCGCAGGTCGCCAGGATGTCCAGGTTGAATTCCATCCCGCACGCTCCCTTAAGTACTTGGCCCGCAATCGTATCCGATTCGCCGACCCCGGCCCCCAACCGGGACGCTCACGGCCGCAACCGAGCCCGGACCGCCGGAAAACGGTCAAGCCGGGCGGCCCAGGCATCCGATAAGCCACGCGCGGGGACGCTTCGTCAGCCCCCGGCGTTCGCGATGTATTCGGGCTCAACGATCGTCGAAACAGCCCGGGTAGATCGCCTTGCGAGCAGGACAAGCCATGCAAAAGCCCACGCCTCGTTCGAAGACCGTCGCCAGGAACACTACCCACTCGCATCGTACGGCGCGAACCCCGGCCGGCAAGACGTCGGCGACGGGCGCGCTGCGCCCGGCCGCGACGCGGACAGCGACGACGGGCGAGGCGGCCGCGGACTCGCAGCGGATCGCCGGCGCCCGGCAGGCGCTGCGCACGCTTCCGGAGACGTTCATGGACGAGCGCGACGACGTGCTGGGCGTGATCAATGAGCTCGAAGACCAGCTCGATCGTTACGAGCAGATACGCGAGACGCTGGAGCGCGAGCTGGGCGAGACGAGCCAGCAACTCCAGGCCTCCCGCCAGCGCGCCCAGGAGCTCGAGTGGCAGGTCGTCACCCTCCAGACGCGGGTCGAGATGGTCGACCAGTCGCGGCAGGAGATCGTCGCGCTCGAGGCCGAGCTGGCCGAGGCCAACCAGCGCGCCCAGCGCGCCTCCGAGCAGGCCGCCCACATCGAGCAGGAAAAGCACCAGCTCGCCGCCGAGCTGAAGAACACCGCCGCGCAGCTCGAGGAGCTGTGGTCGATCCGCAAGGAGCGCGACGGGCTGCGCACCGACGCGAAGAACCTGCGCGGCCGCATCGAGCTGCTGGAGCGCAGCCAGCGCGAACTGAACGAGGAGCGCACCGCGATCGAGGCGCGCTTCCAGCAGGCCCACGCCGACGCCGAGGAGCAGCGCAGTGCCCGTAACACGCTCGAGCTCGAGCTGCGCGCCAGCGAGGACCGGCACGTCGAGCTGCGCCGCGTCATCGAGGCCCTCGAGCAGAAGATCGAGACCCAGCGCAACGACCGCAAGGCCCAGCAGGCCCAGATCACCAAGCTCGAACGCGAGAACACCCGCCTGCTCGAGCAGCAGCAGTACTACGAGCGCGAGCTCAACTCCCTCCGCAACATGAACCGCACCGCCGAGTTCGCCCTCAGCAACGTCAAGAAAGCCTTCGCCGAGGTCCGCGTCGCCCTCTCTGAAACCAAGACCCGCGCCCGCCGACGCACCAACGAGGCCTGGCCGCCCCGCTCCGGCAACGGCGTCGAGACCACCGCCACCAACGGCACACGCGCCATCGGCGTGCCGGCAGGCGGGGCCTGACGACCGCCAGACGTGCGAAAAGGCCACGCACCGATCGTCGGGCGCGCCGGCCATCTGGCATGCGGATCCCCGGCGCGCCCGACGCCGGTGCGCCGCGCCCGGTGAGACGCAGGACCCCGGCCGCCCGGATTACTCCCTTCCGGAACGCCGGCGCCGGCCCACGGCCGCGTTGCGTCTGATAACCCGGCGACCCACGCCGGCAGCATTTCCGCAAGCCGCCTAGTGTAGTGCCTCGCAAATAACTGCCTGTCCCTATGCAGGGTGAACTGCCTGTCCCTATGCAGGGTGAACTGCCTGTCCCTATGCAGGGTGGGGCGGGCTTCCAGCCCGCCCGAGCGGGCCAGATGCCCGCTCCACCCATCCGTGATACCGTCACATTTCTGCGAGGCACTACACTAGAATGGTTCGCGGGCGCGCGCGTCGCGCACGCGCGCTGTCCGTAGTCCATCGCATCCTTGTCGGCACGCCGATCCGGAGTGCCGCGGCGGTTTGCGCTTCAGCCGGGGGCTGTGCGTTTTCCGGGGGAAAGATCATATGTCAGGACGTGCTTTTTTCTCGCGCCGGCTGGCGGTGGTCCTCGGGGTATGCCTGGGGGGGATCGGCGTGGCGCTGTCGGCGCTGATCCCGACGACGCCCGCCGACTTCTATCAGCCCGGTACGCAGCCGGGGACGCTGGGCGACTTCATCTTCGAGTCGACGAATTGCAGTATTTGCCACGGCTACTACAACGAAGCGCACGCGCCGTGGGACCGCTGGGCCAATACGCTGATGGCACAGGCGGCGCGTGACCCGGTCTTCTGGGCGTGCCTGGCCATTGCCAACCAGGACCTGGAGGGCGCCGGCGAGTTCTGCATCCGCTGTCACTCGCCCGGCGCCTGGCTCGAGGGCCGCGCCACCCCCGCCGACGGCAGCGCATTCATCCCCAAGGATTTCGACGGCGTGAACTGCCACGCGTGCCATCGCCTGGTGGACCCGCTGTACGCGACGGAGAACCCGCTCGACGACATCGTGATCCTCGAAGAGCTGGAGATGATCCCGCCCGATCCGCACAACGGCCAGATGATCGTCGATCCGTACGATCGTCGCCGCGGCCCGCGCGACCTGGGCCAGTTTCCGTATCACGCCTGGCGGCAGTCGCCCTACCACCGCGAGAGCTTCCTGTGCGCCACGTGCCACGACGTGAGCAACCCGGCCTACACGCGCCAGCCCGACGGAACGTACAAGCTTGGGCCGCTCGACGCTCCGCACCCGACGCACCTGAAAGCCGACCAGTTCCCCATCGAACGCACCTACAGCGAGTGGCTCAAGAGCGCCTTCGCCCAAGGACCGATCGACATGGGCGGCCGCTTCGGCGGCAACCAGCCCCTCGTCAGCAGTTGCCAGGATTGCCACATGCCGAAGACCTCCGGCACGGCCTGCATCCCGGGGCTGGCCCAGCCGCGCAATGACCTGGCGGTGCACGCGCTGCACGGCGGGAATACGTGGGTGCTGTCGGCGATCCGCAACCTGCACGACGACGGGGTCACGGGCCTGACGGCCGAGTCCGTGGCCTTGGCGCAGCAGCGGACACGGGAGTTCCTGGCGGCGGCGTCGGACCTGGAGCTGTCGCAGCCGGTGCCGGGCGAGATCAACGCCCGGGTCATCAACCAGACCGGGCACAAGCTGCCGACGGGCTACCCGGAGGGACGGCGGATGTGGCTTAATGTGAGATTTCTGGATCATAACGGCGCCCTCGTCCGCGAGCATGGCGCCTACGACGCGAACGAGGCCACGCTCACGACCGAAGACACGAAGGTCTACGAGGCCAAGCTGGGCCTCAGCCAGGACGTCGCCGACCTGACGGGGCTGCCGGCCGGCGAGTCGTTCCATTTCGCCTTGAACAACGTCTGGCTGCTCGACAATCGCATTCCGCCGCGAGGCTTTACGAATGCGGGGTTCGCGGAGGTTCAGGCGGCGCCGGTGGGCTACGCGTACGAGGACGGGCAGCATTGGGACGACACGGCGTACACGATCCCCGCAGGGGCGGTTCGGGCGGAGGTGCGGGTGTTCTTCCAGACGAGCACGCGGGAGTACATGGAGTTCCTGCGGGTCGCCAACACGACCGACAGCTCCGGACAAGTAGCGTACGAGCAATGGGTTGCGACCGGGCGCAGCGCGCCGGCGGAGATGGATTTCGCAGTGCTGGACCTGGCGATCCCGGGCGACCTGAACGGGGATGGACGGGTCGATCAGTCGGACCTCGGGATCCTGTTGGCGGCGTTCGGGACCGGCCCGGAGGGCGATCTGGACGGCGACGGCGATACGGACCAGGCCGACCTAGGGGTGCTGCTGGCGTTCTTCGGCACGGGCTGGTGAGCCGCTGCCCGCCCGTCAGATTGAGCCCGGCCGGCCGAAGGGGTCCGGCGGCGGGACCTTAACACAAAAAAAGTGAGATTCGGACTTGAAACTTCCGTCCTGAGGGACTATCTTGCAGATCATCTGCTGGTAGTTCTGTGAGGGTGGAAGCGGAAACCGCATTGCCGTGCCCATTCTGATCCGGCTACCGGGGATAATGAGGTTTGATGCCGGATGCGCTGGCCAATTCGCTTGACGTAGTCTCGCGGGCGGGCTAAAATGCACCTCATCAGAGGAGGGAGTCGCGTTCTCTGGCTCATGTCTGGGTAAAGGTCAGGGTACTGTTCGCGGTCAATGGGTGAGGGAAGCGTATATCTCTCCCCTGCAAGAGCCCTGGAGGTATCAGGGTAATAGGGAAAGGAGACGGGATCGGGCGGGCCGGTCAGTCGTCTCTCGGGTCATCCTTCGAAGGAGAGGATTTCATGAAGAAGTTTGTTGTTTCTACGGCGATTCTGGTCGGATTCGCCGCGAGCGCTCTCGCGGGCGGTGTTACGTCGTTGCAATTGATGAACAACGGCGGCCTGACGCTCACCAACCCGCCGCGCGTCGTTGACAGCCTGGACCTGCGCCTGGCGATGAACAACGGCGACGACTGGACGTCGACCGCCCTGCACATCACGCTCCACCAGCCGGACAAGACCCTGGCTCCGCCGAACGTCATCAACCTGTCGTTCCCCCCGGTTGTCCCGGCCGACGCCGATGAGGACGGCATCCCCGACCCCATCGCGCCGACGGTCCAGTGGCGCAACGCGCGCTCGACCCCGAACGACTACCCGAACGTCGTCCAGATCGACTCGCCGAACAGCACGATCGGCATCGCCCAGGCGGCGACCGGCAACAACCAGGGCTTCACCGGCCTGATCTGGTTCGACACGGGCAGCAACCCGAACGCGAACTTCACGCTGTTCCGCATCGGCATCGCCTCGACCATCCTGGACAAGCCCGAGCTCACGCTTGAGAACACGGGCATCCTGGTCGCGACGATCAGCGGCACGCACACCTTCGCGCAGAGCGGTGGCACGCTGATTCCGTTCGAGTTCCAGGTCTACCAGGTTCCTGAGCCCGCCACCCTGGCCCTGCTGGCCCTGGGCGGTCTGGCCGGCCTGATCCGCCGCCGCTAAGACCGGCTGCGTCAGGATTCGGAATCCTCGGAATCGGGCGGACTTCGGTCCGCCCGATTCTCTTTTTCCGACGGACGCGCGCCCATCCGCCTCGCCAACCGTTTTCCAACCGCGGCACGCGACCACTTCAACCAACCGCAGCCGGTGAATATACTGCCGGCGTCGGACGACGATCGACCATGGACGAAGCGCCTCGCGCACGCACACAACGCCGCTCGGCGCGAACCCGCCGTCCGAGCCGGGCCGCTCGTCCGAAGCCACGATGCCGGAGATACGCGCCGACGAGCGGCGGGCAACCAGTATGCCGAAGCTGATCATCCACACGCCCGAGGGACAGCGCTGCGAGCTCGACCTGGCCGCCAGGCACCTGAAGCTCGGCCGCGCCGACTGGTGCGATTTCGTCTTGCGGAACGACGCCGAGGTCTCGCGCGAGCACGCCGAGATCTGGCTAGACGACGGCGGCAGCGTGATCGTCGAGGACCTGGGCTCGAAGAACGGCACGCGCGTCGACGACGGGCCGGTGTTCAAGGGCGCTCGGCGGCCGGCGGCCCGGATGATCCGCATCGGCGAGCACGAGATCGAGATCGTCGGGGCGAGCCGGTCGGCCGAGCAGCCGCGCTTCGCGCCCGACCACGACACGCGCCTGAGCGACACGCAGTATTTTCCGAGCAGCCGCGGGCTGGGCGACTTCAACCAGCAGCGGCTGGGGCTGCTGATCCAGCTCACGGAGCGGATCGGCGGTGTCTTCGAGCGCAAGCAGCTGCTGGAGCAGGCGCTCGACGCCTGCTGCGAGGCGCTGGGCTTCGAGCGCGGGCTGATCGTGCTGAAGACACAGCGTGGCGACACCGAGCTGCCGGTGGTGCGCAACATTCAGCGTGACGAGACGGGCGCCTTCAAGGTCAGCCGCACGATCATCAACCGGGCGCTGGTGGAGGGAGAGCGCGCCATCGTCAACAACCCGGCCACGGACCTTCAGGGCAGCCTGACCGAGAGCCTGGTGCGCTTTCCGATCTGCTCGGCGCTGTGCGTGCCGATCCTGTATCGCGGCGACGTGCTGGGCGTGGTCTACGGCGACCGCATCACGCAGGCCTCGACGTATCAGCCCGAGGACGTCGATTTTCTGGCGGCGATCGCGCAGCAGGTCGGCGTCGGGCTGGCGAACCTGGCGCTTTTCCAGGAGCGCGAGAAGGCCCAGCTCGTCTACGCCGAGCTCAAGCAGGCCCGCGCCATCCAGCAGCGTCTGCTGCCCGCGGCGCCGCTGAGCCTGGGCCTGGTGCGCGTCGAGGGCTACAACGAACCCTCGTCGGCGGTGAGCGGCGACTATTACGACTTCTTCGACCTCGAGGACGGCCGGGTCGGGCTCATCATTGCCGACGTTACCGGCCACGGACTGCCGGCGGCCCTGCTGATGGCCAACCTCCAGTCCGCTGTCCGCGTCGCCCTATCGAGCGAGGTGCCGCTGCCGGAGCTGGCGGAGCGGCTGAACAAGCTGATCTGCCGCAACACGGCGTCGCACGTGTTCATCACCGCGATCCTGGGCACGGTAGACACGCGGACAGGAGTCGTCGAGTACGTCAGCGCCGGGCACCCCGGGCCGCTGCTGATCGAGCGCGGCCGCGTGCAGGAGCCGCTGGCCGACCGCAACTCGCTGCCGCTGGGCATCGAGCCCGACGAAACCTACCAGACCTCGCGCATCGAGCCCGCGCGCGAACGCCGCGCGCTGATGTTCTACACCGACGGCGTGGTCGAAGCCGCTGACCGCGACGGCGCCATGCTCGGCGTGCGGCCCGTGATCAACGCCCTGGCGATGCTGCACACGCACACGGCGGAGGAAGTGATCCGCACGGTGCGGCAGACGGTGCGGAAACACCTCGACGGCGTCTCCAGCGCGGATGACATGACGCTGCTGGCGGTGCAGTTGACCGGCGGCGACTAGCGCCGCCCGCGCGCGGCGCACCCGCGGATCAGCCGCCGCTCGCGGCCCGCGCGGGCCCGCCCAGCGGGGCGGCGACGCCCGGCTCGGCGGCGGACTCATCCTCTAGCGCCTCGAGATCCGCCCGCCGGGGGGCGTGCGCCCCCAGCAGCGGCACGAGCACGCCGGGCAGCGCCCATGCCAGTTGAATGACGCGGACGGCGAGGGCGAAGGCGAACGCCTGCGAGGCGGAGTTCAACCCGCCCGGCGTGAAGAACTGGATGTACGCGGCTTCCATGACGCCGATGGCCTGCGGCGGCGAGATCGGGATGGCGGCGATGAGGAACCCGATGGGGACGCAGATGAAGTAGAGGACGAATCCGCCCTGCATGTCGAGCGCCAGGGACATGACCCAGGCGCTGACGACGACCAGGGCCTGGAGGACGACGGTGATCGCGAGAGACGCGAGGACGAGGGCCTTCTGGCGGCGCATGGCGACGGTGGCGCGGCCGATTCGGAGCAGGTGCTGGCCGGCGGGCAGCCGAGCGGCGAATGCCGAGAGCTTGAACAGTTCGCGCAGGCGACGGCTGAAGACGATGAGGCAGCCGAAGACGAGGGCGCTCCAGACGAGCGTGAGGCCCCAGCCGATGGACGTGAACACGGCCGGATCCCAGGTGACGCGGCGCCACGAGAGCACGAACATCACGGTGGCCAGGGCCATGAGCCCGAGCAGGCCGATGACGCGGTCGAGAAAGACGGTGGTGACGGCCTCGGTCTTCTGGTGGGTGTACTGCGTGATGTAGTAGGCTTTTATCAGGTCGCCCCCGGTCGTGCCGGGAAGGGCGAAATTGAAGAAGTTGCCGGCGAAGGTGAGCTTGATGGACTCCCAGCGCGTGAGACGCACGTCCTGGATCGCGAGCATCCAGACGAGGCGCTGGGCCGCCATGAACGGGACCGGCAGAAAGAGCAACAGGGCCAGGGCGCAGAGTCGCGGGTCGATCCGTTGGGCGACGGTGGCGATGCCGAGCTCCAGATCGGGCGTGTCGCCGAGGTAGTGCACCATCTGCGGGGCGATGACCTCCTCGCGCCCCGTGCCCCAGCGCACCAGGAACCCGCCCTGATCCTGGCTGATCAGCCGCGGCCGGCTGCCGTCGCGAAGGTGCACCCGGTCGTACCAGGGTACGTTGTACCACAGGTACACGCCGGCGGCGACGCACAGCCCGTACCGAAGCAGCGCCAGCAGCCAACCGAAACGCGACCGTTTCTTCATGCCCTCTTCCGTCGCCGGCGGACGCGGCCGCGCCCCACTACGGCCCTGCGCGGCTGACTGGCTGCGTGTCAACGCGATAGACGTCATATCCGGGACTCGTCTCCTCGGGCGCGACACGGCGCAGGCCGTGCGGCGCCAGCCCTTCCACCCATTGAGGAGTTACGAACCCGGGGAATCCGTACGTCTGCCTCAGCCGTCCGATCTCCGGCCAGCAGAATACCACATCTGACACTGCGCGCGTACGCAGCCATGCCACCACCTCCGCCGGCGGAGCGCCCGCCGCGAACTCCAGCCACGGATCCCGGCTGAAGACGACGGTATAGCGCACTGGCCGCAGGATGTAGTACGCCCGCGCCTCGCCCACGAGCCAGACGTCCGCCTCCGGCCGCGTGGCGGCGTTGACCGGGTTCACGAGCAGCATGATGTCGGTCCGCCCCAGCATCGCCAGCATGGGCACGCGCGTCTCGCGCCAGTGGCTGCCGGCCCGCTCGGCCAGCAGGCCCGCCGGAATCAGCCCTTGCAGCGCGGCGCCGGCGCTCGCCGCCGTCGTCAACCCCGCCGCCAGCGCCCGGCCGGCGCCCGCCCTTGGCGAACCGGCGACGACACTGCGGTGTCGGCCTCCAGCCGGTCCGGTGCCGCAGCGCTCTCCGAGCAGCCCGGCGGCCAGCGCCAGCGGAGCAAGCAGCGGCATGGCGAATCGTCCCGGCATGTGTGTCAGACCGGCCCACAGCAGCAGCAGCAGCACAACCCACAAGGCCAGAAACGCCGAAGACCGGTCGCGGCGCAGCGCCACGGCCGCGATGCCGGCGAGCCATGGCGTGAGGCCGAAGTAGGACCAGCTCCAGCCGCGCTCCGCCGGGTGGCCGAGCAGCTCGCGCAAGGCGACGGCCGCGCGCGCTGCGGCGCTGCGATGCTCCGGCGGCGGTTGATGGCCGCGCGCCCACTGCTCGTCCTGGGCGGGGCTCCAGTCGCGGCCGCCCAGGTAGGAGTAGGCGAACGGGTACACCGGGTTGCCGGTGAACAGGGTGTTGCGCACGGCCCACGGTGCGAAGGCGACGGCGACGCCGGCGGCGAACGTCAGTGCGAGGCGCATCCGGAGCGCCGACGGCTCGCGCGCGACGAAGATCCACGCGATCGGCGCGGCGGCCGAGACGAGCGCCAGGGCCGGGTACTTGCAGGCGCCGGCCAACCCGGCGCAGAGGCCGGCAGCAAGCATCGCGGCCACGGGGCGCGGCCCTGCGCCGCGCACAGCGTCGAGCAGCAGCCCGCCGGCGACCGCGGCGAAGAGCAGGACGCCGTTCTCGACGTAGGCCAGTGGACCGACGTATGCCAGCCACGGCGCGCCGCCGGCCACCAGCACGGCCAGCAGGCGCGGCGGCCCGGACGGCGCCCAGGCGGCGCACGCGAGGACAAACGCGGCGCCGAGCCCGACGTGCAGCAGTTGAGCGGGAATGGCGGCGGCGTGCGGATCGTTGAGCAGGTGCATCAGCAGGTAGTAGAGAATCTCGACCTGCTGCGGAAACGAGGCGTAGACATTGTGCGGCAGGAAGTGAATCCGCCGGGCGTCGAAGTACTCGCGCGGCGCCTGCAAGTGGTACTCAAGGACATCGTAGCCGCGGCCCTCGCCGTCCCAGATCAGGCCCGGGGGCAGGCAGGCCGCCAGCAGCGCGACCGTCAGGGGAATCGCCAACGGCAGCAGCGCGAGAGAGGGCGCGATCGCGCCCGTCAGCCGAAGCTCGGATGCTTGCGATGAGGCCGGCACGGGCCGATTGACGAGGCGCGCCAGGCCGGCGACGGCGCCAACGGCGAGCAGCGCCCAGGCGACGACCTGGCTCATGAGTCCCGCGCAGCCAAGCGCGAGCGCAGAGCTCCCCAGCAGGCCCAGTCCGAGAGCGAGGCCCAGCGCCGCCTGCTTCTCAACCGCCGCGTCGCGCAGCAGCCAGCGCGCCGGCCACGCGCCCCAGCCCCACCCGGCCAGCAGCACGGCGAGCGCCGCCGCACCGTCCGGCAGCAGCGTGAGCCAGATGCCCGGGGCCAGCGCCGTGAGCGCAAGGGCCGTCACGGACAGCACCGCCAGCGCCGGGATTGCGCGCCGCACCATGCGATCAGAACCAGGCGGTCGGATTGAACCGCGACTGAATGAAGAAGCCTTGTCCGCCGCCTTGCCCTTCGAGGGCGTCGCCGGTGTCGCCGCTGGAGACGGCGCCGCCGCGCCCGCCGCTGCCACCGGCGGCGCCTCCGCCGCCGCCGCCCGAGCGGAGGCTCGCGGTGACGGAGCCAGCGGGGCCGGCCTCGCCGGGGGCGCCGCCGGCTACGCTGACCGCGCCGTCGGCAACGACGACAGGCGCGAAAAGATGCACGATGCCGCCGCCGCCGCCGCCCCCGGGACCGGAGTCGGACGTCGATGCGCCGCCGGCGCCGCCGTCAGCGACGATGGACGCGCCCGAGGCATTTTCGACGCGCGCCAGTGACGCCAGCACGACCAGCCCGCCGGCGCCGCCGCCGGAGCCGCCCGCGCCGTCTCCGCCGGGCGCGCGGATCTCACCGGCATTCAGCAGCTCGCCGCCGGCAAGCACGAGGAATCCGCCGCCGCCGGTGCCGCCGCTGGTCATCGACGCGCCGCCCGCGCCTCCGGCTTTGACCGCGACGATGAGCTGGCCGGCGGATTCGAACTGCGACAGGCCCTGGCCGCCGCCTCCGCCGCTGCGCTCGGCGGAGGGACTGCCGACCTCGCCGCTGCCGGCGGCGCGCGTGGCGATGCCGGCGGCGGCCTCCTGCGTGGCGATGGCAAGGCTCGATGAATCGATGCCGCTGCGGCCGGCGCCGTCTGCACCGTGCTGCACGACGATGCGTCCCCAGTTCTGGAACCTGCCGGTGCAACGAATGACAGTGCCGCTCTGGACAGTGAGCGTGACGCCCTGGGCGACGGTGAAGTCGACGAACTGCGTGTTGAAGTTGCCGTCGTCGCCGAGGCGCTGATCGAACAGGATGACCACGCTGCCGGCGGAACCGTCGCCGTAGACGGCCGGGTTCACGATGGGCGTCGCGGGCTGATCGTCGTCATCATCGTCGTCGTCGTTGCCGTTGGACGTGGCGCCGCCGTTCGGCTCGCCGTCGTCCGGGTTCTTGGTGTCGGAGCCGGCGGGGTTGTTGGGATCGGGCGTCAGCTCCGGACACCCGATCAGGGCAACGGCCAGCGCCAAGACCAATCCGCCGCTGAGCAATGCGCGTGTCATAGTTGACTCCTGGGCGAGGCGGGCGATTCGTTCGCCGGCCTGCGACTATCGTACGGCTTCAATGCCGCCGCGCCCCACCGCTGGGTTCGGCTGCGATGGCACCAACACGGGCGGGCCGGAGCGCTGGCCCCGGCCCGCCGTCTGCACACACCCTCGCCAGCCCTACGCCCGGGCGATGCGGCGGCAGGTGCGGGCCCCTCCGATCGACACCAGGCCCATCAGCGAAGCCAGCGGCAGGCCGAAGCCGCAGGCCGGGCCGGGCAGGATGCCGGTGACCATGTCGTCGGCGCCGGCGTCGACCTCGGCCTGGTCGTCGGCCGCGTAGTCCACTCCGAGGTTGTCGCCGGCGTCGTTCGGATCGGCGGCCACGTCGTCGGTGTCGCAGTCGTCGATGATGCCGTCGCCGTCGCTGTCCGGTTCGCACTCGTCGGGAATGCCGTTGCCGTTGCAGTCTTCGCTCGCGCCGTTGGCGATGTCGGTCGCGTCGGCGATGCCGTTGCCGTTGCAGTCGGGCGGCAGGCCGAACGAGCGGACGGTGAAGTTCAGCCGGCCGCCGGCGTAGTTCCCAACGTCGTTGGTGCTGATGCCGACCTGGGCGGCGGCGCTGCCGGTGCGGGTCGGGATGAAGGCGACGATGAAGGTGGTGGCGGAGAAGGCCTCGACGAGCGGCTCGGGCTGCTGGATGACGTAGAACTGGTCGGAGCCCAGTCCGCCGGAGACCTCGACCAGCTCATCGCCGGTCAACAGGAGGGGGCGCGGACCCTGGTTCTCGATCGTGAAGGCGACTTCGCGGACCTGGCCAATCCGGGTGTTCTGCACGTTGACCTGGCTGTTGGGACTGACGGTCAGGTTGTCGCGCTTCAGAACCATCTTCGGGACAAGCACCGTGCCGCGAACCTGGATGGCGAACGGTGACACCGCGCTGTTCGAGTGCACGAACACCGTGGTGAACAGCGACTCCTTCGGCAGCGTCGGCTTGAACCGCACCAGGAACGCCGTGCTCCCGTTCGGCGAGAGCTTGTTGCCGCTCTCCAGCGGCGGCTGAACCAGCTCGAACTGCTCCGGGAAGCCGCCGGCAAGCGTCACCGGCGGATCGTCGAAGACCAGGTCGGCGAACCCGACGTTGCGCAGCACGACGACCTGCGGGATGGTCTGGTCGAGGTCGGCGGCCTGGAACTCGAACAGTGCCGGGCTGGTCAGGACCTGGTCCTGGATCCGCACCTCCAGCACCGGCTGGGCCAGTGCGGCGGCGGAGGCGAGCGCGACGGCCATCATCGCCGTGCCGCGAGCCAGGATGCTCCTGAGCGTGCCGTTCAGATTGTTGTTGCGGGCGTTCATCGCGTGCTCCTTCGGGTCTGTCTGCCTTGCACTCGCCGGCCCCGTCGACCAGCTTCACCCCTTGTCACGAGCGGGACGGACCCGCGGACCGCGAAATCGTTGAAAGGCGCAAAGAATTGCGGTTAAGCTGGCCACGGACGCATCCAGGACATCGCGGAGCGATAACTCATGAGCAACGGGGGCCTTGGCGACACACCGGACGACGCCCTCCTGGCCGGCCTGCGCTCCGGCCGCGAAGGCCACGCCGAGGAGCTGACCCGCCGGTACTGGGCCGCGATCCAGCGGTTCTGCGCGGCGTATCTCGGGGACGCGGAGCTGGCCGAGGACGTGGCGCAGGAGACGTTCGTGCGGCTGGCAGACGGCAGCGACCTGCCCGGCGGAGCGGTCCGCCCGTGGCTCTACAAGGTGGCGCGGAACCGCTGCCTGGACGTGCTGCGGCGGCGGCAGCGCAGCCCGACGCACAATCGCCCGTTGCGGACGCACGTGGACCACGCCGACTCGACGATGGGGCCGCAGACGCGGACGGCGCGTCAGGAGCGGCGCGAGCTGATCCGGGCGATCATCGACCAGATGCCGGATGAGTACCGCGAGGTTCTGATCCTGAAGTTCTACGAGGGGCTGTCGCGGGAGGAGATCGCGACGGCGGTGGGCGCGACGGAGGCGGCCATCAAGGGGCGGCTGGTCCGGGCGTCGGAGCATCTCCAGGAGCAGCTTCGCAAGATCACCGGGTCGCAGTCATGACCTGCGCGATGTCGCACGAGCGGCTGTGGACGTGGGTCCACGGCGAGAGCGAACGCGACCAGGAGGCGGCGGAGGTCGCGGCGCACGTCGCGTCGTGCGCGTCGTGCGCGGCGCGGGCGGCGGAGATGCGCGCCCTGCTGAGCGGGCTGGAAGACGTGGCCCGCAGCGAGAGCGCCGTGTTCTCATCGGCGCGCCTGCCCGACTTCGTCGGCGAGTACCGCATCATCCGCAAGCTCGGCGCGGGCGGCATGGGCGTAGTCTTCGAGGCCGAGCAGCCCCGGCCGCGCCGCCGCGTCGCGCTCAAGCTCATCCGCGACAGCCAGTTCGACGACGAGTATCGCGTGCGCATGTTCCGGCGCGAGATGCAGACGCTGGCGCGGCTCAATCACGCCGGCATCGCCGCCATCTACGGCGCGGGCGTTACGCCCGACGGGCGTCATTACTTCGTCATGGAGCTCGTCGAGGGCGTGTCGCTGACCGATTTCGTGAATGGGCGCGGCGTCGGCGGCCCGCGGCCGGTCGCCGACGTGCGCGAGCGGCTGCGGCTGTTCCACAAGGTTTGTCTGGCGGTGAGCTACGCGCACCAGCGCGGCGTGATCCACCGCGACCTGAAGCCCGGGAACATCCTGGTCGTGGCCGACTCGCAGCCAAAGGTGCTGGACTTCGGGCTGGCGCGGGTGACGGCGGACGCCGGCGCGGCGACGCTCCAGATGAGCCAGCCGGGTTCGATCGTCGGGACGCTGGCGTACATGAGCCCGGAGCAGGCGCGCGGGCGGAGCGACCTGGTGGACGTGCGCTCGGACGTCTATGCGCTGGGCGTGATTCTGTTCGAGCTGCTGACCGGCCAGGCGCCGTACCAGGTCACCGCCCGGCCGGTGCACGAGGCGATCGAAGCCATCACGCACGCCTGGCCGGCGAACCCGCGCGCTCTCAACCGGGCGGTCCCCGGCGACGTCGGCACGATCACGCTCAAGGCCCTCGAAAAGGAGCCCGACCGGCGCTACCAGAGCGTCGCCGAGCTGGCCGACGACGTCGAGCGCTACCTGACGGACTACCCGATCCGGGCGCGGCCCGCCAGCGCGCTCTACCGCGTCCGCAAGCTCGTCGTGCGCAACCGGCTCACCGTGGCGCTGCTCAGCCTGATCCTGCTGCTGACCAGCGGCGCGGCCGCCGGCTTCGCCATCCAGAGCCGCACGATCCAGATGGAGCGGGACATCGCCCGCAGCGAGGCGGCCAAGTTCCGGCAGATCAACGACGTGCTCACCGAGTTCCTCAGCGCCGGCAACCAGCTCGATCCCTGGCGCGCCGGTCAGCCCGACACCCGCGTCATCGACGTGCTGGACGGCGCCGCCCAGAGCATCGAACGCGACGTCACCGACCCACTGGTCGCGGCGGCCCTGCGCCAGACGCTGGCCAAGACCTACCGCTCGATCAGCGAGTACGAGAAGGCGGCCGAGCACCTGGCCTTCGCCGTCGAGACGCGCACGCGGCTGCTCGGCCGGGCGCATCCGGAGACGATCGACAGCCTGAACGAGCTGGGAGAGGCGCTCTTCGAGCTCAGCGACGCCACCGGACGGGCCGAAGAGTACATCCGCGAGGCCCTGCAACTCTACGAGCGCCTGCCGCAGCCCCCGCAGCGCGAAGTCGCCCGCGCGCTCAACTCGATCGGCCTGCTGCTTCTGCGGCGCGGCGCGCTGCCCGAGGCCGAGGCCCAGCTCCGCCGCGCCCTGGCCCTGCGGACGCGCCTGGTCGAGCTGGCCCGCGCCGACCAGGCCACGCCCGAACGCGAGCTGGCCGGACTGCACGACGGCCTCGCCCAGACGCTCAACAACCTGGCGGGGCTGCTGCGGCGGCGGGCGTCGGCGGCGCTGGAGGCTGGCGACGCCGCGGCGCAGCGCCATCTGCTCGACGAGGCGTCGCGAACCTACCTGTCGGCCCTGGAGCTGCGGCGGCACTGGCGCGACGCAGAGCACCCGGAGGTGGCGAAGATCCTGAACAACCATGCCCGCTGCCTGGCCGACATGGGCCGCGTCGAAGAGGCGATCGAGCAGCAGCGGGCGGCGTACGAGCTGCTGCTGAAGCGCCAGGGCGCGCGGCATCGCTACACCGCGCGCGCCGCGTACAACCTGGCGAACCTGCTGGTGGAGCGCGGCGAGCACGACGAGGCGCGCCGGCTGTGCGAGCAGGCGCTGGCCGTGCAGCGCGAGCTGCTCGACCCGGCACACAGCGACACGCGCGACTCGCTGGCGCTGCTCGATCGCCTGCGCTGACCGTACGCCGCGCGCGGCGGACGAAAATCGACGCCCCGGACGCGTGGTCTGCGGCGAGGGGGCGCGTATGATGCGGCGTCGCGTTCGAGGTGGCCGGCATGCGTGTCAAGCTGCACTACCAGATTCTGCTGGGCATGTTGCTCGGGGCCGCCGTCGGTCTGCCGCTGAACATCCTGGCGGAGAGCGGGGCGGTGCCGCAGAGCTGGCCGCGCAGCGTGGCGCAGGTGGGCAAGGGCTTCGGCGACGTCTTCCTGCGGCTGCTGTCGATGATCATCGCGCCGCTGATCCTGTGCTCGCTGGTCTCGGGCGTGGCGAACGCGGGCACGCTGCGCGGGCTAGGGCGCCTGGGCGGGCGGACGATGGCGTACTACGTCGCCACCAGCCTGCTGGCGATCATCACCGGCATGCTGGTGTTCAGCGTCATCCAGCCCGGGCGCGGCGCGGACCTGGCGCGCTTGCAGGAAGGCGCCAAGCCGCTCCCGACCGATTTCCGCGTCGCCGAGCAGGGCGTCGGCCAGACGCTCTACAGCCAGCTCCTCAACCTGATCCCGTCGAACCCGTTCGCGTCGCTGGCCGACCCCTCGAACCGCTCGGTGCTGGGCATCATCTTCTTCGCGCTGCTGCTCGGCGTGTTCATCACCGTCGTTGGCGGCGAGGCCGGCGACCTGCTGCGGCGCGTCTTCAACGCCGGCTTCGACGTCATGATGCGGCTGACGATGTTCATCATCGCCTTCGCCCCGATCGGCGTCTGCGGCTTCATGCTGCACGCCGCTGCCGGCGAGGGGCTGAGCGTCTTCGCCGCGCTGGGCTGGTACGCGCTGACGGTCGCGATCGGCCTGTCGATCCACGCGTTCCTCACGCTGCCGCTGCTGCTGCTGCTAATGGCCCGGCGGTCGCCGTGGGAGTATTTCCAGGCGGTGTCGCCGGCGCTGTTCACGGCGTTCAGCACGGCGAGCAGCAACGCGACGCTGCCACTGACGATCAGCAGCGTGGAGCAGCGGGCGCGGATCGGCAACCGCGTCAGCTCGTTCGTGCTGCCGCTGGGTGCGACGATCAACATGGACGGCACGGCGCTGTACGAGGCGGTGGCCGTGCTGTTCATCGCCCAGGTCACGGGCCACGAGCTGACGCTGGCCCAGCAGATGGTGGTGGCGTTCACGGCACTGCTGGCGAGCATCGGGGCGGCGGGCATTCCGCACGCGGGCACGGTGATGATGGTGGTCGTGCTCAGCGCCGTCGGGCTGCCGATGGACTACGTCGCGCTCATCCTGGCCGTCGATCGCGTGCTGGACATGTACCGCACGTCGGTCAACGTCTGGAGCGACACGGTCGCCTGCGCGGTCATGGCCCGCCTCGAACCCGACCCCGACACGACTCCGTCCGGCGCAGGCCGCGGTTGACGCCGAAGCGCTAGCGGCGCTCCTCCGCCAGCTCCGACAGTGCCTTGCGGTAGCTCGCGTAGCGCCGCGCGCTGATCCGCCCCGCCGCGACCGCCGCCGTCACCGCGCACCCGTCATCCTCCTCGCGGTGATGACAATCGCGAAAGCGGCACTGCCCGACGTGCGCGGCGATCTCCGGGAAAAAAGCCTCCAGCTCGCCCGGCGCAACCGACCACAGATCGAACTGCCGGATGCCGGGCGTGTCCACGACATATCCGCCGGAATCCAGCCGGAGCAGCCGCGCCCGGGTCGTCGTGTGCCGGCCCTTCTCGTTCTCGTGGCTGACTTCCGCGACCTCCAGTTGCAGCCCGGGCTGTATGGCGTTGATCAGCGAGCTCTTGCCGACGCCGCTCTGTCCGGAGAGCACCGACGTGCGCCCCTGGAGCTCGCGGCGGAAATCGTCGAGCCCCTCGCCCGTCGTGGCGCTCGTCCGCAGGCAGCAGTAGCCCAGCGCGCGGAACTCGTCGAGCAACTCGTCGAACGTCAGGCCTCCGGCATCGGCCTCTTCGTGGCCGCCCGGCGCGTCGAGCGGCGCTTCGCGGGCGAGGTCCCACTTGTGAAAGCAGATGACCGGGCGAAGGCGGCCCTTGCCGGCGGCGACGAGGTAACGGTCGATCAGGTGCGGCTTGATGCGCGGCCGGGCCACGCTGGCGACGATGACGAGCTGGTCGGCGTTCGCGACGAGCGTGTGCTCGCGCCCGCGGAAGTCGCGCCGCGACAGCGCGCTGCGGCGCGGATCGACGCGCTCGATCACGCCCACGCGCGCCCCGTCGTGCAACCGACTCTGATCGGAGAACCACACGCGATCGCCGACCGCAACCGGCGCACGCTGCTCGATGAGCAGCGTGCGCAGCTTGCGGCGGGTGGTGCACTCCCAGGTGACGCCGTCGGCGTCGACCTGCGACACGAGGCCGTGGACCGTGGTGACGACGCCCTGGAGCCACTGGGCCTCGTCCACCGCCGGCAGGTCAGCGTCGTCGACGATCAGCGTGCGCTTGCGGGAGACCGCCCCCTTGGCCCGCACGGATTCGGAGCGGTCGGCGTCGACGACGCGCTGCTCGTCTGATTGAAACTGCCGCGTCCAGTCCTGGCCGCGCGCCTGGCGCGCGCGGTTGCTGCGCATCTCGACGCGGATCTTGCGGCCGGGTCTCTTGCGCGATGCCATTCGTGCGATATTGTACGGGGGAGGCGCCACCCGGGCGGAGAACCCGGTCCGGCAGTCCGTTGAAGCGTGTCCTTGCCGTTCGGATCGGGCGGGCAGTGTCGCTGGTAAAAGGGCAGGCTATCAGCCCGCCCACACGACTCACGCAGGCTTGAAGCGCAGCACCAGCGCCGCGCCGCCCGCGGCCATCACGATCCCCAGAAAGAAGCGATAGTCGGGCGCGCTCTTCGGCGGGTGCAGCGCCATCGCCACCAGCGTCGCCACGATCGGCGCTCCGGCAAACACCAGCGGCGGCACGGTCTTCGGTGTTCCGCCGTTCATCAGCGCCAGAATCACGCCGAAGGCGCCTGCCGCGCCGAGGACTCCGGCGACGATGGAAATCGACCAGCCCTTTGCCGGGGGCGGGCTGCCGAGGTCCTGCCGGGCCGCGAGAAGGGCGGCGGGCGCGAGGACGGCGACGAGAAAGTAGGCGATGCCGACGAACAGGAAGGCCCACAGGGCCCCGTTGCGTCCGCCGATGGCGTTCTTGCCCTCGTGGATGGCGGGGACGTAGGCGCCCCAGCAGACGACCGTGAGCAGAACGAACCAGATCCACTTTTCCATGCTTCATTCACCGCTGGTTGGGCGGTCCGCAACCAGGCCGCTGAGCCTGGCGCGGATATCCGCGGGTATCTCGACCGGCTCGAAACGCTCGCCGTTCAGCCGGCAGCAGACCGTCGTCGCCGACGCCGTCGCCAACCGCCGGCCGCCGCAGGAGAACATGACACTAAACTCCATCGACCTGTTTCCGAGCCGGTCGATCCGGAAGGCGAGGTCGAGGTCATCCTCGAAGCGCGCCGGGGCGAAATACTCGCAGCGCACCACGACGCGCGGCCAACTGATGAGCGGACCATCGGCGGTCGGGCAGGCGTGGACGCTGAGTCCCAGCGAGCGCCAGAAGGCGTGCTCGCACTCCTCCATCAGCCGCAGGTAGTTCGAGAAGTGCATCACGCCCGCCATGTCGGTCTCGGCGAACTGTACGCGGCGACGATAGACGAAGTCGGCGGGCATTGCGGGGCTCACGCGGGGTTCGGGCCGGCGGACGGCGCGGTGCGGGACGACAAGCCCGGCGGGCCGAAGAACCGGGCCACGGTGGCGGCGGGAGGCGGCCGGGTCAGCAACGAGACGACGACGAGGGCCAGCGTCGAGGCGGCGATGTTGACGGTGACCGGCATCATGCCCCAGACGAGGTACTCGTGCTCCTCGCTGAGCCCCGTCTGGCGCCAGGCCTGGACGAAGAGCGCCAGGCCGACGAGCGCGGCGGTGATGACGCAGGCGTAGGCGCCGGCCTTGGTGGCGCGCTTCCAGTAGAGCGCGGCGAAGACCAGCGGCGCCAGAGCCGCGAAGCCCGTGAAGCACCACACGCCGAGGCGGAAGACGCTGGCGTTGCGCGCCCAGAGCGAGAGGAAGAACGTGGTGACGACGATGGCGACGATGAACGCGCGGCCCAGCAGCAGCGTGGCGCGGTCGCTGAGGCGGTCCTTTTCGATGTAGTGATTGACGATGTCGTTCGTGAAGATGCTGCCGAGGCAGATGAACTGCGAGTCGAGGCTCGACATGATCGCCGCCAGCACGCCGGCCACCAGCAGCCCTCCCACCACCGTCGGCGCGAGCTTGTTCACCATGATCGGCAGCACCTTGTTGGCCTCGGTGAACGCGGGCGGAATCACGGCCTTGCCGCTGGCCGGGTCGATGGCCGCCGTCGCCCAGACACCGATCAGCACGCACGGCAGCCAGGTGAGCATCATCAGCAGCGGGTGGGCGACGACAACCAGCTTGAAGGCCTTCGCCGAGCGGGCCGTCAGCCAGTGCTGGAACAGGTGCGGGAACATCGCCACGCTGAAAGGGATGAAGATGTAGGTGAGGAAGACGAGCGAGGGAATCTCGTGCGGCAGGCGCGGCTTGATCGGCGAGGTCTTGGCCTCGAACTCCGCCAGCCGCTGCCGGTACAGCGCTTCGTCGGCCGGGCTGGCGCCGAGCTTCAGATGCGCGGGGTTGTGCTGGGCGACCTGCTGCGTCGCGGCGACGGGCCCGCCCAGGCGCTCGGCGATGACGGCGAAGGTGATGATGCCGAGAACGATGAATACCAGCGTCTGCAAGGTGTTGGCCCAGGCCGCCCCGCGCACGCCGCCGAAGAAGACGTAGGCCAGCGTCACCAGGCAGACGATCGCGCCGCCGAGCCAGAACGGAATGCCCCCGCCGACCTCCGGGAAGGTCTGCGGGAAAGCGCCGCGGGTGATGGCCTCGATCGCGTTGCCGGCGCCGATGACGCCCATGAGCAGGTAGGGAACGACGAGGCCGACCAGGGCGGGAAAGAGCACCAGCCCCAGCCGGTCGGACGCGAAGCGATCCCGGAAGAACTGGATCTGCGTCTGGTATCCGTAGCGCTTGCCCAGCGCCCACAGCCGCATGCCGATCAGGAAGAAACAGACCGAGTGGAAGATCCCGGACCATGAGACCATCTTGCCGTAGGCGCCGATGCCGCTGGTGAACGCCTCGGCGCTGCTGCCGATGATGGCGAAGCTGGTCATGGTCGTGCCGAACACCGACATCAGCAGAACGAACGGGCCGATCCCCCGCGAGGCGACGAAGTAGTCGGCCGCCGTGCCGCGGAAGACGCGCCCGCTGAGCACGCCGACGCCCAGGAGCAAGGCGAGGTAGATCGCAATGACCCAGACCGCCGTCAGTCCCGAGCTGGCCTGCGCCAGGATCATGAGCGGTCCTTCCGCGGCGACGGGCCGTCGGTTGCGGCCGGGTCGAGGTCTTCAGGCCAGCAGTAGCGGACGGCGAGGAAGGCGACGAGCCCGGCGGCGAGCGAGATTCCGACGTGCCAGGCCAGGCCGACGGGAATGAAGCCCAGGATGAGCGGCTCGTAGGTGTGCCAGTTCCAGAAGTCCTGGTGCAGCACGACCAGCAGGGCAATCAGCGCCGCGACGACGTAACGCATCTCCGGTGGCCCGCTTTCTTCAGGCGCGTTCGAGCAGGGTCGCCACGCCCTGGCCGACGCCCACGCAGAGCGTGGCCAATGCGCGTTTCACTTCAGGGCGCCGCTGCATCTCGTGTACGATCGTAACCGCAAGCCGCGCCCCGCTCATCCCCAGCGGATGGCCGAGGGCGATCGCACCGCCGTTCGGATTCGTGCGGGCCGGGTCAAGGCCAAGCTGCCGGATGCACGCCAGCGCCTGCGCGGCGAAGGCCTCGTTCAGCTCGACGTGATCGAGCTGATCGATCGTCAGTCCGGCCCGTTTCAGCAGCTTTCGTGACGCGGGAACCGGTCCCAGCCCCATGCACGCCGGATCGACGCCGGCCGTCGCCGCCGGCCCGACGATCGCGATTGGGCGCAAACCGAGTTGCTGGGCGCGCTTCAGCTCCACAAGCACCAGCGCCGCCGCGCCATCGTTGATTCCCGAGCTGTTGCCGGCGGTGACGGTACCGTTGTCCCGGAACGCCGGCCTCAGCCGGGCGAGGCTCTCCAGCGTGGTGTCGCCGCGCGGGTGCTCGTCGATCTCGACGTGGACGGAGGGGCCTTTCTTCTGCGGAATCTCGACGGGCACGATCTCGGCGGCGAGCCGGCCGCTCTCCTGGGCGCGCTTACAGCGCGCCTGGCTTTCGAGCGCGAAGCGGTCCTGGTCCGCGCGGCTGATCCCGCAGCGCTCCGCGACGTTCTCCGCTGTCTCGCCCATGCTGTACGGGTGATGCCTGGCGGCCAGCTTGGGATTCGTGAAGCGCCAGCCGATGGTCGTGTCGAAGACCTCCGCCGTCCGTTGCCAGGCCTCCGCCGCCTTGGCCATGACGAGCGGCGCGCGCGTCATGCTCTCGGCGCCGCCGGCGACGACCACGTCTGCGCAGCCGCTCTCGATGGTTCGTGCGGCGATGTTCAGGGCCTCGAGACCCGAGGCGCACAGGCGGTTGACGGTGCAGCCGGCGACGGTCTCGGGCAATCCGGCCAGCAGCGCGGCCATGCGGGCGACGTTGCGGTTGTCCTCGCCGGCCTGGTTGGCCGCGCCGAGATAGACATCCTCGACCAGCACCGGATCAACGCCGGCGCGCTCCACCGCGGTGCGGATCACGAGCGCCGCAAGATCATCGGGCCGGACCGCGGCGAGCGCCCCGCCGTAGCGGCCGACCGGCGTGCGCACCGCGGCAACAATGGCGGCCTTTCTCATGCCACGAGTATAGGGCAACCCGCGCCGCGCAGCGCTACCCCTGCACCGCCGGCGCGCCACGCGACCCGGCAGCGTCGAACCTTGCTACCGCTGGCGGCCGCGGCGCGATACGATTCCCGGTGTCAAGCAAGTGGACCGCAGCCGCCTCCCGGCTGCATCACCCGTTCGGAGTGCAACCCGTGTCCACCCGGATCAGCAAGGTCGAGGTCTACGCCGCGGACCTTCGCAACCAGCCCGGCATGCTGGCACGCGTGCTGGAAGCGCTCGCCAACGCGGGCGCCGACCTCGAGTTCATCGTGGCGCGGCGCGTCACCGGAAATACGGCCCGCGTTTTCATGGCGCCGCTGAAGGGCGCCCGGCAATTGCGCGCGGCGGCGGACGTGGACGTCCGCCGGGCGGCCGGCATGCACGCGCTGCGGATCGAGGCGGCGGATCGTCCGGGCTTCGGTGCGGCCCTGACGCGCAGGCTCGCCGACGCCGGCCTGAACCTGCGTGGCCTCTCCGCCGCGCGCATCGGCCGCAGGAGCGTGACGTACGTCGCGTTCGAGAGCACGGAGGCGGCCGACCAGGCGGCGAAGATCGCGCGCAAGGTGCTGGTCACGCGCCGCCGCTGACCGTTCGGGAGCCTCGGATTCCGATGCCCTTCACCACGGCCATCATCATCGGAATCGCGCTGGCGGCCGTGCTGGCTGCGATGCACGCGCTGTTCAGCCGCCGCGTTCAGCTCGCGCCGCCGCCGCAGCGCTCGGCGTGGGACTGGCTGGCCGATGGGCTGTACGCGGCCGGACTGGTGCTGATGGCGGGGACGGGGTTCGGTGCGGTCCTGGCCTACGGGCGGCTGAGCGGCTGGCCGCTGCTCGCGCACGCGGCCGGGGGCGGCGTGTTTCTGCCCCTGCTGGCGCTGAGTGCGGTGACGTGGGCGCATCGCTGCCGCGGCGGCGACCGGGGCGTGCCGTGCGGCTTCTCCCGAGCGTTGTTCTGGGCAGGGCTGGTGCTGGGGCTGCTTGCGGGCGGCTCGATCATGACCGCCATGACGCCGCTGGCTGGTTATAATGCGCAGGAATCGCTGTACGCGATCCATCGCTGGTCGGCGCTGGGTCTGCTGATTGTTCTGATGTGGCAGTGCTATCTCGGGGTCGCGCGGCGGGCCCTGAGGAAGGGTTGAAGAATGGACTCACGGATTGGCGCGTTCTGGCTCAACCGCTTGCTCACGGGCGCGGCTCGGATCAAGGGGGCGGCTCGAGTCGTCGGCGCCGCTGCGGCCGGCGTTGTTCCCGCCGCGCTGACCCTGGCCGTGCTGCTGGCGGCGCACCCCGCGCACGGGCAGCAGTCGGGCTCGACGACGCCCGCGGGCGACGCAGCGCGCGACGGCCGCGCCGAGCAGTCGCCGATCGAGCTCAAGCTGCCGCGGCCGGCCTTCAAGGGCACGCCGAAGAACGCGCCCGCCGGCTCAAACCTCGAGGCCCCAAGGAAAGGGCCGCGTCCGCCGTTCATGGCGCCGAAGGGGGTGCGCTGCATCTCCGGCGGCAAGCCGGTGACGAGCAGCGATTCTGAGCCGATCGTGGGTTCGCTGTCGCTGGTGACGGACGGCGACAAGGAGGCGAACTCGGGCAGCTACGTGGAGCTGGGCCCGCGGCTGCAATGGGTGCAGATCGACCTGAAGGAGCCGCACGTGCTGCACGCGGTGGTGCTGTGGCACTATCACGCCAGCGCGCGGATCTACCACGATGTCGTGGTGCAGGTCGCGGACGACGCCGACTTCGTGACGAACGTGCGCACCGTGTTCAACAACGACCACGACAACTCCTCCGGGCTCGGGCTGGGCGCCGACAAGGAATTCTGGGAGACCTACGAGGGCAAGCTGATCGCGGTCAACGGCCTCGCGGCCCGCTACGTCCGCCTCTACAGCAACGGCAGCACCGCCGACGACATGAACCACTACACCGAAGTGGAGGTCTTCGGCCTGCCGGCCAAGTGATGGCGCCCCGCACCTTCGCCCTCGCCCTCATCCTGTGCGTCGCGCTCGCCGCGGCGCTGCGGCTGCCGCAGCTTTCGTTGCGCCCCATGCACGGCGACGAGGCCGTTCACGCCGTCAAGTGCTGGGAGCTGTACGCCACCGGCCGCTATGCCTACGACCCGGTCGAGTTCCACGGTCCGACGCTCTATTACGCCACGCTCCCCATCCTGCGGCTCAGCGCGGCGCGCGACTTCGCTTCGACGACCGCGACGACCTACCGGCTGGCGCCCGCGGTGGCCGGCGTCGGACTCGTGCTGCTCGCCTGGCTGCTGGCCGACGGAGTCGGACGATCGGCGGCGCTGTGGGCCGGGCTGCTGACCGCCGTCAGCCCGGCGCTGGTCTACTACAGCCGCTACTACATCCAGGAGACGCTACTGGTCTTCTTTGCGGCGCTGGCGATCGGCTGCGGCTGGCGCTACGGCCTGAGCCGGCGGGCGGGCTGGGCCATCGCCACCGGCGCGGCGCTCGGCCTGATGCACGCGACCAAGGAGACCGCGATCATCGCCTGGGGCTGCATGGCCGCCGGGCTGGCCGCGGCGTGGTTTCCACTGCGCTCGCGCGCACAGGCCTGCCCGGCCAGGCTGCGAGACGGCGGCCTGGCGCTGGGCGCGGCGGTGCTGACGTCGGTGCTGCTGTTCTCGGCGATGTTCTCGAACGCGCGCGGCCCGCTCGATTCGCTGCGGGCGTACGGCGTGTACGTTTCGCGCGCCGGCGGCGGGGGCGCCGCGGGCGATCACACGCATCCGTGGGATGCGTACCTCCGCTGGTTCGGGTACTGGCAGTCCGGTCGCGGCCCCGTCTTCAGCGAAGCCGGCGTCCTGCTGCTGGCGCTCGTCGGCATCGCCGCGGCGGCGCGCGGCGTCGAGCCCGACCCGCGCCGCCGAGCGCTCGCGCGGTTCCTGGCCGTGTACGGCTGCCTCATGCCCGTCGTGTATTCGGCGCTGCCCTACAAGACGCCCTGGAGCTTTATCGGCGCCTGGCACGGCCTGATCCTGCTGGCCGGGCTCGGCGCGGCGCGCCTGACCGCGCGGGCCGCGGACATCGCCGGCGCACGGGCCGGGCGGGATAGGCTGTCGCGCGCCGGGTTGGCGCGGGCGGTGCCCGGGGGCGCGGCGCTGGTCGCGTGCGCGCTGGTCGCCTGGAACCTCGCTGTGCAGGCGCAGCGCGCTTCGACGCGATTCGCCGCCGACCCGCGGAACCCCTACGTCTACGCGCACCCGCTGCACGGCGTGGAGCGGATGCTGGCGTGGATCGAGCGGCTCGCGGCTGTTTCGCCCGAGGGACGCGACACGACGATCCAGGTGATCGGCGAGAACCCGTGGCCGCTGCCGTGGTACCTGCGCGGCTTCGCTCGCGTGGGCTACTGGGACGACTCGCCGGAGCGGCTCGACGCCCCGATCATCATCGCCTGCAACGCGGGCGAGCACCTGGGCGTGCGGCTGGGCGACGCCTACCAGGCGAGCCATTACGGACTGCGGCCCGACGCGATCCTGACCGTGTACTGCGAACGCAGCCTGTACGAGCGCTTCGCCCGGGCGGCGGCCACCGCGGCCAGCGAGCCCGCAACACGCGTGGTGGACGAGCCGTGAACACTCCGCCCAGCGCCGCACGCCGCTTCCGGCATCACGCGATGGCGTGCGAATGGGACTTCTGGCTTTGCCCGGCGGACGCCGCGCATCTCGACCAGGCGGCCCGCGCCGCGTTCGCCGAGGTCGACCGCATCGAGGGCGAGCTGAGCCGCTTCATCCAGACCAGCGACGTCGCGCGCATCAACGGCGCCCGCGCCGGCCGGGCGATCCGCGTCGGGGTCGAAACGCTGGAGTGCCTCGAACTGGCCGCGCAGGTCCACGCCGACACGCGAGGGCGATTCGACGTCACGGTCGGTGGACTGCTGCCGCGGCAGGAGACGAGCGCGTGGGAACCGGCGCAGGAGGCAAGTGCACGGGCCGTGGGCATGCGCCTGCTGTCGATCGACCGCGAGCGACGCACCGTCACGAAGCTCGCGGACCGGCTGGTCATCGACCTCGGCGCCGTCGGCAAGGGCTACGCCCTCGACCAGGCCGCCGGCGTGCTGCGCGAGTGGGGCGTGACGGCGGCGCTGCTGCACTGCGGGCAGAGCACCGTGCTGGCGCTTGGCTCGCCGCCCGCGCCGCCCGCCGCGCAGGGCTGGACCGTCGGCCTGCGCGACCCGGTGAGCCAGGAGCACGTGCTCGGCCGCGTACTGCTTTGCGACGCCGCCCTCAGCGGATCGGGCCGCCTCGTTCATGGCGACCACATCATCGACCCGCTCGCTGCGCCCGCCGCCGGCGCCGCCGAGACCGCGCCCTCCCCGCGGATCCACGCGTCCTGGGCGCTCGCGCCCTCCGCCGCGCTCTCGGACGCGCTCTCGACGGCTTTCTTTCTGCTGTCGGCGGAGGAGATCGCCGCGTACTGCGACGCGCATCCGGGCGTGCGCGGAATCGTCGGCACGCATGACTCACGCATCGTCGAGTACGGCGCCGGCCCGGCGGTTGTGCGCCTGGTCGGCGTTGCGTCGCAACCGCTTCCTGACGGGCGCGGCTCCGATCTCCCTCCACCATGATCCCGGCGGCCGTTGTGCCGAGCCGTCAAATGCACGCTCAGAACGAAGCGGCGGCCAGGATCGCGTCCGCGATGCGCCGGCTGGCCCGGCCGTCGCCGTAGGGGTTCGGCGGCGTCGGCTGCGTGGCCGAGTTCGGGGCTGGAAACGGCGGCCCGTCGTTGCTCGCAGCGACCGTCGCGGAAGCGGATCGATCCTGGTCGAGGGCCTCGCTCGCGGCGTGCACGATCGCGTCGCGCCGGTTGCCGACGAGCCGGACGACGCCGGCCTCGACGCCTTCGGGCCGTTCGGTGGTGTTCCGCATCACGAGCACGAATCGGCCGAGGCTGGGCGCTTCTTCCTGCACGCCGCCGGAGTCGGTGAGGATCAGCGCGCAGCGCTTCATGAGCCAGCAGAACGGCGCGTAGCTGAGCGGTTCGAGGAGGTGGACATTGGGCTGGTTGCCCAGGACGCGCCGCACAGGCTGCTGGACGTTCGGATTGAGATGGACGGGATACACCCAGTGCACCTCGGGGTGCCGCCGGGCCAACTCCGCGATCGCGGCGCAGATGTTCTCGAAGCCCTCGCCGAAGCTCTCGCGGCGGTGGCCGGTGATCAGAACCAGGCGGGCCTCGCCGACGTGCTCGCTGGTCCAGGCCTGGAGCTCGCGGACGGCGGCCGGCGGGTCGCGCTCGATGCGTTCGAGCATCCACAGCAGCGCGTCGATCACGGTGTTGCCCGTGACGAGGACGCGCTCCGGGGGGACGCGCTCGGCCAGCAGATTGTCGCGGCTGCGCGGTGTCGGGGCGAAGTGCAGGTCGGCGAGCTGCGTGCAGAGCCGGCGGTTGATCTCCTCCGGGAAGGGTTGGCGCTTGTCGAATGTGCGCAGGCCGGCCTCGACGTGGCCGACGCGGACGTTCTCGTAGAACGCGGCCAGCGCCGCGGTCCAGACGGTCGTCGTGTCGCCCTGCACCAGCACCCAGTCGGGCCGCCGCTCGCGCAACACGGGACGCATGGCGATCAGGACGCTGCACGTGACATCGAAGAGGTCCTGCCCCGGGCGCATCAGGTCGAGATCGACGTCCGGGCAGATGCCGAACAGCTCGAGGACCTGGTCGAGCATCTGGCGATGCTGCGCGGTCACGCAGACGCAGGTTTCGAAGTCATGCGGTCGGCCGCGCGCGTGCAGGATGAGCGGGGCCAGCTTGATGGCCTCGGGCCGTGTTCCGAAGACGAACATCACGCGTTGGCGCGACAGGTGCGTACGCCTCCCGGCGCTCATCATCGCCGCCTGCCGACGGCCGGACAAGCCCCGCGGGCGCAGGAGGCCTCTGCATGCTGCGCGTCAACGACGCGCCCGCTGGTCGAGCAGCTCGCGCACCTTGTCGCCGAGCACGGCCGGAGTGTAGGGTTTCTGGAGGAAGTTCACACCGGGGTCGAGCGCCCCGTGCCGGGCAACGACGTTGTCGTCGTAGCCGGAGGTGTAGAGCACCGGCAGCCCGGGAAGGCGCTTCGTGAGCTGATCGGCGAGCGCCTTGCCGCTGAGCTGCGGCATGATGACGTCGGTCACCAGCAGGTCGATCGGCCCGTTGTGACGATCGACCAGCCGCAGCGCCTCCGGGCCCGACTCCGCCGAAATCACGTTGTAGCCAAGGCTTCCCAGCACGCTCGCGGCGATCTGACGCACGCTCGCCTCGTCCTCCACAAGCAGGATCGTCTCGCTTCCGCCGGCCAAGGCGGCCGGCGCACGGGGCGCGGCGGCGACCGAGCCGCCGTGTCGCGGCAGCCAGACCAGGAAGGTGGTCCCTTGATGCGGGGCGCTCTCGACGGAGATGTGACCGTCGGCGCGCTGGACGTTGCCCAGGCAGGTCGGCAGCCCCAGGCCGGTGCCCTGTCCCACGCCCTTGGTCGAAAAGAACGGCTCGAAGATGTGCGGCTGAATCGCCGGGTCGATACCGACGCCCGTGTCCGTCACGGTCACGAGCACATAGTCCCCCGGCGGCACGCTCGGATGGCGCTCGAACAGCGCGTCGCCGCGGCTGATGTTTCGCGCCTGGATGACGAGGTTTCCGCCCTCGGGCATGGCGTCGCGCGCGTTGACGGCGAGGTTGACGATGATCTGCTGGAAGTGGCTCGGGTCGATGCGCGTGTTCCACAGGTCGCCGGCGGGGATAATCCGCAGCTCGATGTCCTCTCCGAGCAGGCGCCGCAGCAGGCGATCCATCTGATGCAGTTGGTCGGCGAGATTGACGACCTTCGGCTCGTTGACCTGCTTGCGCGAGAACGCGAGGAGCTGGCGCGTCAGGTTCGCGGCGCGCTCGGCGGCCTCCTGGATGGCGCTGAGGTGCTCACGCACCGGATGTTCGGCCGGCAACGGCCGCCGCGCCAGCTCGACGAAGCCAAGAACGGCGGTGAGGACGTTATTGAAGTCGTGGGCGATGCCGCCGGCCAGGCGTCCGACGCTCTCCATGCGCTGGGCGACGCGCAACTGCTCTTCGAGCTGCTTGCGGCGCGAGACGTCGGTGATGGTGAGGCGCACGAGACGAGACGACTCGGATGGCAGCGGCGCCAGCCGCACCTCGCACGGCACCTCGCTGCCCGCCGAGTTCCGAAACACCCATTCGAACGCGCCGGCCTCGACGTCGGCGGCGGCCAGGCGCTCGCGGATGGCGCTCGCGGAGTTGGCGCCGTCGGGCTGCGCGGGCGGACTGAAGGTGTCGGGCGGCAGGCGGAGCAGCGTCTCGCGCGGATACCCGAGCAGGCGCTCGGCGCTGGCGTTGGCCTCGACCAGCTCCCAGTGGCGCACGTCGAGCGTGAGGATCGCCTCCGGGGCCAGCTCGAACAGCGTGCGATAGCGGGCTTCGCTCAGGCGCAGCGCGTCTTCCGCCTGCCGCTGTTCCGTGATGTCCTGCGCAACGCCGATCATCTGCGCCGGACTGCCGGCGGCGTCGCGGATGACGTCGGCCTCTTCGTGGACCCAGGCGATGCGGCCGTCGGGGCGGATGATACGGTGGTCGACGCTGTACGCGCCGTGACCATCGAGCGCCGCCCGGCACGCGACCCGCACGGCCTCGCGGTCGTCGGGATGAACCAGGTTCCAGAAGGTGTCGATGTGGCCGTCGAAGTCGCGCTCCGCCACGCCGAAGATCTCGTAGGTCTGCTTCGACCAGCGCAGGGCGCCGTCCTGCGCCAGGTCGTACCACCAGCTTCCGATGTGCGCCAGCTCCTGGGCGCGCTCCAGCAGCCGCTCGTTGTCGCGATGGATCGCCGCGGCGCGCTGGTCTTCAGCGACAAGGCCGAAATGCGCCGCGCCGCCCGCCTCGCCAGGTCCCGCCACCAGCGTCAGGCTCACCGGAATCTCGGTGCCGTCCCGGGCGCGCAGAACGCTCGTCCCCTGCCACTCGCTGCCACTCACGAGCAAGGCCGCCATGCGCTTGCGGAACTGCTCGGCGGCGGGCGGGGTCATGAAGCGCCAGAGCGAACCGGGCGCCTCCCCGCCGGCCCCGAGCACGCGCCGGCCCGTTCGATTCAGGAAGACGATCTCACCGTCGGCCCGGCAGACAAGCGTCACGCGCGCCGCGGCATCGAGCAGGCGCGGAAAGAGCTCCTGCCCCTCGCGGCGCGTCTTGTGCACGATCCCGCTCATCGAGATATCTTCGGCAGGTCCGCCCAAGACGCCCCAGACAACGCCGCTTCGCGAGTCCGCATCCCAGGATCCCGCGCCGCCGCGCACCGACGGTCTTCGGCGCAACACCTGCGCCCGAGGTGGGGTTATCGGCCCACGGCTCCGCAACACCGCCGCGTGGTGTCCGCGAAACCGCCGAGTGGTGTCCGCAATCACCAGCGGGTAGGCTCCCACGTGCATGAGTCACCGCCAGCCAGACCCGCTGGGAATGACGTTCGATGAGCTCGCCGGCGCTCTCGGTTGCCGCGCCCACGAGCGCGCCGCGCTCAGCCGCCGATACCGCGCGTTCATGCGCGGCGCCGCGGATGTCGAGTGGCCGCCTGCCGGGCCCGTCCGCCGCCGACAGGCCGACGGCGAGTTGACGAAGTTTGCGCAGGCGACGGCGGCGGGCTTTGAGACGGAGAGCGTGATCATCCCGATGTCGCGCTTCGGGCGAAGCTGGCAGGCGCTGTGCGTCTCGTCGCAGGTGGGCTGCGCCCTGGGCTGCACGTTCTGCGAGACCGCGCAGCTCGGCCTGCGCCAGAACCTCTCCGCGGGCGAGATCGTCGGCCAGGTGGTCGCGGCGCAGCGCGATTTCGGGGCCGCCGTGCGCAAGGTCGTCTTCATGGGAATGGGCGAGCCGCTCGACAACTTCGACGCGGTCGCGCAGGCCATCCGCGTGTTTTGCGATCAGCGCGGCCTGCAACTCTCGAAGGAGCGCATCACCCTCTCGACCGTCGGGCGCATCCACGGCATCCGGCGGCTGGCGGGGCTGGGTTGGCGCCGGCTGAACCTGGCCGTTTCGCTCAACGCGCCGAGCGACGAGATCCGCTCGCGGATCATGCCGGTGAACCGCGCCGAGCCGATGGACGAGCTGCGCGGCGCGCTGCTCGACTACGCCCGCCACAGCGACCAGTACATCATGATCGAATACGTGCTGATCCCCGGCGTGAACGACGCGCCGGCCCATGCGCGGCAACTCGCCGACTACTGTCGCCCGCTGCGGTGCTGCGTGAACGTCATCCCTTACAACCCGCGGCTGGATTCGCCCTGGCCGGCTCCCGACGAGCGCTCCGTCACCGCGTTCGTCGAGGCCCTGCGAGCCGCCGGCCAGTACGCCACCCGCCGCGTGACCAAGGGCCGCGACCTCATGGCGGCCTGCGGCCAGCTCGGCGACCGCCGCTTCGCCCGGAGGCCGCCGCCCGGCGGGCTGGCGCCCGTCGGGCTCGTGCGCGTCGGGCCCGTGGGCTGATCGGGGTGCCGTATCTCACACCCAGGCACGGAAATCGCGCAGGCGCGGGATCGTGCCCGGGGCCATCAACCACGACTGGACGTCGACCAAGCCGACTTTGGCGTCCTGCTCAACGCCTACGGGGGAATCCCGGGTGACCCCGCCGCCGACCTCAATGGCGACGGCGTGATCGGCCAGGATGACCTGGGCATCTTGCTGGCGCACAACGGGGCCGTGTGTCCTTGGCGGGAAGCGCGCGGGTGCTCTGTGCGACATCTGGCCGGCTTGTTAGTCCGATAATACTGTAAACAACCTGTGAAATGCGCGCCGCCTTGGCGCAAAGCTCTTGCGGTTTCTGGACTTGTACGATATCTTCCCTCGTACGTACCCGTCTGGGCCTGCGCGCTCGGACGCCGGGCGTATACTTGTGTACGTTCTGGCCCCGAAAGCGTGCTCGGGGGGCGCTCAAGCGCGGGGTGACCGCGCCAGACGAGCGTTCGATCTCCGGCGATAGTCTCGGACCCGCGGCGGCTTGCCTGGCGGCAAGTGCAGGGAATGACTATCTGCGGCGAGCGGGGCGGGCCAGGGCGACAGGCGGTAACCTTCGCGAGTGAAAGGTGTTACGGTAGAGCGACCATGAACCCGATCCAGAAGATTCGCAACATTGGCATTTCGGCGCACATCGACTCTGGCAAAACGACCCTGAGCGAGCGCATCCTGTTCTACTCCGGCCGCATCCACAAGATCGGCGAGGTGCACGGAAGTGGCGACGGCGCCACGATGGATCACATGGAGCTCGAGAAGGAGCGTGGCATCACCATCACCTCTGCCGCCACCACCGTGAGCTGGCTCGACCACCAGGTGAACCTGATCGACACTCCCGGCCACGTCGACTTCACCGTCGAGGTCGAACGCTCGCTGCGGGTGCTGGATGGCGCGATCCTCGTGCTCTGCGGCGTCGGCGGCGTGCAGTCTCAATCGCTCACCGTCGATCGGCAGATGAAGCGCTACAACGTCCCGCGGCTGGCGTTCATCAACAAGCTCGACCGCGTCGGCGCGAACCCGGCCAGCGTCATCAACCAGATCGAGGAGAAGCTCGGCCTCACCCCGGTCCAGTTGCAGCTCCCGATCGGCCTGGAGCAGGACCTGAAGGGCGTCATCGACCTGGTGGCGATGCAGGCCGTCTATTTCGACGGCGAGAAGGGCGAGACCATCCGCCGCGAGCCGATTCCCGCCGACATGGCCGACGAGGCGAGCCGCGCCCGGCACGGGATGCTCGACGCGCTCTCGCTTTACGACGACGAGTTGATGGAGATGATGCTGGAGGAGAAGACGCCCACCGTGGATCAGCTCCACGCGATCATCCGCCGGCTGACGATCGGCCGCGAGATCGTGCCGGTGCTGATGGGCTCGGCGTTCAAGAACAAGGGCGTGCAGTTGCTGCTGGACGCGGTGGTGTGGTACCTGCCGAGCCCGCTGGACCGCATCTACTACGCCAAGGACAACGACAACGACTCGGCCGAGGTGGCGATGACGGCCGACCCGGACGCGCCGCTGGTGGCGATGGCCTTCAAGCTCGTGGACGAGCAGTTCGGGCAGCTCACCTACACGCGCATCTACCAGGGCACGCTGCGAAAAAGCGAGACGATCGTCAACACGCGCGACCGCAAGAGCCGCCGCGTCGGTCGCCTCGTCCGCATGCACGCCAACGACCGCCAGGACATCAGCGAAGCCGGCCCGGGCGACATCATCGCGATGATCGGCGTCGACTGCGCCACAGGCGACACGTTCTGCCACGACAAGCTGAACTATTCGCTGGAGAGCATCTACACGCCCGACCCGGTCATCTCGCTGGCCATCTCGCCGAGGGCGAAGACCGGCGACCGCGACCGCCTGGCCAAGGCCCTCCAGCGCTTCGTCCGCGAGGACCCGACCTTCCACGTCCGCACCGACCACGACACGGGCGAGACGATCATCTCCGGCCTGGGCGAGCTTCAGCTCGAAGTCTACGTCGAGCGCATCCGCCGCGAGTACAAGTGCGAGGTCGACGTCGGCGCCCCCAAGGTCAACTACAAGGAGGCCCCGACGCGCGTCGCCGAGTTCAACTACAAGCACAAGAAGCAGACCGGCGGCTCCGGCCAGTATGGCCACGTCGTCGGCAAGCTCGAGCCGCTGCCGCCCGACGCGCCCGAGGTGTACGTCTTCGAGAACAAGGTCTTCGGCGGCCGCATCCCGACCGAGTACATCCCGTCGTGCGACAAGGGCTTCCAGCAGGCGCGCATGAACGGCCCGCTGGCCGGCTACGAGGTCGTGCGGGTCAAGATGATCCTCGAGGACGGCTCGTCGCACTCGGTCGACTCGTCCGACATCGCCTTCCAGATCGCCGCCCGCGAGGCTTTCAAGGAGGCCTACCTGGCGAGCAAGCCCGCCATCCTCGAGCCGATCATGAAGGTCGAGGTCGAGGTGCCCGCCAGCTTCCAGGGCCCGGTCGTCGGCGACCTCACCAGCCGCCGCGGCATCATCCATGGCACGGAGGCCCGCGGCGGGACGACGAACATCACGGCGGAAGTGCCGCTGGCGCAGATGTTCGGCTACGCGACCGATCTGCGCTCGATGACGCAGGGCCAGGGCACATTCAGCATGGAGTTCGGCAGCTACAAGCAGGCGCCGCGCGACGTGCAGGAAGAGGTCATCGCCCGGTTCCGGAAGGAAAAGGCTGCCAAGTAGGCTCGCTCAGCGCAGCGGCGAAGCAGGAGAAGTAGGACCTGGATGCGGAGCGGTTGCAGTGACCCCGTAGCATCCTGTCCCCCCAGCGGACGATGCGCCTCACTGTGCTTTCCGTCTACCAGGGCCAGCACAACAACCGGTTGCTTCCTTCAAAGGCCCCCCGGCCCGGGACGGGAAAAGTCAGATTTTCCGTGACGGATTATCGAGCCTGAGTCAAAATACTGGCTGAGGGGTTCGGCTCGTCAGCGATGAGCTCGCTCGGGCCGGCTGGCTGAGAGCCCCCAAGGAGCCGCGGCCATGACACTCCGTGCTCCGTGCTCCGTGCTCCCTGCTCCCTGCTCCCTGCTCCCTGCTCCCTGCTCCCTGCTCCCTGCTCCCTGCTCCCTGCTCCCTGCTCCCTGCTCCCTGCTCCCTGCTCCCTGCTCGCCGTTCTCCGCTTCCGCTGGATCGCTCCCG
>WBZO01001299.1_pt1 | contig 39942 bp, 35 predicted proteins | sample 5204261 | NCBI WGS metagenome assembly WBZO01 (sample SAMN12412400, study PRJNA552823) | activated sludge metagenome | isolation source: activated sludge from anammox sidestream of wastewater treatment plant... | place: USA: North Carolina | collected 2017-09
GCCCGCAGTATCTCCGGCGAGAAGCTCGCCCGCCCGTGCCATTCGCCCTCCGCCCGCATCACGGCGGTCGCTTCTCCCGCCTCGATTGAGAGAAACCCGCCCTCGAAGGCAAGCAGGGCCTGTCCCAGGTGCGTGCCGCGCCGCGTAAACACCTTGGCGGCATTGCGGAACTCGGCCAGGGGCACGGACAGATAGTTGCGCACAAGGCTTTGCGACGTCATCACCCCTCCCCGGCAGTTGGCTCGCAGCTTCGCGCCAGCGCTTCAAGGAAGGCCGTCGCCGCGGCGTACATGCCCGGCCGCTTGCTTTCACGCGGGCCGGCGACGTTGAGCGTCCCGATGCGATTGGCGCGCAGCCATGCCAGCGCGGCAAAAGTCAGTCCCGGCGGGACGGCGCCGTCGAGCTGGACGACGTGGCAGGGCTTCTTCAGGCGCTCGGCGAAGCGCTTCGTTTCCAGCGTGCCGCCTTCCAATTCGCCCAGATTCAGGATCAGCGTGCCGTCGCTGTCTTCGACGTTCAGGCGCGTGCGGTATCGATAACCCCCGGTGAGCGTCTCCTTCAGCAGGTAACGCGTATCGATCGCGCCGTCCTCGGCCTCTCGGCCGGGCGGGCACCAGCCGCCATGCGGGATGCCGCAGGCGATGGCCCAGTCGAGTGCAGCGCGGTCGGCGCCGGTCTGGCCGCCAGAGACGATCCTGTCGATGGATCTGGCAGTGGTCATGCTCCATGTTCTCATTTCTTCGGCGCGATGCGCGACTCCACCCGGTTCACCGCGTCGAAGATGACGTAGGCGCTCACGCCCGCGATGGCCTCCTCCGTGGCGAGGCCGGAGAGATACTCCTTCGAGCGCGGGCTGACGCCGGTGCGCTGGCAGACGAGCCAGGCCACCGCTTCGGCCTCCAGCTCGCGCTGTGCGTGGGACAGGCCCTGGCGAGCGGGCCAGCGTCCTTTCTGGTCGCCGCCCAGATGCCCGCAATAGACATGGCCCAGCTCGTGCGCCAGCGTGGCGAACCGCGTCGGCAGGTCGTGCTTCGCGTTGAGGCGGATGCGGTACCTGGCCGCCTCCATCGTCCGCGGCTGCAGGGTTTCGGGAAGCCGGCCAATGGCGGCCGCCGTCCCTGCCAGCAGCGCGCCATAGCTGTCGGTCTCGACTACCTCGATCCCGTACTTCACCGCCGCCTCCCTGGTTCGCTTGTACTGCGCCGCCGGCACATGACCCTCGGCGAACAGCGTGCTCATGCGCTCGCCCGGCACCTCCCTGCCCTCCGTGTCGCCGATCTCGAAGAGGAAGCGCACCGGGCCGAAGGGCTGCAGCACGACGATCGGCACGGCGTCCGGCTTCACGATGCGGCCATAGCCCGCCCATTGCCTGCGGCTGCCGACCGCGGCAGCGCCCGGGCGCTGCACCCTCACCAGCATGGCGTTGTAGACCGAAAGGTTGCTGAACCGCTTCATGAAGCCGAGGAACTCGTCAAAGGCGCCCTTGCCCTGTGTCTCGAGCGCCTGCGCGAAGAGTTGGTCTATCGCGGCGGCACAGTCCTCGAAGAGCGCCAGGCGATTCGACGCAGCGCCGCCGGCCGCATCCTCGAACAGGCTTGCCTGCTCCGACTTCTCACTGGTCGCGATGTCCTGCATTTTTCTCTCCGTCCGTTGCCGCGCTGAAAAACCGATTCGCCTCGGGCGAGAGCACCACCAGCTCGATGATGCCGTAGGGCTGCGGGATGACGGCGCGCAGCTTGTCTCCGTAGGCATTCCAAAGCTGGATGCAGACCGAAACACCGTTGCCGTGCAGCCAGTCGCGCTTGGCAGCGTTCATGTCCTCAAGCCAGCCATGTTCGCGCGCGTGCGACGCCGCTTCGCGCACGCCAACCGCGGCGTCCGGCCAGGCGTCGAGCCGGGGCTGCAGGTCGAAGCGCACGATGTTCCAGTAGGACTGCAGCATCCATATCGGCTTCTCGTTGGCGGCGATGTCCTTATGTCCCGGCAGCAGCTTGCAAGCCTGGCCGAGCGCAGCGAGCAGGTCGTAATCGTCCCAGTCGGGCGTGCCGACATCGGAAGCTTCCCAGCCCTCATCCTGGGCAGGATGGCAACCGGCGTCCCACCAAGCGACCAGCAGGCGCGCGAGAGGGTCGTCCGTCTCGTGCAGCTTCGCCTGGCCCGTTCTCACGGTGTCGAGCCATTCACGCAGCACCGGCGCGCAGCGGCCCGCGAGGAATTCACGGAACGCCGCCCTGTCCTCCTCGCTCCAGCCGGCGGCGCGCTTTTCCCACTCCGACAGCCTGAAGCCGGCCGGGACAAAGGCCATCCCGGGCGGAACCTGCAGCGAAGCGTCATGCAGCCCCAACACGCCTTCCTGGCTGCCGGCTTCGCTCTCCGGCACTAGGTAAAGCACATCGACGAAGCGGGCCACGTCGGCCTCGGTCTTGATCGCCAGCACCTTGTGGATGTTGCCGAAATGGCGCCCCTCCTTGAGCAGCTTGTCGAGGGGCGTCGGCATGAGCGCGACGTGGCGACCGCTGGGCAGTTGCGGCATGTCTCAGCTCCCCTTGCCGCCGGGCGGATCGAACCGGGCCTTGCCCTGCAGCGGCTTTCGCCGCAGGAAGGCGGCCTTGTCGTCCTCCTGCGCCAAGGCCGACAGCTCCTCCTTGGCGGCTAGACGGGACCTCATCTTGTGCGACACGTACAGCGCCTCCTTCTTGAAACGCAGCACGTTGTCCGGATTCGCCAGGAAAGCAAGCTGATCGAGCACCTCGGCGGCCCACGGGTACTGCGCGAAGCGGGCGCGGGCCGTCGCCAACAGCGCCTGGATCGCCTGCCAATCGCCCGCATCGGCCGCTTCTCTCGCCTGCTGCAGGATGAGCGCCGTCTCGACCTCCGCCAGCCGCTCGGCGACCAGTTGATCGGGCAGGAGCGCATCCCACGCCGCCGGGGACACCGTCCCGACATTCAGCATGGCCTCCGGGAAGGCGATGGGCGCGCCGTCGGGCGTCGTGCCGCCGACGCCCGCCTGCAGAACATGAACGATCTCCGCACCCGTCGCGGCGCCGGCCTCGATCTCCAGCTCGACGAGGGCCCAGGCCTCCGCGCCCCAGGGCAGGTCCGGCAGCCGGGCGAGCGGAAACCCTTCCCGCTCCTCGACCGGGTAATCGTTCAGCAGCCGGATCCTCACCCCCTCGGGTGCACCCAGCGACAGCTTGAGATGGCGGGCGAACAGGCTCGATATGAGATCGAACTCCTCGGCGAAGGGCTCGAGCAGATCGGCCGCGCTGTCGCCGTAGTAGTGGTTGCCGAGGCCGCTCTTCGCCATCGCGACCATTAGGTCCTCGTTGAACTGACGGCCCAGGCCGTAGGTGGAAGTCGTCACGCCCGCCTGCGCTGCCGCGGCGCACTGGCCGGCGATGGTCTGGGGATCGACCTCCCCGACGTTGGCGTTGCCGTCCGAGAGCAGGATCACGCGCGCGATGGCCGCCTCGCCGGCGAGCGAAGCCAGTCCGTCCGCCCCCGCCTTCCAGCCGCCGTGCAGGTTGGTCGAGCCGCCCTCGAGGATCTGCGCCAGCGCTTGGCGCAGCTTCTGGCCGTCGCCGACCGGCGCCGCCCGCACCAGGGTGCGCACCTTGTCATCGAAGACCACCAGCGCCGCCGTGTCGCTCGGCGCAAGCCGGTCGACCATGTGGCGGGCGCAGCGCACCGCCTCGCGCAGCGGCTCGCCGGACATGGAGCCGGAGCGGTCGATAACGAGGGCGAGGCCATAGGGCTTGCGGGCCTTCACCTGCCCGGGCGCGGGATCGGGCGAGTGCACCCGCACCAGCACCGGCAGGCGCTGGGCGGCGCCGGCGATCAGGGCCGGTTTGAGGGGGGTGAGAATGACCTGGATGTCCTGGCTGGATTCGGGCATGCGTATCTCCTGAATGGTCGCCGGCGGCATTGCCGGCGCGTGCAGACAGGATAGAAAATGCCAGTCTCAGGGCGTGAGCCTGGGTGAAATTTCTCTGCGCGACGGAGATTCTCTAGCGCTCGATGACAAGCCCCATGCGCGCTTCGCCTGCATCGAGAACCCGCGCATGGAGTTTTACCCGCATGCCCGGAGGGCCGTACCGGGCTGTCCATTCGTAGCCCGGCCTGGATTTGCCTGGAGCCGGCGCAGCCATCGTAAGCATGGGAAAACTGGCCGACTGGCCGGTTCCGCGCAGGAGAAATATCGATTGCCCCTTCCGCCAGGCTCACGTGGTGAGCCTCGTACAGGCGAGCCTGTATGGTTGCCTCACTCCCCGGCAAGTTCGGAAAGACGCCGTGCCAGCGCTTCCGCGCGCTCGTCCGTCAGGCCGTGGCGGCTGTCGCAGAGAAGAAGATGGGCGCAGCACTCGGGAAACTCCGGGGCCGAGTCGTCCAGCGCAAGCCAAGGGCTGCCTTCCAGGCGCTGCTTCCCCAGCCAGGCGAGGATTTCCTGGTGGCGGTTCGCCGGCACATCCGGCACCCAAAGCTGGGTGGTGCCCACGACCCGCTCGGCGATGTCCCGTGAGAACCTCGACCGCAGGTAATCGATCCCGTAGATGCGCCGCCAGCTCGAGGAAATGACGATGCACACCGCGGGATGGCGGCGCATCACCGACTCGAACAGCGGGCGGCGGCAGAAATGTTCCTCGTCCGGGCAGAACCTCGGGTGCAGCACCCCGTCGAAATCCAGGAACAGCGTCGTCTTTGCCATGCCCTGCTTCTGCATATACCCCGCCCGCCTTGCCCGTCGACAATGAGCACTGCATAATGCAGCCGGAGAGTCTCAAGGCGTGAGCCTGGAAACCGGGAGGACGGCATGCCCCTCAACGAACGCATCTACAAGATCGAGCAGCTCCTCAAGAACCGCACGGTCGTGCCCTTCTCCCTGATGCAGGAACGCACGGAGGCTTCCCGGGCAAGCCTCAACCGCGACCTTCAGTTCATGCGCGACCGGTTGAGGATGCCCATCGTCTTCGACAAGGACCTGGGCGGCTACCGGCTGGATGGCGGCGGCGGCAAGCCGGTGCAGACCGAACTCCCCGGCCTCTGGTTCAACGACACCGAGATCCATGCCCTGCTCACCATGCAGCAGCTCATCTCGGGCCTCGACCGCGGCGGCCTGCTCGGCCCCCACCTGAAGCCCCTAATGGCCCGGCTGAAGGAACTGCTTGGCAGCGCCGACAACTCCGCCAACGAAGTAAGCCGGCGCGTGCGCGTGCTCGGCGTGCAGGTACGCAACCTCCCGCTGGCGAACTTCGCCGCCGTCGGCTCGGCCCTGCTGCGCCGCAAGCGCCTCCACATCCGCTACCACGCCCGCTACAACGACCAGCCCAGCGAGCGCGAAGTCTCCCCTCAGCGCCTGGTCTATTACCGCGACAACTGGTACCTGGACGGCTGGTGCCATCTGCGCAACGACATCCGCAGCTTCGCCGTGGACGCCATCGAGCGCATCGAGATCCTGGAGAGCCGCGCGAAAGACATCCTGGAAAAGGAGCTCGACGAAGTGCTTGGCGCCGGATACGGCATCTTCTCCGGCAAGGACGTGAAGTGGGCGAAGCTGCGCTTCACCCCAGAGCGAGCGCGCTGGGTCGCCTCCGAGCGTTGGCATTCAAAGCAGAAGGGCTCCTTCGAGCCGGATGGCAGCTACCTGCTGGAAGTGCCCTTCTCCCATCCGCAAGAGCTGATTATGGACATCCTGCGGCATGGGGCGGCGGTGGAGGTTGTGGGGCCGGCGTCGCTCAGGAAGCAGGTAGAGGCGGAGGCGATAGCCATTGCAGCACAATACGGATGCTGACGAAAAAGTCAGTTCCCGTAGGACGGCAGGAGCAAGTCTGTTCCGATTGAATAGGTTCCCGAGGAAATGAGAAAGCCCTTTCCTTGTATTGTTCGGAATCTACACCCCCTTAACTTGAAGATTGCTCGCCACATAGGTCGGCGAAGACAGACCGCCAAATTGCGGGGTATCGGGTCCCATTTCTGGCAGTTCCGGAGCCGCACCTCCCATAGCAACCGCAAGTTGCGGAAACTCGTCAATGAATTCCGGATATCCTTCCGTTATCCAAGTAGGCACGGATGGCGCGGCATGGCAAAGCACTCGTATGCCGTGGGTCTCAATCCACCCCTGGGTCAGTTCGTGAACCATCGGGAGCCGGGCCCCACCCCCTGTCAGGACAACAAGCACGCCGGGTTGCTCGAACATGCGTCTGATCCAACTCTCATGAACACCATCGAAGGTCTTTTGCACTGCCTCGCGAAGCCCTTTGCTGAAGCGGGCAACTTCTGGACTGTCGAGAAACTCGGGAAGAGAGACGCTGCCGGGCGTATCGTCGGCAAGGCGGTAGGCTAAGGTGCCATCGCGGAAGAGCGCCTCCTTGTATCGCCTTATGTGCAGGTTGAGTTCCGCGCCAATTCTCACCCCGTAGGGGCTTTGCAGATCAACGTGATGCTTCTTCAGGATGATGGCCCGCAAGAAATTGTCGATCGTGTCACCCGCCTGCCGTATTCCATGGATGGACCCCTGAAGCCTGAAAATCTTCGGCGTGCTGGAGCTCCTGGGTTGGATCACTACGAATAGCCCGAAATCGGTGGTGCCGGCGCCCACATCGACGACGAGAAACCCTGGGTATTGCCGTTCCCCCTGGAGCACTATGCTGGCGGCAGCCGCTACTGGCTCTTCGACGCCACCGGCAATGAGAAACGTCGGCGGCGTAACCGAGCCCAGCTTATCAAAGACGGCACGTATGGCACGAACATCAATGCCACCCTGCCAGTGCCCCGAGAACGTGTCAGCCAGAATTTGCGCCCGACTCAACATGCGTTCGAGCAATTGCTCTGCCCAGGCGGTACGCTGTGTATCCCAGCAGGGTCGCGCAAACCGACGTCGCACGTAGCGAGAACGCTCGTGGCCCTCCTGTAGCTCCGTACAAGCCATGTCTGTGAGGTAACCAAGGTAGAGCGTAATCAGCTCCTCCTTCGTGAACGGGATTTCGGTTGGATTGATCGCCTTAGGGACCGGTACGGAGGACAAGTCTGCCGTCGTACCCTGGCTCAGTTCCTGTTTCGGGGAGTCGAATCGTTGCCGTCCCGGCGTTTCATCCAAGAGGCTTTGGGCTATGGCTTCGTGGCCGAGGTACACGCGGCCGGTTCCGGAGATAAACAAAGATGACGGCAGTGCATAGATTGCCTCCGTGTAGCCTGACCGCTGGCCAACCGCAAGGTCGAACGGTTTTTCCGTCTCACCATCAATAGCGAATGCCTTGGACATGGCAGTGCCGAAGTCCAGGCATAGCATCACCGATGGCTCCTCTGGAGCACTCAGAGCCGTTGAACTGAGGACGAGCGGAAATTCAGGAACAGCGATGATTGGTGGATCCTGCTGGCCCCTTGCGGAGTTCAAGTCCCCGACCTCAGCGCCCAGGTGCTGCAAGATGGCGATCAGCGCGTCTCTTTCGCCAGAAGTAATTGATCCGTTTAGCTTCCAATTTCCCCCAATGGGATCACGCTCAACGCGCTGAAAAAGGTTCTCCAGCGCCCACTTCGCTCTTTCTATATCCATTGCAGACCTCCCCTATCCCATCCTTGTCGGCTGTCTATTGATGTTTAGCCGTGGGCTTGATGTCACCCGATTCCACCAAGCCCTTTACGACCACTTCCCCAGGCTGCCCGTCTTCACTTAATCGGACCACTGCCGGACGAAGCACGCGCGCACGCAAACCGGCCGAGCCGCCGACTGCCTCGAAATACTTAGGCGCAAAGTCCATTTCCTGGCCGACGATGCCGAGGACCCCCAAGCGACGCTGCCTGCCAATATCCGAAATGATTGACACAAGCGACTTAGCGCGATCGACATGCGATTCCAGGCTGGAAACCAACGTTGGGTCATAGAGTTGGAGAGCCGGAATGACATGAGCCTGCAACGCCGAGATGCCTTCCTCAACACGGCTGGCGTCCAAAATGGCCTGAGCAATGAATGGATCGGTACGCAGATCCTGGCTCGCCACCACAGTGTCGCGCATGCCACTGCCTTTGGGGCGGGTGGCCTTGCGCAGCCAGGCACGCACGGATTCGCTGAGCTCCGGGTGGCCATCCGCCAAGTCACGCAGCAACGCGTCGGCGCGTTGACGATGATTCACTACGATCTCAAGATGCTCAGCGAGCGACTGGGCGGACAACCCCTGCTTGGCCAGCAGGAGAATCGCCTCGAGAATGCTGTTAGCCATCCGTTCAAGATCGTGGCGCAATTCCTCGGGCCAACTGCCACCAACGAAAAGCCGCTTTGCCGCCTTCAGGGCGGAGTAGGTATCGGAGTCCGTAGCAAGGGAAAACCGCGTCCGGACCAGATCGTAGGTGCAAAGAATGATCTCCTTTGCCAGCCCGAGCTGCCTTTCCTCCTTGGTCGGCAAGCCCGTACTGGACATAGGAAGGCGGATCAGTTCCGCTAATCTCTCCCCTGGTGAATCTCCAGGGGGAAGCAACGACCCGACAACGGCTACACGCAGCGCGGCGATGATCCGCGCGAGACGGCCGGCCATGGAGTCTGCCGGAGACTCGGTCTCGAAGCGAAGTCCCGTTGCAGCAGTCCGAACCCCCAGAAAGATATCCGTGAGGTTGGTCGCGCGGGAGAACACAATCTCCGCGAATTCAGCACGGACCGTTTCACCAGTGTCCTCGCTGACCATGCCGTCGATGGCGTAGTCCAAGACCCAGGGTGCCGAGGTCCAGCGGCATGCCTTGGCTACGTAAGCGCGGTCGTCAGCCTCTTTGAGCGATCGGACGGGAACGAGGCCATCGTTTAAAAGCGGCGCAACTTGCCTACGAATATCTGCCGCAATGGTCTTGGCCGACTGGGAGATGCGAACCAGTTGGACCAATGCTGCTAAGCGATCATCGCCCGTGCTGGAATGACGCAACACGTCCATCAGGCCTGCAACTCCGCTGGCAAAATCCTCGGTCTTGGCAACTTTCTGGAATACTTTGTCCGCCAGCAGGTCCGTAATGGCGGCCGCTCGCTCCTGGACTGTCGGGCCCTGGGCGAATCGCCTCAAAGCCGGATGAAGATTAGGCTCTTGCATATTCATGGCTGTCTATTATCGATGACGACATCAGTCGCATTGCGCGTCTCGTCTCAGTTACTCCGTCAGCGCTTTCAGGAGCGCGTCCCGCGCATCCTGGTAGAACTCAATGTCCAGCTTGGTCGCCAGATCGTCCGACAGATCGAAAAGCTGACGCCGGCAGGAAACCGGCAATAACAGGGACTTGGCGCCCTTCTCCGCGGCGATCTCGGCCAGGCTGACAGCGTTGTGGATCGGCTCGATGGTGCCGCCGAGTGTCACCTCGCCGACGACCACCAGGCCGCCGCGCACGGACTTGCGCAGCAGGGCGCTGCACAGCGCTATCAGCGATGCGACGCCGGTCTTGGCGCCGCTCTTGGCGGCGTCGAAGCCGCGCAGCTGCACCGAAAACTCGTGGGCGCGCGGGTCGCGGTCGCCGACCAGTTGCATGGCGCGGGCGTAGAGGTTTTGCTCGGCGCAGCGGATGGATTCCTGAAAGGCCGGCGGCACGGGTTTGTTGAGCACACGCACGCCGCTTCCCGGTCCCTCGTTGACTTCGAGGCGGAAAAGGCCGGGGTGCTCATCCTCGCCGCCGGGCGAGAGCGTCCAGATCTGCCCGGCTTCGAGGGGCTCGTCGCCGATGCCGCCCTGGCTTTGCAGTTCGGGTGTCGAGACGAACTTCTCGACGCCTTCGGCGCCCAGCGTGTAGCTGAAGTGGGTGTTGCGGAACTCGGCGGCGCCGATGCGCTTCTGCTGTTCCTTGACACGGCGGCGCACTTCCAGGGCCAGCCGAACGGCCCATTCGAGGTCATCGTCGCTGACCTGCTCCTCCTGGCCGGGATAGAGCAGCTTGAGCAAGCCGCTGACGGTCTTGTTTACGCCGTTGATGTCGCGGCCCGACAGCGCGCCGCCGAAGAAGATCCGGTTCTGCAGCACGGCGAGGCGGCTCTGGCTGCGCAGTTGCGTGAAGCATTCCGAGAGGAAGTCGCTGACCAGGCCGAAGTGATCGGTGAAGATGTCCGGCTTGAGCTTGGGCACGTCCCAGCCCGGCAGGTAGCAGTGGATGCGATCCATGAACGCCGTGTCGTCGCGCATTTCCGGCGGCAGCGGCTGGAACAGGTGGCCGATGCGCTGCTGGTGCTCGACATCGACATCGAAATTGCCGACCATGACGATGGAGCCGTCGGCGCGGATGCTTTCCTTGCCGCGCGAGAACTCGCCGGACTCCATGTAGCCCTTCATGATGTTCACGCCGTCCTTCTGGTCGAAGGAGATGCCGGAGACTTCATCGAAGCAGACCACGTCGTATTGACAGACCAGGCCGCGCTGGCCGTTGGCGTTATTGACGAACATGCGCGCCACGGTGGCCTTGCCGCCGGAGACGAGGTGAGCATAGGGCGAGACCTGCTGGAAAAGGTGCGACTTGCCAGTGCCGCGCGGGCCGATCTCGACCAGGTTGTAATTGCGCTCGACGAAGGGAATCATGCGCAGCAGGATCGCGTCCTTGTGGCGTTCGGTCAGTTGCGCCGGCTCCAGGCCGATGGAGCGCAGCAGAAAGTCCTTCCATTCCGTCGTCGTCAGCCTGGCTCGCGCGACCGACATCTTGTCGAGCACGTCGCGCTGCGAAAGCTGGATGGCGCGCAGGCCGTCGATGCCGAAGGGCCTGCCGTTCTTTTCCTGCGCGATGGCGGCATCGTAGCCCAGCGTCACCTCGGCGTAAAAGCCGCCGGTGAGCATACGCTGATGCTCGGTCACCAGCTGCGGCGAGATGCGCACGTCGCGCAGCTTGAGCGAGGGTAGTTCCGCGACATAGGAATCGGTCTTGGCATCCAGCCGCGCGGTGATGATGTCGATGATGCGCACCTGGCCCTTTTCACGGGCAGCGGACTTGATCAGCTCTTCGTTGCCAGCGCGCACGGTGCGCTCGGACAACTGGCGCTGCACGATGCCCAGGCCTTCCTCGATTTCCTTCTCGTTGGTCGTGGCGCAGTAGCGCCCGAGCATGAACTCGACCACATAGGTCGGCACGGGGAACTGGCGCGCGAACTGGCGCACCAGGTCCTTGCGGACAATATATCCGTCGAAGGCGTCCGCCGCCTTGCGATCCAGGGCATCAAGCTCCATTACCGCTTCCTTCCCAATGTTCTCCAAAACTCATGCGCTCCTCGGCCACTTTCTGCCCGTTGCGGCGCAGCACCACGGAAATCGCCTCGCCGACCAGATCGTCGACTTCCTCGAAGATCACGCGCCCCTTCCCCTCCGCATCCAGGCTGGCCTCCTCGCCGATGACGCTGCCCAGGCGTTCGAGGCAAACCGTCAGCCCGTCCGAATCGGCCGTGGAGACGGAACAGATGGTCTTGCGCGTGTTCCAGGCGATCGACACCAGCCTCGGCTGTCCGCCCACCGGCCCTTTGCGCCGGATGCGCATGAAGGGCACCACCGACTCCTGCAGGCTCAGGCCGCCGTGGTCGTATTCCCGACCGATCGAGAAGGCCGAAATGCCGGGCGCCAGCGCCAAGCGCACGGCGGGATCGAAGCTCCAGGGCAGCACCAGCCAATGTTGGTCGGCCGCGGCGTCCTTCAATATAGCGCAGCGGCCCCACTTGGTTTCGGTCAGCCTGGCGGGCAACTCAACCTTGGGCAAGCCGCCGGGGAGCAGCAGCCAGCCGTGGTCGGTCACCACCCAGACTTCCTTCCAGCCGGCATTGAGCAATCGGCGAATCGCCTTGGCCAGATCATCCAGATGTTCCCTCGCCACGCGCGCCAGCTTCAGGCCCTTGTTATGGCCGTCGCTGTCGATGTCGCCCGGAAATTCGGCCCAGCCCTTGCCGTAGGCGAAGCTGGGGTTTTCCGTGTCGACCAGCGCAAAGACCTCGCTTTCCATCGCCTTGCGCAGCTTGTCCGCCGTATAGGCTCCTTTGGGCAGCTTCGGTTCGAACCCTCCGCCATCGCCGCCCTTGGCGAGCTTCCTGGCCGGCGACACCCAGACCTTGCCGCTGCTGGTGACCGAGGGAATGCTGGTGAAGCCCGCCTCCAGCGTCACGCTCAAACTGTTGTCCGTTCCGAAGAGCCTCTCCAGCTCGCGCGCCAGATCCAGGCGCAGGCCGTCGACGAACAGCACCACCGCGCCGTCGGGCACCTCGGGCAGGCTCCAGTCCGGGTAGCCCCCCTGCCTGACCAATGACTGGAAGCCTTCCGCCTGTTTCTCCAGCCAGCGGCGGTAAAGCGTCCCCAGCACGGCATAGATCGGCTTTTCGAGGTCGTGCAGTTGCGCCAGGGCCATGGCCTCTCGCGCCGCCGCATCGATGCGCCAGCCGGATTCCGCGTAGCGGCTGGCCGCCTCAGTAGGGCTTCCTCCCGCCATCGGCTCGAGGCAAACCTTGGCAATGTCGGCGAGATGCTCCAGCGCCGTGGCCAGCGGCGCGCGTCCCTGGATGGCCCAAAGCGTCTGGCGACGGGAAGCATGCTTGGCCTCCTCGGCCAGCACTGCCTGGACGGCGGCCAGGGGCTCCAGGCTGGCCGCACTAAGCAGTTCCTCGGCCAGCCGCTTTTCATCGGCCTCATTCTCGCGCGGATAGCGCTCCGCCCCCTGGAGCAGGTCGGGCGGTGAGACGGCGGCGAAGACGCCATAGGCCTCGGGATAGCTCTGCCAGTGCGCGGCATACCTTTCCCAGAGACGGTAAGCCGCCTCACCGGGCCGGCTGCCGAGGATGCGCTGCGCGACTTCCAGCGGCCCCTTGACCAGATCGACCCCAAAAGTCTTGCGCGTCGCCGCGACGAAACTGTCCCATGCCTCGCCTTTTTCTTCGCGGACGGCCTCCGGTGCGGTGAGCCAGCGCAGCACGCTATCGTCGGGCGCCGGGTTGAGGAGCTCGTTGAGAAACCGCTCGTCGATGGTCTGCCCTTCCAGGGCCGGCAGGTTCTGCATCAGCAGCTTGCCCATTGCCACTTTCAGCGCCTGCAGGGTTTCCTGGTTGCCCGCCACCTTCAGCCCCAACCCGCCGCGCTTCGTTTCCAGGAAGGCGCGCAGCGTCCAGTCCTTGCCGTTGTCCTGCCGCCAGAAGCAGCCGCGGAACTGGAGCTCCGCAATCGGCGCGAGCTGCGGATCCTCCTTCAAGCCGCGCAGATCGGTGCGCAACTGGCCGTTGCCGACGCCGGGCAGATACAGAATCGCCGTCTCGCCGGGACTGACTTTTACAGCGAAGCCGTCGGCCGCCATGCGCAGCCAGACGCCGGGGCCGGTGCGCTCCTCGGGCGTGTAAGCGCCCAGCGTAAACAGTTCCGGCATTGCTTCCTTGAGCCTGGGCAGCACGCCTTCCCACTCGCGTTTCTCATCCATCCAGAGGATGGCGACGGGGGCCGCTTCGAGGGCAGGATTGAAACGTCTTGCCTGCTCGCGCAAGCGCGACACCAAAGCATCCAGAACGGTTTGTCTTTCCTTCTTCATGGCTCAGATCGTCACTCGCCCGCCGGCAAAAGCCAGGCCCTGGTTTGCCAGCCCCTTCAAGGCAGGATGGCGGCTGTTGAATGCCGACCGGCCCGAAGCCGCCCACACGATGCGGCGCTCATAGCCGTGCAAGGGCGTCTTGCGCATCCAGTCGTGCAGCCAGGCGAGTTTCTTCGCCATTTCGCCGATATGGCTCGTGCCGTTGGCGGGATGAACTTCCACCCAATGCAGGCGCTCGCCGGCCTGCCGCAGCTCGCCGATCACATAGTCCCAGCGCGGCGCGGCGGGCTCGGCCGCTTTCAAGGCCGAATCCAGATCGACGCTCCCGGCCAGGCGAGTCGATTGCCTCTTGGTGATGTGCCTTCTGTCCGCAGGCCGCAGCGCGGACAGTCCCTTGCATAAGGCTCCCGCCAGAACCGGCAAGGACTTGATGTCGTCGGCGAAACTCATTTCGTCTCCGCGAACAGATCGCCGGAGGCGAATTCTGGCGAGTTCGCCACGGTTTTCGCGACGATGTCGTTGGCGCGGGCGCTGAACTCGAGCAAGCCGCCCCAGCTGGCTTCCTGCGCCTCTCCGGAGGACGGATCGAGTTCCGTAATGTCCTTGACCGAACCGCCGGGCTCGAAGTAATAGACCTTGGAGGTCTTGGTAATGGCCGCCCTCGCCATTTCGCGCAGTCCGGCGCTGTGGGACGCCCCGAACAGGTCGAGCAGATCGTCGGCGCCGCCCCGGTGCTTGCGCAATGCCTCCAGCGCCCAGACCAGTTCCAGCACCTGCGGTGAATGCGTGGACAGGCATACCTTGTAGCCGCGCGACATCAGTTCCAGGATCAGCAAGAGCACGACGGAGATGGCGCGCGGATGCAGCCCCATTTCCAGTTCTTCGATCACCACCCATTCGATGTCGCCCCGGCGCGCCACCTTGCCCGGCGGCATGAGCCAGTAAAGTCCCAGCAACAAGGGCACGAATTCGCGCTGCCCCGCCGACCACACCATGTAGGGCAAAGGGCTTGCACCTGCCTGCAAGACCAGGCGCTTTTGCGCCTGAACCTTGTCCACGGACAGCGCGAAGTCGGCGAAGACGGTTTGCTGCAACAGCTTGCGGTAGTCGTTCTTGAGCCGGTTGCTTTTCGGAAAAAGCGGCCCGTCGCCGGTGAATTCACGCTCCATCAGCATGCGAAGCTCGTCGCTGAAGGCGCGCACGCAATAAGGATCGCCCGGGCTGTAGCTTTGAAACGGCTTGGGCCAGCCATTGGCGAGCGTCATCACGCGCTGCGCCGGAATCAGAAAAAAGGACTCGGTCTTCTTCGCCTGCTTGCGGCCAAGCCGCTGATCGACATCCACCGGCTTGCCGTCGACCAGCACTTCGCTGGTGCCATGCCAGATCGAGCGCATGCCCTCGCCGAAAAAGACGTCGATGAAATCGCCGGTCTTGCCGCCGTAATCAAGCCCGTAGGTGCGCAGCTGCTCCTGAATCTGCCCGGTATCGGCGAGCAGCTTCAGCCATTGCAGGCTGATGCTCTTGCCGCTGGCCTGCGGGCCGACCAGCACGGTCAAGTCTCCAAAACGCAGATCGGCTTCCCTGATCTGACCGATGTTTCGCAGTGTCAGTCGTTTCATGATTTTCCTTTCGCCTTCTCCCTGGCCGCCTTCTTCTCGGCCAGCGTGGTGTGGTGGTCGTTAATCCGCGTGCCTTCGGGTTCGCCGTAGGTCGGGCCGAGTTTGAACCAGGGCGCGGAGGCGACGTCCTTGCCGCGATCTGCTTCCCATTTGATGCCGAGCTTGGCGCGGGGGATGCGCAGCACACCGGCCTCAACAAAGGGGCGGATGTTCATACGTACGCCGTCGTTGATATCCGGGTCCCAACCGAGCGGCTGCTGGTGCAGCGGCTTCCAGCGCACGAAGATGTCGTAGGGCGGTTCGCCTTCGAGGATGGCTTCGAGTTGCGCCTTCAGCGCCTCGGCCTTGGCGAGCTTGAGCGTGGCATCGCTGTTACCGGCGTCGATGGCGCGTTTCTGCTGGGTGATCCAGTCGCCAAGGTAGAGGTTGATCAGGGTGTTGAGCTTCTCGCGCGTCAGCAGGTGGTAGTTCACCAGCGCCGAGAAGCCTTCCTTGTGGCCGTCCCAGACGTGCCAGATGAAGGGGCGCTTCTGGAAGCGCGCGACGTGCTGCTCAAAGAACTTGTCGCGCAGCCATTGCGCCAGCGGCAGGCCATCGCAACCGGCGTCCCGCAGCAACTGACTTTCGCGTGCCGCCGACCAATCGCTGCCGAAGGCTTTGGCGAGCAGCGCACGCAGGCGCGTTTCCGCCGACTGTTCGCCGCGCACCGCTGGCAGGCAGACAATGCCGTCGTCGTCGATCAGGCCATCGAGGTCTTTGCAACGGGTGATCCAGGCACGCGCCTCATCGGAGAGTTCCATCTCGGCATCCGACTCCGCCGGCCAGCGGTAGCCGAGCAGACGGGCGACGGCGACTTGCAGCGGATCGGTGGCCGGTTTCGGGTGGCCGTGGAAAATCCACTGCGTCGGGTCATCGGAATAGGGCTTGGGCAGGCCGTTGGGGTAGCGTTCGGCGGCGACTTTTTGCCAGTGGGCGAGGTCGAAAGGAATGCCGCGAAATGTGCCTTCCGTCACACTGAGTGCTTGATCATAGGCGCGGATGGTGGAAGTAAACTCTTTAGAAGAGCAAAACGCCCAAAGTGCGGGAAGGTATTCTTCTTTGTAAGGCACGAGTGGCGCACTACTTTGATCGAAAAAATTACCGTGGTACAAACAGCACGGCAAATGCTGCATTAGCCTTACTGCGACCCCTTTTTTCATCCAGGCGTTGGCTCCTTGAATACGTGCCTGCGGACTTGATGCCAGAACGCCCTTACCGTTTTCCCAGCGAAGCGCGAGCAACTTTCCGGCGAACGGTTGTGTTGTATCGACTGATGCCTGGAAAAAATTCCAGTCATCGCTCTCGGATAGTATTTCCCACCAGTTCATCAAGAATCTAGGCAAGTCCCCTGTAGCAATTCCTTGACTGGCAAAAGCCACCTTTCCGAGTGGTTGCGCGTCAGACAGGGAACCAAAAATTACTTTTGCGTCAGGATTTCTCAACTGTTCCTTTTGGCGAACTTCAAGAAGCGACCCGCCGCTGAGAATTGCCGCCTTTTCGTCGGGTGTTTTCTGCTCACTGGCATCCAAGCCATGCAGAGGTTGGCCCTCAGATGGTTTGGCGTGAGTCACAGTGAGCAGGATGGCGTTGACCACCTCGCCGGTGATGGTCTCGAAAGCTCCCGCGCCCAGCCGCGCCAGCAGGTTCCAGGTCGCATACCTGAGCAAATGTTCGCGCTGCTTCTGGTAGCTCTTGAGGAACAACCAATTCTGCGGCATCACGAAGGACACCGCACCGCCAGGAGAACAAAGCTTAAGGCTGCGATCCAGAAACACGTTGGCAAGGTCGCCCTTCGCGGCCTTGTAGTGTTCCTCGCAGAAATCCTTGAGCACCGGGCCGTGCTGACCCGCTCCGAGGTAGGGCGGATTGGTGATGACCAGGTGATACTTGCGCGTCAGGATGCGCGAGGCGTGCACCATGCCCTGCGCCGCGACACGCGCTTCGATATCCTGATCGTCGCCCTTCTGCGCCAGCGCCTGCTCCAGCCGTGATTCGAGTTCCTGCCAATGCGCATCGAGCAGGTCGCCACGGGTGGCGGCCATCGGGTCGATCAAGCTGCCGAGTTCCGGCGCTTTCTGGAACAGGGCGTAGAGCGCAGCCATGCCGCCTTCGAGGCGTTCGTCGCCGCCAGCCAGCTTGAGCCAGTCGGCCTTCTTGCTGCGCGGCGCGACGCCGACGCAGGCGATGTTGAGGCGCGGCAGGGGGCGATAGCCGATGGGGTCACCCTTCTCGTCCGGGTAACGCCAGGCGGCCAGGGCCAGGGCGAAGGCGGCGATCTCGACGCAACGGGCATCGAGTTCGAGGCCGTGCAGGTTGTCGGCGAGCACGCGGTCGATGGCGTCGCGCACCGAGAGTTTTTCGGTGGCGCGGCGCATCGGCACCAGGTAGTGGAAGGCCGAGACAAGGAAGTGGCCGGAACCGGCGCAGGGGTCGAGCAGCTTGAACTGGGCCAGAGTGTCGGGCCAGGCCGGGAAGGTTCCGGCGGCAGGTTCGCCTGCAAAAGTCGGCGCTGGCGGGACGGCACCGTTAGCCTCTTGCCCGACAAAGCGCAGGTAGGGCATCTCCACCGGCAGCTTCATGCGCGGGTGGCGGCTGTGCCACCAGCCACCGAGGGCGTTTTCGAGGAGGAAGGCGACCATGTACTGCTCGGTGAAGAGCTGCGTTACCGCAGGCAGTTCGTCGGCCCCAACCTTGGTACCGGCCTGCTTCATCTGCCGCTGCACTTCTTCCTTTTTCGGCGCCTGCCAGAACTGGTAGCTCCAGCCCAGGCTGTCGTCGGCCTGGAAGACGGTGGTCGGGAGCTTGGCGAGCAAGGCTTCGAGCGCCTGCTCGGTTTCCAGCGGCAGTTGCAGCGCCAGCGCCGGGCTGTCGGGGCGGAAGACGTTGGGCAGCATGGCCGAGGCATAGCGCCCGGCCACTTCCCATTCGCTGCGTGCGGGGGGATCAAGGCGCTCGGCGTCTTCTTTACAGTCCGTGAGGCTAACTGGGTAGCCGTCCGGGTGCATGAGCAGATCGCTCTCGGCGAGGAAACGGGCGAAGAGCATGCGGTGCCAGTGCTCGTAGGCGATTTCGGTGACGAGGTGGTCGATGGTTTGCGTGTCGTCGGGGCGCAGCAGGTCGCCCAAGGCCCGGCCATGGGCACGCAGGCGCACGCGCAGCTTTTTCTGGGCGTCGGTGGCGTGGGCGGGGGCGTCTTTCGCGCCGACCGCGAGCGCCTTGAGCGCCTTCTCGGCGCCAGCCTCGGCCTCGGCGCGCGCCTGGGCGACGGTGGTTTCCAGAATCTTGCGGTGGTCGCGGGAGAGGGTTTGTTTCATGAGCGATGCTCGCTATGCCAATGGCCGGAAGTCGGCGGCGATGCTGTCGATGATGTCGGGCTGAAGCCCTGCTTCCCGCGCGAAAATGGACCAGTCGGCGAGTGCCTCCGTTACTTTGTCGATGATTTTCGGCGCGGGGCCGATGGCGAAGCGGTCGGCGAGGCGCAGCAGGTCGTCGCGGGTGATGCCGCCGAACTTGCCATTCACGCCCATGAGATGCTGGTAGGTCCATTCGCCCTTGGGGTTGTAGGCATGGGTGACGTCATAAGCGGGAGCGAGCTGCCATGCGCGGCTGCCGGCGGGAAGCAGGAAGCTGAAGTTCTTGCTGTGGTCGTCGCAGTTGGCGGCAACGACGTTGAACACCACGCGGCGAAAGGCCTCCGCGAGCGCATCGTGGCCGAGCTTCAGGCGCTGGATGGTTTGCAGCAGCTGGGCGTAGTCATGCGTGGCCTTCTGCTTGTAGTCGAGGTGCGCCATGGCACAGAGGCTTTGCATGTGTTGCTTGACGGTCTTGCCTTCGCCATCGACGCCGCGGTCGAAGCGGCGCGTCATGAAATGGGCGCGGCCGCCTTCTTCCAGCAGGCGGCAGGGCGCCATGTCGATGCCGGCCGCCCGTGCCATCAACGAATAGGCATATTCGACGCGACCGTAGTGCTGGGTTGCGCCCAGTTCGCGGTCGGCGCCCATGCCGTCGAACTTGAGCAACCAATGCTCCAAGCCCGGGGCGGCATCGAACTGGCCGGCGCGTATCTCGTTCGTTTCGCTGTTCCAGAGAATGGCGGCCTTGGCGCGCTGGCCGCCGGCGGAGGTGCCTACCTGGATGATTTGGGCGAGGGCGGCTCGGGCGTGGGGGTCGGTGTCGATCTCGCCATGAACGGCCTTGCGGGCGCTTTCCACCAGGCGGCCGAGCTTGATCGCGGTATGGCTGGCGACATTGGGGCCGCGCGCGGGACGAAACTCCAGCGCACCCATGCCGCGCTTGCCCATGTAGGCCAGGCGATCGAGCGGGGTGATTGCATCCTTGGCGATGCCCTTGTTCGCCATCCAGGCGTCGATCAGGGCATTGCCGAAGTCGTCCGGCAGCGCATCGGCCAGCAGCGCGGGCAGACGCTTGAAAGTCAGCGTCGGCAGGTCGGCGAAGACGAAGGGAGCATCCGCTTGGGCCAGGGGCATGGTCAGCGGCGCGACCTCGATGCCTTGCTTGACGAAACCGGGGTCGTATTCAAAGGCGTAGTAACCGAGACGGGGGTCAAGCGCCACCGCACCGATGCGCCGTCCCCAAAGGCGAACCTCGACGGCGGTGACCGGCTTATACATCATCTGCCTCCGCCTTGCGCTTGCGCGAGGCACGCTGGCGCGCCGGTTTGGCTTTCAACATCTGCAGGGGGCTGATGCTAACGGGTGGGGCGAGTGTCGTCAGCCAGTCGGCGCGGTCGAGGGCGCGCAAGGCCTTGATGAGCGTCTTGAGCGTGGCGCCTTTGCCCGACTCAAGATTCTTGACCGCCGTCAGGCCGATGCCGGCGCGCTCCGCCAGAGTGATCTGGTCCAGATTGGCGCGAAGACGCAGGGCGCGCATTTGCTCGCCCAGATTTACTTCCCATTCCTCTACTGTCTTTTCGATATCCATCAATGGATGTTAATGCATCTATAGAGCGACTAATATACATTAACGGATTTATTTACGTCTACTATATTTGTACAGGGCCATTCTTAAGCTTGGCGGAAATCGTTTCCCTGACTTCTGTCACCCACGCATCCACATCGGCCTCCGTGCGCAAAATGCGATGCGGCGTGGCGACCGACTGAACCTTGGGTTCCAGTTTCTGGGCGGCCAGTTTGAGGGCGCGGGCTTTCTGGCCCTGGACGGCGTCCCGTTTTTCCGCCCATCGCTGCGGGGCGCAGGCCGCCAGGGAGTCAATCAGCTCGTGCAAGGTGCCCAGCCTGGGCGAGTTTTCCGGGGCGGACAGCTGGGCTTCGCGCAGGATGGCGGCGCGGTCTTCGGGCGCCAGTTTCGACCACTCCTGGGCGGCCTCGATTTCTTTCATGCACTGATCGTATTCGCTGCGATAGGCGGCGAAGTTCTTGTTGACGGCGGCGCGCAGGGCGTCGGCGGCGCGATGGACGAGCGGATCGACCTTGTCGGGGTCATCGAGCAACAGGCGGCCGTCATGGATGGCGTCGCGTTCTGCACGCAGCGCCTCGGCTTCCTGCAATCCGTGCATGTAACCGAGCAGCGTTGCGAACTGCTGCCATTGCGGTTCGCGCTTTGCGATTTTGGCGGCCTGGGCTTCGAGGTGAGCAAGCAGGCTCGCGACGGCCGTTTCTTCTTCGGCGAGACGCTTGACGAGGTCGCGGCCGGAAAGGCTTGCCAGCTCCTCGACGAGCTCGTTCGGCCTGGCCTCGGGCCGCGGCGGGGCGCCGGTGGCGCGCGCAAGCGCATCCTTGAGCCTGGCGACGAATTCGGGCGCGCGAGCCTCGGCTTCCTCCCGCTTGCACTTCACGAGGCGGGCGATGGCGCTCTTTTCCTCGTTCGACAGGGGCGCGGTTTCGCGGGCAAAGGCGCTGGAAGCGACGTCGCGACGGCTGAACTTGCCCGCCGGCCAGGCCGCGCCGCTGGCATTGACGATGCGCAGCTGCCCGCTGGCAAACAGCACGGCAAGCAGCGCGTCGACGGCATCCTGCGACCAGCCGTAGGGCTCGCCCATGAATTCCTCGCGCAGCTTGCGGCCGGAAAAGGAGGCAGAACCGATGCGCTGCAGGATTTCCTGGGCGGCGGGGTAGCTTTCCGCCGTCCCGCCGTGACTGACTTTTTCCAGGGCATTGATGAGGCCTCTTTCGGCGTCGGCATAGGCCTTGTCCCAGCCGCTGGCGTCGGCCATGCCGAACTTGCGGAACAGGCGGGCGGTCGCATCCTGGCCTGCCTTTTTCAGACGGTCGTCGAGGATATTGCCTTCTTCGACGATTTGCCCCCCGCCCTGGATGATTTGCGCTTGCTCCAATGCCTGGCCGATCAGGTCTTCGACCGCGGTTTCGGCGTCGTGCTTCTGCTTGGCGAGGGCATTGCGCGCTTCCTGTCCTTCGGGAGTTTGCGGTTCGCCGAAATGCCCGATGGTGCGCTCGGCAGCTTCGCGGGCGATGATGGCGCGGACCAGGTCGTCCTTGCTCGGCAGGGCGACATGGGCAAACACGATGGCGGCGTTGATGCCGGCGCGCGCCGCATCGGCCATCACCTCCTTGGCCTGGGTGCCATCGAGGTCGGAGCGCAGCCAGACGGGGATATCGCTCTCGATCTTGGGCGCGGCAATCGGGTCGGTGTGCAGTTTGAGGCGGCGTATCTCGCGGCTGACGCCCTGAGGAATGGCGATCTTGCGGATCCGCTCGCCGGCCAGCTGCATGAGCTGCTCGCGTATCTTGCTCTCGTAAGCCGAGGGGTCGCTGCGCAGGGCGTTTTCCTCGCCGCGCTGATAGGCGAACCAGTCCGCGCTTTCCCTGGTTTGTAGGCGGTATTCATCCAGGCCGCCGCTGGACACGCACATCAGCAAACGGTCTTTCTCGACGAGTTCCTCCAGCGCCTTGGCGACTTCGCCGCGCAGCGCAGCGCTCGGGCCGGTCAGGTCGTCGACCAGCAGGTCGGCAATGCTCTGGGCATCGGTGCGCAGGCCGGTGTCCTGCGCCGTGTTGCTGCCGGTGACGCGGGTGAGGAGGAAGACGGCCTTGAGAGCGCGCGCCTTCAGTCGGGATCGCTCGTCCCCGGCCCCATCGAGCTTGTCGATGGCGTTGGCGATCTCCGCGCTGATCTGGCTCGACTGGCGCAGGCGCATGCGGATTTCGTCGTAGATGAAATCGCCGCCAACGATGTGACCGAGCGGTGCATCCTTGTTCTTGCGCACGGCGTCGAAGGCCAGGCGCAGCTGCGAGCGCAGCTGAATGCCGGTGCCGGTGGTGTCGGTGGTTGCCAGCACGCGCTCCCACAGCCTTTGCCGCGTGGGCAGCAGCGGGTAGCTCGGCCCCAGCAGGCTTTCGTCTTCACGACGATGTGCGAAGACACTGCCTTGCATGTGCGCGGCGACTTCGCCCAGGCAGCCTGCCGAGCTGAACAGTTCCCTAAGCGGTTTGCTTGCGCTGGCCTTCTTCTTCAGCACTGTTTCGCGCAGCACTTCCTCGACATCGGAGTCGGAGAGCTGCACCTGGGCCGGAAAGCGGCCCAGCAGCTTGGAGAGCACCGGCGTGCCGGTCAGGGCGCTCTGTCCGGTGGCGACCACGAGCACCCGCCCCTGGAAGCCCTTGCCGAGGCTTTCGATGACTTCCTGCACGCGCATGGCGCGCTCAGCGCTGTCGGCGATGTATTGCTGGAGCTCGTCCAGCACCAGCAGGAAGATCGGCATCTCGCCGTCGCCGCTGACGGCCTTTCCGAAAAAGGTCAGGAAGTCGTCCTGAGTGATGTCGCCTTTCGTGGAAAACTGCATCTCGAGGGTGTCGCCAAGCTCTATCGCATCCCGCGCAAGGCTGGGCTTGGCACTAAGGATTGCGTCGTGAAGATGGGTCGAGACGTAGAGATTTTTCAATTCGGCTTCAAGGCTGCGGTTCTTTCGTTTGAGCGCACGGGACACTTCTTCATCGATGCCTTCGTCGTGCATCCACATCAGGGCCCGGGCTTCATCGAACTTCGAGGGCAGTCCAACCGCCTTGCAGACGATGCTGAGCACCGCCTTGCGGATGCTGTCCCCCTCCCCTTGGCTGAGGGTGCCGGAAGCGGCGCGCAGCCTGGTCTTGCGCTGCCGCGCGAGGGTGTCGAGTTCCTTCAGGGTATCCGCGACCGAGGCGGGTAGGCGGGCGATGTCGCGCGGCGTACGGCCATCGGCGAAGGGTTCATTTGTCCAGAGTGCGCGCGCCATCTTGACCAGGTGGGACTTGCCGCTGCCGAAGAAGCCGGAAACCCATGCCGATGGCGCTTCGTGCTTCATGCGCAGGGTGTCGGCAAAGGACACCAGAATCCGCTGCAGGCCTTCCTCGTAGTGCCCTTTGCAGACGAAGGTCTCGAGCTCGAAGCGCAAGGTCTGCAGCTGCTGTTCGTCGAGCGCCTCGTCAACCTTGGCGACACCCTGGTTTTCAAGCGAGAAGGCGTCGATGTCCTTGTCGAATACGTCACGGTTCTTCATGTTCTTGTCCCTGATGATTGTCAACAGGTGATAGGCACGGCGAGGTAGCCCCAGCCATCCTTCGCGCCGAGCAGGCGGTAGCTGTTGTTCTTGGCGTCATGTTCGCCCGGAAAGAGGATCACCAGGCGGCCGGGTATGTGGCTTTCGATGCGCTCGATAAGTGTCGAGACGCTATGCAGGCCGAACAAACCGCCGCCACCAATGAGCGCCAGCACGTCGTTGCTGGTCATGCTGTTCGTGAGGGCGGCAATCTTGCCCACCAGGTATTCCTCCAAACCGCGGATATTGCCCTGGTCGTCCCACAGCCGCTCCGGGCGCGCGAGGTAGCGGTCGCGGTATTCATATTCGGACAACCAGCGGGAAAACTCGGGGGCGAGATCGTATTCCTGCCAGCCGTGGCCGGTCGCCTTGATCTCGTTGGCGAACTCGCCGGACTGGATCAGGCGGCGCAGTTTGCGCTCTTCGTTGGGCGGATAGACCACCATCACGACTCGCTCGCGGGGAGAAACGTTCTCCGGCCAGGGCAGCGACAAGTGTTCCTTCAGGCGTTCAAGTATGGTCTGGGGGAGGTTCATGGAGTAATCCTCTTTTCGTCAGCCGTGAGGAAGCCCGGGAAGCCGAGTTCGAGCACGCCGCCGGAGTAGGCTACTTTGAGCAGTCCCTGCTTGCCTGCGGCCTTGAGCAGCGCCAGATGGTCGTCGACACCGAGATCGAGCGCCCGCGAGTAGGTTCCATGCAAGAGTGAAAGTCCGCTCAGGCCCTGCAGCGAATCGAGGAAGGCGGCATAGGTGGCCGAGGCGATGCCAACCTTGGGCCTGTTGCGGCTGCGCGCCTTGCCGACGGATTCGCCCAGATAGCCAAGCTGGTAGAACGTGGCGTAAAGATTATGGCTGAAGCTGACATACATCGATTCCGAGAATTGGCCGGGGGCATGGGCGCGTATCCAGGCCTCGAAATTCTGACGGTCGAGGCTTTCCCCCACCGGCACGGAGCGCACCATCTCAAGGCAGTCCCGCAAGACCGGCTCTCGCGCCATGGCCAGCAGGCCAATCAAGAGGCGTGAGTCATCGGCGGCGAACCGGTACAGGCGACGAAACTCTCGAAACAGGCACAGCGCGGGATCAAGCCCATAGAGGCGGCGGAGGAATTTGAAAGTCTTTTCGCGGTTGGATGCTGTTGCCTTATGAAGAGCGTTGTCATCCAGGATGGCCCTGCGATACTGCTCGGCCTCCGCTTCCGGCGGAACAATCGCAAGCAATGCTTCGATTTCATCGAGCATGGCGGTGCGGGAGCTGATTGCACCCCCTGTCGAAAAACCCAGGCGGGGGGCTTCTTGATTTCTATTTTTTTTCATAGACGCCGCATTCGAGCGATTTTCAACCGTTTGCTCTTCTGAAAAGCGGGCGCAAGCAGCCACCGGCAAATCGGCATAATCGCTGCAGCAAATGGAATGATCCATATACCCCATCCAAGTTTAATCGGAAGCGGTGCTATGTGGCGGCATTCTTCACCCCAAACGGCACATGCCCCGCCGCCACATGGTTCGCCGCCGACTCGCAATGCCGCGTCTGATCATCGAAAAAAATATCTGCGCCGAATGCCTTGAGGAAATCACCCTTGTCGCGACCGCCCAGGAAGAGCGCCTCGTCGATGCGGATGCCCCAGCTGCGCAGGGTGCGAATCACCCGCTCGTGGGCAGGGGCGCCTCGGGCGGTCACCAGCGCGGTACGGATGGGCGAATCTTCGGCCGGGTATTCAGACTGTATGGCATGGAGCGCCGCCAGAAAGGGATGGAAGGGGCCACCCGAGAGGGGCAGGTCTTTTGCATCGGCTTCGTTGCGGTTGAAGGCTTCCAGGCCATTGGTGGAGTAAATCCGCTCCGACTCGTCGGAGAAGATAACTGCGTCGCCGTCGAAGGCGATGCGTAACTGGCCGTCTGCGTTGTTTCCGGCAGTGGAAGGCAGGATGGTGGCGGCGGCGATGCCAGCATCCAGCGCCTTCCTCACGTCCTCTGCGTTGGCCGAGAGGAAAAGGTGGGCGCCGAAGGCGCCGATGTAGCGGTAGGGGCTCTCGCCGCGCGTGAAGGCGGCGCGGGTGATGTCGAGACCGTGGTGGCGGATGGAGTTGAAGACGCGCAGGCCGGTGTCGGCGCTGTTGCGGGAAATCAGGATCACTTCCACACGCGGCTCGGCGCCGTTCAGGGCCAGCAGCTTCTTCGCCAGCGGAAAGGCGACGCCGGGTGCGAGCGGCTCGTTCTCCTTCTCGATCTGGTGGCGCGAGTAGGCCTCTTCCCCGCCTTCTTCGAAGACGCGGTGGCTTTCGTCGAGGTCGAACAGCGCGCGCGAGGAGATCGCCACCACCAGCCTGGCGTCCTGCGGCCTGACGTTTCCGGGTTCGAGCCTTTCCATGGTCTGCTCCAGTCGTTTGAGCCGAGGATAAGCCGCTCCAGGCTCACCGGATGAGACTTCGTTCTTGTAGAGTATGCTCCAAGAATACCGAAAGCCTCCCGATTCCGCCATGTCCGCCCGTAAACCCGCCTCCCCCGCCCCGCGGACAGCGTACCGGCTGTCGAAGTCCCGCCTGCTGTCCTTCCTGCAGTGCCCGAAGCGGCTGCACCTTGCCCTCCACCGGCCCGACTTGGCAGAGGAGGACGAGGGCGCCGCCCGGCGCATGGCGGCTGGCCATGGGGTGGGCGAGATCGCGCGCCGCCTGCACCCGGGCGGGGTGCTGATCGGCCACGACGACGACCTGGGCTCGGCGCTGGCGGAAACGGCTAAGCTGGTGAAGGCCTCGCCCCGCGTGCCGCTGTTCGAGGCGACCTTCGAGCACGAGGGGGTGCTGGTCCGCGCCGACCTGATGCTGCCCCAGGGGCGCGGCTGGCGCATGGTGGAGGTGAAGTCCTCGGCCTCGGTGAAGGACTACCACCTGCGGGACTGCGCCATCCAGACCTGGGTGGCGCGGCATGCGGGAATACGGGTGCATTCGACGGCCGTCGCCCATGTCGACACGGCCTTCGTCTATCCGGGCGGGAACAATTACCGGGGCCTGCTGAAGGAAGTCGACGTCGACGAGGACATCGAGGCGCTGGCCGTTGAGGTGCAGGGCTGGGTGAGCGCGGCCAAGGCGGTGCTGGCCGGGCCGGAGCCGGCGATTGCGGTGGGCGGACAATGCGACGACCCTTTCCCCTGCCCCTTTTACGCCCACTGCAGCCGGGACCTGCCGCCCGGCCCGGAATACCCGGTGGAGCTGCTGCCGGGCGTGGCGGGAAAGCGGCTGGCGGCAGCGCTGCGGGCTTCCGGCATCGACGATCTGCGCGATGCGCCGGAAGAGCGCTTCGAGACTGACCAGCTCCATCGCATCTGGCAGACGACCGTGAACGGCGAGGCTTTTCTCGATCCGGCCTCAGCCGGGCAGATGGCGCAATACGGCTGGCCGCGGCATTACCTGGATTTCGAATCGGTGCAGTTTGCCGTGCCGGTCTGGGCCGGCACCCGCCCCTACCAGCAACTGGTGTTCCAGTGGTCCTGCCACACCGAGGAGAAGGATGGCCGGGTCTGGCACCGGGAGTTCCTGGATACCAGCGGGGAAGATCCGCAGCGGCGCTTCGCCGAGAGCCTGATCGAGGCCTTGGACGACGATGGCCCGGTGTTTGTCTATAACCAGAGCTTCGAAGCCACGCGGTTGAAGGAGTTGTCGGAGCCGTTTCCCGACCTCGCGCGCCGACTGGAGAACATTGTCGGCCGGATGGTGGATCTTCTTCCAATCACGAAGCGCTTCTACTATCACCCCGAGATGAAAGGCTCTTGGTCGATCAAGGCGGTGCTGCCGACGGTGGATGCCGAGATGTCCTACGACGGGCTGGAAACCGTGTCGCATGGGCAGGAGGCGCAGGCGGCCTATCTGGAACTCATCGCACAAGACACGCCAACCGGTCGCAAGACGGAACTTGAGCGGGGGCTGCTGGAGTATTGCCGGCACGACACGTGGGCGCTAGTGAAGCTGGCGAAAATGTTATCTGAAGGGAGCTAGATCAAAGATGCCATCAAGTCCGATTCGAGCTGGAACCATTGCCGAAACGCACTTCGGATCAGGTGATTGGCTCAGAAGACTTGCGTGTTCTGGAGACAGACCGTTTGGAATCTGCCTTTTCCGTTTCCGGAATGGATTTCTCTATTCCGCCGGTACTCAATCTGCTTGATTAGAGGTTCGAAGGAGTTCATCTCTCAAGCCATGTGCAATTTCATCTCCTGGATCCAGTTCTAACGCCTTGCCAGCCCACTCAAGCGCCTCCTGCCTGCGCCCGAGCGCGCGCAGGCAGGCCGCCATGTTTGCCGCGGCGCCGGCGTTCTTTGAATCAAGGGCAACGGCTCTCTCGGCTGCCTCCAATGCCTCCTGGTGCCTGCCCTGCTCCCCGAGGCACCAGGTGAGTTCCATCCAGGAGCCGGCGTCGTCCGGCTCGCCGGCAAGATAAAGCCGGCACAGCCTTTCGGCAAGCTTCCAATCCGAGGCCATGCGTGCGAGCAGTGCGGCCAGCCAGAGCGCCTTGCTCTCGAGCGGCCCGGCCGATTGGGCGATGCGTTCGCACTCCCGCGCCGCCTCGCGCAGGCGCGCCCGATCTGCGTCCGGAAGGCCGGCGGGATTGCCGTCCGCCTCGCCGCGCAGGGGCGAGAACCTTTCCCAGAGCGCCTGGAGCCGCCATCCCAGGAGAAGCTGCAGGCTGTCGCTCGAGACCATGCCGACATAGTTGTGCTGTCCAGTTTCCTCGTCTTCGAAGGTGGCCAGATGCGGCTCGGCGCCGATGTACCGCATGCGTCTGCCGCATGTTTCGGGATCCAGATAGGTCGCTTCCGGCTCGTTTTCGGGAGACCAGTGTCGGGGGCCGGTGAGCGCCGTTTCCGGGGCGCCCTTCAAGCGAGCCTCGCTCCATTTCGGCTGCCGGATGAATTCGAGCCATTCGCAGGGCGTCGTCGGACCCTCGACGGCATCGACCACCGCCACGTCGCGCTCCCGGCCGTGTGGCGGAAATCGCAGGCCGGCCGGCTTCAGCGATTCCTCTATCCAGATATCGACGTCGCCCGGGGTCATGAAGTCGATGGCCGCAAGGTGGCCGTCGGAGCGGTAGGTCTGGTTGGGCGCGGCGGCACGATAGGCGGCCTCGCCGCCAGGCCACTTCCGCTCCAGCACCTGTACGGGAACAATGACTGCACGGGTGATGATGGCTATCGGCATGTTTTGCCTTTCAGTGCAAAGTCGTTGTTCCGTCACTCGATCTTTCCCCGCCCATCGCCTCGATTTCCTCGAGCCGCGCAAGGAAATGGGTCATTTCCGGGTATTTCTCGGCGTAGATGGCCAGCCCCTTTTTGTGAAAGGCGAAATCGAAATCGTCGCGAAAGAGATGCAGGGGAATGTTGTGCATGACTTCGGCAAAGGCGACCGACCTGTCGACAGCAGCCTGCACCTTGGCAAGATCGTGCCAGTCCTCCTGCCTGTCCCAGAAGTATTGGTAGCCGGGCGCACGCATGGAGACGAAGACTTCCGAGAGCATGCTGGCCAGCGCTTCCTGCTGGGCGCGGCTCAGACCTTTCCGATCATGCCGGGCAGCCACTTTTCGGACCTCATCAATTCGACAACGATCAAGACGATTTGCCGCCAGGCAGGTTCTTCGCGGGACGATTCCTCGACGCGCTGCGGCTCCGGCGGGACACGCCGCCGCTTGACGACAGCTTCCTCCGTGCAGGGCTGCGCCTTGCCGGACCATCTGTCGAGCACGATGCAGAGCTCCCCGGTGCGCAGCGAACCGCCCTCTGGCATCACGGTTTCGTAGCGCAGCCATGCAGCGGCCACCCCGGCAAAAGTCAGTCCCGCCAACACGGCGCACAGGCCGATGCGGGTCGTGGCCGGCGCCAGCCCGAAGCCCTTGCCGACCCAGACGCAGGCTGCGTCGAGCAGGGACAGGGTTGCCGTGAGAATCGCGAGCGCCAGCGCGCCGATCGACCAGAGGGCCAGAGCGAACTCGACGGTCTCCCCTTCCCCCATGTCCTCGCGCCGCACGTGCCAGCCCCAGGCGAGGGATGCGATGAAGAGCAGAACGGTTCCGGCGATGAAGAAGCGGCGCCAGCCGCCGGCCTCGCGCAGGGTGCCCCGACGCAGCAAGGACATGAAGTTCATGACGGCCTCCGTCAGTGCCTGGGGATACGCTTGTCGCGGTGGCCGACCGTGATGACTTCCCCGGTGCCGGCCACTACGGCATAGGCATCGAGATAGCGCTCGAGGGCGCGGTCGAGGCGCTCCCGTTCCAGGCGCCGGCGCGCCGCCTTGTTGAAGTAGTGGATGGTGCCGCCGCGGTGATCGTGCTCGCCCTGACCGTAGGCCAGCAGGGCTTCGACAACGGCGGGCGGGATGGCCCGCTGCTGCATGCGGGCGCGGGCATGTTCGGTGAGAAGCAGGTCGGTCATTTGGGCCTCCAATGCGCTATGGATGACCCAGTGTCGCAGGCGCCGGGCTCAGGGCGTGAGCCTGGGCTATCCGGCATCCGATTTTTCGTAGAGGCGCTCCAGCACGTTACGCATGTCCTTCGGCAGCCGCATCCAACCCTTGCGGCGGATGTCCTCCGGGATGCCGTGGAGAACCTCGGCGATCGGCCCGGCGATGGCCGCCAGGGTGTCGGCATCCCCGCCCAGGGAGATGGCGTTGCGGATGGCGTCCTCGAAGCTGTTCGCTTCCAGCGCGCAAACGATGGCCTGCGGCACAGTGTCCTTGCAGATCTCGTTGAAGCGATAGTCCGGGCGGATTTCGTCCACGCTGCGAGAAAGGTCGTAGCCGAAGGAATCATGAATCCGCCTCCGGATGGCCACCGGCGTTTCGCCCAGCCGGGCCAGCCAGATGGCGGTGACCGTGGCTTCCGCGCCCTTGATGCCTTCCGGGTGGTCGTGGGTAACCGCCGTGACGTGTCTGGCGAATGCCACCGCCTCGTCCAGGCTGCGACCCAGCCAGGCAGCCGGGCTCACGCGCATCGCGGCGCCGTTGCCGTAGCTGTTGTAGGGGCCCATCTTCGGATCCTTCAGCCAGACGGCGTAACGGCCGCCATAGCCGCGGCCGGGATAGCGCATGCCCCACTTGCGCAGTGAGACCGCCGGATCGGAGCCATCGAGCAGGCATTCGGCCACGGCGATGGTGCACACCGTGTCGTCGGTGAATTCCGATTTCTCGCTGAAGAGGGGAAATTCCCGGCTCTTCCAGGCCTGAAATTCATAGACGGATCCGATGATGTCGCCGACGCAGGCACCAAGCATTCATTTCTCCCTGAAGAGGTCGTGCTTCATCAGTTCCAGCATGCCGATGAAATCCAGCGGCCGGTCGATCGGCGTAGCAAATGGGATGCAATGGCCTGGCCGCGAGGCCATCACAACCAGTGAATCCACATCCGGATGCTGGCGGACATAGTCGATCGCCTGCTGCAGCACCTCGAGTGCCGGCCCATTGCGGGCTTTCGATACCTGAAAATCGGGCTGTTTTTTCACGAAGGCCTCCTCCGGCAAGGATTCAACACTAATCCCTGCAAGGCTCACTACATGAGCCTTGCAGGTTGAATATCGGACCGGAGCCGCAGCTGTGCAGGCCACGTTCCATCCGGTCTTTTGCCCTATCTGGCGCCTTTTCCCTTGAGGTAAGAAACAAGGTCGCTACGGCCTGCCGCTTTAGCTACACCGAGAGGGGTTTGCTGGTTACTGTCTGCATCGTCGAGGCTAACCCCGCCTGCGGCAACAAAGAGCTCCACCACCAGTCGGTCACCCCGACGGATGGCGTCGAAAAAATGATCCCTGTTGAAGTACTGGAATCCCATGGCATGAAGTTCTTTGCGGGCAGATAGCCTGGCCTGCTGCTCCTGATTCGATTCTGGCTGACTGCTCTGCTGTGCCATTGGAGCAGGCCCGGATGCTGCCTGAGCGCTTGCTGCTGGCTGAGCGGGCAGCAAGTCATCGGCCATCACGGTCCGCCCAGGCATGTTTGCCGGGTGCAACTGGACCAGCTTGAAGGGAATGCCGGAATCCCTGAAGCCGGTTTCCATGCGATCGATGACTTTCTCGATGAATTTGCTGGCATCCCCGATTCCAAACAGGTTGGCAAGCGCTCGGCCTGCCATGGCCGCGGCAACGTTCGGATTGGAATTCCCAATGCCTGACTGCTGCCCGTATAGGGCAATGTAGTTGAGCCGGTAACCCCTGGCATAGGGAAACAAACAGGCGCGATGTCCGGTGATTTCTCCAGCCCTCGCTTGGGTGGCGTCCAGCCCGCTAATCGAGAATAGCTCTCCTGAACAGACGGTTTTCTGTCTGCCTCCGCCCAACTCCTGGATCTGCATTCGTCCCGGGGTGGCGGGATAAGGTTGCGCAGGCGGTATGCCATGACGCACCTGGGCATCGCGGGCGTAGAGACGGATCGCGTTAAGGGCGATACGTTCGATTTCCGACGGCTGAATATCCGGGGAATGGAAATCATAGACGGCGAAAACAGTCTTCTCCCGGTAAGTCGAGCCCATGATGTCGCGCAGGGACTCCTGGGCCGACGAAGGCGTTGCCGCCATGGCAAATGCCAGTGCTCCCAAGAGGGCTCCTCTGATCAAGTTTCTCATTTCTGTCCCTCCCCCTTAATCGTGGCTTTCATCTTCTGCGGGCATATCGATAATCACGAGCGCCGCAATCAGGATCACCGCTGCGTAGGTGGCAATGATTCCCACGCCATAATAAAAAAGCTGCTCAAACATGATTCGACTTCTCACCCTTTCAACAATCCGCAAACGAGCCCGAAGACTCCGGCGAAGCCCATCACAATCGAGACAAACTGCCATCGGGTCTCCGGATTCGTCAGGACGATACCGCTCCGGCTTAGCGTAATGCCCACCCCGGCTCCGAGAAGGCATCCCACAATGAATTGCCATTGCATCGCCGCGGTTGCCGGCGGGATCAGAAATGCTTCAATATTCATGTCACCTCCATCGCTAGTGATTCAAGGCTACAGAGATGAACAAGGTGTTTTTGGAATATCTTTTTCCCTTGGAATCAACGCGATTACCGCCTATAAGCCAGTCGTCATTACTGGGTGGTATGTCCTGCATAGGGAATGCCAGAGCGAAAATGGATTACTCAGAGAAGAGACGAAAGCACTCGCTTACCTGCCATGAAGGTGGCCGGGAAGCAATCGAACGCGAACTAGTTGAGCTGCTATTGAGGCCCGGTCCAACGCCCAAGGATGACTTGGAACGGCTGATGAATTTGCTGGATCCGGGTGAAGGAAATTTATCTATTGCCTATGCGAGGGGAACCTAAACACAGTCACGAATTCGGCCTCAACGGCCATTGAGGGCTTGCTGCTTGGACGACTGCTACGCAGTGATTGCGGTCATCGATGACAAAATACCTTACTTAGGCAGCAGGCCAACTGCAAGCTGCATTTAACCAAGCTTGTACGTAACCTTGGTATCGATGATCATGGCTTTGCCACGCTTCTGAAGCTCGTCAATCAGGCCAGATACCTCGCCATCAGTATTGGTCTTCTTATGTTGCTTGAGCAGTGCCTTGATAGTGCTGGTTAGTGTCGAAACTTTACGTGGCCGAGATGCTCCCCTCTTCTTGAGGTCTTCCAGCACAAGATCAATGGGAGCGGATGCGCCGTTGCCGACTTCCGAAGCAGGTTTCAGGACCGTCTTTTGAGTGTTGGTACTCGGCACAGACGTAGACTGGGTACCAACGCTGCCGGGACATTGGAAGTCGCCACGCTGGTTCAGGACGATCTGCAACTTTTCTTTGATCGATTTGGAGCCCAACAGGTGATTGAGCGCCTTGCAGCAAGCTACGCAATTACCGTCGTCACTCGTCCCCCCGTTTGCGCTTGCAACTAGATGCTCGACGGATGCTTCTGCCTTCGGCAAAGGCTTACGGCAGAAGAAGCATTCCCCCCCTTGAGAAAATAGGAGACGGTCAAGATGGGTGGTCATATAGGATGTCTTTACAGATTGCTTTCACTCATCTGGAAAGCATAACACTCAGACAGAGTGTTGGAAATCTAGCCAGCTCACGAGAACTGAATGAACGCAACCAGTCTTGAGGAGTCATCCATCCTGATTCCGTTGGCAGTTCGTTTAGGCCGAGGTGCAGGTCTTCGGCCATTTCGGACTCTCAGCCGCATCCACATTTCGATGTGAAAGTCCGCTTCCGGATTACACAACGGCAAAACCCATCGGCCGCTTCTTGCCTTCTGGCTTGATGGCACACTCTGCCGCGAGCCGTTCCAACAACTCGTGCGCGCTGGCGATTCGGCGCAGCTTTCCCTGCCGGGCAACATTGGCGAAGTCCCCTGGTGTTAGACAGATCAATCCGACGAGGCGCGTTTCGATCGCTTTTGGCACGTCAAGCCCAAGGCGATGGGCCAGATCCAGAAACAGAGTTCGCGCCTGCTCCGGCTTGAGGTAATCGAAGCGGATCTTCATGTCGAAGCGCCGAAGCGCCGCCGCATCCAGGCTGCCCATCAAGTTGGTCGAGGCGATGAAGAGCCCCTCGAAGCACTCCATCTGCGCCAGCATCTCATTCACTTCTGTTACTTCCCAGGACCGCTGCGCACCCTGCCGGTCGCGCAGGAAGCTGTCCGCCTCATCGAGCAGCAGCACGGCTTCCTCCTCCTGCGCCTCGCGAAACAGGCAAGCAAGGTTCTTCTCGGTCACCCCAACCCAAGGCGAGACGATGTCGGAAGCACGCCGCACCAAAAGCGGCCGATCCAGCGTGTCAGCGAGATGACGACCGAAGGCCGTCTTTCCCGTGCCGGGCGGCCCGTACAGGCAGAGGCGGCCTTTCCTGTGTTGCGCAAGTCCGAACTGCACTTCGACAATATCGCAATCGGTATTCAACGCATCGAGGCGATAGCCCTCGACCACCGGCGCACAGTGACGTGGCTCGCGCGGCAAGCCCATCGCCTCCAGGGTGTTGCCGACGATTCGTGACAGGCCGCGCTCAACCTCCTGCGGTGCACCACTGACCGCACTTGCACGGACGACCTTGGCAGCCCGCTCCACGATGGCCGGCATCAGCATCTCGTGCTCCGCCATGCGGCGCTTCCAGTCGGCTGAAACCGCCAACCCATCGAGATAATGATCGAGGATTCGCCCGCGCACGCTACGCGGCGGCGCGTTCAACTCCAGCACATAATCGAATCGTCGCAGGAAGGCGGCGTCGATGACGCGGATGTTGTTGGCTACCCAGAAGGCGGGCACCGGATTGTTCTCAAGTATCCTGACGATTGCTCCCTTGCGCGCGCTCGCGTTGGCTCCGGTCAGCTTGCTGATTTCGTTTTCAGGAAAAATATCCTCGACTTCGTCGAAGAGAATCATGTGCTGGTTCGATCTGCTCAGGAGCCGCTGGCTCAGGCGATAGGCGCGCAGGCGATCGCCGCTGCTTAGCAAGCTGCCATCACGGCGTTCTGTGACTATCTCGTAGAGAGTGGCGCCTAGGACGGTTGCCAGCATGCGCACAAATTCGGTCTTCCCGCTTCCGGGCACGCCGTGAATCAAGACGTTGGCTCCCGCCCTGCCTTGAACCAATGCGTCGCCCAAATAGGACTTCAGCAAACTGATGTCTTGGCTTAGGTGAGCGTAGTTCGCCTCGGCAAGCCGGGGCAGCGCGCTGCGCGCGATGCGGCTTCTGAAATAGAGAAAGGGGTCGCTGTGCGTTATTCCGATCTCCTCCACGATACAGCCCAACAACGGAAGCGCTGCGTTGAGAGGCAGAACTTCCAATGTTCTGGGCTCGATGATCCCGCTGGCCGCCAGCGCTCCATCGGGACTTAGGCAATCGTGAATTTCGGTTTCCGGCCGTTTCAGGCAACTGGCCAGGATTTCCACTGTTTTCACGAAAGGCACGGCCCCAATCACGCTGGATACCATGCCGCGCAATTTGCGATCACGTTCGCTTGCAAGCCTGAATCGCAGGATATCCGTCTCGGTTTTATTCAGGCCGAGCTGCCGGCCCAGCCGTTGCACTTTCCTCATGTTGCTGCTGTCCGGCGGCTGTGCAGATGCCTTGGCTTCAGCCTCCTTCCAGGTTTCCTTCAGGCGATTGATGACTGCCCTGTAGGAGAATCGTTTCTCATCCTCAACCAGCAGATCGCCCAGACCAAGCCACTCTGCAAGCTCATCATTGCGAAACCGGCCGTTCTTGACGACGAATTCCTTGTATAGATAGCAAGGCACGAGGATTCTCAATATCCAGAGATGGATCTCATCATCGTCGCCATCTTCAGATGGATGACTGACCCGGTCCTCTACCTGTCCAGCCGCTTCGCTCATGGCCCCTTCCCTTGATATCGTCAGGCGCATTGTCCGCCCTCCGTGCGACAATTCATGTCGCAGGACACGGTCGCCGGGCTGTGCGACGCGATCTGTCGCAGGCAGGACTAGAATCGGCGCGATCACAGCGCAAGTAACGGGGAGGCCATGCACTTTCTGTCCAAGTCCAAGATCATGTCCGGCCTGCAATGCCCGAAGCGGCTATGGCTGGAGGTGAAGCGGCCCGAGTGGATGCACTTCTCCGACCGGGCCGAGCAGTCCTTCGCCGCCGGCCACGAGGTCGGTGCGGTGGCCCGGCAGCTTCATCCCGGCGGGGAGCTCATCGGCTTCGAGGGGGAGCTTTCATCCGCCCTTGCCGAAACCGGCCACATGATCGAAAGGCCGGGCGACCTGACCTTGTTCGAGGCGACTTTCCAGCACGGGCGGGTGCTGGTCCGCTCCGATGTCCTCTCCCGCCGGGGTGGAGGGTGGCACCTCGTGGAAGTGAAAAGCGCCACGGAGCTAAAGGCCCACTACCTCAACGACGTTGCCATCCAGGCCTGGGTCATCGAGGGCGCCGGCCTGCCGCTGAAGACCATCCAACTCTGGCACGTCGACAACAGCTTCGTCTATCCGGGCGGGGACGACTATCGCGGCCTGTTCGTGCGCGAGGACGTGACCGAGCCCATGATGGAGCTCATGCGCCAGGTGCCGGCGTGGGCGGCGCGCTGCCAGAAGGCCCTGTCCGGCGATGAACCGGAGATAGCCGTCGGCAAGCAGTGCCACGACCCGCATGACTGTCCTTTCCTCGAATACTGCGAGCCGGCCGAGGCCGAGTATCCGGTGTCGATCCTGCCATACGGTGGCGCGCTCATCGGCCGGCTTCAAATGGAAGGCTACAAGGATCTGCGCGACGTGCCGCAGGATCGCCTCCGTTCCGAGCGCCACCTGCGCGTCTGGCGCGCCACCAAGCGTGGCCTGGCCGAACTTGACGATGAGGCGGCCAGGGAGCTTGCCGCCTTGCCCTATCCGCGCTACTACCTCGACTTCGAGACGGTGCAATTCGCCGTGCCCGTCTGGCCCGGCACCCGGCCCTACGAACAACTGCCCTTCCAGTGGTCCTGCCACATTGAAGACAAGGAGGGCCGCCTGGAGCACCGCGAGTTCCTCGACACCACGGGCGAGGCGCCCATGCGCCGCTTCGCCGAGACGCTCATCGATGCTCTGGGCGAGGCCGGGCCGATCATGGTGTACACGAGCTACGAGCGCACAGTGCTCACCCGCCTGAAAAAACGCTTCCCGGATCTCGGGAAGCAACTTGCCGCAATCCTGTCCCGCCTGTTCGACCTTTACCCCCTGGCGCAGGATTATTACTACCATCCTGACATGCGAGGTTCCTGGTCCATCAAGAGCGTGCTGCCCACCATCGCGCCGGAGCTGGATTACGGCAACCTCGGCGAAGTGCGCGACGGCAGCAGCGCCCAGGAGGCCTACCGAGCCATCATCTCGCCCAATCCGCACAGGGGATGGACTGCTTCCCTCCCTGCCGACCTGCGCGCCTACTGCTACCGCGACACCTTGGCCCTCGTCGAAGTCGCCCGCTTCTTCGAGGGCCGCCGCCATACCGGAGGATCAACCCATGGCCGCTGAACCATCCAGGCACGACACGCTCCTCCGTCAGTGGCAAATGCTGCGGCTGATTCCGCGTTACCCGGCCAAGATCACCGCCGGCGAAATCCGCGAAAGGCTCGCCGGGGACGGCTTCGAAGTCACCAAGCGCACCGTGGAACGCGATCTGACCTATATTTCGGAAATCTTTCCGCTGCTCTCAGACGAGCGCGAGAAGCCGTTCGGCTGGAGCTGGAAGAAGGAAGCGCTGCCGCTCGATGTGCCCAGCCTGGGCAACAGCGAGGCGCTGGCCTTCGCCCTGATCGAGCGGTTCCTGCGCGGCCTGCTGCCGCAGACCACCCTGGCGCAGCTGGCGCCATATTTCCGCATGGCCAGCCAGCGGTTATCGGCCCTGCCAAAGGACAGCACGATCCACGCCTGGCCGGACAAGGTGCGCGTAGTGCCGCCAACCCAGCCCCTGATCCCGCCCAAAATCGATCATCGCGTGCAGCGTGCCGTGAGCGACGCGCTGCTCTTCGATCGCCAACTCGTCCTCCGCTATCAGAAGCGCGGCGAGGAGGAACTGAAGGAATACATCGCCCACCCGCTCGCCCTGGTGCAGCGCGGCGCGATAACCTACTTTATCGTCACGCTTTGGAAATACTCCGATCCGATCCTGCTGGCGCTGCACCGGATCAAGTCGGCGGACATCCTTGAAGAACGCTCGCGCCGCCCGAAGGATTTCGATATCGACAAATACATCGTGAAGGGCGCGCTGGATTTCGGCGAGGGCAAGCCAGTCAGACTGGAAGCGATCTTCTACGAGCCTGCGGCGGAACACTTGTACGAGACGCCGCTGAGCGAGGATCAGGAGATCGTACCGTTCGACGACAACCGCGTGAAGCTGACGGCGACGGTGGCGAACACACCACAGTTAGAATGGTGGTTGCTGGCGTTCGGCGATGCGGTGGAGGTAATAAAGCCCGCTTCGCTGAGGGAGGGAATCAAGGAGACGGTTGGGACAATGGCGCGAAGTTATCGCCTCGACTGATAGCATTGGAGAAGATGATGCCGAAACGACTAGATCTTTCCGAGGAAGACGAGTTGGCGCTGACGATCGCACGAAATACTGTCGCCAAGCTTGTTGAGGATTGGCAGCAAAATCCGTGCGATTGGTATAGTGAAATTGACATTCAATCCGAATTACGCAGCAGGTTGGCAACCGTTTTCACAATCCTCGGTATGGAAAAGGTGACGTGGAAAACAGGCAATCAGGATTTCAAGCATACTCGAGTGCAGTGCGAGCCCGAGTTTGAGGAATACAAACCAGATTTGGTTATCTGGGGAGACAAAACCGATCCGGATGTAAATGATGAGGAATGGCCAGCGTTATGGGCTTGTGAGATCAAGTATGTCAAGGATACGTCTGAAAAGGATATCGATAAACTGCAAAGAATGATTGAACGTCAGGATATTCTGTACGGCTGCGCCCTCAGTTTTCAGGTTGGTAAGGATAAACCTAAGGAACCGGATCCTTCGGAAGATGTGGAAGCATTTACAGGCTGGGTGACCGACAGAGATTGCTAGAAAGCACGCAATCAAGTGCGCAAGGGCATTGTAGAGGTGACCGTGATCATGTTCGAAACAGAGTTAGCATCGTAGGCTGACGAACCTCTGAGAGTACCCGATCCGAAAATCTGGAGTAGTAGTGAGCCAACCTGTTGCCCCCATCGACATGCCGTCTACCCCTCAGAATCTCGTTTGGGGTGTTGAGGGGCATCTGTCTGCGATTGAGGCGCTCGCCTATTTAACGAACAGGCTCTCTTCCGGAATGACATTCTCCGAGGGAGACGTATGCCTGCTTAAATTTCTGCGCCATTACCTGAAGGCCTGGGAAATCACTGGCGCCAACAACATCCCCCGGCCATCCATGTTTCCCCGCGGCATTATCGTGCTGCTGGATGCCCTGGGCGAAGGCAAAAATCTGTCCAGTACCAACCTAGCACTGGCTGACACCCTGCTAACGCTTTCACGCCAGTGGTGTCGCCATCTGAAATTGCAGACCCATCCGGAAAAGACGCAGTAGCCACATTCGCTCCGACCGTTAGCCTTTGCCAGGAACCGGCTTCCTCTTCGCACCAAATAATCACTTGCCACGACATGCCTTGTCGCAGAAATGCCGACAATGTATGTCATGAGTCAGAACGAAACAAACGGAACCCTCGATCTCCGGCGAAGGCTGGTGCTGAAGACCATGGCCGCCATGGCGGCTGTTGTCGGCGCGCGTTTAAAACTGACCACCTGTGCGCGTTGAATTTTGACCAGGGGCTATAGCCGTCCGTCATAGGGCGGCTTGTGGATAAGTGTAGCGTATTTTCTGTTTGGATCTCCTTGAGGTC
>WBZO01001300.1_pt1 | contig 39900 bp, 41 predicted proteins | sample 5204261 | NCBI WGS metagenome assembly WBZO01 (sample SAMN12412400, study PRJNA552823) | activated sludge metagenome | isolation source: activated sludge from anammox sidestream of wastewater treatment plant... | place: USA: North Carolina | collected 2017-09
CGTCAAGCACATCCTGCTGCGCCACCAGGCGGCGCTGGAAATCGGCTCGGTCCCCGGCGTCGGCAGCACCTTCGGGGCCAGCTTCCCGGAGTGGCGCGTGCGTCCGCTCGGCGCGCGCCGCGACTGAGGTTCCGGCCGCGCAAAAATCAGTCTCCGCGGCACGGCGGAGGAGCCTCGCCGATCAGCCCGCGCTCGCGCGCCGACCGGGTGGAAGTAACGCAGCAGCGTCACGCGCCAGCCGGAGGCGCCCGGATCGCGCAGCACCTGCTCCACCCTCCGCTTGCTGCGCCCGCGGGGATTGGTCGGCGCCGGCACCGTCCGTGACGCGTATCGAAGCCATGTGCCGTTGTCGGAGGGATTCAAAAAATCCGCGGCGCATTCTGCCGCGGCGCCGCCTCACGGCCAGTTCAGGCGCAGGTAGCCCGCCTGCTGCGTCGGCACGGTGAAGCGCACCAGGTTGGCGCCGCGCACGACGGCCGGCCCGGCGCCGACGACGCGAAACGGCCCCATCGGCGAATCCGCCCGCTCCAGCCGCAGCCGGCCCGCGCGCGGCGAATGCAGGCGCAGCACATAGCGCCCGCCGCCCAGCGCGCGCAGCGTCGGCGCGAACGGCCGCGCCAGCGGCTCGCCGACGAACACGCCTTCGCCCGGCCAGGCCACGCTCTTCCAGTACGCCTCGATCGCCGTCGCCCCCGCCGCGTAGAAGAACATCGCCAGCGCCGGCAGCGGAAACTTCTGCGGATGGTTGCACGGCTCCACCACCGTGCCGTAGCTCGCCGTCGCCCCCGCCTCCAGCCAGCGCAGGCTGCTCATCTGGCGCGAATCGGTGAGCTGCCCGCCGAACGACGTCAGGTGATCGGCCAGCGCCCCCGGCAGGAAAGTCAGCGTCTCCAGCGCGCCGACCTGCGCCAGGCCGGTGAAATAGAACAGCACGTCGTGGCGATCGCGCAGGTCGGACGCCTCCAGCACCTCGATCGGGAACACCCCCGCCAGCTCCTGCGCCGTCTGCGCGAAGGTCGCCGCGCGCACGCTGCGCGCCTTGTCCGGCGTGTGCAGGAGATAGGCGCGACCCGCCGGGTGGCTGCCGTCGGCCGCCACGCCGCGATCGATCAGCGCCTTCGCTCCGGCGAAGTCTTCCGCCGCCAGCAGCATCGCCGGGCGCAGGCCCAGGTCCCGCGCCGGATACAGGCTCGGCGAATTGAAATACGGGCTTGGCGCCGTGGCGCCGCAATGCTGCGAGCAGAAGCGCTCGTCGAAGCCGAAGGCCAGCGCCGAAGTGAGCGACATGCAGCCGGCGCGCCAGGGCTGCGCCCACGCCAGCGCGTAGGCCTGCACGTGCTCGGGCGTCGCCGCGACAATCTCCTCGCGCAGCCGTTCGAATTCCTCGCGCGCGAGCGCGCCGCGCCCCGGCGCGAAGCGCACGCGGATCACGTTCGCCGCCGGCAGGCGCCGCGCCGCCGCGTAATACGCGCCGATCTCGCGCGAGAGCGGGTCGGATTCGTTGATGACGAGCGCCAGCTCGCCGGCCGTCAGCCCCGTGCGCGGCAGCAGAATCCGCGGTTCGGCCCGCGCGGGCGCGGCCAGCGCGGCCAGGAGGGGGAACAGCAAAAAAAATCGGCGCATCGCGCCGATTGTATCCATCCCGGCGTCCGCCGGGGCAAGACGGGTTTCAGACCCTGCGCCGCCGCCCCATCGCCCCGAGCAGGCCGAGGCCGGCCAGCATCAGCGCCCAGGTTTCCGGTTCGGGCACGGCGGCGATGCTGAGCGAGACGCCGCCGGAGTTGTCGTAATAGGGGGAGTCGGCGATCCAGAACGTGACGGTCGTCGGCACCAGCAGCGTGAAGGAGTGCGGATCGCCGGTTTTCGCATTGGCCAGCGCCAGCGCCGCATTGGCGAAAAAACCGTCGTTGTTGCCCACTTCGCCCGTGCCGAAATCCATGTACCAGCGCCGGTACCAGCCCCAATCGCATCCGCCGCCGCTGGTGTCGCACCCGCCCGCGCCCGCGCCCCAGGGATTCCAGGCCGCATACGTTGCGCCGGCAACATCTCCCGGACCGACGTCGAACACCTGGTAGGTGCCGGCGCCGAACACCATGGCATACGGCGAGGCGGTGGTCGTCGACTGCGCGTCGAGGTTGATCACCTGGGCCTGGGCCGGAAAGGCTGCGAGCGCCCCGGCGGCGACGGTCGCGGCGAGAAGGGATTTCAGTTTTCTTGGCATGGTCGCAAATCTTGGTGCAATGGTAGGCATGAAGCCCGGCGTGAATCAGACCCTGCGCCGCCGCCCCATCGCCCCGAGCAGGCCGAGGCCGGCCAGCATCAGCGCCCAGGTTTCCGGTTCGGGCACGGCCACCACGGGCGCGGCGCTGCGGAACAGGGCGTAGCCGCCTTCGCTGGCGCTCGATCCGCCGAAACTGTCGTGCCAGATCATGCTGGCCGGGGCGCCGCCGATCAGTGAGCCGTAGGGGGATGAACCGTTCGGCATGCTGGCCAGAATCGATGACCAGGCGCCGGACGACTGCGCCAGCGCCGACACTGCGGCGGTGGAGGGATCCTTCAGCGAACCGTCGTATTTCGCCACCCAGTCGCTCGTGTTCGAGTAGAGCATCGTTCCGCCGATGTCGAACGCGCCGATCCACATGTGCGGGGGGCCGTAGCCGGCCGAATCCCAGGCGGCGACGTAGAGGTAGTCGCCGGGATTGGCGGCGAATCCGAATGGCGCGCCCTGGCCAAACCAAAGCGTGGAACCCGAGCCGCCGACATGCGTCAGCGAGGAGCCGGAAGCATTTCCGACATACACCGAATAGAAGTCATCGGCGACCACGCGGGCGGTGACGCTCTCCGCCCGCGCGCCGGAAACGAGGAAGCACAGCGAGAACAGCAGGGAGGTGACGAGTTTCATGGCGAGGGTTTCCTTGCCCGCCGCTCAGGCGCGCAGGCGGCGCCGCGCGATGGCGCCGATCAGGCCGAGGCCGGCGAGCAGCATGCCGTAGGTTTCCGGCTCGGGCACGGCAAAGACATACTCGTAGCCCAGCGTCGCGGTCTGGCCGTGGGCCAGCGTGCCGAGGTTGTAGGCGAGGCTGATCGAGCTGTCGCTGAAGCTGCTGAAACCGGCCAGCTGGCCGGCGCCGAGCGCCGTCGTCGGATCCACCGGCGAGCAGCAATCGCCGGCATTGATGAAGGCGGCAATCGAATACGCCGAGGCGCCGGTGGTGTTGCGCAGCGTGACGCTGTGGCCGCCGTAAGCCGCGCTCACCGCGGCGCCCGCGCCCTGTCCGAGGATGGTGTTGGTCGTTTCATAGCCGCCGCCGAGGGGGATGCCCTGGTCGGGGTCGAAGCCCACGCCCCACCGCACGTCGCTCATGTCCCTGCCGCTGGTGTTGGTGACGCTGACCATGACGCTCAGAATGTTCGCCGCCGAGATCGTTGCGGTCTGCATGAAGGTCAGTCCGCCGAAGGCGAGGGTGGTCTCGGCCTTCGCGCCCGCCGGATACGTCGTCGCGCCAAGGGGGTTGCTGCCCAGATTCGCTATGGAATCGCCCGCGCCGCTCTGCAGCCAGTACCAGGAGCTCGGCGTGCCCCAGTTCATGTACTCGACGCCGCCGTAGCTCAAGCCGGGCGAACCCGCCGGCGAGCCGGAGTAATCGCTGAAGTACTCCGCGAACGTGCCGGCGTCGTTGATGCGCGCGGTCAGCGTGCCGTTGGAAATCGTGACGGTGGACGCCTGCGCGCCGCCCAGCACGAGCGCGGCCGCGGCCGCGACGAAGGTCTTGCCGAGGAATTGCTTCATCATGATGGATCCGCTCCTTGTCTTCTTCGTTGTTGCTTCGTCGTTGTTGGCGTGGCATCGAGCCTGCGTGCCCTGCCGCCGAATTGCTGATGCTGCCGAAGGGGCGCTGCATTCCGAGTGAATAAACCGGGACGAACCGATTCTCGTCCCGGCCCATGGCAACGTCAATAGTCTGATTGGACTATTGCCTTGCACGGAGCTTTTGGGGAGGATTCGAAGCGTCTGCAAGCCTCCCCCGAGGAGAAGAACATGAAAAGCGCACTCGCCCGACTCGCCGCCGTCCTGTTCCCCGCCGCCCTGTGCGCCCCGTTGCCGTCGCAGGCGGGTTTCAACGGAGACACGGTGACCCTGTCCTACAGCCTGTTGGACATGCCCGCCGTTTCCTTTTCCAGCGCCAGCGCAATCGTCGGCGCCGGGGTGGAATTTACCGGCAGCGCAACGGACGGCTTCGGCCAGCAATGGCAATTCACCATCGACGTCGCCGACGCCAGCGTCAATTTCAGCTGGGTCGAAGCCACCCGCGCCGGAGAACCGAACGGCGGCAACATCGCGAGCGGCGCCGACGCCTGGAATTTCGACCTGGCCTTCGCGGCGACGCCGATTCCGGCGCCCTGGGCCCTGACCGCGTTCAGCTCTTCCGGATATTTTTCTCCCCACACGCCCAGCATGACCAACCTGGTCAGCGCCGGAAACGCTTTCCACATCGGTTTCGAGCGTCTCGACTCCACCGATTCCTACACCGTTTCCGCCGTCCCCGAGCCCGAAACCTGGGCCTTGCTGCTCGCCGGCATGGGCCTGCTCGGAGTTGCTGCCCGCCGCAAAGCCTGAGCGCCGTTCCTGGCCGCACCGCTTGCCCTGCCGCCGCGGGAGGGGGCGACCCCCTTTCGTGCGTTTTCTTTCCGCTTTCGATATGATCGGCCATCCCGGCACCAAGGCTGCCCGATGGACGAACTCCTGAAACTGCTGCTCGAACTGTATCGCGGCGCCAGCGAACGCCCGATCGAGGAATTCCAGGATTTTGCGCTCGAACTGATCAAGCCGGTGCTGCGTTTCGAATCCGGCCGCTGGGGTGTCGGCTGCCTCGCCGCCGACGGCTTCACGCCCGGCCATGTTCACCTGAACAACGAAACCGACGAATCCGTCGCCAGCTGGGAAGAAGTCATCGGCCAGGACACCATCGTCTCCGCGGTGCTGGCCCGGCCCGGCATCACCCTCGCCGACTGCGTGCCCAGCCGCTACGTCGGCAAGGGCTTCACCGGCATCCGCGACTACGCCCGCAAATACCGCCACCAGAACGTTCTCGCCACCGCCTTCGTCGGCCCCGGCCGGCGCACCGCCGAGTGGCTGTCCTTCTATCGCGGCGATGCCGACGACTGCTTCAGCGAACGCGAGCGGCAGATCTGCGAGCGGCTCATGCCGCACCTGCTGCAGTCCCTCAGCATCAATCGCAACCTGCATCTGCACGGCCTGCGGGAGCAGGCCGGCCCGCGCGCCAGCTTTGCCCTGGCCGACCTCAAGGGACGCCTGTGGTTTGCCGAAGCGGATTTCCACCGGCTCATCGTCCGGGAATGGCCGGCCTGGCTGGAACCGGCCCTGCCGCGGCAACTCGTCGACGCGCTGACCCGCCGCCCCGGCGAACCCTATGCCGGCAAGCACATTCGCCTGGCTGCCGCCCCGCTCGGCAAGCTGATGCTGCTCAAGGGCCGCCCGCGCAGCCCCGTCGACGAACTCACCCCCCGCGAGCTGGAAATCGCCCGCGCCTACGGCAGCGGACTCACCCATCGCGAAGTCGCCGTGCAATACGGCATCTCCCCGGAAACCGTGCGCCACCACCTGCGCGCCGTCTTCGGCAAGCTCGGCATCTGCGACAAGGCCGAACTCTCCCGCTTCCTGCCGCCATGCCCCTAGCCGCGCTCGACGGCGTCGACATCTACTACCGCGAGCTCGGCGACGGCCGCCCCTGCCTGGCCCTGCATGGCGGGCTCGGCGTCGACCACGCCACCCTGCTGCCCTGGCTGGCGCCGCTCGGCGATGCGCTGCGGCTGGTTTTCTACGACCACCGCTGCAACGGCCGCTCCGGCCGGCCGCCGCTCGACACCCTGACCCTGCCGCAGCTCTGCGACGACGCCGAAGCCCTGCGCTGCCGGCTCGGCCTCGGTCCGGCCGTCCTGCTCGGCCATTCCTGCGGCGGCTTCATCGCCCTCGAATGCGCCTTGCGCCGCCCGCAAGCCGTCAGTCACCTGATCCTCGTCAACAGCGCTGCCCGCTTCGACCCGGCTTCTCCCGAACTCGCCCGGCGCCTGGCCGAGCGCGGCCTCGGCGCCGCCCTCGAACGGCTTTTCGCCGCCCCCGCCGACGACCATGACAGCATTCGCCGCTACCTCTTCGAGGCGCGGGCGCTCTACTTCCCCGGCCTCGGGCAGGCCGCCGTCGAGGCAGCCCTCGGCCACATCGTTTGCGACAAGCCCGCCTACCTGCGCAGCATGGAAATTTTCGCCGGCTGGGACGTCAGCCGGCGGCTCGGCGAGATCCGCGCGCCGACCCTCGTCCTCTGCGGCGGCGACGACGCCATCACCCCGGTCGAGGAAGCCGAGCGGCTCGCGCGCGGCATCCCCGGCGCCGAACTCGTCGTCCTCGCCGGCTGCGGCCACAACAGCTTCGTCGACCGGCAGGAAGCCTTCCTTGGCGCCGTGCGCGACTGGCTGCGCCGCCGCGGCTAGGCAGGGGGCCGTCCCGCGCAGACCGACTTTTCGGCCGCGCGGACGCGCAAGCGAAAAGCCTTGCCCGGAAAGCAGTCCATTCGGACTATTGACAGCACCCCGGCGCGAGAATAAAAACACATTGCCATTCGCATAAGGAGCGACGCCATGCGCAAGACCGCCCTCCGAAAAAACCCCCTCGCCGCGCTTGCCGCCGCCCTGCTGCTCGGCATGTGCTGCGCGACGGCCCGCGGCGAGATTATCGGCGTCGGCCAGACGCTGAACGTCACGACCAATTCGAGTTTCCCCACGGTGCTTGCGCCGGGAGAAGTCTGCTCCCCGGTGTGCTACGGCCCCCTCGTGATGGACGGCGGCAGGCTGCGCATCGGCGATGGCGCTACCGGGCGGGCGCTCTGGATCAGCGCGACGGACGCGAACCTCGCCCACGGCACCATCGACCACTGGTATTCCCAGTTTTCCGGCACGACCTTCGACTTTCACGGCACGACGACCGTTGCGGGCGGCACCATCGGCAGCCTGTATTTCAGGGCGAGCTCCTTCGACAGCCAGGGCATGACAGTGCGCAATTTCGGCACCTTCCTGCAGAGCGCCACGGGGGAAATCACCCTGTCTGGCCCGGTGACGTTCGTCAATGAGACGGGCGCAAGCTATTTCATCCAGAACGACCGCGGCATCCTGGGCGGCACGCAGGGAGGGATCCTCAACAAAGCAGGGAGCGCCCTCGTCAAGTCTTCCGGCAGCGGCACCAGCCGCATCGAGGCGCCCCTGGCTCAGCAGAACGGCAAGGTCGAGGTCTGGTCCGGCGGCATCGATCTGCTGGGCGGCGGCAGCCATGCCGACGCGCGCTTCTTCGCCGATGCGCTGGGAACCAACGCCTCGGGCGGCGGCATCGGCTTCGGCGGCAACCACACCTTCAACGGCAGCACGCTGACCGAAACCGGCAGATTCCGCGTGATCGGCGGCAGCGCGATCAACCTGGATTCGGGCACCTGGGACCAGAAAGCCGATTTCGAAGCCTATGGCCGGATCAACATCAACCCCGGGGCTGTCCTGCGCAACACGGGCAACCTGCAGACCGTCGGCTGGTCGGGCGGCCGGATCGCCGCCTCCGGCGCCGGCGCCGGCGACGCCCTGTTCCACAATGCGCCGGGCGGAACATTCTATGGCAGCCTGGTCGCCGAGTCCGGCTACGAAGAGCGCTTCCGCATCCGCAACGAGGGCCAGCTAAACGTCCGCAGCGGCGATGTGGTGTCCGCGGGCGATGTCCACAACTCCGGGATGTTCGTCGTCGATGCGACCGGCAGCGCGTCCGGACGCGATTTCACCAACACCGGAGGGCATTTCACCATCCGGGCGAACGGCTCCGTCAGCGCCCGCGATTTCGTCAACAGCGGCGGCGTGCTCACCGTCGACGGCACGCTCGACAACTGGGGCGGAACGCTGCAACTGACCGGCGGCTGGCTGGCCGGCAACGGCATCATCAACGGCGGCGCCATCGTCGGCGGCGGGCCGTCGGACGCGATCTTCACGCCCGGCCACAGCCCGGGGACGATGACCATCAACGGCGCGTTTTCCCTGCTGCCCAACGGCGTGCTCGAAATCGAAATCGAGCGCGACCCGGGCACCGGCCTCATCGCCTACGATCGGGTGATCGCCGATTCCTACTTCCTCGACGGCCACGTGCGCTTCCTCGTCGGCAGCGGCATCGGCACCGCCGACGTCAGCTTCCTGGATTTCCTCGGTTGCGGCGGCCGCTCCTGCGTCAGCTACGGCGGCAACTTCTCCTTCGACTTCCCGGGGCGCCCCGGCTCCGAACTGATCGCGGATGAAAGCGGCCTGCGGATCGCCTCCCTCGCCCCCGTCCCCGAACCCGAAACCTGGGCCCTCCTGCTCGCCGGCATCGGCCTCCTCGGCTACCGCGCGCGCCGTTCCTGAACGTCCTTGGGCCCCGGCCTGCGCCGGCTTGACGAACCCACCCCCTCTCCCGCCCGCGGGAGAGGGCCGGGGAGAGGGCAACGCGATCGGCAGCCCCTCGTGCCAGGATGGCGACACGAGCTGTCTCAAAAGCGATGATTGGAGTACACTCGCCCGGTCATTCGCATTGACGTGAGGCGCATCGGCATGACCAACTTTCGCACCATCATCACGCTCGAACCCGGCAAGCGCGGCGGCAAACCAACCGTGCGCGGGCTGCGCATTGCCGTTCAGGACATTCTCGGCTGGCTTGCGAGCGGCATGACCGCCGAAGAGATCGTCGCCGACTACCCGGAGCTGAACCGCGACGACATCCTGGCATGCCTCGCCTATGCTGCGGAACGCGAAAAGCACGCCGTCTGGATCAAAGCGGCAGCGTGAAGCTCCTGCTCGATGAAAACATCTCGCGGCGCATCGTACCCGCCCTTCAGTCTACTATCCCGGTACAACCCAGGCCGTGCTCGTCGGACTGGAAAAGGCAGACGATCGCAAGATCTGGGAGTTTGCCAAGGCGGGCGGATACGTCATCGTTACCAAGGACGACGACTTCCTCGACATGCAATCCGTTCTGGATAGCCCGCCCAAAATCATCCTTCTTGGTCTCGGCAACTGCACCAATCGGCAGGTTGCCGAGGCACTGATCGGATCCAAGGCAGAAATCGAAGCCGCGCTGTCCAAGGAAGACACCGGTTTCGTTGAAGTTATCTGAAACAACAGATAACCGCCCTACCAAACGCCCCGTCACTCCGGCGCAGGCCGGATCCACGCCCCCTCTCCCGCCCGCGGGAGAGGGCCGGGGAGAGGGCCAACCGCCGTCCCGCGCAGACGGACTTTTCACGCCCGCCCGAAGCTGTCCTCGAAGCGCCCAGCCAGCACCCGCTCGGCCGCCGCGCGATACACCGCAACATCGAAGTCGCGCGGCAGTTCCGCCAGCCACGGGCGGCCGCATTCGCCCTGGGGCGCCGTCGGCCGCGCCAGCCGCAGCCCGCGCCGCTCCCACTGTGCCTGCGCGGCCTGGCGCAGGCGCCAGGCGATCTCCGCCGCGCCCATGGCGCGCAGGCGGTTGAGTTTCCACCCCAGACCGTTCATAAGCGCGACTCTCCCGGCCCTTGACAAGGCATGCGCGTGGTGTGCATCCCCGGCCTGTTCATTCCAGCCCCGCCAGCCAGTCGCCGGCGCGGCGGATGGCGATGCGGCCGCGGTTCTCCTCCTGGCGCAGCTCCGCCACCAGCTGAACCGCCTGCGCGTCCGGGAAGGTCTCGGCGAAGCGCGCCAGCGGTCGATGCAGGGCGGCGTCGGCGTACTTGCATTCGACCAGGTGCGTCAGCGCATCGTCCTCGCTGATGGCGAAATCGACTTCCGCCCCATCCTTGGTGCGGATGTAGTGCAGGCCCGTTTCCCGGCCCAGCGCGTCGCGGCGGAAATGCACATGCCTGAGCAGCATGGCCGCCACGGCATTTTCCAGCCGCGCGCCGTCGTCGCCGCGCACCATGCCGGTGTCGAAGAAATACACCTTCGGCGCCTGCAGCGTGGCCCGCGCCACATTGCGGTGCCAGGGCTGCACGGTGAACACGATGTAGAGCGCCTGCAGGATGTCGAGATAGCGTTTGAGCGTGCCCGTCGCTACCGCCAGATCGCGGGCGATGGAGGCGAGCGACAACGGCGCACCCGTCCGCCCGCGCAACAGGTCGAGGAAAAGCCGCATCGTCCTCACCTCGTGCAGGCGCGAAAACTCGAGCACGTCCTCGCGCACCAGGTCGGTGGCGTACTGCGCCCGCCAGCGGTCGGCCTCCTCATCGGTGGCGGCGAGGCAGGGCTCGGGAAAACCGCCGCGGCGCATCAGGTGGCGCAATGCCGCCTCGGGCGAGGCGCCGGCATGGGCGCACCACTCCGCCACCGAAACCGGATGCAGGCGCCAGGCGAAATAGCGCCCGGCCAGCGATTCGCCGCTCTGACGGAAGGTCTCCATGCGCGCGCTGCCCGTCACCAGCAGCGCCTGCTCCGCGGGTCCGGCATCGACGACCCCCTTCAGCCAGACCTTCCAGCCCGGCATCTTGTGGATCTCGTCCATCACCAGCAGGCGCGCCTGGCGGCTCCAGGTCCCGCGCCGCAGCACCGCCCGATCCTCGGCCACGTCCCAGTTCAGGTACTGCGCGGGGGTCCGGCTGGCCATGATTTGCCTCGCCAGGGTGGTCTTGCCGACCTGCCGCGGCCCGGTCAGGATCACCATCTTGCGGTCCAGATCGGCCGCGATACGATCATGCAGATAACGCCTCATACGACTATATTAAACAATTTTGAAAAATAGTCGCGACTTTTTGTCAGTTGAATAATAATTAGTCGAATCAAGCCTGAAGACGCGGTTGGAGTTCGCCTTCAAACGCCCCCATTCGTTCATCTCCCGACCTCCACCTGCGCCCCCGCAAAAGAAACGCGCCGCCCGGCGATTTCGACACTCATCCCGCCTCCCTCCCGCCGCAGCGTCACCTCCGCCCCGCCGCAGCCCACCTCCAGCAGCGCCACGAAGCGCGCCTCGCGGCTCTTCGCCGCCGAGGCGTAGCGCGCGTGCCATTGCGCCGGATACTGGCCCTGCGGCTCGGCGGTGAAGCGGTCGGTCTGGGTGAAGGCGCCCTCCGGCGCTTCCAACATCGACACGCACAGCCGCACGCCGCAGGACGGCGTAGGCCGGATCCGGCTCACTGCGTCACTCCGACCTGCGCCCGCCCTCCCGGCCGCGGGAGGGCAGGGGAGAGGGCCAACCGCCGTCCTCCCCGCACCGACTTTTCCCGCCCTTGGCCTTACCCGCGGGCCGCAACCCTGCGCCGGCGAATCCCCGCCCCGATCGCCGGCAAGCCCGCCAACAACAACGCCCAGCCCTCCGGCTCGGGCACCGGGGAAACATCGAAATTGATGTAATTGATGCCGATGCCGTAGGCGTTCGGCCCGACCCGGATCTCGATCTCCTCCGCGGAAGCCAGCCCGGCAAAGACATGCAGCCCGCCGGCGCCGACCGTCACCGGCCCGGAGGAAATATCGACAATCGGCCACGGCGTCGCATCGTCATTCACCTCATAACTGGTCAGCCGGTCCACGCCGCCCAGGCTGCCGAGGAAAAAAGAGTTCAGCGTCACCCGGTAGCCCGGCAGCGGCGTCAGAAACACATAAAAGGCGGACGAATCCTCCCGCCTCAGCACGGCCCCGGCATGCCCGCTCAAGCCGCCAGACCTGAACGCAAGATTCAAGTCCCAGGAATCCGTATCGTAGTAACTGACGTCGAGCACCCCCGGGATGCTGCCGTAGTCGGCGGCAATGAGCTGCCCGTCCGTTCCATAAGCGTCCTCGAAACGAATCTCATGCGCCCGCGAGGCCCCCGTGAAAACCAGGCAAGCCAAAACAACAAACCAGACCTTCTTCATGCCGCATCCCCCCCGGAAAATAAACACCCAATCCCCTCGTTCCGGCGCAGGCCGGAAGCCATCGAGCCCTCTCCCACCCGCGGGAGACAGGGGAGGGGGCCAAGCGCCGTCCTCCCCGCACTGACTTTTCCAAAAACAAAAAGTCTCCCCCAGCACGGCAATAGCAGGCTACCTCACCGCCTCCCGATACACTGCCAGCGTCTGCTCCGCGATCCGCCGCCAATCGTATTTGCCGGCCACCCACTCCCGCCGCGCCCGCACCGCTTCGGCGACCAGTGGCAGTGCCGCCAGCGCCTGCATCCCGCGCGCCAGCGCCGCCACATCCCCCAAAGGAAAATACTGCTCCGCCGGCAACCCCACCTCCACATTGGCCGGAATATCGCTCGCCAGTACCGGCAAGCCGTAGCTCAGCGCCTCCAGCAGCGCGATCGGCAAGCCCTCGTGCGAGGACGGCAGCACGAACAGCCCCGCGTGCGCATACAGCTCGCGCAGCGCCAGGCCGCTCCGGAAACCCGTCATCACCGCCCCGGCGCGCTCCGCCGCCGCGATCAGCTTCCTCTGGTATTCGTCAGGATGATCTGAAGCCCCCACGAACACCAGCTTCCAACCCGCCAGCCCCGCCTGCGCGAACGCCTCCAGCAGATCGAAGTGCCGCTTCTCCGGCACCAGCCGGCTCACCAGCAGCACGTAGCGGCGCGACTCCAGGCCGAAGCGATCCAGCGCGCCCGCCGAAGACGGCAGCTCCGGCAGCGTCACCCCATTCGGAATCAGCGTCGACTCGACGCCGTGCTTCTCCCGCACCAGCCGGCGGATCACCTCCGAGATCACGATGCGCCCATGCGCAAGCCGCATGCCGAAGCGCTCGCCCATGCGCAACGCCCACTTCGCGAAGCCGCCCCACTTCTGCCGGTCGTAATCCGGCCCGTGGTGCGTCACCACCACGCGCAGGCCCAGCAGCCGCGCCAGCGGCGTCATCAGCGCCGGGCCAATGGCCTGGATGTGCAGCACGTCCGGCCGCCGCCACGCCGCCGTCAGCACCCCGAGAAAGGTATGCAGGATCGCCTCCAGCCCCCTCGACTTCGGCGACCACACGCGCACGTAGCGCACCCCGCGCCAGCCCGCGCCCTTCTCCGCAGGCATATAGGGCGAGCGCACGACCACCTCCACCTCGCAGCCCAGCTCGACGAGCAGCGGGCACAGATGCTCGGCATGCGTCTCCACGCCGCCCTGCACCCCGGGAAAGCCCCGCAAGCCGAGGAACATCACGCGCATGGCTCGTCTCAGTCCGCCCGCAGCATATCGGCCAGCTCGGCCTCGCTCAGCGTCACGCTCGGCATGCGCCTCATCACATGTGCGTTGCCGCCGCTTTCGCGCAGATCGCCCTGACGCGGATCCTGACCTACGTCGCATTTCGGAATGTCGTCGATGCAGACCGGCTTGCCCAGCAGCGACTTCAACTTGTTCTTCACCACCCATTTTGCCGGGTGCCGGATGTATTTCTTCATCACCGGCGCCGCCGTGCCCACCATCCAGCAGTTCTTCGGACAGGTGCGCACCAGCCCACGCACCTTCTGCGCCTGTTCGCTGTTCCACAACTCCTCGAAGCTTGCGGCCTGACGGATGTTGCCCATCGACTCTTTCCAGTAGCGTTCCTCCAGCCCGTTGCACGGGAATACCTCACCATAGGGGTCGATGAAGAAGTTGGCCGTGCCGGCCTCGCAAGGCAGCATGCGCGGATTGCCGCGGATGTAGTTGATCAGCCCGAGGTTGAAGAAAGCGCGAAACCAGCTCTTCGGCGAGTTTTCCTTGAGCAGCAGCTCGATCAGCTTGTTGAAGTTGCCGATCACCTCGTCCTTGTTGGTGATCTCGTTGTCGTCCTTGTGGAAGTAATAGCTGTTATGGAAGGCCGCCGTGGCGAACTCCATGCCCAGCTCGCGCGACAGCTTGTAGAGCCACAGCATGTCCGCCGAATTGTGGTTCGACACCGTGCAGCCGTAGCCGATGTCCTTGATGCCCATCTCCTTCAGCGTCAGCAGCACGCGCAGGCCCCGGTCGAAACTGCCTTCGCGTCCGCGCAGTTCGTCGTTCTTTACGGAAAGCCCCTCGATGCTGACGCGGATGCCGATGTCCGGGAAGCGCTCCGCCAGCTTGAAGATGCGCTCGGTATGCCAGCCCGAAGTCGAGATCACGATGCGCGGCGACTTCTGCATCATCACCTCGACGATCTCTTCCAGATCGCGCCGCACGAAAGGCTCGCCGCCGGTGATGTTCACGAACTTGAAGTCTGGCAGGATTTCCAGCTCCTTCGCCGAGATCTCCTGCTGCCTGTCCGTCGGGTTCTCCCAGATGTCGCACATCTTGCAGCGCATCTGGCAGCGGTACGTCGTGATGATCGACACATCGGTCGGGTAAGGCGCCATCTCGCTCATTGCAATCTCACCAAGGATTTGTAGATTTCCATCAGCCCCGCGTTGTGCTTTTCCAGCGAAAACTCCCGCTCGGCCCGCGCGCGTGCGGCCCGCCCCATGCGCTGCCGCAGAGCAGGATCGCCCATCAACCGGCACAGGCACTCGCCCAACTCCTCGGCGTTGCCCGCCTCGAACAGCAAGCCCGTCTCGCCCTCGGCTACAAGCTCCGGAATGCCGCCCATGCGGCTGCCGATCACGGGTTTGCCGGATGCCATTGCCTCAAGCACCGACATCGGGCAGTTCTCGTACCACTCCGAGGGCACCACCACCACGGCCGCGCCAGCCAGCGCCTGCTTCAGCGCAGCACCGGCAAGGTGCCCGACAAAATTCGCATGCTTGTATTGCGCCATCAAGCCATCGCGTAACGGTCCGGTGCCGGCAACCGTCAGCGGCCAGCGCGCCCCTGTAGAGGCATGCGCGCGCAACAGAGTGGCAACACCTTTCTCGTGCGACAGGCGGCCCAAGAACAGCGCATAACCCTCGTCCTTGTCCGCCACAGGAGAATTCGCGGTATCAACTCCGTTGTAGAGCAGCGCTACCCGTTCTCCAGGGAAACGGCACGCTACCGAATTCGCCATAAAGCGACTCGGCGCGATGAAGCGATCCACCTTCTCGTAATTGCCCAGTCGCCGCTGCACGACGGCTTCGGCATAGAGCAGGGCGCTCTTGCCCAGCGATCCCTCCGCACAGCGATGCCTGAGCACCGGCGCGAAGCTGCCGTCCAGGCATTCCGAACAGGGTTTCCCGTTCTGAAGCCGGGTGTAGGTCGGGCAGACCGGCTTGTAATCGTGCAAAGTCAGCGCCACCGGCACGCCGCGTGCCTTCGCCGCGCCGATGATGGAGGGCGTGAGTTGGTGATAGATATTGTGGCAGTGGACCAGATCGGGCCGTGTTGCATCGATCAGCGCGCCGATCCTGCGCACCGCCTCGGGCGAATGGACAAAGAAAAGCGCCGAACGAAGATTGCCCGGACCGCCGCCGCGGTAATCCTGTCGCGAGACGAAATAGCTTGCATAGGCACTCTCGAAATTACGGTCATCCCGCATTGAGAAATCGACGACTGTGTGACCCTGCTGCTGCAGGAAGCTGCGTTCCTGGAGCATCACTACTTCAGAACCACCGTTGCGGAAGAAAAATTTGTTGGCAAGGATGATCCTCATGGTATCGGTCTGCCCCATGAAGTATCAGTAATCGAACTGATCCGGTAGACCCTTCAGAACTTCTGCTTCTCGGATTCCTGGCGCTACAACGATCATCGTTGAATAGCGCCAATTCTCCGACGCTAGGATGAAGCGCCCTAAACCAATGGAGGGAACAGAAGGGCTCTCTAGGTCTGCAACGCGAGCACCAACATACGGGTAATAATCAGCACCAGCTTGTACGATCAACTTTGCCAAAAACCTATCATCTGTTTGTTTCGGATCCTTCAGTACAAGACGATGCTTAACTGAAATAAATACAGCAGCAATGTCAGCACGCAGCGTTTCTGAATTCCAAGGAGTTTCAACTTGGCCCAGCCCGCCATGTACCATAGTCCGCACGGTTGGTGCCAACACTAAACCTGTCGACCTCCTCTCTATGTAAAGCGCCTCATTGCTTTTGTTGATGGCGTTAAGCGAATAGGCCCCCTGCCATTTCGGATAACGGTCGGATTGAAGCCTCTTCCACATGAACTCTTTTTTCGAGAGATACCACAATTCGACCCCGCTAATTTCGACTGCCGAATTTTTTGCCAGATTCCCGCCTTCTGCTTCATAAATGACAAACCAACTCAGCATTGCATGCCAATTGTCGAATCTGCGCCCAGGCCAACTGGAACGTACACTTAACCCATACGGCTCAGTACCCATTCCAACTGAAGGCTTGCTTTTCCAGCCATAGGTTTCTGGAACACCAGATGGACGCATTTCGTGACGAAGCTGCATTGATTGTAAAGCAGCAATTATTCGCGATCTTGGTGTGGTTGAAGATGTATTTTCCGCAGTTTCATCAGAGGCCTGCGCGTACGCAAACTGGCCATAATTACAAATACACAACGAAAAAAATAGAAGCACCGCCATCAAGGCGAGACGCACCTCATTCTTTTCAGCCCAGCTGCTTTCGGTCACGCTATTTAGAAGTCGGCCGACTGCCTTCTCTATTTTCACATCTTCTCTCGGGTGTAACCCCGATCTCCTGCGATATCGGGAATCAGTTGTATCCGACAGATATGATGGGCACCACTTTCCTGCGCCTCAACGTTTGATCGCAAAAACGATCCGGCCGTCGTCGGCGGTGTAGATCGGCTCGATCCTGTTCATGCCGGCCCAGCCGGCAACCAATTCAGCGAATTCCTCTGGGCCTGGATTAGCATACGCCCCCTGCATTTGCGATTCGTCGGGCCGGTGCGGCTCGAAGAACAACGTCCCGATCCGCAAACGCCCCAGCAGTTCGCGCAGCCTGCGATAGCCGGATTCGGTCTTGATGAAGTGATGAAAAATGCTGAGCGCCACCACGACATCGAAATCGGTGCCAGCGGGTCGCAGCGTCGCTTCGTCTAGCACGTCGCCCTGGATGACGCCGAAACACCGGCCGGCGGCCTTGGCGATGCGGCGCGCAGCATACGCCACCTCTGGCAGGTATTCGATTCCCACGGCCTCATAGTCCTGCTCCTCAAGGCGATGGCAGATGAAACCCAGGTTGCAGCCGATGTCCAGCGCACGGCCGCCAGCCCCCGTGGGCAGGTAGCCGCATATGGCCTGCCAGCGGTCTTCGCAACCGTGCGCTGCCGGAATATCGGCTAGGTCGAAATGCTCCGCGCGCTGGTACAGGAATCCTGCGCTGCTTGCACCGCCGTCCTCGCGTCCCGCCATGCGCAGCAGGTACTCGCGAAACGCCTGCCACTCGGCGTGGCGAACGAATATCTGCACCGGAATATTCGGCAGACCGAGCGCCAGCGCGATCGCCAATCGATGGCGGCCGTCCTGGAACAACGGCAGCCCGTCGCGGCTGAGGTTGACCAGCACCTCGGTATGCCCAGTGGCGGTGTCGATACGGGCATCGCCCGGCCTCTCGGCAGCACTGCGATAACCGTCACGCGAGATCGACTCGATCAGTTTGTCGATCCGCGCGCAATGTGCATCAAAATCGGCACGACTGCGGCAGCCCCAGAGCATGCGACCCGATTCGATCTGGCGCACGGCGGTAGCGTAGTAGTCGGACGACGACCACGCCGTGCCATGGCGCACGCGCGCCTGCACGGCCTGGCAGATACGCATCTCGCTCACCCGGTGCCGCAGCGCGTCCCAATCCCCGCCGCGCACCGGCTGCACGGAGCCCTGCTGCGGCAGGACCCAGTCCTCCCAGTCCGGGCTGCCATTGTCCAGACAAGTCGCGTATTCGATCCGTCGCGGGTCGATGCTGTAGACGGTGCGCGGGTCGGGCAACGACACGCCGGCCAGGTGCTGCCGCATTCGGCCGAACAGCAGCTCCTTGCGTACAAGAACTTTCCTCACTGCGGTCTTCACCGCCTTGCCCTCGCCGGGCAAGACGCGCAAAAGCCTGCCGGCTGTCTTCGTAAATGTACTCATCGTTTTCTCTTCGAAGCCTTGATTTCATTCGAAGCACGCTATGTGCTCGGACTCTGTGATATTCGGAGCAGTGCGCTGTATTGGTCAGCCAGGTCGTACGCAATCCGCTTGTAGCTGCGCAGCCCTTCTACCAATTCTCGCCCGCGTGCACCCATTCCGGCTCTTGCCTGCTTGGGCAGCGCCAAGAGTTCCACGACCGCCCCCGCGAAAGCTTCTGCGGTGTACGGCACGCAGCGTCCCGCACCGGCTGCCTCAATCAATGCTTGCTGATCCGGATTGTCGTTGCATACGACCGGCACGCCCAGGGCAAGGTATTCCGGCACCTTGGTCGGGGAAGCCACATCGAGCAGAACGCCGCGAGGAATGGGCGAAAGCCCAATTTCAGCCGACCTCACATAACGCCAACCCTCCAGCATGGGCAGCCAGCCGGTCCAGATCACATGTTCAGCCACGCCGGCCCGTAGCGACTGGCTTTTGAGCCATTCTCGATGTGCATCTTCGTGCGTGTCGCCCACCAGCACCAGCAGCGCGGTCGGCTCGGATTTCCGCACCAGTGCCAGCATTTCGAACAGCGTTTCGATGCGGCGCGGCCGGTCGAGTGTGCCGAGATAGACCAGCACCCGTCGTCCTGCCAGACGCGGGTCTGCGGCAGGCGGAATCGACTCGGTATCGATTTCCTCCAAGTCCACGCCCATCGGCACAGAGGTCATTATTTCTGCCGGGATACCGCGTTCGACCAAGTTCACTTTCATGCGCTGCGACTGGACGAAGATATGATCGGCACGTGGCAGCACCACTCTGTAAAGGAGAAACAGGCCAACCCGACCACGCAACCATGGGAAGAAGAACTTGAGGAATCCTTCGGTAAGACCGCGCGCGCGCGCCAAGTTGATCTGCCCCTCAGGCATGGGGTAGGACATCCAGTAATAGAAGGGCAGCTTCCTTCGCCGTGCAGCCCGCAGTGCCAGTGCGGCGGGCAGGGGAAGGTCGCGCACCTGGATGGCGTCGTGGCGGGCAGAATCAAGCCGTCGTAACGATCGCCAGTGGTGCAGAAAGGTCTTGAAATGCTTGACAACCGTTCGACCGCTTACATCGTCCAGAAGCGCCTCGCCACCTCCCCATGGCCGTGAGGCATCTCCCGGAGTGTGGCCGGTGACGAGATCGGCATAAACACCCAGCCTTGGCAGATATTTGCCAAAAAGCACGGCCACGTCGGCTCGGAAGGTGGGCCAGGTTTCAGCAGTGATGAAGAAGAGTCGTAGTGAGTTAGACATGGAAGATCCTGCGTCCGAGCAGCCGATTCATCCCCTGCTGCTCGCTTGCGGAAAACGAGCCCAGCAGCCAGGCCGTGACAAGGAAGGCTAGCCCTGCTACTGCTGCGCGGGAAATAACATTTGCCCAAACCGGCGAAAAGTCAGGCAGGCATGCCGCAGCAACTGCGCTGCCAGCCGCTGCGAGGAGCAGTTTGGCGAGACCGGCATGGTCGGGTAAATAGCCGGCGCTGTTCATGCCGGCAAGGACTACAAGAGTGAACAGCAGGTGACCGCCGCCCAAGGCGATCACGCCCGCCCACGAGCCGAAGCCGGTATCGAGCATCCATAGCATGAGTGGCAGGACGAGAAGTCCGGCTGCCGAACCCAGCGTGCACAACGAGGCACGGCTAATGGTGACAGCAACGGCTTCCAGCAGTTGCCGCTGGCTGAACGGTATCAGCGCCAGCATGAAGCCGAAAAAAAGCAGCCCCGTGTCCGGGAATTTGCCGCCCGAGAGCAGTCCGATGAGCGAATCGCCACCCGTGCACGAAAATCCCACGACGGGCATCAGTGCGAACAGGCTCAATTTCCCCGCAAGATTGGCGTTCCGTGAAAGTTCTGCCATGCCGCCTCCGCCGACATGGCTTGCCACCAGCTTGGGTCGCACCAGACCGAAAAGCAAAGTGGCCGGGAGGTAACGCGCCGCCTGTTCATATAGGCTGCGCATGAAGCCGAAAACGGCCGCTGCTTCGGGTCCAGCGAAACGATTCAACAGCAATAGGAAAACTTGCGTACTGTAAGCGAAGGTGAGCAAACGACCGCCGTACATTGGCAGGGCGATACGCCATATCTCGCGTGTCGATGGCGCCCGCCAGCTGGCATCCAGTGGCGAGGCCAATGGACGGCAGTGCCGCATTAAGCCGAACAGGGCAACCAATCCCGCCAGTAGGCTAGATGCAAGTTCCATTACTAGCACGGTTTCCAATCCGACTTGGCCGAGCGCAACCAGAAACCCCAACATCCCAATAAAAAGCGCTTGTCTGATTACCATGCTCGATCGCACATGGTCTTGCCGCAGCAAGGGCCCCAGTAGCCCGTCGCGTAGAAAACGACCGTTGCCTTCGACGAAGATCAGCCCAACCCAGGAGAGTGCGGCAGTTATTGACACGGCCAGGCCAAGCGAGGGCAGCAGGATGCGAAAAGTCAGTCCCGCCAGCACGGCAAGCGAGAATAAGAAAAATGCCTGCAAGCGCAGCAGCTTCCAGGTGAGTTCGTGCGTGACCTTGGGGCTGGCTTGCAACCGCGCCTCCGGCAAAAAACGCGCGGCCGCCCAGGTGAGCCCCATATCACCCAAGGCAAAACCCAGTTCGGCCGCCGCAATCAGGCTGACGTATGCGCCGTATTCTGCAACAGGAAGCAGCCGCACCAGCCATAGCAAAATGGCGATGGTGAGAAGACCGGAGACCATCTTGCCGGACAGAAAATGCCAAGTACTGCGCCGCAATTCAGCACTGGAATAAGGATGGACGCTCATGCCTTTTTGGATGACGTCCGGCGCGCGAGCCAGGCAAGATAGCCCAGCAGCGAGTAGATCACGACCTGGATAGGCAATGCCTCTAGTAGCACGGAGCGATAAAAAATATAAAGACCAATTATGGGCAATACCGCCTGGATGGCCGCAGTGTCTGCCTTTACCCAGTTCTCTTGCGTTTCACCTCGGATCCGTGTTGCGCAACGCCAAGCCAGCACAAGCATGATGAAAAACAAGGCCACGCCGACAACGCCCTGCTCCCACAGGAGAATGGAAGCGGCTGTAAGGCTGATGCCATAACCCGGGTAGTGGCGGGCGATATGCCCTCCGGATTGATCGTGTGCGCTTCCCACACCATGGCCGAAGACGGCGCCAGCTGGATCATGCAATCCTTGCTGCCCCGCCCAGAAGGTAAGCACCCTTGTACGGTTCAACGCATAATTACCGTGCCCTTTTTCGTAGATGTTATAGCTCAGGGTTCTGGCCAGCATATCGTCAAGGTTCTTCTTCATCACAACAAGATATGTATAGCCGGCCGCAACGGTGAGCAGCGCGCCCAAGGCAAGACCGACCAAGGCTACGTGGGGGCGCGCCAGGAATTCCTGTCGATATAGCGTAAGAAAGGCGAGCGGCAGCAGCACGACGACGATCTTGGTCTCCCCCATGAAAAGGGGGGCAAGGATGATTGGCAGAAGCCAGAAAATCCGCCTGGTTTTTAGCCCGCCATCGCGAAGTCGCGCAAGCAAAAAGAGCAGCGCGATGATGAGAAAGAAAGCCATCTCGGCGCTGGCACCGCCTTTGGTCATTTCCGCGCCGAAGGTGCCTGCCACAACGTCGATGGGTACCAGGCCCGGATAGGCGTATTGAAAGCTTTCGCGGATGGGCACGAGCCTGACGAGTTCGTAGGCTGCCCATGGCAGTTGCGTCACGGCCACGACGAGAAGGAATTTGCGCCAGCGGGCGATATCCTTTTCGTTCAAGGGGAGCCAGGCCAGTGCGAAGAGGAGACCCGCGACCTGGAAGTAGCGCTTGAAACCGCTCAGAAATTCGTATGGATTGTCGAAATGCGACAGGCCGTTGAGGACGACGTACAGGAAAAAGGCCAGGGCGGCCCAGACGAAGGCGGGTGTGTCGCGTGTGCACGCGCGAACGGTGGCAGCCCTGAAAAAGGCAACGCCCATGATGGCGAAGCCGAGCACGGCGATGCCCCAGACGGCCTTGGCCGCGGCGCCCTCGGCCCAGATGGGTACGATGCCGGCCACCAGCAAACCCAGCACGAAAATCATCCATAGCAGCCATACCGGACGAGCGAGCAGGGCGGCGCCGATCAGGAGCGAGGCGGCCACGCCGATGACGATCGGGTGGGTGGTGACAGCCGCCAGGCCGAAGAGGATGGCCAGCAGAGTGATGCCGATGAGCATCGCCGCCGGGCCGATGGTGGGCGATGCCGCCGGCGTGGAATAGGATGGGACGCGTGGAGTCATGTCGGTCAGCCCTTGCTTTCACTACTGCCACCGAGACGTGCGCGGGCTTCCGGCGGCATCGACGCGAGCAACTCGCGCAGGAAGGCTTCCTGCATGGCGTAGGCATTTTGCTCGTCGCGTTCGATGCTGGAGGCGCGCACAAGGATGCCGTCTGGCACACTGCCTGTAATGCCGTATCTGATCTGGGCGAGCTTGCGCTTGTAGCCGGCGTTGACGACTTGATCTCCGACGGTAATCCAGTAGGTGATCGGCTCGACGCGGTTATTCAGGGCCGCTACAAGCCGCTTGACCGGCAGCACGCCGTAATTGGTGGCGATCTGGCCGAGTCTGGCCTTTCTGACATCGAAGCCCTGTGCCGCGTAGCAGACCTCCGGCAGGTGCACCTGCATGCTGTCGCTCTGGTCGCCGCCATAGGCGATCGACAGCATGACGCGCTGGCCGCGGCCGTTCACGTAGGTGCGGGCGAGCGTCTGGTTGTAGATCTTGTCGAGTTTCGCCTGCACGTCGGGCGCGGGCAGGACGGGGGCGATGGAATCGTCGACACGCCAGTCGCCGAACTGCTTGGGGATCATGGCTTCGAGGTCGACCTTGGGGCCGGCGTCGGCGAGCTTGTGCGTGGGGCGCAGGGCGACGGCGGCGGCGCTGGCGGCGAACATGAGGGCGGCGATGAGGAGGCCGGTGCGGAGCAGCGGGGTCATGTTGCCGTCCTGGGGAGACTGACTTTTATCTGGCGCGCTTTCTGGCGGCGGGTGATGACGTACTGGATGAGGCCGTCGAGCGCCATGATGAGGACGAGGGCGGTGAGGAACAGCACCATGCCGGCGAAGCCGTGCAGGAAGCCCTGTCCCGCTTCGTCGCCGAAATGGTAGGTGATGAGCGAGAGGGTCATCACGCGGATGGTGTTGGCGGTGAGCGAGATGGGGATGATGAGGATGGCCAGCAGCGTGTTGCGGCCCCAGGATTCGTGCCGGGTGAGGTGCAGGTAGAACAGGCCGAGCGCTTCGAGCGAGAACAGGGTGTGCAGCCCGGCGCAGGCGTCGGCCACCAGCAGCTGGTATTGGCCGAGGTAGAGGATGACGCCGTTCCTCGAGATGGGATAGCCGGCGGCGTAGAGGATGTGCTCGGTGGCCCAGGAGACGAAGGTCTTCATGGGCAGGGTGAGCATGTCGACGATCGGGCCGGGCAGCGGGATCATGAAGACGAGGAAGAAGATCGGGAACCAGCAGGCCTTGAGCGCGGCCGTGCCGCGCTGCATGAGCAGCAGCGCCGGCAGGATCCAGATCAGCGAGCCGAGCTCGAACAGGATGATGTCTTGAGAGCGGCCGAGGATGTAGAACAGCAGGCCGAAGACGAAGAGCGGCCAGGCGACGGCGCGGCGCGGCGCGACGGGGGCGTCCTGGACGGTGTGGCGCAGGCTCCAGAAGAGGTAGAGGCAGACGGCGAGGATGATCGGGCCGTGCATCTGCTCGTCGCTCCGCCACAGGCCCATGGCGAGGTCGACGAAGGTCGGCACGTACATGGCGGCCAGCCCGAAGAAGACGGGCACCCATTCGATGCCGCGGCGGGCGCGGGTTTCGGCGAGGGCGGTCATGGGGTTGGCGGGGAGGCATGGATTCCCGCTTTCGCGGGAATGAGGGGGCGCGGCGAATCGTGGAGATCGTTGATCATGCCGACAAAACAATTGCGTTGAGCCCTTCCACGCGACGGAAAGCCTTGTCGCCCGTCAGAAAGGCATGCTGAGCCGAAAAATTCATGCAACTTGCCGCCTGCAATGCATCCGGCGTGCGCAGGCCATGCCGCGCGCGGATGACGGTTGCCAGTTCGATGACCTGCTGCGTCAGTTCCACCCAGACGAATCCTGTTTGCGCAAAAAATTCATCGTACCTTGCCAGCACTTCATGCTCCCCCGCACGCATCGGGACGATCCGGCATTCCAGCCATGAAAGGCGGCTGGCAGCGATGCGCAGATTGCGATGGACACGATCCAGTTTTTCGATCTCGTCGCCGATCTTCCTGGCCAGGCGCGATTCCCCTTCAATCAGATAGATCAGCGCGCTGGCGTCGAAATAGGCAATCAAACTTTCTCCCAGCTGTTCCGTTCGGCTTCGAGGGCGGCATCGATTTCGGATTTGCTGCGTTTCCCGGCAGAGGCAATGCTCAGCAGCCATTGCACGGCGGTTATGCCGGTGGCTGCCGTACGCTCGCCCTGGCCGCTCAGCAGACGCTGGTATTCGTCTTCGCTGAGCACCACCGCCGCCGGACGGTTGCGCTTGACCAGATGCAGGGGGCCTTTGCGCAAGCCCTCCTCGATGGCGGCGATGCCGCGCCGCTTGAGTTCGATTGCGGACAAGGTATTCATTTCAAAGCCTTAAGGTAACTGAACGAGTACTGAATGTACCATATCAGGTACCGTTATTGGTACTTTTAGAGCCTTTCAAAAGGCATTCAGCACGACGCCGATGACGTTGGCGGTGGCGTGGCGCAGGTCGGCGGCGAGCTGCTGCAGGGCGCCGAGCGCGGTTTCATTCTTGCGCGCCACGAGAATGCCCGCGCCGGCGCGCACGGCGAGGGTCTGGGCGTCGGCGCCGCAGGCGGCGGCCGGGGTGTCGATGAGGACGACGTCGAATTCGCGGCAGAGCTCTTCGAGCAGGCTGCTGAAGAGGGGCCGGGCGATGAGTTCCTGCGGGTTGGGCGGGACGGCCCCGGCGGGCAGCACGGAGAGGTCTTCGAAGTCGGGGATGCGCGCCACGGACTGGGCTTCGCCGCGCCCGGAGAGGATGGCGGAGAGGCCGACACGGTTTTCCAGGCCGAACAGGGCGTGCTGGCGCGGGTGGCGCATGTCGGCGTCGATGAGCAGGGTGTGCTCGCCGAGCTGGGAGAAGACGACGGCGAGGTTGGCGGCGAGGTAGCTGCGGCCTTCGCCGCGCGCCGGGCTGGCGATGGCGATGGCCTTGCGCTCGGGCTCGGCGCCGATCCAGCGCAGCATGAGCTGGCTGCGCAGGGCGCGCAGGGCTTCGACCTGCGGGCTGAAGGGGCGGTAGGCGGCGACGAGTTCTTCGCTGACGCGGCTCTGGCCCGGCTGCAGGTAGGGGTAGTCGAACTGGCGCGAGAGGGCTTGCTGGATGTCGGCTTCGGTGACCAGGCCGAGGCGCACGGCGGCTTCGCCGAAGCGGATGTTCTCGCTCTTTTGCAGGCGGAGGATCTGTTCGGCGCTTTCGGGGCGCAGCTTGCCGGCATCGATGAGCAGGGTACCGATGGAGCGGTCGCGAACGATGGAATTGTCCTGCCCCTGGAGCTTGAGGAAGGCCGGGATGTTGACGGGCGTGGTCATGGCGGGCTCTCTTTCAGGCGGCGGCGCGGCGGCCGAAGCGGCCGAAGCGGCCGAGCCAGGATTTCGCCGGCTGGCCGGCGCGGGCGTCGATGACGCCGAGCACGGTCAGGCCGGCGAATTCGGCGAGGTCTTCGGCGGCGCGCACGCGCCGGTCGGTCATTTCCATGAGCAGCGCCGCGCCGACGCCCAGCATGCTGCCCAAAAACACGGCCAGCACCAGGTTGAGCAGGATCTTCGGGCTGGAGGGGTCGACCGGCTCGGCGGCGGGGTTGAGCAGGACGACGTTGGTCTGGCTGACCTGGCTTTCGAGGCTGCTCTGCGTCAGGCGCTGGCTGACCATTTCGAAGGCGCGCTGGGCGCTTTCGACTTCGCGCTGCAGCACGGCGAGCTCGTCGCGCTGCTGCTTGAGTTCGAGCACGCGCTGCTTCTGCGCTTCGAGCGCGGCGCGGATTTCGCTCTCTTTTTGCAGGTTGACGCGGTTGCTAATGCCGATGCTGCCGGCGACGCGCCGCGTCTCGGCCTCGACCTTGCCTCGCAGGGCGTCGACTTCGGCCTGCAGGCGCTGGTATTGCGGGTGGTTGCGGCCGAGCTGGGCGCCGAGTTCCTCGAGCTTGGCTTCCTGGCGGGCGAGGTCGGCCTTGAGGCCCTGCACGAGCGAGTTTTGCATGACTTCGGGCAGGGTGGCGGCGTCGCCGCGCGCCTGGCTTTGCCGCGAGCCGCTTTCGGCGCGCTGGCCCTGCGCGATGACGAGCTGGGTGGAGAGTTCGGCGAGGCGGGCGCTTTCGACGTCGAGCCGCTCATCGACGGCGACGATGCCCTTTTCGCGCTGGTAGGCGGAGAGCTTGGCCTGGGCGGCTTCGAGCTGGTCGCGCAGTTGCTTGGAGCGGGCGACGAACCAGGTGGCGTACTGTTTGGCCGGCTCGGCGCGCAGGTCGATGTTGGCCTCGATGTAGGCTTGGGCGAAGGCATTCGCCATGACCTGGGCGAATTTCGGCTCGGTGGCGGTGTAGCTGATGGCGATGACGTTGCTTTCGCGCGAGGGCTTGACGTCGAGCTTTTTCTTGAGCAGGCCGGCGAGATAGGCTTCGATGCTGCCGCGCCCGTCGGTGTCGTCCTGCCATTGCTCGCGCGCGGTGGGGTTTTCGTCGAGCTTGAGCATCTTGATGACGCGGTAGGCGACCTTGTCGCTCTGGATGATGTCGATCTGGGTGGCCATGTAGCCGGGGCTGATGAGGCCGGGCAGCACGGTGCCCATGACCGGGTCGGGCGACTTGACGTCGACCACCACGGCGGTGCCGGCGGTGTACTGGCTCGGCAGCAGCAGGCTGACGATGAGCGTGGTGGCGACGGTGGCCGCCAGGGTGTAGAGCACCACGCGCCGGCGCGCGAGGAGGATGAGCAGGAATTGCTGGAAGTTCATGGCGCGCTCCTCAGAACAGGCTTTCCTGCACGTAGAGGACATCTTCGGGCTGGATCTTGTCGGACAGTTCGGGTTGCAGTTCCTGCACCTTGCCGTCGGCGCCCTTGCGGTGCACGCGCAGGCCGCGCACGGTGCCGCGCAGGGTCGGGCCGCCGCCCTGGGCGAGGGCCTGCATGACGGTCATGTCGCGCTCGACGCGGAAGGCGCCGGGACGCTGCACTTCGCCGTAGATGTAGAACATCGGGGCGCGGTGCACGTAGATGGCGTCGCCGGGCTGGACGAGGATGTCGCCGGCGGCATTGCTGCCCTGGAACAGGCCGGGCACGTCGATCTGCTGGCGCACCGGCTTGCCGTCGCGCACGCCGGAGAGGGTGACGGTGTCGTCGCCCGTCGCGGTGATGCCGCCGGCCTGGGCAAGGACGTCGGAGAGCCGGCTGTTGGCGGTTTCGAGCGGGTAGCGCCCCGGGCGGTTGACCTGGCCGAGCACGGAGACCTGGTAGCCGCGGTTTTGCAGCACGAGGAGGTTGACCTGGGGTTGCAGCACGAAGCCGCCTTCGCGCAGCATGTCGGCGATCTTCTTCTCGGCGCCGGGCACGGTGAGCCCGCCCACGGGCACGGCGCCGATCAGCGGGAAGGTGACGGCGCCGGATTCGGTCACGCGCGTCTCCGTGGTGAGGTCGGGGTTCTGGAAGACGGTGATCTTGACGATGTCGCCGGCGCCGAGGGTGGTCTCGCGGTTCTGGGCGGCGGCGGGGCCGGCGGCGAGCAGGCCGGCAAGAAGAAGGATGAGTCCGGTTGCGCGCATGCTGTCTCCGTGTGCGTGGGGGCCTTACTTGAGCCCGGCGATGCCTTTGTCGATGTGCTGGCCGGCGGCGGCGGGCTTTTGCGCGGGGGCCGGCGCCGCGGCGGCGGCGGGTTTTTGCGCGGCGGCCGGCGCGGCATCGGGCGGGCCGAATTCGCCCTGGTATTCGATCTTGGCCTTGCCCTTGAGCGACTTCAGTTCGGCGGCGGCGAGTTCCATGCGCTTGCGGTTCTGCAGGAATTGCTCGATGAAGGGCGTGGCGGCGGTTTCGTCGAGCGGCACCTTTTGCGAGCCGGCGACGTAGGCGACGATGGCGCCGCTGGGGCCGATGAGCAGGGCGGACTGGCCGTCCTTGATGGCGTGGTATTTCGGCAGCAGCTCCAGCGGCAGTTGCTCGGCGGTGCGGATGCCGGCGTTGGCGGCGTAGGGGATGTTGTTGGCCTTGAGCCAGTCGACGATCTCGGGAAGCGTCTTGCCCTTGCCGAGGAGGGCTTGCAGTTCGGCGAGCCGATCGGCGCCCGCCTTGATGGCGAGTTCCTGCAGGTTGTAGACGCGCCGCTCGGCGAACAGCTCGGGGTGGCCGGCGTAGAAGGACTTGATTTCGTCGGTGCCGGGCTTGGCGGCGTTGCCCATGACCTGCTCGGCGTAGGCGCGGGCGAGGATCTCGCGGCGCGCGGCTTCGACGGCCTGCATGACCTTGGGGTCGCGGTCGAGCTTTTTCTCGACCGCCTGCTGGACGAAGAGCTCTTGCTCGATGAGCTTGTCGAGCATCTGGTTGGCGGCGGCCTTGGCCTGCTCCGGCGGGATGCTGCCGGCGCGCGCCAGCGCCTGGTTGATCTGGTGCACCGAGATCTCGGACTTGTTCACCCGGGCGGCGGCCTGGGTGGCGGATTTCTTGCCGTCGTCCTTGCCGCAGGCGGCGAGCAGGACGAGGACGGCGGCGGCGATGGCGATGTGTGCGCTTGGTTTCATGGAGTGTCGGCGTTGCGTGGCGGTAGTGGATTATGCGCCTCGGCAGACGCTCATGATAAACAAATCGCGGGCAGGCCGGAGCCTGTCCGCGACGATTGGTGGCGACGGCCCGACCGCGGGGCCACGGTTTCGGTCAGGCGGCGCGGCGGTGCACCATTGCGCCAAGCATGGCGATGCCGGCAAGGAACATGAGCCACTGGCCGGGTTCGGGTACGGCGGCGATGGTGAAGGCGTAGCTGCCGCCGTAGGCGCCGCTGGCGGTTCCGGCGAGGCTGGCGAAATAGGTGCCGTACGGCGCCAGCAGTCCGCTGAAGCTCAGCACGCCGCCGGAGTTGGTGAAGGAGCCGACCATTGCGCCGGGGGAGGCGATGGAGCCGGCATAGATGCTGCCGCCCGTAAAGGCCATGTTCAGGATGCTCAGGGGACCGATCGACAGGTTGATCGGCGTGCCGCTGGAGCCGATGGCGCCGATGGCGCCGAGGGTGAATTGGATGTTGTCGAGAAAGCTGCCCGCGCCGACGAAGTTGGTCATCACCGTCGGCGAGGTGCCGATGGTGCCGGGAATGACGTAATCGGCCGCCGTGGCATTGCCCGCCGTGAGCCCGAAGGCGAAGGCGGCAACGGCAAGGATGCGGCTCGCGCGCTGGATGAGTTTGTTCAGTGGCATGGCGTTTTCCCTTCAGACATTGTTCTTGGTTGGGTGAATTATGGAAGGGATCGAGCGGGTTGGAAATAGCCCATCTGGACTATGCCGGGGGTCTTTCGGGGCCTTGGATGGGCGCCGCGTTGCGTCAAAAGGTGAGTTGCGCGGCAAGGAAGGCGCCGTTGGCCTTGTAGTCGAAGGCGTTGTCGTTCGAGTCGCGCAGTTCGCGGCGCAGGCTGGCGGTGAGGCGCAGGGAGCGCCAGGGATCCCACACGGCGGTGAGCGCCGCGCTGCGCAGGGCGTCCAGGCGGTGGTAATTGATCAGCGGATTGATGTCGCCGACGTAGTCGCGCCTGCTGCGCTCGAAGCTGAGGAAGAGGCCGAGCTTTTCGGTCGGACGCCAGGTGGGCGCGATGCTGACGGCGTCGGTGACGGTGAAATTGGTGACGAAGTCCTGGTAGGCGGAGAGTTCGCGCCGCACGGTGACGTTGAGCGCGGTCTTGCCGCTGATGGCCCAATCCCAGGAGAGGCGGCCATTGGCGCCGCGGTAGTCGCGCCCGGGCGAGAGCGGGTGGTCGCGCTCGGCGCGGCCGAAGTTGCCGCGAAAGGTGGATTTGCCGCTGACCTGCCAGAGACCGCGAAGCTCGGCGACGCGCAGCCGGTAGCGGGCGGCGGCATTGGCCGGATAGTCGCCATCGGTCTCGCGCAGGACGAATCCGATCTCGTTGCCGCCGCCGGTGCGATAGAGGACGCCGGCTTCGGCGATGTCCGCGGTGTTGTCGAGCGGACGGCGCGGGGCGCTGCTGTTGGCGGATTCGATGCGGGAGGCGCGGGCGGTAAGGTACCAATTGGCGTGCAGCCACCAGCGCGCGCTGACGCCGGTGTCGACCTGGCTGCGGATGTTCTGCATCGGTAAGCGGAAGTCGCCGAAGTCGGTGAGCTGCTGCGTGCGCTCGCGATAGACGTCTCCCTGCAGGCGGTTGCCGAGCTGCCACTTGAAGCGCGCGGTGTAGTCGCGCCGGTCGTGGTCGAGGTAATCGTAGCGGTCGTAGCGGATGCTGCGCAGGCGCCCCTCGAGCAGCAGATTCTGCCGGCCGATCGGCTTGTCGAAGCGCAGCGTGAGGCCGGTGCTGCGGAGGGTGTCGCCGCGTGCGCGGCTGCCGGCGAAGGCGAGCAGGTTGAAGTTCTCCGGCAGGCGGAAGACGTTGTCGTCGCGGTAGATGTCGGCGGCAACGATGGCGGTGAATACGTCGCCATCGCCGGCGAAGGCGGATTTGGCTGCCGGCAGCGCGGCGGCGCACAGCAGGAGGGAAATGCATCCGGCCGGCGCCGCCGCCCGGCATCGCCGTGCGATGGGGCGGCTCATGGGTGCCGGATTGTATCAGGGATGCATGCCGTCCGGATGGCGGCAGCCGCCCGCGCTATTCCCTGACCAGGCGGACGGCGGGCGCGGCGGCGACGCTGGCGCGGGCGGTCGCGCCGGTCTTGCCCGCGGCCTGGGCGCGGTTGGTGGCGTTGAGCTTGCGCAGGATTTTCTGCACGTGGTTCTTGACGGTATAGGGGCTGATGTCGAGGATCTGGCCGATCTCCTGGTTGGTCTTGCCGGCGCGAATCCAGCGCATGATCTCGGCCTCGCGCGCGCTGAGCAGGTGATTCTCGGCAATGGCCATGCTGGCAAGGTGCTCGAGGTGCGCCACGCGGTGCAGGGCGGCGCACAGGTGCGGCACCATCATGGCGAGCCGGTGCGCGCGCACGTGGCGCGGCTCGCTCAGCCCGCCGAGGAAGAGGAAGAAGGCGCCGATGCCGTGCTCGTTGTCGCTGAGTCCGTGGGCGGAACAGTCGTCCAGGCCGAGCCGGCCGAGCTCGCGGTCGAGGGCCAGGCCGGCTTCGCCGTCGCCGGCCCGGGAGGAGAGCACGACCGGGGCGTAGCTGTTTAGGCGCCAGGCGGCAAGCAGGCGGGAGAGGAAACCGTCGAAAGACGCGCAGGCGGGATTGAGGAAGCCATGGTCCTCCGGGTATTCGGAGAAGCGTTCGAGCCGGTAGCCTTGCTGCGTCAGGTCGCCCACCGCGCACAGCAGGGTGCTGTGCGGCAGGAAGGTTTGCAGTTCGCCGCGGCTCCAGAGGAAGAACTGGTAGCGGCGCTGGATCGGCAGCGATGTTTCGACAAGACGGCAATAGTCCTTGAGGTCGATTTCACTGTATTTGCTCTTCATGTTGTATCCCCGAATCGTGCATGCAAAGAGCGCCGTCTGGCACGGGTGCTTGGTTGCCAATTTGCCATTCTTATGGGGAATTGATTATGATCGCCCACTCCCGTTTTATGCAGCCGTGCTGGAAGCAGCATAACAAAGGGTTGGCGCAGGTTTCGTGAAGTAATGCACACATGCAGATAAATATTTTGGGACCGTCGGTACGGCGGGGGCGGCCGGGCGTTGATCGGCTTGCCGCCGTGCCGGCGAGGCTGTCACGGAGATGAACGCGGTTATCGGAGAGGGGGGCGCATGCTGGCGATGCTAGGCCGGCAGCCGGCGATGCTGCGAACCCGGCTGACGCTGGTGTCCCTGTTGGGGATCCTGCTGGAGCCGGCGGTGCTGCTGGCTTCGCTGGCCGGGGTGGCGGCCTATTACGAGGAGGCGTTTTCGGCGCCCTACGTGATTCTGGCGCTGATTGTTTTTTCGCTGAGCTTCCCCGGCACCTTGCGGCTGAATGACCGCTTCCGGCGGATTTTTCGCGGGGTGGTCATCGACTGGGTGCTGCTGGCAGGCCTGCTGCTGCTGCTCGGCTATGCCAGCGGCTACCTGTCGGCCTTTCCCGAGGAGGTGGTGCTGAGCTGGCTGACCGTCGCGCCGCTGGCGCTGATTGGAGCCCATGCCGCCGCCAAGCTGCTGGTCAGCCGCGTGCTGGCTTCGGAGGTTTACCAGCACACGGCGGTGATCGCCGGCATCAACGAGACCGGCCTGCGCCTGGCGCAGCAGTTTCGCGACAGGCCGCATCTGGGCACCCGTTTCGCGGGTTTTTTCGACGACCGCAGCCGGCAGCGCCTGGGCAGCCTGCTGGAGGGCGGCGAGCTGAGGGGCCGGCTGAGCGAGCTGGCCGCCTACGTCAAGGAGCATGGCATCGACGCCATTTACATCAGCCTGCCGATGGCTTCGCAGCCGCGCATCCTGGCGCTGCTCGACGACCTGAGCGACACCACCGCTTCGGTGTATTTCGCGCCGGACATCTTTCTGACCGATCTGATCCAGGGACGGGTTGACGACGTCGGCGGCATGCCGGTGGTGGCGATCTGCGATTCGCCCTTCAGCGGGGTGAGCGGGCTTGTCAAGCGCGCCAGCGATGTCGTGCTGTCGCTGCTCATCCTGCTGCTCGTCTCGCCGCTGATGCTGGCCATTGCGGCCGGGGTGAAGCTTTCGTCGCCGGGACCGGTGCTGTTTCGCCAGCGCCGCTACGGCGTGGACGGCAAGGAGATCGTGGTCTACAAGTTCCGCTCGATGACGGTGTGCGAGGACGGGGCGAGCATCGCCCAGGCGACGAAGAACGACCGGCGCGTGACGCGGCTGGGCGCGTTTCTGCGCAAAAGCTCGCTCGACGAGTTGCCGCAGTTCATCAATGTGCTGCAGGGACGGATGAGCATCGTCGGTCCGCGCCCCCATGCAGTGGCGCACAACGAGTTGTACCGCAAGCTGATCAAGGGCTACATGGTGCGCCACAAGGTGAAGCCGGGCATCACCGGCCTGGCGCAGGTCAACGGCTACCGCGGCGAGACCGAGACGGTGGAGAAGATGCAGCGGCGCATCGAGTACGACCTGGAGTATCTGCGCCACTGGTCGCTCGCGCTCGATCTGTGGATCATCGTCAAGACGGTGCTGGTGGTGCTGAAGGATCGCAATGCCTACTGAGCTGCCGCGCCCGCTGCGAACGATCTGCTTCGGGCTGGCGCTACTGGCGGTGGCGGCGCATTTCGTCTTCGGGGCGACGCCGGCGGCGGTCGGGCTCTTGCAGGAGCCGCTCGACAAGGTGGCGCATGCGCTGTTCCTCGGCACCGTCGCCGCGCTGCTGAGCGCCGGCTGGCACGGGACGCGGCCGCTCCTCGCTTTCCTGATCGCCAGTTGCATCGGCGCCGCCGACGAGGTGTCGCAGATGTTCCTGCCGGGCCGCCATCCGGAGGCGGCCGACCTGCTGGCGGGGATGGCCGGCGCCCTGATTGGCGCCTTCGCCCTGCGGCCCCTGCTCGGAGATCGGAAGTGAGCGGCGCGCGCGCGATGGCCTTGCTGCTGGCGTGCGCCGCCGCACTGGGAGCCGGACCGTCGCTGTCGGCCCCCCAGCACCGGTTGGCCGCCGGCATGCAGGCTTATCGCCTGGCGGGGGCGCAGGAGGTGTTGCCGGAGCGCCCGTACGCCGCATTGCTGGCTGCCGCGGCGCGCCGCCACGGCCTGGATGCGGCGCTGCTGCATGCCCTGGTGGCGGTGGAGTCCGGCTACGATGCGCGGGCGCGCTCGCCGAAGGGCGCGCTCGGCCTGATGCAGCTGATGCCGGAGACGGCCCGGCGCTACCGGGTCCGGGATCCTTTCGACCCGGGTCAGAACATTGCCGCCGGCACGGCCTATCTGCGCGATCTGCTGGGAATGTTCGACGGTGACCTGACGCTGGCCCTCGCTGCCTACAATGCCGGCGAGGCGGCGGTGCTGCGCCATGGCCGGCGCCTTCCGCCCTACGACGAGACGCGCGAGTACGTGCCCAGGGTGCTGGCGCATTACGAGCGGCTGCGCCGCGATTCGGCAACGCGCAGCCCTTACCGCCTGGTCGCGGACTGGCGCGCGCGCGTGACGACGGATTGATGATTGAGAGCAGGCCCTAGTCCAGATGGACTATTGCGCCGCCGGCCTGAAGGAATATCATGCCGGACAGCAGCGCGCCCAGGCTCGGCGTGCGGCGCAGTTCGACAATAAGGAGTAAAAATATGGTTTTCGGCAAAGCGATGCGCGTCGGCGCATGCCTTCTTGCCTGCGCCGCGGCGGGCGTCGCGCAGGCGGATACGGTCAACATCAGCGGGTTCCTGGGCGGGCGCCATGCTGCGGTCGACATCGATGCTCCCAACAACATCAATGCCTCGGCAGGCGAATTCACGGGGACCTGGAACGGCAATTCGTTCTCCGCCATGTGCGTGGATGTCCTGCACTACATGAATTTCGGCACGACCTGGACGAATTACAGCGCCGTGACGCCGGCCACTTACGGCTTCACGCCGACCCAGGTGGGTCTGTTCAACCGGCTCTACACGAATTTCTATGCCAGTTCGCACACCTCGAACCAGAATGCTGCTGCGTTCCAGATCGCCGTGTGGGAGATTACCTACGACGGCAATGGCTCACTCAATGTCAACGCCGGCAACTTCGACCTGGGCACGGGCGGTGACGCCACTGCCCGGAGCACGGCCGCCGGCTGGCTTGCGGGCCTGGGCGCGTTGCCGACCGGCGCCTGGAGCTTCACGGTGCTCGACAGCAAGACCCCGGTCACGGGAGGCCAGGCGGCCACCCAGGACCTGCTCGTGGCCATGCCCGTGCCGGAGCCCGGCACCTGGGCGCTGCTGATGGCCGGACTGGGCCTGATGGGGCTGGTGTCACGTCGCCGACTCTCTTGAACTGAACTGGAGGGAATCCATGTCTGCCATCAGGAATCTCGTCTTGGCCACGCTGGTGGCGTTCGGCGGCGCGGCGCAGGCTGCGCCGGTTTTCAGCGACGATTTCAATGCGAATGCGACGGCCCTGAATGCCGTCCCGTCCGGCTGGACCGTCAGCGGCGGCACGGTGGATATCATCGGCAACGGCTATTTCGATTTCATTCCGGGCAGCGGGGCGTATGTCGATCTGGATGGTTCCTCGGGGGCTGCCGGGCTGCTGTCGCGCAGCTTCAGCCTGAGTTCCGGCGTGACCTACGTGGCCAGTTTTCAGCTGGCGGGCAACCAGCGCGATGCGGCAACCGAATCCGTCAGCGTGAATTTCGGCGGCACGTCCGCCAGCTACAGCCTGCCGCAGAGCGCTGGCTGGACGGCCTATTCCCTGTTCTTCACCCCGTCTTCCGGGGGCAGTTTTTCGATCAGTTTCGCAAACACGGGCGGCGACAACGTCGGTATGCTGCTCGACAACGTCAGCGTCGCCGCCGTACCGGAGCCCGGCACCTGGGCGTTGCTCGCCGCCGGCTTGGGCATGATCTTCGCCAGCGGGCGCCGGAGGCTGTCGCGGATGCGATGATCCGCTGTCGAGCGCCGGATCCGTTCCGGCGCGCTGATCCTTGGCGATGCCGTCAGATTCCGGCATCGCCATTTGCTTTTTATGAGCGCCACACAATCCCCCGAGCCCGAGTCCGGCAGACCGCATGCCGCGAGCCACACCGACCGCCTGCGCAGTGAGCCGCTGTCGCGCGGTGCGCATCTGCTCGTCGCCGTCTATTTCGCCGTGGCATTGCTCTACCTTGGCTGGCGTCCGACCACCTTCAATCCGGATGCGCTGGCGTTTTCGCTGACGGTCTACGCTGCCGAGTTGTTCGGCTTTTTCCTGACGCTGCTGCACCTGTTCATGACCGGGCGGCTGACGCTGCGCGAGCCTCCCCCCGCGCCGCCCGGCCTGTCGGTGGATGTCTTCGTGCCGACCATCAACGAGCCGGTGGAGCTGGTGCGCCGCACGCTGCTGGCGGCGGCCCGCATGGACTATCCGCACGTGACCTGGCTGCTCGACGACGGCAACCGGCCGGAAATGCGCGCGCTGGCCGGGGAACTGGGCTGCCACTATCTGGCGCGGACGGAGAATACGGACGCCAAGGCCGGCAACCTGAACAATGCCCTGATCCATGCCCGCGGCGAGTTCGTGGCCTTTTTCGATGCCGACCACGCGCCGCGTCGCGATTTCCTGCACCGCACGCTGGGCTATTTCGACGACGCGCGCGTCGCCTTCGTGCAGACGCCGCAGGATTTCTTCAATCTCGATTCCTACGAGCATCGCCAGGCGGGCAAGGGGCGGCGTGTGTGGATGGAACAATCCTTCTTCTGGCGGGTCATCCAGCGCGGCAAGGATTACTGGAACGCGGCGTTTTTCTGCGGCAGCTGCGCGGTGATGCGCCGGAGCGCCCTCGACGGCATCGGCGGAGTGGCCACCGGTTCGGTCACCGAGGATCTCATGACCTCGCTGCGTCTGCACAAGCGCGGCTGGCATTCGGTGTACCACGCCGAGTCGCTCGCCTTCGGCGTGGCGCCCGCCGACGCCGGCCAGTATCTGAAGCAGCGCCTGCGCTGGGGGCAGGGCGCGATGCAGGTATGGCGCCGCGAAGGCGTGCTGTTTGCCCGCGGCCTGTCCTGGCCGCAGCGGCTGAGCTATCTGGCCACGGTTTTTGCCTACCTCGACGGCTGGCAGAAACTGGTTTTCTATCTGGCGCCGGCGATCGTGCTGTTCACCGGGATCATGCCGCTGACGGAGCTCGACATCGAGTTCTTCCTGCGGTTCGTGCCGTACTATCTGTTGACGTTCCTTGTCTTCGAGGAAATGGGCCGCGGTTACGGACGCGCGCTGCTCATCGAGCAGTACAACATGGCGCGCTTTGCCGCCTTCTTGATGGCGAGCTTCGGATTTTTTCGCCGCAAGCTGCGCTTCGCTGTCACCGACAAGGCGCTGGGCGCCGACAAACGCAGCCTGCTGCCGCTGGTGCCGCAGTTGGCGGTGCTCGGGGTGAATTTCCTTGCCGTGCCGACGGCGCTGGCCATGCACGCCCGCGCTCCCGTGCTGCCGGAGGCCGCCCTGGCGGCGAATATCGTCTGGGCGCTGGTCAATTCCGGGCTGGCTGCGGTACTGCTGCGCTTTCACCGCGGCCGTTCGCGATACCAGCGGCGCGAGTACCGATTTCCGGTGCCGCTGCCGGCGCGCCTGCTGGTGGCTGGGGAGCCGGCCGCGTTCGGCACCATCGACGACATCTCCGGCGAGGGCTTTTCCTTCTACGGTCGGATTGGCGATGTGCTCAGTCGGGAGCAGATCCTGCGTGTCGATATCTTCATGCCGACGACGGTACTGGCGGTGGATGCGGCGGTGCGCTCGCTGCGTTACGGCGGCGCTGCGGAGGCGCGCTACGTGAAGGCGATCGGCTGCAGCTTCAAGTGGCGGGACCGCGACGAGCAGGATCAGTTGGCGGTGTTCCTCTACGGCTCGGACGCGCAGTGGAAGATCAATCGATTCGACGAGCGCGTGCCCACCCCGCTGCAGCGCTTGCGCCGCTGGCTGGGCCTCCTCGGACCGGAAAAGCCCGCGGCCGTGCCGCGCTGGGCGCCGGCCATCGTCCAGGCGGCGGGCGCACCGGCGATGGCCATCATCTCGATCGGCGCCGCCGAGCGTCACCTGATCGCCCTCAGACCGCTGCCGGCCGGGGCGCCGCTGCTCCTGAGCGCCTATACCCGACGGGGCGTGACCCGCCTGGAGGGGGTCGTCGATGCCGGGGAAACGATTGCCACGCCGACCCAACCCATGCATCATTACATCCTGCGGAGGAAAACCGGAATGGACCCATCGACGAAATGAGAAGAAGCGGACAATCGCCCACCATCGTTGCCCTCCTTGCCGCCGGCCTCGTTTATTCCTTTCCTGCCTTCGCTGAAAATCTTGCCCTGACCGGCGCCGAGGTCGGCGCCGCCGGCAGCCGCTACATTTATGCCGGCACGGTCCTCAGGCCCTCCGGGGATTCGCCGTGGCGGATGCGGCTATGGCTCGACGAGACGCGCTACCGCTATGACAAGAACGGCGCCACCGTGCGGGCGCAGGAACGCGGCGCGGAAGCCGCGGCGGGACTCGGCGGCGCCGGCGACAACAGCTGGTGGGCGGCTTACCTCGGGTTGCGCTACGACCATGCGGAGTTGTCGCCCGACGACCGTGCCAACGATAGCCGCGGCGGTCATTTACGGACGAAGCTGCAGGCGGAATCCGAGCAAGGCGTCGGCAATTGGCGGGCGAATCTTGGGGCGGCCTATGTCTTCGGAGCCGACAAATACTGGCTGCGCGGCCGCATGATGTATCCGCTGGCGCCGTATTCTCTGCTCGGAGTCGAATTGCTGCGTCATGGCGGGCCGGATTACACGGCGACGCAGTTGGGGGGGGTATTCAGCCTGCCGCTGGGTGGTAGATCGACGGCCCTGGTCAAGGGCGGGTTGCGCCATGACGAAAACCGGGGAAGCGGCGGCTACGCCGGCATCGAGTTATCGCTGCCTTATTGAGGAAAAGATCAGAAGTCAGTCCCCACGCGACGGCGTGCGGCGAATGCCAGCGCCAGGCCGGCGAGGAGTAGGGCCCAAGTCTGCGGTTCGGGGACGGGCAGCAGATGCACGCTGACATTGTCCAGCCCCCAGCTTTCATCCCAATACCCGCCGCCTTCGCGCGCCACCCAGTTCGCTTGCAGGCCCTGGGCGAAAAAGCCCAGTTCCAGATTGCTGGCGGCGTGGGCGAAGGTGAACGAGAAGCGATAGACCGAATCCATGACCTCCGAGGTGCCGTGTTTTGGCGACTCGGGCAGCCAGTTGTCGAATCCGTAGCCGAGCGAATATCTTTCGGCGGCGCCGGTCATCGGCGCATAGACGGACTGGCCCGTCACACAGGCCGACCCGCAGTAGGTCTGCATCGCCCCGCCGTTGCTGAAGGTCTCGCGAAAGAGCTGGCTGTCTCCGGCCCGGAAGCCGAAATAATCCTTGCCGTATTCCGTGGATTCGCCGTCCCAGGAGCGGATCAGGTACAGATCGAAATCGACCTGCACGAAGGCGTGGGGGGCGAGATCGTTGAGCGACAGGGTCACCTCCTGGTTAACGAACTCGCCCAGGAAGCGCCGCCAACCGCCGTAATCCGGATTGGGCGCCGATTGGATCGTTCCGGCAGACCAGCCGTAAGGTGCGGCGGCGCCGACATCCCATTGGAAGTCATGCGAATAGGCCGGCGCGGCCTGTGCCGGGGAGGCCAGCAGGAGCGTCGCGGCAAGCAACGTCGCGGCAGAGCGAAGCAGCGGAATCATTATCGTAATCTGTTGTGAGCCATATCAGATGGTTCATTTTAAGCCATTCCGGGCGGCAAGCAATAGCTCGGATGGACTAGGGCCTGTGCAGATCCTAGGGTTACGCTTTGCGACGAGCGGTTCGCGTCCCCTGCGGCTGGCGGACCGGAGCGGCGGGACCGACTTTCCCCGCGCGCCGGAAGCGCTCACAATGGCGGCTACCCATCGCGGGACATCATGTCGAACGGCGAACCGAGCGAAGCCTGGTGGAGCCGCGGCGCCGAGGCGCTGCTGGCGTCGCTCGGCAGCGGCGCCCAGGGTCTCGGCGCGGACGAGGCGGACCGGCGCCTGCGCGCGCACGGCCCCAACGCCGTCGACGACCAGCGCCCGCTCACGGCCTTGCGCCTGCTGCTGCGCCAGTTCGAAAGCCCGCTGGTGCTCGTGCTGGTGTTCGGCGCGGCGGTCTCGCTGGTCCTGCGCGATTTCGTCGACGCCGCCATCATCCTCGCCATCGTC
>WBZO01001303.1_pt1 | contig 39838 bp, 48 predicted proteins | sample 5204261 | NCBI WGS metagenome assembly WBZO01 (sample SAMN12412400, study PRJNA552823) | activated sludge metagenome | isolation source: activated sludge from anammox sidestream of wastewater treatment plant... | place: USA: North Carolina | collected 2017-09
CAGCAGGCTTAACAGCTAAATCGTCAGACTTTAAAGGGGCATGCGCGATATCTAGCGCTTGGTCAAGCACCACTTCGCAACCGGTTTTACGAGCGCGTTCAAAGCGCGCCGCAAAGTCTTTATCCGCGTGAACCCACTTATATACCGCGCGTGGCGTAGGCATAGCTGGGTTTACGGCTTTATTGCAGATACTGGTCAGGGTTTCGCCATCGGCCAGTCTTTCGCAGATCTCATCCGCGAGTCTAGGGGTGTACTTCATGCGCTCACAATTTACTTAAACTTATCCACATATCTCCTATATGTTATAGATAACCCTCTAACTTATCAACAAGTTATTCACAGGGTATTCATAAGTTATTCACAATATACCGCTGGTTATCCACAAAGTTATCCACAATTACGGACGAAAAAAAAGCCGCCTAAAAAGGCGGCTAAATGAACAGCCAAGGAGGGTACAAAATATAGGGTGGCCCATCTATACGGTGGTGTAGCTGCTGACGCGTATAGATGGCTGCTTATACGGCGATGACCAATCCGCAGCAAAGGCCAGACCAAAGTATAGCGCAGTTTTTAACCAAAAACTACCTTCCAAAGTGGCGTACTGCTAAGCGCACGCAGTGTAGGCATAAAGCTAGCAGGCTAAACAACAAACACGCGCGCACGCGCGATGTATGAACTTACCGAAGCTTAGATAGTTACATTTAGTCATAAAGCGTGTGCTCAGCCACGGGTATTTTGCTTCCGTTTAAGCTTACAAAAACCTTGCAGTAGCTTCATGGAACGGACGTCAAGTCGTTAAAATGAGGTTTTACAACATCTCTGCCAAAGTAAAAAAAATATATATATATATATAAAGTCTTTAGAAAACGTCAAAATAACGACTTGACGTCCATGAAGTTAGTCTTTTTCACGATGCTTGTCTCACCATTTCAAAAAAATTCTTTAAAAAAACTAGAAATAACGACCTAACAACCTAGCTAACCCTCGTTTTTAAAAAAAGTCTTTGGAAAACCGCAAAATAACGACTTAACGACCAAAGCATCCTGCTTTTCCAAAAAAGTCTTTAGAAAACAGAAAAATAACGACTTAACGGCCTAACTGAATGTTACTGATATTTCTTAACGTAACTTAACGCGCATTCAAAAAAGCCACCCGAAGGTGGCTGACTGCCGGAAACTTATTCCTCAACCCGTTTAACTCTTATCCCTTTCCAGCCCCGGCCTTTTACCCCATGTGAGTTTTTTACTTGATCAAAGCCCATAGCCGCCAGCTTTCTCCCGAATACCCGTTGGCTAGAAACGTACTTCAACAACCCTCTAGGCTCCGCGTAGTACTTCCAGCTATTCCACAGGTTTACGCTGCTATCCGCGTATTCCGGGCCTATCTCGCAGTCCATCTCTTTCCATTCAGCGGTAAAGTCCATGTCTTCCCGGTAAGCATCCCGCGCATCGAGCACCACCTTGGGCGGCCGGAGCCCATGCTGCTGGTAAGCCAGTGCGCCACGCACGCACCACGCAAGGATACCGCTATCTTCCTTGGCCAACTTCTGGGCGCGGTCTACATCCTTGCGAACCGCGTTATCTTTATCGAAGTTACGCGTAAAGGGGATAAGCAGCAATCTTCTCCATATCCCGTGATCATCGCCCTTAATGATAGGCCGGTGGTTGGTAGGCATGAAAGTAACCCATGTGGGTGTAATTTCTATATTGCTTTCTCCGTATGGGGCACGCGCAGACAGCTTTTCCCCACCTGTCATGGACTTTATCAACCCTTCGCGCAATTCGCTTCCTTCCTCTGGCTCGCTCACGTAGACAAATCGGGAACCGCGTAGCGCTACGATATCGGCTCGTGCGCCTCCGCCTGAACTGCTAAAGGTTTTCCCTCTACTTAAGAATGTCTCTGCGGCAGCCGACGTTGCATGCTTGCCCAGTACTCGCTGGATAGCCCCAAGGATGGTGCTTTTACCGTTAGCGCCTGCGCCATAAGGAATAGCTATGATGTTTTCCTTAGGATTCCCCATCAGCGAATAGCCTATCAGCCTTTGGAAAAAAGCAACCATCTCGGGGTCGCCGAAAAAGGCATCGCTCACTGTCTCTTCAAAAAGCGGACAAGTGGCTGTAGGGTCGTACGTAGTATCTGTGGTTAACAGGATACGGCGCTCAGGCGCTGGAGGTATTAGGTTTCCGCTGAGCAGATCTACCGCGCCATTAGCTACACCTAGCAAGTTGTAATCGTTATCTAGATCGGCCACAGAGACGCGAACGCGGCTATCACTGCGCGCCACGTTGATCATGTTTCTAAAACCAGAGTGGCTATCTATTGCCTTGAGCATTTTTATTAGTTTTGCCCGCTCCTTAGTATCTTCTACCATTTCGGCTTCTTGTAGCATTACGCCGATGGTAGAGATAGCCTTATTGACCATATCCAGGTCGCTTATATCAAGGCACCAGCGGCTATCTTTCCAGACAAACCAATGCTTTAGCTCAGGAACGTACATAGCTTCCCGCTGATGCAGATCTACCAAGCGTATAGCGTTTTCGAGTTCCATGCCTCGTTTTTCACACCGGTCTTCGCCCTCTCCAGGCTCTTTACCTTTTTTACCCGCAAGGAGCAGCCATCTTGCGGTGGTAGGCTCCGTCGTCCCTTGGCCGAACCTAGCCCAGCGCTTTTCTAGGTCCGATCTACCTATATAGTTAGCAGCGCTACTAGACCATTCATCCCATAGATCTAGGCCCGCATCGCTACCAGAAAACTCATGATGCAGCGCCATACCGGCGCGAAGCCATTGGTCGTAGTTCGTGTTATCTATATTATAGAGTAGCTCCCTGGCCCTGCTAGTGGATAACCCTACAGGCAGCTTAAACCGCCATGCGTCTTCCCTCCCCTCAGAGGCTGGTACTACACCGGACCACGTAGCGCTTCCAGCTACCTTGGTAAAGCCTAATACGCTCTCTGCTAGCATTTCGAATTTACCGATTGCTTCTTTCACCTGAGCTTGGCTTACAACCGTAAGATCCGCAGCGCGCACCGCAGAAGCCCCGCCTAGCGTATCTGTCCACTGGTATGGCTCCCCAGTGTCAGGGTGGGTGTGGTAGGCGACAAACTGTTGCCCTTTACCCAAAACCTCTAGCCTATGCTGACCCCCGCCAGGGCTTTCGAACCACGCACTGGCCGATTTGCACCAGCCTTCATGCTCAGCCCTATATAGAAGAAGGATCTTCGGCGCTTTTCCAACCCTCTTCAAAGGTGAGCCGATGTGCTTTTCACACCAGGCGACAAAGGTTCTTGCCAGCTCTGGGTCTGTGGTGTCCACATCGAAGGCAACCACGGGGGCCGTCCCTTGGCCACAAAGCACCCCTACCCCGTGTCGAGAGAATTTGGCCAGGTCTGAAACAGACAAGCGGGTGTTCGTCCAATTGGGCAACGCTGGCCGCTTTTGACCAGGGACAATCGGTACGATCAGATAGCCACCGGCTAAAAGCGTATGGCCATATTGCTGGAAATAATAAGTCATACGGTTTTAAGCGTCCTGCTTATCTTCGTTTGATGGTTTTTTTGCTATATTTTCTTTCAACGATTTAGCTGTATCTGGTTTACGCTTTCGTTTGCGGCTAACCGGTTTTTTTTCAGGCACATCTGGATCTATTTTTTCTTTAATGAAAAAGTACGCTGCTACGGCTGACTGCGCCGCCGTGGCCGCTTTACCAACTAGGCTAAAGACAGCGCCTAAAGACTTCCTGATATTTATTAACATTTGTTGTGCTTCATTGAGAGTGAGGCTTAACTCCAAACGCTTTACGCTATGGGTTTGTAAACCTGCTTAAGCTAAAGGAGCCAAGCATGAGTGAAATTACTGCTGGATCTACATCTATTAATACTTAAACCACTAACTGTTACTTGGTCATATAAAATTATTTTTGGCTTTTTATATCGCTCTGTTACATAAGGGCATAAGCCAGCCTGCAAGCTACGCCGGTTACTGACTAAATAATTTTTATCGCTCTTTAGTAGTTAGCAGGACCGCCATGCAGTGCATACAACGCCACGCCATTATGTTCATACCCCTCGTCGTCCCAGATGCTGACGCGAGTAGTGCGGATGTCATAACCCTGGCGGCGTAGTTCGATAATCCGAGTTGGACACTGATAGCACCCCATTTTGCGCAGTTCGTAGGAGGTGTGAGGACGGTCTGTTAACGCCTTGAGAATGCGTTTACGTTGCGCCTCGCTTGAGGTTGATTTAGTTTTGCGCATGGCGGGTTAAATTAGGCGCCCAGCTCCGATGCCTTACACTGGAAAGTTCCTACACTCACCCAAGGCAAAGGAGCCGGACATGGACATTATTGCTACACGTATTGATAACGAAACTATCGAAATATCCGTAGGGTCAAGTAAAACGGTTTTAAGCGTTCCCGAGATAGAGCAATTGCAAAAAAACCTAGCTCAGCTACGGGGGACACTACTCCCAGCAGTCACGCTGACCCCCGCACCAAAGGGGCAACCGGTTTATGCAATTCCCGATCCGGTATGGAAACTGGACCCGGAAGCACTACACACCGGTATGTTGTTGCAGTTGCGCAACCCAGAGCACGGATGGTTAAGCTTTCTGATTCCGAATGACGAGGCATTGAAGATGGCGAAGGTTCTAACCGAAGCCGTGGAGAAGAATTTGGAGAGTTTTGCGTCTTATGGGTTGAACTAACAAGATAAAAGTGCCCCCCAGAAAGGCCGCCACCGCCGTAGGCCCCGGAAGAGGTAAGCTCAAAGCCATGGGGCATCTCAATAACATCGCCAACTTTCAGTTCGATTAGTTTTTCCATAATGAGATCTTGTTCAGGTTAAAACTTAAGCCTTCTAACTACTAGGGTGAGAGCCCCTACCCACGGTTATGATTGGCGCCGCACGGGATTTCTCCTGAGCGAGGTTCCAACGCCTTAACCAACTTTCCCCATAGAAGGGGCTCTCATGACTTACAACCTGTTTATCGCTTACGAAACCAACACCGACGCAAACCCAGAGGGGTACTCCAAGATTAACGAAGCACTTAAAGCACTTGGCTCTACCCCGCAGCGGGTAAAGGAAGGGCTATGGTTCATCCTATCCAGTGGTGACGCAGTTAAAGTTTTCACATACTTAAGAGATTACGTGCTTCAAAATGATTCCCTTGCCGTAATAGAGGGATCAGACTTTATCCGTATTCATAGTGGCTACGACTCTATCCGCGGCGCCATCAAGTCTGAGGAACAACCTTAAGTAGTAAGCGTTTGCGCTAACTGGCGTTACGGCTTACCCAAGACGCCAGTTAGTATCTCTTCGGTCTTAACAAGCCCTTTTTCTTTGTCCGCAACGATTCTTTCGTAGCGGGCTTTTGCACGTTTATACTCTTCAAAAGCTTCACGCTCTACCTCTTTCATGAGAGAGAAAATCATCTCCGCCATGGGCGCGCCCTTGCGCTCAAGCGCGTCACTAAAGCATTTCAAAATCGTTTCTTTGATATCAATTTTTACTTCACCCATCTTTTAACTTCCTTTCAGTGAGTTAAGCCTTCCCAGGATCGGGTTGTGCCCCGGTGTTCCCGCGCAACGTAGAATCAGGGATTCCTACATCACCGTCTTCTACGTTGGGGGAACCTTTATGGACTTTTCCACTATCAGCAGTGCCATCTCCGCCATCAACGACGCCATCTCTGGTGCCAACGGCATCCGCAGCCTTTTTAAATCTCTCCTGCCTGGCCGAGATGTCGTTCTGACGCCAGAAGTAGAGCGGGTCCTGCATGACAAACTGCTCAGCATTTCGCAGCATGCGGGTGAAGTCAGCGCTGCCCTTCACGTGCTGCGTGAGAAGGACTTCGAGTCCACCGAGGAAATTAGAAAACTGAACGAAGCCCTCGTAGACCGCAGCGGCTATACGCTTGTCGGTGTCTTCGACCGCCAGTTCGCGTATCGTAAAAACGCTACCCCAACACCTGGCGGGGCCAGCGCGCCAGAGTTCACGGAGCCGGAGCACTATGTCTGTCAGCAGTGTTTCGACCGCCCGCCGTTGTATGCCAAAGTCGTCTTGCAATTTACCCCCCGTACCGAGACCGCCCTCGCCTACTGGGGCTGCCCCGGCTGCGGGGGGAAACTCACCGACTACGCCGGGGGCTTCGCCCCTGGCACCGGTATCGGTGTCGGTTACATCAAAAGCTACGAACCGTACCAAAACTAACTCCTTAAAGTTGTTCAACTATTTTTAGGCTCTGGAATCGCATCCGCTAGCTCTGGCCATATCTCGGCCCCTTCACTTTTTTTTATGCGTATAAAAGCCGCTATAACCCGATCTTCCAGTCGTTTAGGAAGATCCTCAGGCCATTGTGAGTAGGCTTGAGGGGTAATCCCTATCGCTTTGGCAGCAGAGATAGAGTTGTCGCCAAGAAGGGCGGTTGCTTCATTTTTCTTCATGAGACAAATGAAAGCATGCTTTCAATGTTGTGTCAACCATGCTTTGTAAGTTATAAAGTAAGCTTTAAAACATGCACAGCACATTCAGCGAAAGGCTCGAAGCTTCTTTATGGTCTGCAAGAAAAGACCGGCAGCAATTAGCCGAAGCGCTATCTATTAGCGTTCAAGCTATTGGCCAAGTTCTAAGTGGTAAAACTAAAGCACTAAATGCTGAAAACACAGCAAAAGCAGCTAGATATTTACGCGTGGACCCCTACTGGCTAGCAACCGGTGAAGGCGGCATTTCCACGCCATCTTGCCTAAATGCCGGCTGGCCCTTCTCAATCCCCTATGAGAGCTATGAATTGCTACCTAAAGATAAAAAAAATTTATTGAATGAAAAGGTAGTCAGCTTCATCGAAGGCGCTCTGCCAATTGCGCATCCTTCTAAAAGAGTGTCAAACGGGCACTAATAGGCACCTTAGGCTGGTGTGGAGTAGAGAGGCCGAGCCACCACCGCCCCACCCTATAAAGTTTGGTTAAGTGGTTGATTTTATTGGTTGTAATATTTTATAAAACTCCGGGGTAATGCATGTCTGAAGAAGTTGAAGGCGAAGTATCTATGGACTCGTCGATTGACCCAGGCAACAGCTATTCAATACGATATGAAGGCGGGGACGCTGACGCGCATCAGGTAGATCTAAGCCAGCTGGGCCAGTCGTTACAAGGATTTGCTAGAATTTTGGCCGTTTGCGGCCATTTCATTCAGACTGGGAAGTACAATAAATCGTATCAAGCTCTCTCAGTGCAGGTATACGCATCACCAGTAGAGGAGCATAATTGCTACGAGATTTTTGCGTCAATCAAAAGCCTTGTAGGCTCCAAAGAAATTTGGTCTGGCATAGGCGGCGTACTCTTAACGCTCCTTGTCAATCATGTATTTGTCCGCCGCCGAGAGGAAGAGATGAAGTACTTAAGCGAGGCACTTAAACAAGCGCTAGGGCAAACTGCGGCGACACAAGACCGACTATTGGGGACCCTAGAAAAAATGGCTGACGCCCTTCGCCCTGCTGCTAAACAAGCGATGATACCTGTAGGCAGGTCTTGCAAGTCTATTGCTATTCAAAAGTATGGGCGCGCTGACTCCAAAATTATTCTTGGGCAGGATATAAAAGACGCATTAGATACGCCAACCAGAACGGCGATCGACGCATCCAAAGAGTACATGGGTATCATCTCTGAAATGGATATGGAGACTGGTGCATGTCTTGTATCGTTGGCTGAGGACGAAAGAGATGCTAAAAGAATTACAGCCGTCATTACCGACCCGGTGGGCCAAACCCCCGACAATCCATATGCATTGGCTATGGCAGCGCTTAGGCCGCTAAAATTTATGGCTAAAGCCGAAGTAGACTCGGACGGGGAAATCGTAAAATTATACATTAGCGATGTTGTAGTCTAGCTAGGCCCCGCACCACACCTATCACCCCCAGCCCGCCCTAGAGCGGGCTTTTTTACGCCCCTACACCTCCGCCCTACCCCCGCCGATGCCCATGACGTGGCTGTTACAAAGAATTTAAAAGCATGCTTTACTTATTGTTTAAACTATGCTTTAATGAATCCCATACACCAAACACCTCACAGCAAAGAACGGCCTAGGCGGTAAGCCAGCTTAGTAGGGCACAGAGGAGTTGGGTGGGCTAATGGGCACGCCGAAGTAGCTGATGCTTATATGGCTTTATATGACCATGTTGGCGGTTTCTGGTACGCCTAACTTAAATATAGATGGGGCATCGAGATGCGCTGTACTGATGAAAAGGAAGTGCCGTTTAAAGCGTGCTTGAGCAATCGGGGCCAATATAAATGACAGCCATTCCTTTAATCCCTGGCCATTTATACCGGCTACGTTCAGTTTATTTCTGTATAGATGTTATCGCTGCTCACCCGTGTGAAGCTATATGTATTGGTCTAACACTTATGGAGAATGCGTAATGCTAGGTTTTAAAGAGGTATATGGTAATAAGTCTAGCTGGTTTTCTTCGCCTTCACGTCTTGAGTTTTTTGAAAGTATTAAGAACTTGAGTGAGGATGAGTTAGAAAAAGAAAAAGAACTTTACCTTGAACGCTTGAAATATGGACTAAAAACTGGCGCTAGTGTGGCAATTAGGTTTAGTGGAGGCGGTGGTTACCCAGATTCTGCGGCCAATAATCTTTACCAGTATGGGGTAGAAAACCCAGAATTGGAAAAAGCATTTCAAGTTGCCGTGGAAGCGGCTGTGCGGGAGGACGAAACCGTAGCGGGTAAAGCTTTTATTGCTTATATAAAGGCCGCTCTTTCTGCGTATGTCAAAAACGCAGCCGAACTAGCTACTGATGAAAATAGCCCGCGCACTGAGATTCTAATATGAACTTTTTGCTAAATATCGCTTATCTGGCAGCGCCTTTCGCGCCTATCGCTGTGCTTTTTGCACTTTGTTTTTACGTTAAGTTTTTCAGTTAGTGAGGCTATTTAATGTTAACGGCTGAGTTATTGCGGCAGATGGATACCAAACATTTTATATCTGTAGCTCGCATGCATGCATCAACGTTGATAGAGCACGAAGCCTTGGACAGACTGGAGGCTATTGGCAACACACTAAGTACTGACGCTCGGGTATTGGCGGACATGCTTAAACGTATGGCATTAACCCTAAGTGATATAGCCGAGGAAGCTGACGTAATGACTGATATGGCCGAAGCATTGCGCGGTTTTGAAGAGGACTAAACATGAAAAACATTGCTACCCAGGCTGGATTGCTTATCCAACTTATGAGTCCTATAAAAAAAGCGCTATTGGAAAACGATATTTCAACTGCTTTAAAAATAATAGATCTGATAGAAGCGATGAGCACCGCTGCGATCGACTTTGATGAGCCTAACCAGCTAATAGAGACGGCTTATGACGCCAAGGTTGCGCTAATGGAAGCGCTTAGTAGAGACATGGACGACGCTGCCGATAAACCGGAGAGCAAAAATGGCTAGACATGCCCGTCTCTCTCCATCCTCTGCGGTTAAATGGATGGCCTGTCCGGGAAGCGTGGTACTGGAAGCGCAGTGCCCAGAAAAATTTAGCGCGCACGCTTATGAGGGTACCGCTGCGCATAAATTAGCAGCTATGGTGCTTAACGGTCAAGTTAAGCATGCAGCAGATTTTATAGGCCAAGAAGTAAGCGGCTATTTGGTAACCCATGAAATAGCGGTGCATGTTACGGCGTATGTTGATTATTTAAATTCTTTAGAAGGCGCTTGTCACGTAGAAATACCACTAGATATAAAAAGTATAACTGGAGAACCTAACGCTATAGGAACCGCAGACGCTATTATTACCGGGGATGACTTAATAGTTGTAGATTTCAAATACGGTAAAGGCGTAAAAGTTGAAGCTGAAAATAATTACCAATTAATGCTTTATGCTTTAGCGGCGCGACGAGATTTTTGCCCTAAAGCTTTGAGTGTAAAGCTAGTCATATTTCAACCGAGAATTAATAACATTTCCGAGTGGGAGTGTTCTCGGCACGAGCTTGACCGTTTTGGCGTTGAAGTAAAGCTAGCGGCGGATCGGTGTTTCTCCGCGATTAATTACGCTAAAGATAACGGGGTTCCGCATGATAGCTACCTGGTACCCGGTTTAAGTCAGTGCCGCTGGTGCAGAGCTAAGCCTACCTGTCCCGGGTTGCGTAACCATGTTCTTTCTACCGTAGCTGATAACCACGTAGATATTAATAAACCCGTTTTGCCTCAACTGGAAGGCGTAAAAGAGCGAGCTATGGATAACGCTATTTTAGGTAATGTGCTTGGAGCGGTGCCTCTTATAGAAGATTGGTGCCAGGGTATTCGGGCTAAAGCGAGAGAAGAACTTTTTGCTTCGCGCTCCGTTCCCGGTTTTAAACTGGTCCGTGGAAAGCGCGGAGCTAGACAGTGGGTTGATGAAGACGCGCTAACCGTATTGGCCGGATCAGAAGATCTTATGGATATATTTTCTGTAGAAATAGTTTCTCCGACCGTAGCAGAACTGCGCGCAAAAACAGGTCGTATTACCCCTGAGCAGTGGGAAACTTTGCAAGCACACATTATTCAACCAGAAGGCGCGCCACAAGTAGTACCTGAATCGGATAAGCGCGCCCCATTTTCTCTTGTATCACGTGTTGAAGATTTTCAACCCGTATAACCTTTTTTATAAGGAGTATCCGTCATGGCGTCAGCAAGCGAGATGGTAAAGCTTACCAACGTACGCATAGCGTTTCCTAATCTGTTTGAGCCCAAAGCCTTTAACGGCCAGGGTAAAGAGTATTTCAGCGCCAGTTTTATTATGGAAAAAGATAATCCTCAGGTGGAGATGATCAACGCAGTTATTGATCGCCTCGCTAAAGAGCAATGGAAAGATAAAGCAGCCATTCATCTCAAGGCCGCTCGTTCAACTGACAAGGTTGCGCTACACGATGGGGATCTTAAGGCTAACTACGAAGGTTTTGCCGATCACGTGTACATCCAAGCTAGCAACACAGTTAGGCCTACCGTCTTAGACGCCAAATGCAACCCGCTTGCTGAATCAGACGGTAAGCCTTACGCGGGCAGCTACGTCAACGCTCATATCCAGCTTTGGGTACAGGACAACCAATATGGTAAGCGCATTAACGCCACGCTGTGCGGCGTCCAGTTTGTGAGGGATGGGGATGCGTTCGGAGGAGGAGCTAGAGTGTCTAGCGTAGACGATTTCGAGGTCGTCGAGTCAGCCAGTGAATTAGCGGAAATGGCGTAACGATAAGTGGCTGACTATAGTGCTTTAGGCGATGTGCGATGACTACACTGTTTATAGATTTAGAAACATTTAGCGAAGTGCCCATCGCTTATGGTACCCATGCGTACGCAAAAAAGGCTGAGATCCTGCTTTTTGCTTACGCGCTTGACGATGGACCTGTCTCAGTATGGGATGCGACAACGGGTGAACCTACGCCTGCTGTCCTAGCGGCAGCATTGGCCGATCAAAACGTTCTACTGTGCGCTCATAATGCGGCTTTCGACCGCACCGTCCTGCGCCACACTGGGTATGACCTGCCTATCTATCGCTGGCGCGACACGATGGTAAAAGCATTAGCCCATAGCCTGCCCGGCGCCTTGGGCGATCTGTGCGCTGTGCTTAAGGTGCCTACCGATCTAGCCAAGGAAAAAGAAGGCCGTCAGTTAGTTAACTTATTTTGCAAGCCTAGGCCAGTTAACAGCAAGCTTCGCCGCGCAACTAGGGAAACTCATCCTAAAGATTGGGCTAATTTTATCCGGTACGCCGCTCTCGATATTGAAGCTATGCGGGAAGTGAACAAACGCTTACCAGAATGGAACTACAGAGCGTTTGAGCTTGACCTTTGGCATTTGGATCAGGCGATTAACGATCGTGGCTTTCAGGTCGATACAGAGTTGGCGCACGCAGCTATACGAGCGGTAGAACAGGCTAAAAAGCTTTATGCAGCCGAAACCGTTGATATGACAGATGGCAAAGTGCAGTCAGCCACCCAGCGGGACGCCCTACTCTGCCATATAAATGAAACCTATGACGTTGATCTTCCCGATTTACGATCAGCTACGATTGAGCGGTATTTGAATCGTACGACGCTACCTGTACCCGTACGGGAGTTGCTTACTATACGCGCACAAGCTAGTTCTACCAGTACAAGTAAATACAAGACTCTCATTAACGCGGTTAGCGGCGATGGCCGCTTACGAGGCACATTGCAATTTAATGGGGCTAGCCGCACCGGCCGTTGGGCTGGACGGCTTTTTCAGCCACAAAATATCCCCCGTGGAGCGATTACGGATCACGAAGAACTTGAAAGAGGTATCGCCGCGCTTAAAGCGGATAGAGCAACTGAGAATGTTATAGCGCTAACCAGTAGCGCTCTACGCGGGTGCATCATAGCGCCGCCAGGTAAGAAACTGGTGGTAGCAGACTTATCTAACATAGAAGGCCGAGTACTGGCATGGCTTGCTGGAGAAGAGTGGAAGCTAAAAGCTTTTCGCGATTTTGACGCAGGCAGGGGGCATGACCTTTATAAGCTGGCCTACGCCAAATCATTTGGCGTTGCCCCCGAAGCGGTCACCAAAGAGCAAAGACAAATAGGCAAAGTACTTGAGCTTGCCATGGGGTATGGAGGAGGAGTAGGCGCATTTATTACGTTTGCTGCGGCCTATGGCATTGATCTTGACACTATGGCTGAACAGGCATTCGGAACACTTCCTCCGGCGCTGTTAGCCCAAGCGCGTAACGCGCTGCAATGGACTAAGCAAGAAAAACGCTCTACCTACGGCTTATCTGAACGCACCTGGCTAGTATGCGAATCGTTTAAGCGGGCATGGCGGGATAGCCACCCCATGATTTGTAGTTTTTGGATGGAGCTAGCGGCTATCACTTCTAGCGCGATGTTTACCCCAGGCGTTACGCATAGCGCGTCCTTAAGCGCAAGTATTAAAGCCCGGCACGATAGGGGATGGTTGCGGCTTGGCTTACCTTCCGGTCGTGTGTTGTGCTACCCCGCACCGAGAATAGATGAAGAGGGAACGCTTAGTTATTTAGGCGTTAGTACTTATAGCCGAAAGTGGTCACGGCTGACTACCTACGGCGGAAAGCTTGCGGAAAACGCAACGCAAGCCGTCAGCCGAGATGTACTAGCCGCCAACATGCCAGCTATTGAAGCTGCGGGCTACCAGATCGTACTTTCAGTACATGATGAGCTTATTACTGAAACACCAGACAGCCCTGGGTTTAACGCGGAGCAATTAGCTTCACTAATGGCGAGCAACCCGCCATGGGCGGAGGGCTTACCTCTGGCTGCCGAAGGGTTTGAGACAAAGAGGTATCGCAAGCAATGAAGTTCCTGCATTTTTACCGCATTTATCGCGTTTACCGGGGCTACGGCTACAGCCCAGCCAGTGCGCTAAGGGTGGTTTATTGGAGGGCACGCCATGCTCCGAGAACGTGATATCGAGCGCTATCTAGTTGAGCGTGCACGCGCACTTGGAGGTGAAGTACGTAAGCTTAAATGGATAGGCCGCAACGGAGCGCCGGACCGCATTGTGATGCTTAATGGAAAAGTGATGTTTATCGAGCTAAAAGCACCAGGTAAACCTTGTCAGCCACACCAGCTAAGGGAGCATGAACGTATGCGTCGGTTGGGCCAGAGTGTTGTGGTAGCGGATTCTTTTGAGCAAATAAACGAGGCATTAGCGTGAATACGCTGCGACCCTATCAGCATAAGATTGTTGAATTTATTCTAGCTAACCCTCGCTGCAATCTATTTGTACCAATGGGCCTCGGCAAGACCGTTTCTACGCTTACAGCGATAGAGAAGCTTATGCACACTGAGCAGGTTACACCAGTGTTGGTTGTCGCCCCGCTTAGGGTGGCGATTACCACTTGGCCAGGTGAAGTGCAAAAATTCTCGCATCTTAAGCATCTTAAGGTATCCGTGGTTGCAGGTACGCCGAGACAAAGACTAGAAGCCCTGTACACCCCAGCCGACATTTACTGTATTAACTACGAGAATCTTCTTTGGCTAGAGGAAGTATGGGGAGACGCGTGGAATTTTCGTACCGTAGTGGCAGACGAATGTTCTAAGCTTAAAGGTTTTAGGTTAAAGCAAGGAGCCGTGCGCCCTCGGGCGTTGGCAAAAAGAGTACACGCTCCGGGCACCCGCTATATAGGTTTGACAGGTACGCCTGCTGCCAATGGGCTGCAAGATCTGTGGGCCCTTATGTGGATGGTAGATAAAGGTGAGCGCTTAGGAAACAGTTTTGAAGCGTTTAAGGATCGCTGGTTCTATTCTGTATCAGTAGGATCTGACCGTTTTGCAGTGCGCCTTGAGCCTAGGCCCTGGGCGCGGTTAGAGATAGAGGAGCGTATACGCGACTTGTGCCTGTCCCTGGACGTAGCGGACTATTTCGATATAGATAAGCCTATTGTAAACACGCTCCGGGTAGCGTTGCCCACTAAAGCCCGCCGCCTTTACGAGGCTATGGAAGCGCAAATGTTTTTAACGCTTTCAAGCGGTACGGAAGTAGAAGCATTTAGCGCGGCGAGTAGAACGCTTAAATGCCTGCAATTAGCTAATGGCGCGATATACACCGATGAAAATAGCGGCCAATGGGAGGAAGTTCACAACGCTAAATTGCAAGCTTTAGAGGAAATTATAGAAGAAGCCTCTGGCATGCCAGTTCTTGTGGCGTATCACTTTAAAAGCGATCTTGCCCGTTTGCAAAAAGCTTTTCCACAAGGAAAAACTCTGGATAAGGACCCTAAGACTTTAGCAGCCTGGAACGCAGGAAAAATTCCTATTCTTTTTGCTCACCCGGCCAGTGCTGGGCATGGGCTTAATTTGCAAGATGGCGGCAACATTTTGGTGTTTTTTAGCCTTAACTGGAACCTGGAAGAAAGGCTCCAAATCATTGAGCGTATAGGCCCCGTACGGCAGGTCCAAGCTGGCCACAAACGACCTGTTTTTATACACAACATTGTAGCGGAAAATACAGTGGATGAGTTGATTATTGAACGCGTGCAATCTAAGCGCGAGGTGCTTGATCTATTAATGGAAGCTATGAAACGAAAGGGAGATAAGCGCGGCCATGCGGGTATGTGATGTATACAAAAAAATTCAGGAGTTTAGGCTGCTACTAGACACGGCGGCTAAGTGCGCCGAGACCCCTTGCGAAAAGGATTTAGTTGCTAGCGTTGAATTTAGATTCGAGAAGTATGGCGAACTGATGCGCACTTGTGCTAAAGAGATAGACTATCTAGAACGTATTGCTTATAGCGATAATTAAAAGAGAATGAATATGAATCAGATGCCTGAAACGGGGTTTCTAAGGGTTAAACAGATTGTTGGCGATCCTAAAGCGAACCCCCCTATCCCGCCCATTATCCCGGTTAGCGCAACAACTTGGTGGAACGGCGTTAAAACCGGTCGCTTTCCCAGGTCAATAAAACTCGGGTCCATAACCGTGTGGAGGGTAGAAGACATCCGCGCGTATCTTGCATCTTTTTACCAAGGAGAAAATGGTAAATGACTTAACAGAAGCAAGAAGCGCCAATGCTTGGGGTGGCTTACGCTCTAGGTATTGGCAAATGATAGGTTATTTTTGTAAGCCGCCCAGCCAAGCGGCTACCTCTACCACCACCCTAAGGAGAGCACCAATGAGCGTAAGCCAAATTCATCGTAGCACAAGACCTTATGATATTCCAAGCGGCACCACTGCACCTTACCCCGCGCCGAGGAAAACCATTTGTGAGTACCGCCCTGGCGGAGATGGCCCATGCCACATCGAAGGCCTTATCCAGCCGTTCTATAGCGATCCAGGAGTTTACGTCTCGGTAGCTTGCCCCAGACCCGAGTCTACCAAGATTGAAGATGCAGTATACGGTGGGTTTGTCGGGGCCAGAAAGGTCGGGGCCGCATCGTTTGTCTTGAGCCAACTAAGAGACAAAGACTTATTCAAGAGTGATGGGCGGCCAGATATCTTAGGTGCGTCCGGTTCATTCGCCGTGGCCAAGACCGTGCGCAATCTGGCCCGGGCCGCGACGGAGGATGTAGAAGGCGCGACGGCAATTCGGGCTACCGTGGGCGCCACGGCTAACGCGGTTCGGAAGGCATATTTAGGAGAGGGACTAGCTGGAATCGCTTTGGGCGGCGCAGTCGGCGCGTCGTATGAGCTTCTGCAGGATGCCAAAGAAGCGTTGAGTGAGCGAGGCTACACGAGCTTGAGCACAGCGGTAGGGGTTGCCGGAACCTATGCAATCGAACTAGGGTCTGCCGCAGTGCTTTGCTACACCAATCCGCTGGTGCCTTGCCCCGTGCACGTCGCCAAGGCTGCGGTGACGGCGACACTGCTTGTTGTAGCGTAATAAATAGAGGGTACCAAAGCGGGTACAAACACTAATAACATCATGTAATTTATATATAAATCAATTACTTATTTTTAAAATGGTGTTCCTTATTCAGCAAATTTTTATATCTACAAGCGTATCCAGTCGAGGTCAATGTAGTACATAAAACTTAATGTTTACATAGACTTATAGTTCAACTTGGTTCAACTGAATGCGTTGTCATTCTTATAAATTGCGGGTACATTTGCGGGCATCAAACCGCAGGTACCCGCCCTATGCCGCTTACTGATCTAAAGATCCGAGCTACCAAGCCCAGCGATAAGCCAACACGTCTGCCAGACGGAGGCTGGCTCTACCTTGAAGTAAGACCATCCGGTGCTAAGCTGTGGCGCTTTCGCTATCGGCTTGCGGGTAAGGAAAATGTCTACGCAATTGGTCAATATTTTAACGATAAACGTGAGGGGCACGTCTCACTCGAAGACGCTCGCAGGGAGAGAGATCGCGCGCGAGCGCTTGTAAAACGAGGCGTTCATCCATCCCACCAACGGCAGGCCGATAAACAGGCCACCCACCGCGAGAACGCCAACACTTTTGAGGCGATAGCAAGAGAGTGGATAGCTAAGAAAAAACCGTCGTGGACGATTAACCATCTTAGACGGGTGGAGCGTTTTATGGAAGCCGATGTATTCCCCAAGATTGGCAAGCATCCCATCCGTAACATAACGGCAGCGCAGCTATTAGGAGTTATAAAAGCAATTGAGGACCGCGGTGCAGAAAACGTAGCTTTACGAGTGCGGCAATTGCTCTCGGCGGTTTTCTGCTACGCAGTGGTAACTCTGCGGGCTGACGCGGACCCGGCAGCAGCTTTGAAGGGCGCGATATGTCAACCAAGGGTTAAGCACAGTAAGCCCCTAGGGCGCGACCAGATAAAACTACTAACAAAAGCATTAGATAGCTATGGCGGGCATCCATCGACGGTTATCGCCTTGCGCTTGCTATTGCTAACCTTCGTTCGCACAGTGGAACTTCGAGGTGCGCTATGGGAGGAGATAGATTTTGATCGGGCAGAATGGCGCATCCCTGCTGAGCGTATGAAAATGCGGGAACCGCATATCGTGCCCTTATCTCGACAAGCTATAGAACTTTTGCAGGAACTGCGCCTCCTTACCGGATGGGGTAAGCTACTATTCCCCAACGCGCGCAATCCTAAAACCTTTATGGCAGCCACGACGTTGAATGCGGCCTTGGCTTGCCTCGGTTTCAACGGCAAAGATACTATCGGTTTTTCAGCGCATGGCTTCCGGGCCACGGCTTCAACCATCCTGAACGAAGCGGGTTTTAGACCAGATGTCATTGAGCGCCAACTAGCGCACTCAGAACGCAATCGGGTCAGGGCCAGCTACAATCAGGCGCAATACCTAGAAGAACGGCGGGCCATGATGCAGCAGTGGGCAGACATGATAGACGGCATGAGCAAGTAGCATCCATGTTTTGTATGAAGTGACAAGGAGCACTAATGGAAAATACGGAATCAACGCGAGCACGAACAGCCCCGAATACCTCACAAGCTATTACGGCTTTAAGAAAGCAAGTATGGCAAAAAAGTGAAGAGGTAGACCGCCTAACGTCTGGGATGGCTTCTGTCCAGTCTAGGCTAGACCTAATTTCAAGAGCTTACCGCAGACTATTAGGCAGTGTGATGGCGTTAGCGGCTATCGTATTAGGCATATCTATAGGCTTGTTAGCAGCGCTAGAATGAGTTACCCAGGAATTTCGAAATGCGGGCCATCGATGAATGGCCGCGCACCGATTTTACGTTTTTCATCGATGTAGTGGTTCATAGCGGCTTCCATTGAATCGCCCCAGAATCGTATGTCAGGGATGTTCCACGCGCCACCCCATCTAATCGGAACGTCATTTTCAATCGCAGCTTGTCTCATCGCGCTAGCGATATCATCATACAAAGATAGCTCCCAACTGATACGGCTGCCGATATAGGCCACGAGGTCTATCGCTCTGCCTTCAACGTGAGCGCCACCTAACTTAATCTGGCTTGCACCTTTTTCGTACAGTTCTAACTGGCGCTCCCTTGACCTAAGCCCTTCGGTCACCCCAAAATCAACGGTCGTAAGTTCTATGGCCCTCTGTGTGCATAAGGCCAGCCGGGGATCCACGCCTTCTAATTTTTTAAGGCTGCTATCTGAAAGTTTGAATGTCATTTAGGCCATGCTTTCATCAATGTTTCTGCTTCAAGGGCGTGCCTGTCAGCATCTCGCGCCATCGTTTCAAGTCTTCCGACACACTCTGAGAATACGACACTGGTGGTTTCTGCATAACGACTAGTGGAAGCGTGGGTAGCGGCGGACAAACTGTAGGCGCTGGTTTTGAGTTGCTGGCGCAACCGCTCAAGCTCATCACGAGCGCCAGCAGCAGCAAGAGTATTGCGGCGGAAAATTTCATTGGCTTCATCAATAGCCTCCTGTTTTTTCTTCTCAAGCTCAGCGTATCGTATTAGCGCATCTGCATTGGCCGCAGCCACTTGTTCAGCATGAGCACCATTAATTTCACTAATTTTTCCATTAAGCCTCCAACCATTGGCTAGCCAGCCAGCGGTGCTTGATATAATCGAACACGTCAACAAAGAAGCGATAGCGGTATTAATGCTCATTGGCTTATTACAGCTCAACCAGTTCGCGGTACGATAAAAACATGTGAACCCTATCCTGATTAGGGTCACAAAACACACTTATTTTATCCCCTACTGCTAAATAAAGCGTTTTATTGGAAAACAAATCCTCTGTCTCTCCAAACGTCAGTGCGTGCATGGATATTATCTCATAGCACACTCCGCTACGGATAAGGTCGACGGAAACCGTTAAATTGTCGTCGCTATTATTGGCAGCTATAAGGCCGTCTATAATACAGACATTATTTTTTGCTATGTCTAGCTCTATAGGGGTTGGCCCCAATTCGTGCAGCGGGATACAGAGGTAGTTAACGAACGGCGGGGCTGGCATTTACGAAGCCCTGATAATGCACTTAAACCCGGACACCCGCGCTGTTACGCTAGGGGTAACGCTGGAGCCAAGCAAAGAGTAGAGCGTGGGGTAGATGCCTGGGTTAAAGCTGCTGCCGTTCGCAAGCAAGAAGTTGGACGGCAACGTAGCACCAGAGGGAACATCCAGAATACCGCCAATCGGTATCGCGCCGAGGTCCACATAATCCTTCGTCGCGACGTACTTAGCTGCGGTAGGGGTATAGGTAGACGACATCACAATCGGTTGCGCCGCGCTTATTGTGATCGTGCCGGAAGCGTTTTGAAAAGTGAGATAGGTGGTAGTTTTAAAGCTTATCGTGCGTGACCAAATATTGGACCACGTTTCCGAGTACGTATCTGTCCAGCCATCGCCGTTGCCATTTAGAAAAACAGTCGACGTGGCGGAACTTGCATTGTTCTTCATTCTAAAGCCCAGCGCACTTAGTACGCCGATACTATTTGCGTCGAGAACAATAGGGCTGCTCTTGGTATCCGTGTAGGCTTTTGCCTGGGTTAGCGTACTGGCGTCTCCTGCGTCAGAGTGAGATTTTGCGGAATTTAAAGTATTAGTGTCGCCTGTGTCGGCGTAGGTTTGTGCCGAGGACAGCGTGGTTGCATCTCCGGTATCCGCATAGGTTTTCGCAGACGTAAGGGTATTTGCTACCGAAGTGTCCGTGTAGCTTTTAGCCGAAGCTAATGTAGTCGATACGCTACTATCCGTATAGCTTTTTGATGATGTAAGGGCGTTGGCGTCACCGGTATCGACGTATGTTTTTGAAACGCTTGAACCATTTGCATCCACGTACGCTTTAGTAGCAACATGGGTAGCTAGCGAAGGAGTGTACGACGCTGGCATGGTCATAGCCTGCCCAACCGCAACGCTTAGCGTGCCAGACGCATTTTGCAGTGTTAAAAACTTATTGGTTCCGTACCCTATTTCCCGAGAGTAGGTGTTGGCCGCAGTCACGCTATAGTTGTCAAACCACTGTGAGGCCGATCCGCTTAGGTACCGGTTTTCGGAGAACGTGGAGCCGCCATATGTGTAGGTTATCGAGGAGGTCCGTATTGCCACACCGGACGGCGCTACCGAAAGAACATCGTTGCTATTACCGGTAGAGTCCGCTTGCCTATACACGAACGAGCGGCTAGCCGAATTGAACCCGATGCTATCGTAATTCGTTGCTCCGCCTGTTCCAGCATAAGTACAGCCAAACAGCATTGTTTTGGCGCTGTCAATCTTGCCCCGCAAAATGGGCGTCGCCTTGCCCGTATAGTCTATCTCCGCCACGCCGTTAGCATCTGGCGATACGCCACCGCTGGGCTTGGAGTCTGTGTAGGCTTTAGCAGCATTTAGTGTGGCGGTGTCACCCGCATCTGAATACGTTTTAGCCGAGGTCAGCGTCGTCGTATCGCCGCTCGTGGCGAATGTCTTGGCACTGGCTAACGTGGCCGCGTCTCCTGTGTCGGCGTAGGTTTTACCGGACGCTAATGTGCTGGCGCTACTCGTGTCTGTGTAGCTTTTCGCGGAGGTTAAAGTCGCAGTATCTTGCTGGTCAACATAAGCCTTTGTAGCGTCTCCGCCACCGCCGCCTCCTGAGTGATCGTCAACGTACTTTTTGGTCGCCACATGGTTATCTAGCGTAGGGGTTTGAGCAAACGCTTCGGAATTAAAGGTTACCTTGCCGTTGCTGTCTAGCCAGAGGATGGGTAGAGGTGCCCTCTCGTTGTTGGTTACTCGATAAAGCCCTAGCTGATTTTTCGTAGAATCTAGCTTGGAATCGTAATACCACCCAAAACCATTAAACGCGCTATCTTTAAGGCTGACCGCGCTTGTCGTCGGCACATCGGCTGTAGGAGCCAATTCTGTACGGATATCAACGCGCCCACGGTTTTGTGTATTGGGGAAATTAAACTCTTGAACTTCGCCCAGCACTTCAAGATTTGGGTTTAGTTTTGAGGGAACGTACGGCATTTAATTAGCGTCCATCAAATCAACATACTGCAAAAAGGAATCAAATGTGAAGCCTATTTGCTCTATCGTCGCTATTTGTTCATCGGTATAAGCATTGGCGCTTCTCAGCGTATTCGTGTCGCCAATATCAGCGTAAGACTTGGCCGAAGCTAGCGTAGCGACTGCCTGAGTCTGAATATTCGTTTGCGCTATAGCAAATTTGCTATCTGTATAGCCATTCGCCGCTGTCTCAGCGCTAGCAGCCTGCTGGTTCGAGTAAGCTTTAGCCTCCACAAAGGCGTTGCTCGCTGACGAATCGACATAGGTTTGCTCTCTAAAATTGAGATAAGCCAAGCTATCGTCATCGAACAGCGACAACCCTTTGTTGCTTACCTGCCCAGGAGTTGGCGGGACAAGCGGGGTAAGTATCTCCGTAACCTTATCGGCGACAATGCTGTCAGCATGAGCATTTGCCGCCGATAAAGTGGCCGACGCCGACGTGTCGGTGTAGCCCATCGCCGTAGACGTTGAGTTGTCTACATAGGACACACTGGCAAGAGGGACGAAGGCCACGGACTATTTACCGCTTCATGCCCACGATCTGGTTAACGCACACTAACGCACCAGCAGGAACGGTCAACGGTATCTGCGTCTCGTCTGGGTAGTTTTGCAATACCAGATAGGCCGCATTGATTGCGCCAGTGGCCGTTACAGTAGGCGCTGTAACCGCAGTGGTCGCAGCGATAGTAGGTGCAGTCACCTGCGTCGATGCGCTAAGCGTAGGGGCACTAATCGTTTGATCAACGACCAAGTTCCCGTGAATAGCCGCGTCGCCATTGACCTCAAGAGAATTGAACTGAAGGTCTTGCGCAAGGGCAATCTGAACTTGCCCCTCGGTTACGGTCACGTCAATCTGGTTTTGCGTGCCCAGTACAGAGGTCAGCTTACTCAGAACTTCTGCGGTGCCGTCCTCATGCGTTTTGATCGACCGAGATGCCAGATTGGGATCAAGCACTTGGTTAATCACATAATCCTCTGCGGGAGGAGGAGGTGGCGGTGGCGGGGGATCAGGATTGATCGTAGAGGTCTGCCAGCGGTTGGGTTGGTTGATGGCAAAGGTATAGATGCCAGTGTCCACATTAATAGTATTAATGTCGCTCGGTAGGCCGTTGTAAGGCGAGTTATAGGTGATTACGCCAGGTTCCATTCCACTACGGGCGGTTTGAGTCCAGCGCAAAGCATGGGTAGTGGGATCGTATTCGGTGTAGTCCCAGTCCGACATAGTCGCCGACTGGGCGATTACGACACGAGCGGCGTTTAAATCGAGGTTATCAACCCAAGCAGCGCGACCCGAAACCGTCGTCGATAATAGCTGAGTTTGCCGCTGAACCGCCGTAGGAGTCTGCCAACGATTAGGCTTGCCATCGGCGAACGTGTAGATACCGTTGTTAGCATTAAGGGTATCAATCTGCGCCGACGGGGTGCCGGTATAAAAAGCGAGTGGGAGTGCTAGATAGCTGTCACTGGGCGAAGTATTGCCTTGCCAGAGAACGTTGCCATTCCCATCATATTCCCAGTAATAATACAACCCATCATTAGGGTCAGACCGGATGAATATTTTTGCCTTTGTAATATCTGCATTGTCTGCAAACGCTGAAACGTATTGCCCGTCGACTTGAAACGGAACTGCGATAAGGGTAGTTTTAAGTTGTGCCATTTATTTACCTTTTAAGAGATGGCGGTATTGAAGACTAAAATGGGTTTCCCCGGGTTGACGGGCAGGGTGGCCGTCGTGAATTTTTGCAATGAAAAATTCGAAAAAATTGAATCCGCCGTGACTTCTGCGGGCGAGTTATTCACATCGCCTTGCCAGATCTTTCCCGTAGTTAAAGCCGCCGATTTAATGTCTATAAACCTAGGGCTACCAGTAACCGGAGAAATAAAAGGATCGGCTAAGTTAGCCTTTTTCATTTGCTACTATGCGCGTGATGCTTTTCTATTTCAAATTCTGCAAAATCAATCAAGGTTTCTTCTGTTGCCGATATTAATTCTGGAGAAACCTTACCGCATGCCGATAGTAATAAGGCTAGCAATAATGTAAAGGGCTTAATCTTTATATTCTTTTTTATCATAGTGCTCTAGGCCGCTAAGAGCTTTTATTTTAGCATCTGCATAAATATTTAGCCACCCAAATGCGCGAGAAGATAATGCTCCGCCGACGGCTGCGCAAGCCAAACACTGACTTGCGTTAAGCCCAAACCCAAGGCAAAGAAAGTGCGCCGTGTGCCCGATAGCTACACCGCATGCGCACTCTGAAATAAATTCAAAAAACCTGAATGTTTTTGGTTTTTTATGCTTGAACCGGTTGTACCAGCCGACGAAAAAACCACTTAGCGCAGCTAAAGAGCTATAAATCCAAACGGCTAGCTCCCATTCGTAAGGATTCTTCATTTTTATGGGTTTAACTTAATACTAATAGAACCAGAAGCGCCGTTTCCGCCGCTGCCCCCCAAGGTCCCACCGCCGCCCCCGCCGCCCCCACCGGCTCCGGTATTGGCGGCTGGAGCGCTACCGTTGTAGCCAGGGGTATTTAAAACCCCTGATCTTGCGCCGCTTTTTCCGCCCAGGCCGAATGGGCTAGACCCTCCTGCGCCACCGCTTCCAGGGGTGCCTTGAGCGGATGCATTAGAGGTAGAACCGTTACAGCCGGGTCCCCCATTGCCGCCCGCTGGACCGCCATAAGGTCTTGCGGAATCGCTTGGGTTGCCAGCCCCATAGCCCTGTTCGCCGCCCTGGGCCGTAACGACAACCACGCCATTTACAGAAAGCGAAGTGCCAGAACCGGCGACCCCCGGGTCACCGCCGTTGCCACCGCCCGCTCCCCCGCTTCCGCCTTGACCTATTACCGCGGTAACACTTACCGGTGTGCTCGGCAGTTGGACAGCCACATTTAGCGCCCAATAGCCCGCGCTACCGCCACCGCCGCCCCCGCCGCCGTAAGCGTTGTAACTGGCAGCGCCCCCGCCGCCGCCGCCTCCGCCGCCAATAGCGGTAACGTATACTGTTTTCCCCCACCAGGTGGCGGGTATGCTTACGGGGCCTGAGGTCGTAATGCTTAACGACTGGGGCGTGCTTTCAGTGGTTATAACCCTGCTAGCGGTTAAGGTGCCGGTTATATTTGCGTCCGTCGCGGTTAAGGCTCCATTTATATTAGCGCTACCCGCAGTTAAGCCTCCACTTAAGTTGGCGCTCGCTGCGGTTAACCCTGCGTTCACAATGACGCGAGTCGCGATCAAGTCGCCCTGCGTACCAGTGGTCGCTCCGGTTACGTTTACGTAGTCAGCGGTCACCCCATCCTTTACATTAATGTAGCCTGCGGTTAACCTTCCGCTTACGCCAGCACTTGTGGCGGTTAGCGCTCCTGTAACAGCATAATCCCCTTTAAGCGTATCGCCGCCTTGCTTCACATACCCCTGTGCGTACAGAGATGATCCGTCGGCTCTGTGATACGCCATGCATGTCCAGTGGCCCGCCCTGTCGTTAATAAATTCTCCATTGTCTCCGGCAAGGGTGGTTAGGTTTAGCAGGCCAGCGGGCAAAGTTAGGCCAGCGCCATTGACCAGCTTTACCCCAGCGTTCTTAAAAACAATACGAATTTCACCGCCGATCACTCTGTCTGAGATAGCGTAAACCTCAACGCCTGACCCTTCTACATAAAAAGTAACGGCGTCAGAATGAACAGCAAGCGTATTAGCAGCGGGGATACCATACTCAGAACTTTGCATTTGCCGCTGTATGGCAAAACCGGCTCGGATGTAATCATCCACTGTGGTACCGACTTCATCTGAGCCTTTAGGATAGTTGCCAGATGGGTCTGAATCGAGATCAGCTATAGAACTAGGAATAGGCATATTTTTTATTTATCAAAAGCTCTTTCAGTTACTGCGCCCCAATATCCGGGCATTAAATTGCTATCGAGCAAATGGTTTACCGCCGCACCTGGGATATTCAACCATGGATTAGTAGATAAATGCTGATAAGGACGAGATGCAATTAATTTTCTACTTGCTGTTGGGCCAATCAATCTCGCTAACGAAGCAATTGTATTAGTCTGAGGCAACGTTACGGTATCCGCTCCTGAAAATGCAATGCTAGGGTGACGCCCAGCAAAATCCGCTATATCTTTAAGCCCCCCTGTAAATTTGTCGGAGCCAGATTTAACGCGCGCCCCCGCCAATTTAACAGCATTTAATTTTTCGCCATTGCCACCTCTAGCCAGTTCTAGATCACGTATTTGAGCAAATTTCTTTCTGGCGTCAATGTATTCGCTGGCTTTCCCTGGAGCGGCGTTTTCCAGTGCGTTAGAAAGGCTGTTTTCTATGTTTTTTCTATGCTGGCTAATATACGAAGCGGAAGCATTATCGTCCGCCTTTTTAAACGCCGTAGCCATATCCCCCCATCGCCTAATATCTTGTATCAAGTCCGGGACAGACGCGGTAGGATCGGGGTACGATCGGCCCAGCACGTTTTCAAGTTTTTTATCTACCGTAGCAGTGCGCCGTTTATCTGACATTAGCTTGCTGTGCAAATCTCGTTGCGCAAGCCTGTCAATAGGTACTCTGAGGGGGTTTCCCTGCGCATCAGTCAAGTTGCGGATGCTATTGTAAACAGCATTAGGCTGCTGCTTAGCCAGTTCAAACTCCATATCCGTAATCGGATTTGTAGTTGGCGGCAATCCAATTTCTTGCCTGGCTAATTTCTGTGCGTTTTGAGTATTTTTTATACCCAATTCAGTAGCAACATTATTTTTACCGGCCAAGGCTTCTAGTAGTCGTCCGATTGGAGCATGCACCTTGGATGAAGGGGGAATACTAAACCCTTTCTTGACGTCCTCAACTTCTTTTCTAAGTTTATCCCCTACATCTTTTAACGAAGGGCCAACTGCTCTAGCAAGGCCGCTTGCCGCCACTCCGCCAAGCGCGCCATACCCTAGAATATTACTCAGGGACGCAGATTCTGCGTCTTTTGCGTTAGTCGCGGTATACCCTAATGCGCCCCTAGAGGCCGCGTTGGCGAGCCAGTTAGGATTGTCTACCGTAAGTTTTTTTAGCCCCTTATAGCCATCGACTAGAAGAGCAATTTCTGGCATTTTCGCATTTGCTTGTGCTACCCCAGCCGAGGTCGCAGCTTTATTAGCGGCTTTCTTTGCAGCAAAATTGCTAAGCGCTTGACTCACTTTCTGTATCTGACTACTGTTCTTGAGTACAGGAATAGATTTCACGGCCATTGTCGCGGCTTTTCCCCCAAGGACTGCTAATCCTCCAGGGGTAGCCAATAGGGGTGCCACGCGACCGAGGCCCGCCGCAAAGCTGCCGTCTGTCTGCTGTTGGTAATCGGTTTCGTTGGCTTTATTTTTAGAGCCGACTGCATCCGCCCTGCCCGACCCTTTATATTTTGGTGTTTGCTCTAGAGCAAGATTTCCCAAATAATCAAAGGTTTCACCAAAATCCTCAACCGCGCCGCGTTTTAACCCGCGCGCAAAATTCTCATACCAGGAGCCCTCTACGTACCCGTATTTATTAAACTTTCCCCGCATTTCTGGGCGGGCTTTAAGATACTGCGCAACTTCATACTCATTTAGCGGAGTACCATCCGCTTTACGTAGTCGCTCTCGGCTCATTTAACAGTTACTCCGTCTAACCAATCCAGTTCGTCTTGTATTTCTTCTGGAGTGATTTGTTGCGGCGTAGATAAAACTCCATTGGCACGCATTTCCATACCTTTTAAGTAGTTCCTTAAACGCTCGATAGCGTATTGTTTTACTTTAGGGTCATCGTTTTCAGACATTGAAAGCATTCTAGTGACTTGCTCCATGTCCTGATTAGACGCGCGGCCGCCATGGATGGCTTTAGTCACAAAACCTCTAAGCGCGTTAACAGCGCTATTCATTTGTTGTGCGTGCGGACTCGCAAATCCTCTGGTATGTCTACCTACAATAGAAGGCATACTAATCAGTGCGTCGTCAACCAGCCCAGTTCCTGAAAAACCCTCTTTCACAACTTGTTCTATTCTGCTCACTTCGTCTTGCATAGCGCTAAACAACGCATTATTTTCTGCCTGCTTTTCCGTAGACTTTGAAGTGTCCCCCGATGCGCCCTTTGCCCGCATCTCCCCCACTGCAAGCCTGGTTTTATTGTTTAAGTTCGCGATATCCATGGCATTTCTGTTATTCATGCCTGCAACACCAAATGCGGTATTTGCTCTCAACTGAGCATCAGGAGACACTGATTTGCCAAAAGCCATCGTAGGTCTGCCGGTATATTCATCCACCATGAAAGATTGGCCCCCCAAATCCACTTCTTTCTGCTTACCAGCGATGTTGTACGGCAGCATAGTGGTATCCCCGTGGCTATTAATCATCATTGGCTTAGCTTGGCCATCATCGCCTCTCACCATTAGATTTTGTGCTTGGTAATCTGGGATATTTTTTGCCAGTACTGGCAACAGTTGGTGGATGTTATCGGCGTCCATTCCAAGCATGGCTAGTTCATTAACAAGCCCCCGCATCGAATGCGCACTATGCGTCGAAGCACCGCCATACTCCTTAACATGAGTACCCGTCATCCCATTTGTTGCAGGAGTTTCTTGCCGACTTGGCATAGGAGAAGCTGTTTGTCTTGATCTAAAATCAGTCAGCGCTTTTACATCTCCTTCTGCAGTGGGAGCTGCGTACGAGCCAAAAACTTTTGCTATTCGATCATTTATCTTATCTTTTTCGCGGCGGGCTTTTTCCTGCTCATACATGCCTAAGCCGTCTTTTAGACCCGCTAAAAGCGCTGGCGCACCCGCAGTATCTCCTCGATTGTTAGCCAATATCGATAAGCCAGCGGTTAAAAGCGGGATGCCGTAAGGGTTGTCTTTTTGTCTAAAAGCGTTTAATAAACTCATATAAATCTCTAAATCTAAGAGAACAGCCCTAAACCACCCGCAAGGAGCCCTGCCGGTACCGCAAACGGTGCAGCAGGACTAGCAGCCAACGCGGCGTACGTCCCGAGTCCAGTCAGCCCAGAGCCAGCCAATTTAGCCATGGGGTTAGCCCCCGCTTGTGCTGGGCCTGTAGACGTAGACACCCCGTTACCGTTAATAGCGGCTAGCCACTCTCTTAAGTAGTCAGACCTTTGTTTATCGTAGTTTTGCTGCTCGACAAACCGCTGATACGCATCATCTAATACCGCTTGCTCTTGCTGTTTTAAAGCATTACCCGCTGTGGTTTGAAGGTTATAGCGATTGGCGGTATCTGCTGTTTCCATTTGAGCGATATTAGGTAAAAGTGACGCCGCCTGCATTTGCTGCGCTCTATGCAAATTAGCATTTTGGTTCGACATACCTATTTGCTGCTGTGCTAACGCGGCATCTCTACTTTGTTCTTGCAACCGCCGACCAATGTCAGATTCATGAAGCTGAGCACGGTTGTTATACTCTTGCAAGCGGGCATTGGTACTTATATCGCCCAACGTACTAGCCAGTTCACGCTGGTTCATGCGTTGCGCATCCGCCCAATTGGACCCGCCAAAGAGATTATGGCGAGCCATGTTGGCGTCCGTTTGCGCGATACGGTTTCTTTGAAACTGGTCGGTGACATCATTAAGCGTATTTCGTAAAGCTCCTTCGAAATACGGATTATGGGCCTCTAGCATAGGGTTGGAAGCCACTTGCGTACCGATATAAGGATTTTGGGGTACAGGTATACCCATTCCTTTATCCGCCAAAGTGCTGTTTAAAAACCCTCTGGAAGACGCCGCGTCCATGGGCATACTAGATTGAGCGCCCGCTAACCCAAACGCCGACTGATGCAGATTGTTGAGCCCGGCTACCCGGTTACCGCCATAGGGCTGATAAGGTTTGCCGAAAATGCCCATAACGGTAGGCTTCGCCATTCCCCAAAGCGCTTGCGCTTGTGGCGTAAGCTCGTGTTTAGTAGTTTGAGTTTGAGATTTTGGAGAGCCGCCTTTGCCCATAAATCACCTATAGATCACACCGAAATAAGTTGTACGGCGTGTAAAAATCTGAATACCGTTTAAACAATCTTTCTTGTGGAGGAGCACAGATAAATTCTAAAAACCTGGCTCCTAACGATTTAGCATACCGCTTTAGCTCGTCAATAAGATTTTTTGTGTCTTTTTTACATGTCATGCAAAAAACAAACATTGAACGGCAATTATCGTATTGTACAAAATTAACCGCCGCCCAGCCTAAAGGATTGATAGAATTTGGGTACGCCAGTAATTCAAGCTCGCCCTTAAAAAGTTTTGTTTTTAATTGCGATGGAGTGGTAGTTCCATCTTCAAACAAGCATTTTTCTAGCCCAGAAGCGCCCATCTCCCAGGCTACGTCTGTCATCTCTGGCCTGATTATTTCTAGCGCTATCATTTTAACTTTTTTTCTATACCTGCTACACGTTGCGCCAGATTTTTTTGTTCAAAAATAATGGTGCTAAGTACTTCTTTAAGCACTAGATTCAAAATAGCTTTATATTCGGGGTGGCTGGCATCTGGCAAATTTAAAAACTTGCGTGTAACTAGTTTTTGGGTAGCCATTAGTTCTTTCCTGCAAAGACTGAATCTATATCTAAACTCGTTATTTCGAAAAGCCCGCTTGTACTAAGTTTGAACTGGTGCCACCACGAAGACAGATTTGTGTAATACATGCCATTTATAAGTTTAGATTCTTTAAAACTTTTAAATGGTTTTGTTGGGTGATCTGCGTACAGATGCGTTAAAGTGGAGGATTTAGGAGCGGTTATAAAACCTGGCAAAACGCGTAAAACTCTTGAAATATTTGAATAATCGCCCGCGATCCACGTCTCTAGCGTTGAATTAAGCGGGGACCCTGACATATCGCACAGAACGTTGTCTGCGTTAAAAAACTTAGGAGAGCTAAATACTTCTGAAAACCCAATCTCATCAAAAATATCGGCAGTAAGGTCATTGTAGACAGAAAACCTTTGGCCTAAAGCGTCGTAGGTTATACCGAGTGAGTAGAAGGCACCACTTACGTTTGAACCAAAATCAATTTTGCCCCAAACCTGGGTATCGATATGATATACAAGCGTCGTATTATTTATATCGCTTACGGTTTTATCGCAAAAAGATAGGTATACACACCTTGTAGTTTCGTCAAAAAAACAATTGACTAAATTTATTTTCTTTTTATGCAGTCTTCTAAAAAACCACTCTTTTACAGGCGCTTCTAAGCGATAAGGGCGAGACCCGTCAAAAATCCAGAAATCGTTCTGGCCTACAATAAAATGCTTGCCGCCGATATCTACAACGGAAGTTGAAGAAAGCGCCCCTGCTTCTTTTGATACCCGCTCAAACGACCATATGATGTTTTGTGACGGCGCGCCTACATACGTAGCCAAGTAAATTACGTTTTTCTTATATACCGCCACCCCGTCGCCCAAAGGTAAGGCGGCAACAATTTCTCCCATTGAGTCGATAAGCCTACCATTAGCCGATTGCTTAGATGCGTTGGGAGCCCAAGTTAGATGGTCATAAAGCGCCGAGCACGCCCAGGCATCCGGCTTATCTTCTATATTAAAAGCTAAAACAAACCCATTTGAAACTACAATTATTTTTGCTTTTGGAGATTCAGGAATATCATCAAAGTGGCTAAAATACGGGCCTACAGAGTTTGGTAAGCTTTGTATTTTGTTTACCCCGCTAGCCGCCAAAACCACATCGCCAAAATTAGTAAACATCCAGCGAGAAGCTTCAATATAAGGCCCAGGGCGAGAAACCCATTGCCAAGCAGGCTCTGCGTATTGGTATATCTTATCCGCAGTCGCGGCATAGACCGCACGACCTAAACTAGTTGTTATACAACCAACCCCTAATGGCTGCTTTTCCAGAGCGGAAGCACCTAAAGAACGTAAAGAACGGGCAGAAGAAAACCCCTTCCTAGTAGGGATAAGATTAGAACAAGACAATAACGCTCCCTCAGTACGAACCTCTACATCAGGAGCAAACCCTAATAGTCTAGGCATTATGGGCCGCCATAATAAGAATAATCAAGTCTTTCCCCGAATGCGCGTGATTGACTAGCCGCATTAATCATGGTTCTAGCTTGTTCGTAAGCCCCAAGCCAGATAGGAATGCGAGAATCATCTTGTATATAAGGAGAAGCAGCCAATAACGATGCGTACAGGTACAGATCAGGTGCATTATCAAGTAGCCAACTAGTTTGCACCTTATCAGATAACGGTTCTGTTTTCCGGTAATATTGGATTATGAAATCAGTGTTAGGAGAAAAAGACTTAGGATAAATAGCGTAGCCGCTACTTGTTAATTCAAAAAACGCAGGAGCAGAAAAAATATATTTATCCGCTTCATCATTTGCATTAGGCTGCAATTTTATTTTGCGCCCAGCGGTATCTACAAAAAATATACCTACCAACCTGGCCATGTCGTCAGGTTGAGCTATAACCGGGGAGTTAACTGAAACGTACGTAGCTTGCTCGTAAACCTCTTTTTTTAACTCATGGCAAACTAAATTTGAGTCATTATTTATACGCGACTCTGCAAGCGGTACAAAATCGCTTACTTTGTCTACTAAATCTGGTCTGCGTAAATAGTCAGCGATTTCTGACTTAAGCCAAGAATAAGTGATAGGCATGTTACGCGTAATCCAATGGGGTCACAAAACTTAGCGTTGGCAACAAATCTAACTTTTCTGCTATTACCCACTCAGCGCCGGTAGCGCAAACTACAACTGTTTGCCCATCGAAGACAATAAATGACGCACCGTGGTTATGCGTAGTAGTACTAGGGTCAAGATCAAAGGTATATTTTACGGTGCCTTTAGCTTGAAACATTAAATAGGCTGGCTTGTTACCGGCCGCGTCTACCGGAACCCTAAAAGACTCAATATTAGACGCACTAAAATCAGATAGATGTACGTTGTTATTAAAAACAGGATAGCAAGCCAGCATAAATCAAAACCCATCTAACGGAGTGATGTAATATATCAATGGCACCGTGCTATGCCTGTTTTCTAAGGATATCTTAGTTACGTTGTTAGGGCATACCGCAGAAAACACCCCATTCACGTGAATTAGGCTAACCTGTCTGCCGCCGGAATATATGTATACCTCTAGCCAATCAGTACTCTGAAACAATAGCGCTTGAGGCGTATTTCCAGTAGCATCTAAAGGACAAGTTATATTAATGGCCTGCCCAGGAGCAATCTGCCCTGTAACCATATTTGTATTAGCTATGGCGTAAGAAATAATCTCATTCATACGCCGCTACACTCTAAATTTTGACAATGAAGGGTCCTTTATCATGTTTTTTATGTGCTCTTCATTGTGTAAAAATTCTTCAAAAGTAATACCTTTATCGAACATATAGGCTTTAACTAGCACCATTGGGAACGATGCTTTTTTATAAAACCCTTTTGGCTTGTTAGGATTACGCTGTCTGTACTGTTCTACTTCTTTTAAGATTGGTTCTACATCCTGCGTGAGTTTTACTCCAAACCCGCCGGAATCGACTTTAAATTTGGAAGAGATATCTATCATTGCCAATCTAACGCAGTAATAAAAAGCTTAACAGGTAATGCTCCTATCGCATCCGCGATAGCCCACTTAGCCCCATTGCAACGAATAACAAAACATTGGCCTTCAAGCAGCACAAATTTAGATACGTAATTACTAGGGCTGCCCTCGTTAGCGTCTAAACGTATTTGAGCGCTTCCTTTTGCTGCTTGAAAATAGTAATAAGAAGGTGAGTTCCCTGCTGCATCTTTAGGCAGGCGGACAGCTCCATTTACCGTTGCTGTTAGTTCTATAGTTGCATAATTCCCATTGTGGATAGGAAGAGCATTTACTAGTTGCATTAAATACCGTCCAACGGAGTAATATAGTAATTAACTGTGGCGCTGGAATGCACGTTCTGAATCCACAAAGCAGACGTTTTAACAGGGCATCTTATGACAGTTAAACCTTTTACCTGTACGTCCCCCGCCAGTACGTCATGCGTAGCGGCCCAATCTACAAATGGCGTATAAATATGTACTTTAAGCCAATCAGTGCACTGAATAATTAGTGCTTCTGGGGAACCGCCAGAAGAGTCTTGTGGGCAGCTAATCCAATCCAGCCGCCCAGGGGTTAACGTTCCCGACACCATATTGGTGTTCGCTATGTCATACGATATTAATACGCCCATTATAAAGACCGGCCAGTTTTAATTGGCCGGTATCCTTAGTTAGGCCAAATCATGCACTGCGCCGTTACCCGCTTCATTTAGCGCTTCTAGCGTAATTTCATGAGTGATAGCCATACCTGTAGCATCAGCCGTATTAGGCAATTGGGTTTTATCAATATCCCGCAACGTAGCCAAACGCCATAAACTCAAGTCTAGTATAAATACCGAAGTTTGCGGCATACAATAATCGGGAACAATTTTAAGATCGCCGTTATCGGATCCGTAAACATCCACGCGGGAAGCATACTTTGCGCTATTAGCATCCCGCATTCCAGACTGCCCTGAAACCCCGCCATGGAAGCCAGAAAAAGCTTGTTTTTTGCCGAAAGAACACAAAATAACGTTTGGTTTACCGCCTTTGTTCCAGATTTTTGCTACTACATCTTTTATAAGCGATTCACTGAAAGCACGAGCGGTACCCGCGCCTCTAGCTGTGTTAGCAGTGTAATCGGGTGCCGTTCCGCCAGCGCCCATATTAAGATTGGTTTTCAAAAACCCATCCACGCCACGCATTTTGGTGCCAGTGGAGCCAGCAGCAGATACAATCTGGCTACCGGTCAGCAACCTGCTTTCTTCGTCGCGCTTCATCTCCTGCATCTTAAGCTTAAGCGTTTCCCCCATTTGTTCTGCACCAACGTTGTTGATAGCCAGTTGGGTTTTGGAAATGCTGACGACTTTAGTAAATATTTGCGTCTTGTTGTTTAAGCGAGCAGGCGCTGTTAAAGCTTGAATATCAAAACTGCCGCCTTCCTGCGCGGCGTTATCAGCGGGTTCCGCCATGGTTCGGCAGCCCCACTCATGCAAAGTGTTGGTAGCTTTAGTTTTACGGATACCATCCATAAAAGGCGTATCGCCCTGACCCACAGTTTTAAAAAGACTAATCAAGTCTTCACGGTTTAACTTTGCGTTGCTAGAAAGATACGTATTAGCATTAACTGCCATGATTTAATTCTCACTAAAATATGCTTTGAATGCCGCGTCAAGATCGTCAGGATTTCCAGATTCTTTGTACCGGCTCAGCGCGGATTTTGTTCCGCTCTCAACGCCAGCCGCAGAACCGGATTTTTCAACTCTGACCGGCTGTGCTTTTTGGATTTGTTTAGGCGCCTCAGCCACGGCTTTATCAAACATCATGGCTTTTCTAGCAACCACCCAAATCCGATGATCGTTCATAGAGTGAATATCACGTTCGCCAAAGCCAAACTTGCCTAAATACATAGCTACATCTTTTATCCCTTTTTCATAGGCTTCAGCCGTATTCCACTCTGGGATTGCTTTTCTAAGATGTGCGGCTTCGGCGCGGCAATACTCATCAAACTGTGCTTGACGAGCTTGCTCCTGAGACGCTTGCAATGCGGCGTACTGTTCTGCGGCCTCCCGCTGCTTGCGCTCAATTTGCTCGTAAAGCGTTTTTTGTTCCATCCACGCTTGCGGATTTTCTTTGGCTAGTGCTTGCCAATCTGGTTCGCTCGCTTTCTTTATCTCTTCTAGCTGATCATGATAGGCAGCAATAGCCTGCATTAAGGTCTCGCGCTCTGCTTCGGCTGCATGCCGTATCTGGGCGGCCTCTTGGAACTTAAGTTCCGCAGCTTGGCCCTTTTGGTAATGCTCCCGAAGCTCGCTTATCGATACGCTTTTTTCTTCCCCGTTAATTTTTACGGTGTATTGAGGTTCTTCCTGAGAAGATTCCTCTATATCGTTTAGCTCAGGCTCTTGGTGTTCCGAGCTCTGTTCTATATTTTGCGTAGGCTGGCTATCTGGCTCACGATAAGCATCGCCATCTGTACCGCTATGCGTGCGTTCTTCGTCGTTCTGCTCTAAAAAAGAACGAGCTATAGATAACGCAAAATCATCTGACGACTGCGAAGGTGTATTAGGTTCAGGGGCGTTTAATTGAGCGTCCATGCTTTACTGTGCTTCTTGGTTACCCGGTGTTAAATACCGGATTAAGTCGTTAACATATATTTTTTCGCCTGTAGGTTTAAACCCACATTGACCGCTTTCATCAGACAATTCAAAAACATGCGTGTCGTAACTAGAAGCGCATCTAACCCCAACATCTTGTCTATACCAACGAATTAAGTGCGCGCCGCATCCATTTGATTTTGCTATATGCGTAGCCTCGCAATCAAACGGCAGATAGATAGCGTTTACGCTTTTTTGGCAAGCAGACATAAATCTTTCTTCCGCTGCCCACCGATCGTTATCAAACAGCGTTGGCCTACCGTTGGTGTAATCAGAATCTATGTCTTCGACCAAGGACTTTATTAGCTCAAGACCGCTTTTTTCAGCGTCGCACTGCACTGCCTGCCCGCCGAATAGATAGTTGCCTATTTGCGTCAAAAAAGAGACTTCGCTCGTTGCATCAGGCTGAGAGCTTTGACTTTCGCCAGTTTGCCCGTCTCGATGTGACTCTGTATTTTCGATTTCAGGCTCTTTAGTAAGTTTGCTTCTCGCCATAATGACTCCCGTGTTTCTCTATCAGACACAGCCGTATTTTTCCAGCGGGCTACTAGGTCTGAATCGATCTCCTCAAACGCCTGACTCAATAAAGGATTGTTTAACAACTTTTCTGCTTCCGCAGCCCGTGAAATATCTTGCGTTAAAGCAGCCTCAGCGATTATATCGCTTTCCCCGATAGAATTTTCTGATTCCATAATTTTTTATTATAAACCTAATAGCGCAAAGTAACAACGACATTAATCAACGGCGAGGCTTCCTACTTTTAAACGTTGTGTAGCTGTTTGCGCTTCTATCTTCATAGCTGCAAGCCTAATGTCAGCGTCTGCTTTTTCTTGTTTAATACGTATTTCAGCTTCCGCTTTTTCTCTTTCAAGCTTTAACCTTTCAAGCGTTTCCATTGCTTGCAGTTCTAGCTTTTGCCGCTCCAATTCAAGTAGCTGCTTTTTATACTCAACGTCTTGGTTTATAGGCTCCGTACTTTGTTGCTCAAGCGTTCCAGGATCTGTAAAAAGTTCCGCGTCTGTAAACCCCAGGTTATCTACTAGCAAAGAAGCTGCTTTGTGAACATTTTGTGGGGTTACAATACCTAGAGGAAGCGCTTCTTTCTGCACCGAAAGAATCTGCATAAGCTGAGCTGCTTTCTGGTCTTTATTGCCTGACCCAAGCCCTACGTTTACCGAGACATCAAATTGGGTGTTCCACTCTCTAGGGTCTACTTGGACAAACTTATTCTCTAGCCTAAAAACTTCTGGGGCGTTCTGGTACTGGCTAGCCAGTTTTAACATCTTTAAAAACATTGGCTTAATCAAGTTCTCAGCCAAGATACGAGCAACAAGCTGGAGACGCATATCTCCACGGTTTGTAATTATATTTACACCTGTTGCTGTTTGATTTAAAGCGTCTGATGAAGTGCCTTGAGAGTACCGCGTCCACCCTGTTCTGTTTTCTTTAGCGGTTTCGTGGTACTCAAGCATCGCCATACCATTTGCCAGGTCTGGCGCGCCTAAATTTAAAGGAAAAATAGAGTTTTGGTCTCTAGTTCGTACAAATGGCGACGCAGACATTAACTCAGACATATCTACGGCCCCTGTTACCACCCCGTGCCTCGGGTTTACAGTCCGGTACAGACCTTCTAGCATTGCGCGATTGAGCGCCGTTTTTATTTTTTGTGATGAAAACGTAAGATCCGCTATGGACATCCCGTAGAACAAATGCGGAACAGGAACCGGGGATGTGGCAACAAATGGGTGCCCATCGCATTCAACGTTTTCTAAAATCGCGTTTCCTGCGCGAACTATTTTCCTCCACTCGGCGATCCCATCCCCATCTACATCAATGCGCATATAGCATTCCGCTACGGTTATACGCTTTTGAGATTTATCTATGTTCGAGCTGTCATCCTGCCTAGAGGCCCGTATCTGATTGAATAGATAGCTACTATCTGAGGGTTCCGTAGACGCGGTTGGTTCAGAAGTTATCTGATCCACGTTTTTATACCCGCTTGCTTTTAGCTCGCTAAGCGTTCTCCTGACCTTATGGCATAGAAAGTCTGCGTCATCTACGCTTGTTGCTTTGGAAGAAACGTAAAAATCTTGAGGGGGGATTGCTTGCACGGTGACCATGCCGCTTTCAAGAGTGCGCACAGCTTCAACCGAATATGTACCATCTTCATCGGCAACCACTTGCCTTATAAATACGTCTTTATCAGAAGATAGTATGCCTACCTGTACTTCTGTTTGCCCGCTATAGCGCTCAACTTTTTCAGTATTTGTGTTTTCCCAAAAAACCTTTACTACTCCGGTCTTTTCAAGAAGAGCATTTTTTATAGCGGTGTAAAGTACGTTAAAACCATTATTCTTGGTATAAAACAGATAGTTTATATATCCGGTGCATTGCTTGGCCGCTAGCTCGTCGTCTGCTTTTTTGGGCATAAACTCCACTGCTTTAGCCCCAGACGCAAAAATTTCAATCAAAGCGGGTAGCATCCATTCAATCGTATCCGCTACGTCAGTGCTGACAAACTTTGACTCCCAATTGTGCGAAGCAGCAAAATCCCCTACGGCTTCGCCTGAGTAATACTCTAACGCTTTACGCCGTTCAATCTGGATAGGGCCTGCATGCGCCTCCGCATCACGTATCGCCTGGTCCACACGGGCTTGGATTTCAGATTCTGTCATTGCCATGGTTCATACACCCTATAGTAGGGTTTAACATTTGATTGAATGGGGGTTTCTATTCTAGATATGCTTCTAGCCAAAGTATCGAAAGCATCTGCTATATGGCTAGTCCAATCGTGAACTGGAGTGTTTTTGTACACTTTACGCTCGGCGTCCCATTCTCGCCGGTACATTGACAATCCTTCTATCCCTTTGTCGCACTTGGTTTTATCAAAATAACAAGTAGGAATAGCGGCGCGTATAGCGTTAATAGCGTCCATTTTGCTATTGACTCTAGGGATAACTTGAACGTTATTTAAGTGCGCCCTAAACATTTCTAGCCTACTTTTACCGCCAGTGGCTGAATAGTCCGTTATATTCGCGTCGTGCGGCAAGAAATGCCCGCCATAGGCATATTTCTTACCTTTTACCACCGCAACGAAATGATCAAGCTGTTGGTAGTTTTCTTCATGAAAATCAATAACATGAATAGCAGTACCTACCTGCTGGTAGAACCAGATTACGGTTGAGTCGTTCCTGCCCAAGTCCCATGCGGTGTAAACGGGATGCGCGGGGTTGTAGGGTACGTTTAGCACCCTGCCTTCTTGTTTGGCTTCGTCTATAAGTCTGGCGAAATAAGTGCCGACCAGGGAAGCCCCAAAATCGCACAGGTATTCTTGCTTAAACAAAGAATCGCCATCGTCCCGCCCGTACAGATTCTGGTAGCGCTGTTGTATTTCTACCAGTTTTTCAGCATCAAACCGCTTAGTGTCATGGACCGTAAGAATCTCGCTGAACCATTGCTTATCGCGGGCCGCAGATTTGTACATGTCGTAGCAGTGATTCTTACCTCTGGGCGTTGAGATAAATACCGCCCAGCCTCCGTTTTCATCAAGGATAGGATCAAGGTATCCTGCTACTAAGGGGTTCGCTAACGCCCACTCAGAGATAGTGACGCCGATAGGTGGGCTACCCACCAAGCTGTTATAGTTATCGCTTCCAACAACCTGCCACGTGCTCCCGTTGATAAACTCTATGAACATTTCGTTGTTCAAAGTGCGGCGTCTAAGTTTCTCCGGGAAGGCATCATCTATACGGCGGCGCCCCGTCAACGGGTTTACTGCATTCCATATAGCTTTGCGCGCTTGAGATGCTTGGGGCAGCATGTGCCAATACGTCCCTACACGCTGAAATACCTGCGTTGCCGTAAAGTGCAGGCATAGATCATCTTTACCAGCCCTACGGTGCCAAATCAAAACCGCTCGCTTAACGCCAGATTGCAACGCAGCCCAAGCGTTTACCTGATAGGGCCTAGGTTGCCAGCTATTCGGTAGGCTTATCTGCATCCGCTACTGAGGCTGAGCCGGGATGGGTGTTGATGATCACTTCAACTTTTTCGGTTTTATCCCCTTCGGTAACGCGGTCTCCGTACTTAGCTGGGTTTACTCTAGCTATGAATTTAAAGTGCGTATCTATCTGCATTTTTCGCTGAGCTACTAAATCAGCAGGCTTAACAGCTAAATCGTCAGACTTTAAAGGGGCATGCGCGATATCTAGCGCTTGGTCAAGCACCACTTCGCAACCGGTTTTACGAGCGCGTTCAAAGCGCGCCGCAAAGTCTTTATCCGAGCGGCAGCACCAGT
>WBZO01001304.1_pt1 | contig 39832 bp, 37 predicted proteins | sample 5204261 | NCBI WGS metagenome assembly WBZO01 (sample SAMN12412400, study PRJNA552823) | activated sludge metagenome | isolation source: activated sludge from anammox sidestream of wastewater treatment plant... | place: USA: North Carolina | collected 2017-09
CCTGGGGCCAAACAGGTCTTGCCCTTCGCCCAGCATCAGATCAGTCCTCTCGGTGCTCATGCCACTTCAACGCTCAGCTTCGCCCGCGGCTGTCGGGGTTATCCCAAATCTTCACAAGCTCTCAGCCGGCATAGCGCCGTTCCCGCTCGTCCCAATCCGCCTTGCCGACCAGGCGCTGACGCTCGGCGAACGAGGTCACGAGCGCCGGATCCTCGCGCAGCCCGTGGCCGGCCTTGAGCTGCGACAGTGCCCGAGTCATGCCTGCCAGGGCCGATTGCAGCGCGGCGTTGGCGTAGAGCACGAAGGCGTAGCCGGCCGCTTCCAGCTCGGCATGCGGCAGCATGGGCGTCTTGCCGCCGAGGACGAGGTTCATCAGGAGCGGCCGCGGCAGACGCGCCGGCAGCGCGCGCACGTCGGCGGCGTCGGTCAGCGCCTCGACGAAGAGGAGGTCGGCGCCGGCCTCGGCGTAGCGCCCGGCACGCTCGAGCGCATCGGCCACGCCGTGCACCGCAGCGGCGTCGGTGCGTGCCATCAGCAGCATCCGGCCGTCGGTGCGGGCGTCGGTCGCGGCACGGATCTTGTCGACCATCTCGGACGTCTCGACCACGGCCTTGCCGTCGAAGTGGCCGCAGCGCTTGGGATGGACCTGATCCTCGATCTGGATGCAGTCGGCGCCGGCGCGCTCGAGCTGGCGCACCGTGTGGTAGGTGTTGAGCGCGTTGCCGAAGCCGGTGTCGGCATCGACGACGATCGGCAGGCTGACCGCGTCGCGGATGCGACGCGTGTGCTCGGCGATCTCGGCCAGGCCGATGAAGCCCTGGTCGGGCAGGCCCAGGCTCATGTTGGTGACGCCGGCGCCGCTGACGTAGACGGCCTCGAAGCCCAGGTCCTCGATCAGGCGCGCCGACAGTGCATTGAACGCGCCGGGCAGCAGCACCGCGCGCGGTACGCCGACGAGCTGTTGCAAGCGTGAACGGGAATCACCGGATGCCATGCTGGTCTGTTCCCGCTCGGCGGTTGCCTAAACGCGCATCTTAGCCCTGCGCGAGACGTCTGACAGCCCGGCTCGCGGCCTTATAACGCGTTTCGTTCCGCGTTCCGCGCATTCCCCTATCAGGGAAGTACCCTTGTTGCGAGGCCGTGGATTTGGTGGAGCATGCGCGTGTTCGCGCACCCGTTCGCGCATCATTTGGATCCGAGGAGGAACCGGTCGTGGGAATCAAGCTTTCGTTTACCGCGCTGGCGCTGGCGGTCGGTCTGGGCCTGGCGCAGGCAGCCCCGCTCGACAAGAGCGAATGCATCGCGCCGGCCAAGCCCGGCGGCGGTTTCGACCTGACCTGCAAGCTGGCGCAGTCCGCGCTGCTCGACGGCAAGTACGTGAGCACGCCGATGCGCGTGACCTACATGCCCGGCGGCATCGGCGCCGTGGCGATGAACGCGATCGCCGCGCAGCGCCCGGCCGAGGACAACACGATCGTCGCGTTCTCGGGCGGCTCGCTGTTCAACATCGCGCAAGGCAAGTTCGGCCGCTACAACGAGAACGACGTGCGTTGGCTCGCCGGCATCGGCACCGACTACGGTGCACTGATGGTCGCCGAGAGCTCGCCCATCAAGTCGCTCGCCGACCTGGCTGCCGCGATCAAGGCCGACCCGCGAAAGGTCGTCTTCGGCGCCGGCGGCACCGTCGGCAGCCAGGACTGGATGAAGGCCGCGCTCACCGCCAAGGCCGCGGGGCTCGATCCCAAGGGCATGCGCTTCGTCGCCTTCGAGGGCGGCGGCGAGGGTCTCACCGCGCTGCAGGGGGGGCACATCCAGGTGCTCTCGGGCGACGCGTCGGAGGCCGAGGAGCACATCAAGGCGGGGGCCAAGATCCGCGTGCTCGCCGTGCTGGCGGACAAGCGCCTCGAAGGCGGTCTTTCGAGCGTGCCCACCGCGAAGGAACAGGGCATGGACGTCGAGTGGCCGATCATCCGCGGCTTCTACATGGGGCCCAAGGTGAGCGATGCCGACTACAAGGTCTGGGTCGACACCTTCGCGAAGATGATGAGCACGCCCGCATTCGCGAAGCTGCGCGCCGAGCGCAGCCTCTACCCGTTCGCGATGACCGGCGCCGAGTTCGACGCCTACGTCAAGAAGCAGGTGGCGGCGTATCGCAAGATCGCAGCCGACGTCGGGCTGAACGTCGCCAAGTGATGCGTCCGGGGCGGGTCGCCTGCCGATCTCGGCGATCGATGCCCCCGGGCCGTCGAGGCATCCGCCATCGGCCTCCACGACGAGGATCTCGAACATGAGCGACCGAATTCTGGGCGCCGCCTGCGTGCTGGCCGGTGCCGGCATGGCATGGGCCGCGCGCGACTACGCGGCACCGATCTCGTACGAACCCGTGGGACCGAAAGCGTTCCCGATGCTGCTGGCCGCACTGCTTGCCGCCGGTGGCCTGTGGCTGGTGCTGAAGCCGAGCGCCGACGGCAGCTGGATCCGGCGCGTGCCGCTCGCGGCCCTTGGATTCGCGGTGCTGGCGGTGTTCGCCTACGCCTTCCTGTTCCAGACGCTGGGCTTCACGCTGGCGACGATCATGATGGCGGTTCCCGTCGGCATGGCTTTCGGCGGCAGCTGGAAGCAGGCCCTGGCCGGCGGCGTCGGACTGGGTCTGCTGCTCTTCCTGGGCTTCGACAAGCTCCTGGACGTGGTGCTGCCCTCCGGCTTGCTGGCTTTCATCCTCGGGGGGCGTTGAGCCATGGAGACCATCGAGTTCCTGATGTCGGGCTTCGGCATCGCGCTCACGGCCACCAACCTGATGATGGCCGCGATCGGATCCCTGGTCGGCACGATCGTCGGCATGCTGCCGGGCCTCGGGCCGATCAACGGCGTTGCCATCCTGATGCCGCTGGCCTTTGCGCTCAAGCTGCCGCCGGAGACGGCGCTGATCCTGCTGGCTTCGGTCTACCTGGGCTGCGAGTTCGGGGGGCGTATCTCGTCCATCCTGCTGAACGTGCCGGGAGACGCCGGGGCGATCATGACGGCGCTGGACGGCTATCCGATGGCCAAGAAGGGCATGGGGGGCGTGGCGCTCTCGATCTCGGCCTGGTCCTCTTTCATCGGCTCGATCCTGGCGGCATCGGGCTTCGTGCTCTTCGCGCCGATCCTGGCGCGCTGGGCGCTGGCCTTCGGCCCCGCCGAGTATTTCGCGCTGATGTGCTTTGCGTTTGCCTGCCTGACGGGACTGATGGGTGACCAGCCGTTGAAGGCCGCGCTCGCGGCGGTGATCGGCCTGGCGCTGGCGACCGTGGGCCTGGACTCCAACTCGGGCGTCTACCGCTTCACCGGTGGCGACGTTCACCTCTCCGACGGCATCCAGTTCATCGTCGTCGTCATCGGCCTGTTCTCGATCAGCGAGATCCTGCTGATGCTCGAACAGCATCACGCGGTGGGCGGGATCATCCGCGAGACCGGGCGCGCGCTCTTCAACCTCAAGGAGATGGCGCAGACTTGGTGGACGACGCTGCGCTCGTCGCTCGTGGGCTTTGTCGTCGGCGTGCTGCCCGGCGCCGGCGCGACGATCGCCAGCGCGATGACCTACACGATGGAAAAGCAGATCGCCGGCGAGACAGGCAATTTCGGCGAGGGCGACATCCGCGGCCTGGCCGCACCCGAGGCCGCCAACAATGCCTCGGCGATCGGTTCCTTCGTGCCGATGCTGACGCTGGGCGTGCCGGGTTCGGGCACGACCGCGGTGATGATGGGGGCGCTCGCGCTCTACAACATCACGCCGGGGCCGGCGCTGTTCACGCAGAACGCGGGGCTCGTGTGGAGCCTGATCGCCTCGCTCTTCATCGCCAGCCTGATCCTGCTGGTCATCAACATCCCGCTCGTCGGGATGTTCACGCGGCTGCTGAAGACGCCGAACTGGCTGCTGGTGCCCGGCATCCTCGCGGTCAGCGCGGTCGGCGTGTACTCGGTGCACGCGACGACCTTCGACCTGATGATGATGGCCGTCTTCGGCGTCGTCGGCTATTTCCTTCGCAAGCAGGGCATGCCGATGGCGCCGCTGATCCTCGGCTTCGTGCTGGGCGACATGATGGAGCAAAACCTGCGCCGGGCGCTCTCGATCACAGACGGCGAAGTGGGCATCCTCTTCGAGAGCCCGATCTCGATCAGCCTGTGGGTGCTCTCGGTTCTGATGATCGTCGTGCCGCCGCTGCTGCGCCTGCGCAAGCGGCGCCGCAGCGCGGTCTGAGCCGATGAGCGCATGAGGGACTGCATGCGCAGGCCGATGCCGCCGGACGCGGCATGCAGGGTGCAGCGATGAGCCCGCCTGGAATCGACCTGCGCTCGGACACCGTGACGCGCCCCACCGCGGCCATGCGCGCAGCCATGGCTGCCGCCCCGGTCGGCGACGACCAGTACGGCGAGGACCCGAGCACCAACCGCCTGCAGGCGCGCGTGGCCGAGCTGCTGGGCAAGGAGGCGGCGCTGTGGCTGCCCAGTGGCACCATGGGCAACCAGATCGCGCTGCTGGTGCTGACGCAGCGCGGCGACGAGGTCATCGCCGCGCGCGAAAGCCATGCCGCGTGGCACGAGGTCGGCGGTGCTGCCGCGAATGCCGGTGTGCAGATCGTCGAAATCGGGCGGGGCGGCGTCTTCGGCGCCGACGAGCTGGAGGCCGCGATCAAGCCGTCGGGTCTGCCGGTGTTTCCGCGCACGACGCTGCTGGAGATCGAGAACACGCACAACCGCGCCGGCGGCATCGTCGTGCCGCAGCCGCGTGTGGTGCAGCTCTGTGCCGTGGCGAAGGCGCGCGGGCTTTCCACCTTTCTCGACGGCGCACGCCTGTGGAACGCGCATGTGGCCAGCGGCGTCGCGCCGCACGAAATGGCGGCGCCCTTCGATCTCGTCTCGGTCGCCTTCAGCAAGGGCCTGGGCGCGCCCGGCGGCTCGGTGCTCGCCGGGCGCAAGGACTTGATCGCGTCGGCCGATCGTCACCGCCGACGGCTTGGCGGTGCGATGCGCCAGAACGGCATCTTCGCGGCCGCCGCGCTGCACGGTCTGGACCATCACCTCACGCGCCTGGCCGACGACCACGCCAACGCGCGCCTGCTCGCCGAGCGGCTCGTCGCCGCCACCCCGGTCGTGCTGGACCTGGCGACGGTACAGACCAACATCGTCGTCTTCCAGCTGCCGCCGACGCTCCCCGACGCGGCCACGGTGGTGGCTCAAGCGCGCGCGCAAGGCGTGCTGATCAGCGCCTTCGGCCCGCGCACGGTGCGCGCGGTGACGCACCTGGACGTCGACCGCGCGCAGTGCGAGCGCGCAGCGCAGGTGCTCGTCGAGTTGCTGGCGGCCTGAGCGACCGCACGCTCAGGCGGTTTCCTGCAGCGTCTCACCCAGTGCGGACACGAGGCTGTCGATCTCGGCCGTGGTGCTGACGAACGGCGGTGCAAGCTGGATCGTGTCACCGCCGTAGCGCACGTAGAAGCCCTTGCGGTACATCGCCATCGCGACCTCGAACGGGCGCTTGGCGGGCTCGCCGGGAAGCGAAGCGATCGTGAATCCGGCGGCGAGGCCGAAGTTGCGGATGTCGGCCACGTGCTTCGTCCCCTGCAGGCCGTGCACCGCGGTCTCGAAGTGCGGCGCGAGTTCGCGCACGCGCTGCGTCGCGCTCTCCTGCTCGAGCAGCTTCAGGGTCTCGATGCCGGCGGCGCAGGCCACCGGATGCGCCGAATAGGTGTAGCCGTGCGGGAACTCGAGCATGTACTCGGGGCCGCCCTGGGCGATGAAGGCGTCGTGGATGTCCTGGCGCACGACCACGCCGCCCAGCGGCTGCGCGCCGTTGGTGACCTGCTTGGCGAAGTTGAGCAGATCGGGCGTGACGCCGAAGACCTCCGCGCCGGTCCAGCCGCCGGCGCGGCCGAAGCCCGTGATGACCTCGTCGAAGATGAGCAGGATGTCGTGCCGCGTGCAGATCTCGCGCAGGCGCTGCAGGTATCCCAGCGGCGGGATGACGACGCCGGCCGAGCCGCTGAAGGGTTCGACGATGACCGCGGCAATCGTCGATGCATCGTGCAGGTTGATGATCTCGATCAGTTCGTCGGCCAGCGCGGCTCCGTGCGGGCCCTCGGCCGGGGGCATGCCGCGGTGGAAGCTCCCCGCGGGCGGCTGCGTGTGGGGCAGGTGGTCGGCTTCGATCCCCTGGCCGAAGGTCTTGCGGTTGCCGACCATGCCGCCGACCGAGACGCCGCCGAAGTTGACGCCATGGTAGCCCTTGGCGCGGCCGACGAGTCGCGTCTTGCTCGCCTGGCCGCGCGCGCGCCAGTAGGCGCGGGCGATCTTCAGCGAGGTGTCGGCGGCCTCGGAGCCCGAGCTGGTGAAGAAGACGCGGTTGAGTCCCGCGGGCATGCGCTCGACGATGAGGTTGGCGAGCTCGAAGGACAGCGGGTGTCCGAACTGGAACGCGGGCGAGTAGTCCAGCGTCGCCGCCTGGCGGCCGATGGCCTCGGCGATCTCGCGCCGGCCGTGGCCCAGGCCCGAACACCACAGGCCCGAGAGCCCGTCGAAGACGCGGCGGCCGTCGTGCGTGGTGTAGTAGACACCTTCACCGCCGACGATCAGCCGCGGGTTGGCCTTGAATTCACGGTTGCCGGTGAAGGGCATCCAGTGCGCGGCGAGCCAGGCGGCGTCGGTGCGCGGCGGGTTCAGGGTCCAATGTTCATGCGCGTTCATGGTGGTTCTCCGTGGGCGAGGGCGCTGCCTTGCCCGGCAGCCGCGGGCCGGGAGCGCAGGTCGCCCCGGCGTAGACGGCCAAGTATGCGCGCATCGCCCCTTTCGCGTCTCGCCCACGCGCGTGTCGCGGTCGCGTGCGCGGACTCCACCGACGCGAGCGCGATTCGTTGCGCGCGACCCCATCGCCATGCCGGCATTGATCATCGGCCCGGCCGCGTGGTCTGCCCCTGTCTACACTCATGATCCCGGGGGCGTGCGAATCGACGCCCCGAACGGGCGCGAGCCCATCCTCCCCGCTTCTTTTCCCTGCGCCGCATGTCCTCGCACGCTCGACCCTGGTGGCTGGAACCGCCCGCGGATGCCGAGGCCGCAGCGCAGGCGGGGCCGGCAAGCCGGCTGCCGCAACTCTCCGAGGCCACCGTCTCGCCGCTGCACGAGATCGAGATCCTGGACGAGTACGGCGAGCGGCGGCGCATCTTCATTCCGCTCGAGCGTCCGCTGACGCTCTACGTCGACCGTCGCGAGCTCGTGACGCTGATGACGCTGGGGGCGCGGCCCGAGCTGCTGGTGCTGGGCTACCTGCTCAACCAGGGGATCGTCCAGGACGTGCACTCGATCGCCTCGGTCCAGGTCGACTGGGACGTCGGCGCCGCGGCCGTCTTGACGCGTGCCGGCGTCACCGACATCGAGGCGCGCACCGCGCATCGCGTGGTCACCACCGGCTGCGGCCAGGGCACGGTCTACGGCGAACTGCTGTCGCGGCTCGAGGGGCTTGCGCTGCCGCCGCCGGCGCAGGCGCGCATCCGCCAGTCGACGCTGCGCGCGCTGCTGGAGGTCATACGCGCACAGGACAGCATCCACCGCCGCGCGGGCTCGGTGCACGGCTGCGCGCTCTTTCGCGGCGCCGAGCTGCTGGCATTCGTCGAGGACGTGGGCCGGCACAACGCCGTCGACACCATTGCCGGCTGGATGGCGCTGCACGAAGTCCGCGGCGGCGACAAGGTTTTCTACACCACGGGGCGCCTGACGAGCGAGATGGTGATGAAGGCCGCGCACATGGGCATTCCGATCGTCGTCTCGCGCAACGGCGTCACGCAGATGGGCCACGCCCTGGCCAGCCGGCTGGGCATGACGCTCTTCGGTCGTGCGGCGAACCGGCATTTCCTCTGCTACAGCGGCTTCGAGCGCTTCGACGCCGAGCCGCTGCCGCCGAGCCCGACGATGCGCGTGGTCGCAGGCGGCGATGGCTGAACGAACGCCCGCACCCGCTGCGACGGCGGCGCGGGCGGCCGTGCTGCCGCGCGCCCAGGTCACCGGCCTCGTGCTGGCTGGCGGCCGCGGCAGCCGCATGGGCGGAATCGACAAAGGTCTGCAGCCCTTCGAAGGCCGGGCGCTGGTGCAGCATGCGCTGGAGCGCCTGGCGCCCCAGGTTGGCGCGATCGGCGTCAACGCCAACCGCAACCTCGAGGCCTACGCGGCGATGGGAGTGCCGGTCTGGCCCGACCCGCTCGCCGACTACCCGGGCCCGCTGGCGGGCTTTCTCGCGGGGCTCGAGCAGTGCGCCACGCCCTGGCTCGTCACCGTGCCCTGCGATTCGCCGCGCCTGCCGACGGACCTCGTGCAGCGCCTGGCCGCAGCGGCACTGCAGGCCGACGCCGAACTCGCCGTCGCGGCGATCGAGGAGGACGGCGCGCTGCGCGAACAGCCGGTGTTCTGCCTGCTGCAGCGCACGCTCGCGCCGCGCCTGCGGGCCTTCCTGCAGGAGGGCGGTCGCAAGATCGACCGCTGGACCGGGCAGCAGCGCGGCGTGACGGTGTGCTTCGACGACGCCGCCGCGTTCTTCAACGCCAACACGCTCGACGACCTGCGCGCAGCGCCGTCCTGAGGGAGCGGCGTCGTGGCCGTCGCGCGACGCGCGGCAGGAGGCTGCGGGCATACCCTGTTGTCCCGCAGGGGTGCGTGGGCAAGACTTGGCTTCGCGTGCGGCGTGACCGCCATCAACGGCAACCCTTTGCCCGGGACGCCGGGCCGGAGGCAAATTCGATGGACATGAACCGGAGGCAGTTCTTCCGGGTCAGCAGCGCGGGGCTCGTCGGCTCCAGTCTGGTCGCGATGGGCTTTTCGCCCGCCGCCGCCCTGGCCGAGACGCGCAACTACAAGCTGGCCCGTTCGACCGTGGCGCGCAGTACCTGTCCGTACTGCTCGGTGAGCTGCGGCGTGCTGATCTACTCGCTCGGCGACCGGGCGAAGAACGTCACGCCCAAGGTCATCCACGTCGAGGGCGACCCCGACCATCCGGTGAGCCGCGGCACGCTGTGCCCCAAGGGCGCCGGGGTGATCGACATGATCAACGCGCCCACGCGCGTCAAGTACCCCGAAGTGCGCGAGGCCGGGTCCAAGGAGTGGAAGCGCATCTCCTGGGACGAGGCGCTGACGCGCATCGCCACGCACATGAAGGCCGACCGCGATGCCAACTTCGTCGAGAAGAACGCGTCCGGAACCACGGTCAACCGCTGGCCGACCACGAGCTTCCTGATGTGCAGCTCGTCGTCCAACGAATCCAGCTACCTGGCGGTCAAGGTTGCGCGCGGCCTTGGCATGGTGGGGATCGATACACAAGCACGCGTCTGACACGCGCCGACGGTGTCCAGTCTGGGCCCGACTTTCGGTCGCGGAGCGATGACCAACTCGTGGAACGACATCAAGAATGCCGATCTGATCCTCGTCATGGGCGGCAATGCCGCCGAGGCCCACCCGGTGGGCTTCAAGTGGGTGGTCGAGGCCATGCAGCACCGCAAGGCGCGGCTGATCTCGGTCGATCCGCGTTTCAACCGCACCTCGTCGATGGCGGATCTCTACGCGCCGATCCGCAACGGCACCGACATCGCCTTCCTGGGCGGCGTCATCAACTGGCTGCTCTCCAACGACAAGATCCACCACGACTACGTCAAGTTCAACACCGACGCCACCTTCCTCACCAAGCCGGACTTCAAGTTCGAGAACGGCCTCTTCAGCGGCTATGACGAGGCCAGGCGCAAGTACGACAAGTCGACCTGGGGCTACCAGCTCGATGACAACGGCTACGTCAGGGTCGACGACAGCATGCAGGATCCGCTGTGCGTGTACCAGCAGCTGAAGAAGCACTACAGCCGCTACACGCCGGAGATGGTGAACCGCATCTGCGGCACGCCGCAGGACAAGTTCCTGAAGATCTGCGAGATGCTGGGCGAGATGTCGGCGCCCGACAAGACGAGCACCATCCTCTACGCGCTGGGCTGGACGCAGCACACCGTGGGCAGCCAGAACATCCGCACGATGGCGATGATCCAGCTGCTGCTGGGCAACATGGGCCGTCCCGGCGGCGGCGTGAACGCCTTGCGCGGGCACTCCAACGTGCAGGGCGTGACCGACATGAACGCCTATGCCGAGGTGTTCTCGGGCTATCTCGCCGCGCCGACGGACGGCGATCCAGAGTACGCCGCCTTCCTGGCCAAGCGCACCCCCAAGCCGCTGCGCCCGAACCAGTTCAACTACTGGAGCAACTTCCCGCGCTTCTGGGTCAGCCTGATGAAGTCCTACTTCGGCGCCGCGGCGAAGCCGGAGAACAACTTCTGCTACGACTGGGTCCCCAAGCTCGAGGGCGGCTTCGACGTCATGCACATCTTCGAGCTCATGCACCAGGGCAAGATGAACGGTTTCATCTGCCAGGGCTTCAATCCGCTGGGCTCGGTGCCGAACAAGAACAAGCTCTCGGCGGCGCTCTCCAAGCTCAAGTACCTGGTGAGCATCGACCCGCTGGAGACCGAGACGAGCGAGTTCTGGCAGAACTACGGGCCCTTCAACGACGTCAAGCCCGAGAGCATCCAGACCGAGGTCTTCCGCCTGCCCTCGGCCTGCTTCGCCGAGGAGGAGGGCAGCTTCACCAACTCCAGCCGCGTCGCCATCTGGAAGGAGAAGGCGATCGATCCGCCGGGCGAGGCGATCGTCGACTCCGAGATCGTTGCGCGCCTGTTCGTGCGCTTGCGCGCGATGTACGCCAAGGACGGCGGCAAGTTCCCCGATCCCATCGCCGCGATGGCCTGGGACTACGTGCAGCCCGAAGCGCCGACGGCCGCGGAGTTGCTGCGCGAAGTCAACGGCCGCGCCATCGGCGACGTGCTCGCGCCGCCGGACCCGAAGGATCCGAACGCGCCGCGCGCGGTGCTCGTGAAGGCCGGTCAGCAGGTGCCGGGCTTCGCGATGCTGCGCGACGACGGCTCGACCTCGTGCGGCAACTGGCTGTACTCGGGCTGCTGGACCGAGGCCGGCAACATGACCGCGCGGCGCGACCTCTCCGACCCGACGGGCTGGGGCGTCTATCCGAACTTCGGCTTCTCGTGGCCGGCCAACCGGCGCATCCTCTACAACCGTGCCAGCGCCGACAAGGACGGCAAGCCCTGGGCGCCGAACAAGAAGTACGAGTACTGGAACGGCAAGGTCTGGACCGGCGCCGACGTGCCCGACATGCGTCCGAACGCGGCGCCCGAGGAGAACGTCGGCTCCTTCATCATGACCCCCGAGGGCGTGGCGCGGCTGCACGCCGTGGGCATGGCCGATGGGCCCTTCCCCGAGCACTACGAGCCCTTCGAGACGCCGATCGGCGTGAACCCGCTCCACCCGGACAACCCGAAGGCGCTGAGCAATCCGGCGGCGAGGGTGTTCAAGAGCGACATGGATGCCTTCGGCAAGAAGGAGGAGTTCCCGTACGCGGCGACCACCTACCGGCTGACCGAGCATTTCCACTACTGGAGCAAGCACGCCAGGCTGAACGCGATCGTGCAACCCGAGGCCTTTGTCGAGATCAGCGAGGAGCTGGCCAAGGAGAAGGGCCTGAAGCACGGCGACAGCGTGAAGGTCAGCAGCAACCGCGGCCACGTCGTGACCAAGGTGGTGGTGACCAAGCGCATCAAGCCCTGGGACGTGAACGGGCAGAAGGTGCACCTGGTGGGCATCCCCTTCCACTGGGGCTTCAAGGGGCAGACGAAGATCGGCTACCTCTCGAACACCCTGGCGCCCTTCGTCGGCGACGCCAACTCCCAGACGCCCGAATTCAAGGCGTTCCTCGTCAACCTGGAGAAGGTGTAGGCCATGTCCAGTCTGCAATCACAGGACGTGGTCGCACGCTCGGCCACGACGACACCGACGCCGCAGGCGCGTTCGCACGTGCCGCAGGTCGCCAAGCTCATCGACGAGTCCAAGTGCATCGGCTGCAAGGCCTGCCAGGTCGCGTGCATGGAGTGGAACGACCTGCGCGACGAGGTGGGCAGCAACCTCGGCGTCTACGACAACCCGAGCGACCTCACCCCCCAGAGCTGGACGGTGATGAGGTTCTTCGAGGTCGAGCCCAAGGACGGCAGCCTCGAGTGGCTGATCCGCAAGGACGGCTGCATGCATTGCGAGGACCCGGGCTGTCTCAAGGCCTGTCCCTCGCCGGGGGCGATCGTCAAGTACGCCAACGGCATCGTCGACTTCATCAGCGAGCATTGCATCGGCTGCGGCTACTGCATCAAGGGCTGCCCCTTCGACATCCCGCGCATCAGCGCCACGGACAACAAGGCCTACAAGTGCACCTTGTGTTCGGACCGCGTCGGCATCGGCCTCGAGCCCGCCTGCGTGAAGACCTGTCCCACGGGTGCGATCACCTTCGGTCCCAAGGACGACATGGTCGCCTACGCCAACCAGCGCGCGGGTGAGCTGAAGGAGCGGGGCTTCGTCAACGCCGGGCTCTACAACCCGGCGGGTGTCGGCGGAACGCACGTCATGTACGTGCTCAAGCACGCCGACCGCCCAGAGCTCGAGGAACTGCCCGCCAACCCGAGCATCAGCCCGATGGTCTCGCTCTGGAAGGGCATCGCCAAGCCGCTGGCGCTGGCCGGCATGATCGGCGCCGCGCTGGTGGGCTTCCTGCACTACGTCAAGGTCGGCCCCATCGAGGAAGGCGTCGACGAGAAGGAGGATGCGTGATGGCTCGGCTGCTCCACCGCTACAACGACAGCGAACGCCTCAACCATTGGGTCGTCGCGATCCTGTTCTTCTGCGCCGGTCTCTCGGGCCTGGCCTTGTTCCACCCGAGTCTGTTCTTCCTCAGCAACCTCTTCGGCGGCGGCCCGTGGACGCGCATCCTGCATCCCTTCCTGGGCGTGCTCATGGCCTTGAGCTTCCTCGGGCTGTTCGTGCGCTTCTGGAGCCACAACCTCGGCGCCGAGTCGGACAAGGCCTGGAACGACAACATGGGCAAGCTGCTGCGCGGCGACAAGAGCGGCATGCCGCCGGTCGGTCGCTACAACCCTGGCCAGAAGCGCGTGTTCTGGCTCATGGTTGCGAGCCTGTTCGTGCTCGTGCTCACCGGCATCACCTTCTGGCGGCCGTGGTTCGCACCCTACTTCTCGATCGAGATCATGCGCGTGGCCGTCGTGCTGCACGCAATCGCGGCGATGGTGCTGGTGATCACCGTCACGGTGCATATCTATGCCGCGATCTGGGTCAAGGGGACGATGCGTGCGATGACGCGCGGCACCGTATCAGAATCCTGGGCGCGCAAGAACCATGCGCTGTGGTACCAGGAGATGAAGCAGGGCAAGTAGCGCCCTGTGGATGCGATGAGCGAAAGCCACCGACCGCGAATCCTGTCCTCCGAAGCCATTGCCGCCGCCGGTGACGGCGGCGGCATCGGTGCGCGGCCGGCGCTCATCTGGCCCGAGCGCGCCAGCGTCTTCGCCCAGCGGCAGATGCGCTTGCGCCAGCTTGCGCAAGGCCATGCGATGGGCGATTTCCTGCGCTTCATGTCGGATCTCGCCCAGGTGCAGCAGGCGGCCCTGCAGGAGGGTTCCGGCGAATCGCTGCCGGACCTGCCTTTGCCCGACGCCGCAGCGCTCGAACGCGCGCAGCAGGTCGGACTGCCGCCGCTTCCTGCGGCCGACTGGCCGCGCGATGCGGCCTGGCGCGCATCGCTGCGCGCGATGGTGAAGGCGCTGCGCCGCTGTGAAGCGCCGGAGGGCGTGCGCGCCGCGCTCGATGCCGTCGAACGGTCGAGCGACGACGACCTCGAGCGCCAGGCCGACTGCCTGCTCACCGGCGTCATGCACGGCGTCGACCTGGCGACTGCGCCGCTCGTCGCCGCCGCGCTGCAGGTGCACTGGACGCGCCTTGCGCTCGGACTGCAGGCGAGCGGCTGGACGCCGCCGCCGGCGGCCCTCGGTGCGGCGACGGACGGCTCGGCACTGACCGCCGCCGACGCCGGAAGCTGCCCCTGCTGCGGCAGCCGCCCGACGGCGAGCCTCACGCGCAGCACCGGCGGCGCCAGTGGGCAGCGCGTGCTGCACTGCAGCCTGTGCAGCGTGCAGTGGCCACTGCCGCGCATCCAGTGCACGCGCTGCATGGCCACCGAGCGCGTGTACTACCAGTCGCTCGAACTCGCGCAGGCCGGCGCCGAGGAGGGCGAAGGGCGCGCGGCGCAGGCGGCGGTGCAGGCCGAGTGCTGCAGCGACTGCGGCCACTACCTGAAGATCATGCACCGCGACCGCGATGCCTTCGTCGATGCGGTCGCCGACGACTTGGCGACCTTGACGCTGGACCTGCTGGTTTCCGAGGCCGGACTGCAGCGCCACGGCGTCAACCTGATGCTGCTCTTCGGCGAACCGGGTCCCGTACCCGAAGCCTCGCTCGCGGACGATCGATGAGCCGCGGCCCGCGCCCACGCCCAAGGGTGCCCGCGTGAGCGCGCGGCCCGCCGAATCCGTCGTCGACGGTTCCAAGGCCAGCCCCAAGGAACTGCCCTCGATCGACTTCGTGCTGCGCGACGCGCGCGTGCAAGCCTTGCTGGCCGAGCATGGCCACACCCTGGTCGCGGCGCAGGCGCGTGCGCTGCTCGAGGCGCTGCGCGAGCGCGCGCGGCTGGGGCAGCTGCCTCGGGAGGAGCTCGCGACCGATTCCCTGCAAGCGGCGCTGCGCGAGCGCGTCGAGCAGCGCCTGCGCCCGCGCCTGCAGCGCGTGCTCAACCTCAGCGGCACGGTGATCCACACCAACCTCGGCCGCGCCCTGCTTGCCGAGGCCGCGCTGCAGCAACTGCTGCAGACGATGAGCGGCCCGAACAACCTCGAGTTCGACCTCGCGCGCGGCGGCCGCGGCGACCGCGACGAGCTGGTCGAGGACCTGCTGCAGACCCTCACCGGCGCCGAAGCGGCGACCGTCGTCAACAACAACGCCGCCGCGGTGCTGCTCACCGTCGCGGCGCTGGCGCGGGGGCGCGAGGTCGTCGTCTCGCGCGGCGAGCTGGTGGAGATCGGCGGCGCGTTTCGCATGCCCGACGTGATGGCGGCTGCGGGGGCGACGCTCGTCGAGGTCGGCACGACCAATCGCACGCACGCGCGCGACTATGCGCAGGCCGTCAACGCCCGCACGGCGCTCCTGATGAAGGTGCACACGAGCAACTACGCGCTGCAAGGCTTCACGAGCAGCGTCGGCGAGGCCGAGATCGCGTCGATCGCGCACGAGCATGGCCTGCCGATGGCCACCGACCTCGGCAGCGGCGCGCTCGTCGACCTGCAGGACTATGGCTTGCCGCACGAGCCGACGCCGCGAGAGAAGATCGCCGCCGGCTGCGACGTCGTCAGCTTCAGCGGCGACAAGCTGCTCGGCGGCCCGCAGGCCGGGCTCATCGTCGGCAGCCGGGCGGCGATCGAGCGCATCCGCCGCACGCCGATGAAGCGCGCGCTGCGACTGGGCAAGCTGACGCTGGCCGCGCTCGAGGCGACGCTGCGCCTCTACCTGCGGCCGGAGCGCCTGGCGCAGGACCTGCCGACGCTGCGCCTGCTGACCCGGCCTGCAGCCGCCATCCGCGCGCTCGCGGAGCAACTGGCGCCGGCGCTGGGCGAAGCGCTGGCGCCGCGCTTTGGCGTCGAGGCGCTTGACCTGCTCGGGCAGATCGGCTCGGGTTCGCTGCCGGTCGACCGCCTGCCCTCCGCGGGCCTGGCGATCGCGCCGCGGCAGAACAAGGGCAGGGGCCGCGCGCTCGACGAGCTCGCGGGTGCGCTGCGCGCGCTGCCGCTGCCGGTCATCGGCCGCATCGCCGAGGACCGGCTGCTGCTGGACCTGCGCTGCCTGGAGGATGGACGCGACGTGCATGCCTTCATCGACCAGTTGCCGCGGCTGCGGCAGGCCCTGGCATGATCGTCGGCACCGCGGGCCACATCGACCACGGCAAGACGACGCTGGTGCGCGCGCTCACCGGCGTCGATACCGACCGCCTGCCGCAGGAGAAGCAGCGCGGCATCAGCATCGAGCTCGGCTACGCCTACCTGCCGGTTCCGGGCGACGGCGATCGCATCGGCTTCATCGACGTCCCCGGCCACGAGCGTCTGGTGCACACCATGCTCGCGGGCGCCAGCGGCATCGACTTCGCGCTGCTGCTGGTGGCGGCCGACGATGGGCCGATGCCGCAGACGCGGGAGCACCTTGCCATCCTCTCGCTGCTGGGCGTGGCGCAAGGGGCGGTGGCGATCACCAAGGTCGACCGCGTCGATACCGCGCGGCTGGATGCGGTGCGGGTCGAGGTGCAGGCCTTGCTGGCGGGCTCGACGCTGCAGCATGCGCCCATCGTGCCCGTGTCCGCGCTCGACGGGCAAGGCTTGGCCGATCTGCGCGGGCTGCTGCTCGACGCGGCGCGCGCGCAGGCCGCGCGCGGCGGCGGTGGGGCGCTGGCGCGGATCGCGGTCGATCGCAGCTTCACGCTCGCGGGAATCGGCACGGTCGCCACCGGCACGGTGCACGCGGGTGCGGTGGCGGTGGGCGACGAGATGCAGCTCGTTCCCGGCGGCGCGCGCGCGCGGGTGCGCAGCGTGCATGCGCAGAACCGCCCGGTGAACGAGGCCTTGGCCGGCCAGCGTACGGCGCTGAACCTGCCGGCGCTGGCGCGCGAACAGGTCCAGCGCGGGCAGTGGCTGGTGGCCCCGGCCGTGGCCTTGCAGACGACGCGCATCGACGTACAGCTCACGCTCTGGCACGGCGAGGCGCGCGCGCTGCGCAGCGGCACGCCGGTGCACGTGCACCTGGGCGCGGCCGACGTGCTCGGCAGCGTCGCCGTGCTCGATGCGGGCGATGCGCTCGTCCCCGGCGGTCAGGGCCTGGTGCAGCTCGTGCTGCAGCAACCGCTGGGCGCCTGGTGGGGTGACCGCGTCGTGCTGCGCGACGCCTCGGCCTCGCGCACGCTGGCCGGCGGCGTCGTGCTCGACCCGTTCGCGCCGGCGCGCTACCGGCGCACGCCGCAGCGGCTGGCCGAAATCGACGCCTTGCGGCAACCCGAGCTCGAGACGCGTGCCCGGGCGCTGCTGGCGCTCGCGCCGCAGGGCGTGGACTTGTGGCGACTGGCGCAGGCCGCGGGAATCGATCCGCAGCGATTCGCGCCCGAGTTGCCCGAAGGAACGCTTCAGGCGCGCACGTCGGGGCAGTACGCGGCGCTGGGCGCGGCGCAGGTCGATGCCGCGCAGGCGCAGCTGCTCGGCGTGCTCGGCGCCTTTCACGAGCGCCACCCCGACGACGCCGGCCCCGACGCCGCGCGACTGCGCCGCCTGGCCCTGCCGCGGCTGCCGCAGCCGCTTTGGCGCGCGCTGCTCGAACGCCTGCTGCGGCAGGCGCGGCTGGCGCAGAGCGGCGCCTTCCTGCACCTGCCCGAGCATGGCGTGCGGCTTTCGGCGACCGAGCAGCGCCTGGCGCAGAAGGTCGCGCCGCGGCTGGCCGAGGCCGGCTTCGACGGCGCGTGGGTGCGCGACCTCGCGCGCGATGCGGGCGAGAGCGAGCCGCTGCTGCGCACCACGCTCGCGCGCCTGGCGCAGCGTGGCGAATTGCATCAAGTGGTGAAAGACCTCTACTACCCGCAGGCCGCCATTGCCAGACTCGCGGGCATCGTGCGTACGGTGGCGCAGACCAACGCGGACGAAGTGACGGCCGCGCGCTTTCGCGACGCGACGCAGCTCGGCCGCAAGCGTGCGATCCAGTTGCTCGAGTATTTCGACCGCATCGGTCTGCTGCGGCGCGTCGGCGACGTGCACCGCCTGCGCAGCGACAGTTCGTTGTTCGTGGAGACGCCGACATGAGCGCGGGGCTCGCGCCGCCGCGGCGACGATCCTGGAGGGGGAACGATCCTGGTGGGTCGGCCGGGCTTCAAACCCGGTGGGTGGCGCCATGCGCCGCCGGGTGGGTTCGACTCCCATCCCCCTCCGCCACCGGTCCTGCGACACGGATGGCCGCGCCGCGATGAACGAAGCGATCGAGGCGCCGCCCGAACTCCACTACCTGATCGAGCATCAGGTCTGGGCGCGGCTGCACGCGGACGGCAGCGCCACCGTCGGCATCACCGCGCTGGGCATCCGGCTCTCGGGCGAGATCTACATGGCGCGGCCCAAGGGCGTGGGCGTGGCGGTGGCGCAGGGCGGCTCGATCGGGGTCGTGGAGCTCGCGAAGTCCATCGTCTCGGTGAAGTCGCCGCTCACCGGCACCGTGCTCGAAGTCAACCCGGCGCTGGCCGAGCGGCCCCAGCTGGTGCACCAGGATCCCTACGGGCGCGGCTGGCTGGCCCGTCTTCGCCCCGCCGACTTCGCGCGCGACGCCGCACAGCTGGTGCACGGCGACGCCGTCGCCGCGGCCATGCGCGAGCACGCGCGCCGCCATGCCGACGAACGCTGACGCGATCGCCCGCGCGAGGTTCGGGGCAAAGGCTTACGCCGCCATCTCGCCGTAGTTCTGCAGCCACCAGGCCGCGACGCGCTCGCGCGCCTCGGGCGCATAGTGCAGGCCGAGCTTGCTGCGCCGCCACAGCACGTCGTCGGCGCTGCGTGCCCATTCGGCGTCGTGCAGATGGCGCAGTTCGCCTTCGTGCAACCCGGGTGCCACCTCCGCGCCCAGTTCGGTGCCCAGCAGCAGGGCCACGCGCGCGCCGTAGGCGTGCACCCAGCGCCGGCGCATCGCCGGCGGCAGGCTCGGATGCCGGCGCGCGAGCTCGGCGTCGAAGCGCAGGATGTCCTCGTCGGGGCGGGTGAGCCGCGGCAGCAGGCTGCGCAGGTCGCCACCGGGGAGGAAGGCGGTGTCGCTCCAGCGGCTGGCGCGCCAGCCCAGGGGCTGGCCGAGCAGGTCGGCGGCTTCCTGCGCGAGCACGCGGAAGGTGGTGATCTTGCCGCCCCAGACGTTGAGCAGCGGCGCGCCGCCCTGCGTGTTGAGGACGAGCTGGTAGTCGCGCGTGACCGCCGCCGGGTTGCCGGACTCGTCCTCGAGCAGCGGCCGCACGCCGGCGTAGCGCCAGACGACGTCGGCGGGCGTGACCGGGCGCAGGAAGTAGCGGCTGGCCTGCGCGCACAGGTAGCGCACCTCGTCGTCGCTGGCGTCGATGCGTTCCAGGCCGCCTTCGTGCTCCACGTCGGTGGTGCCGATGAGGGTGAAGTGCTGCTGGTAGGGGATGGCGAAGATGATGCGCCGATCCGGGTTCTGGAAGAGGTAGGCGTGCTCGTGCGCGAAGAGGCGCGGCACGACGATGTGGCTGCCGCGCACCAGGCGCAGCGAGCGTGCGTGCGGCAGGTGCACGCGTTCGTCGAGGAAGTGCGCGGCCCAGGGCCCGGTGGCATTGACGAGGGCGCGCGCGCGCACCGTCCGCGGCGCGCCGCCGCGCGGGGCGAGTGTCACCGTCCAGCCCTGGGCGTCGCGCTGCGCCTGCGTGCAGGCACAGCGGGTGAGGATGCGCGCGCCGCGCGCCGCGGCGTCGACCGCGCACAGCACGACGAGCCGCGCATCGTCGACGCGGCCGTCGCTGTAGACGAAAGCGCGCGTCAGGTGCGGCTGCAGCGGCGCGCCGGCCTCGTGCCGGCGCAGCGCGACGGTGCGCGAGTCGGGCAGCCATTCGCGGCGCGCGAGGTGGTCGTAGAGGAAGAGCCCGGCGCGGATCATCCACGCCGGGCGCATCGAGGGGTCGTGCGGCATGACGAAGGACAGCGGCCCCATGATGTGCGGCGCGCTGCGCAGCAGCCGCTCGCGCTCTGCCAGCGCCTTGCGCACGAGGCCGAACTCGTAGTACTCGAGGTAGCGCAGCCCGCCGTGGATCAGCTTGGTGCTCGCCGACGAGGTGTGCTGCGCGAGATCGTGCTGCTCGACCAGCACGACCGAGAGCCCGCGACCGGCGAGCTCGCGCGCGATGCCGGCGCCATTGATGCCGCCGCCGACCACCAGCACGTCGCAGCGGCGATCGACGTCAGCATCATGGGCGGGCGCGGTGGGCAAACGGGCTCCTTGACCGTGGATGTGCGGCCGCGCCTGGCGGCTCGGGCGGATTCTCGTTCATGCCCAGCGTCGGCGTGCACGCGCTAAGCTGGCGGCCGGTTCATCCTGCACCGTGGGCGCTCTCGTGATCACGCCGTCGCCATGAGCTTCGAAGCCGATTCGCTGGCCGGCGTGGCGCTGCTGCTGTGGTCGGCCGACCCGTCCGCGCCCGAGCGTCTGGCCACGCCCTTTTTTCACGCTGCGGCGGCCGCGGCGATGGACGTGCCGGTGGAGATCTACTTCACGGCCGGCAGCGTGCGCCTGCTCGTGCCGGGCGTGGCGGACGCGCTGCGCGCTTCGCCGCGGGTGCAGAAGAGCATCGGCGAGCATCTGCGCGAGGCGGTAACGCATGGCGCGGTGCTGCTGGCCTGCTCCGACGCGCTGCACGCACAGGGCATCGATGCCGCGCAGCTGATCCCGCAGTGCACGCGCCGCGGCGGCGCGGTGCAGTTCATGGCCCGCGCCTGCGATCCGCGCTGGCGTACGCTGGTGTTCTGAGGCTCAGGCCGGATGCGCGAGGTTGCGCAGCACGGTCGGGCCGGCGCGGCGTTCGACCTCGCCGGCCAGCGCCCTGAAGGGGCCCAGCGACGCCAGCATCTCGAGCGCGACGAACATCGGGCCGATCGCGAGCGCGCCGGGATCGCCGAGGAAGGCGGGCCGGCGCCCTTCGTAGTAATGGCCCACGAACTGCAGGGTCCAGCCGAGCACGAACAAGCCCAGTCCCCAGGCGAGCCAGGTCCCCGTGCCCCCCGCTGGCAGGCCATGCGCCAGCAGAACCAGCAGCGCCACGCCCGTGCTCACCGCCAGACCCAGCAGCAGCAGGCCGCGGGTGAGATACCACAGCGCCAACGGCACCAGTGCGACCCATGCCGGCGAGAGCACGAGGCCGCCGAGCGTGAAGGACGGCCGCGACAGCAGCACCGCCAGCGCCAGCACGATCATCGGCACGCCGACGAAGTGGGTGAGGATGTTGCGCCGGTCGCGGTGGTAGCGCGCGTACCGCACCAGCAACTCGAGGGCGTGAAGGCGGGAAGTGGGCATCGCAGCGCGGGATTCGGTGGCGGGGGGTCGAGTGTGGCCCATCCTAGCGCGGATGCGCGCTTGTGGCCGCGGGAGCCCATGGCATGCGCGGGGCGGGTGGAATAATGCCGCGATCCCGGCCCCGGCGGCCGCCACCCGCGACGCGAGAGCAGCCTGCATGACGATCAAGAGCGACCGATGGATCCGCCGCATGGCCGAGCAGCATCGCATGATCGAGCCCTTCGAGCCCGGGCAGGTGCGGCACGCCGCTGATGGCCGGCGCATCGTCAGCTACGGCACCAGCAGCTACGGTTACGACATCCGCTGCGCGAGCGAGTTCAAGGTCTTCACCAACATCCACAGCACGGTCGTCGACCCGAAGAACTTCGACGAGAAGAGCTTCGTCGACATCCAGGCCGACGTCTGCATCATTCCGCCGAACAGCTTCGCGCTCGCGCGCACGGTCGAGTACTTCCGCATCCCGCGCAACGTGCTCACCATCTGCCTGGGCAAGAGCACCTACGCGCGCTGCGGCATCATCGTCAACGTCACGCCGTTCGAGCCCGAATGGGAGGGCTACGTGACGCTCGAGTTCAGCAACACGACGCCGCTGCCGGCGAAGATCTACGCTGGCGAAGGCTGCGCGCAGGTTTTGTTCTTCGAGAGCGACGAGGTCTGCGAGACGAGCTACAAGGACCGCGGCGGCAAGTACCAGGGCCAGCGTGGCGTCACGCTGCCCAAGACATGAGATCCTGAAGCACGCGAAGTCCAGGAGGGCAGGCGATGAAGTGGGAAGGCCAGGAGCAGAGCCGCAACGTCGAGGATCGTCGCAGCGGCGGCATGGGCGGCGTGCCGCGGCTCGGCGGCCGGCGCGGCCTGGGGCTGGGTTCGATCGTCATCGCGCTCGTCGTCGGCTGGATCTTCGGCATCAACCCGCTCACGGTGCTTGGCCTGATGGGTGGCATGGGTGGCGAGAGCGGCTCTGCCGAAGTGGCGCAGCAGGCGCCGGCACAGTCGCCGCCGGCGGGCGATCGTGCCGCAGCCTTCGTCTCCACGGTGCTGCGCGACACCGAACTGGTCTGGGGGCGCCAGTTCGGCGCGCAGGGCCAGGCTTATCAGGAGCCGCGCCTGGTGCTCTTCCGCGGTGCCATTCCCTCGGCCTGCGGCATGGGCCAGTCGGCGATGGGGCCGTTCTACTGCCCGGGCGACCGCAAGGTCTATCTCGACCTCGAGTTCTTCGACACGCTGCAGAGGCAGCTCGGTGCGCCGGGCGAGTTCGCGCAGGCCTACGTGATCGCGCACGAGGTCGGCCACCACGTGCAGAACCTGCTGGGCATCACCGAGAAGGTCGACGGCATGCGCGGGCGGGTCTCGGAGGTGCAGATGAACGCGCTCTCGGTGCGCGTGGAGCTGCAGGCCGACTGCCTCGCCGGCGTCTGGGCGCACGACAGCCAGGCCGGCAAGGGCTGGCTCGAGCGCGGTGACATCGAGTCGGCGCTCAACGCCGCCTCGCGCATCGGCGACGACACGCTGCAGCGCGAGGCTGGCGCCCGCGTGCGCCCGGAGAGCTTCACGCACGGCAGCAGCGCGCAGCGCATGCGCTGGTTCCAGCGCGGCTTCGAGCAGGGGCAGGTCGGCGCCTGCGACACCTTCCAGGCGCGGGATCTCTGAGTTTGCGCCGCGGCGGGCCTCAGGGCGCCAGGCGTTCGCGCAGCCAGCGGCCCTGGTCGTCGCGGCGGTAGTGCAGGCGGTCGTGCAGGCGGCTCTTGCGGCCCTGCCAGAACTCCCAGCGCTCGGGCACGAGGCGGAAGCCGCCCCAGTGCGGCGGCCGCGGCGGTGAGAGCAGGAACTGCGCGCCGTACCTGGCGGCGTTGGCCACCAGCACCGCGCGCGACTCGATGACCCGGCTCTGCGGCGAGGCCCAGGCGCCGATGCGCGAATCGAGCGGACGGCTGGCGAAGTAGGCGTCGGATTCGGCCGCGCTCGTCTTCTCGACGCGGCCCTCGATGCGTACCACGCGCTCGAGCTCGACCCAGTGGAACTGCAGCGCGGCGAAGGGGTAGTGCGCGATCTCCTGGCCCTTGCGGCTCTCGTAGTTGGTGTACCAGACGAGGCCGCGCGCATCGACGCCCTTGACGAGCACGATGCGCGTCGAGGGCCGGCCGTCGGCGCCGACGGTGGCCAGCGTCATCGCCGTCGGCTCGGGCAGCCTGGCGTCCAGCGCCTGCTGCATCCAGGTCTCGAACTGCAGCAGCGGGTCGGCCGGCGAAGTGCTTTCGTCGAGCGCATCGCGCTCGTAGCTCTTGCGAAGGGCGGCGAGGTCCATGCGTCCAGTATAGAAAGCCGCCGTGCGGCCCGGCGCGACCCTTACGTGGAAGGCCGTAAGTGAAGCCCCCACCTTGCCCGCGCCCCGGACGCGGTCCATTCTCGCGCCGCAGCGACCCCCATTTCGGGGGGTTGGACGAGATCTCGTCATCTTCCGACGCCAGGGACGGGCAATGAGGCAGCGCCCCACCATCGTGGTGCTGGCCGCGGGCCGGAGCAGCCGCTTCGGCGGCGCCGCGCACAAGCTCGAGCAAGCGCTCGCGGCATCGACCGTGCTCGGCACCACGCTGGCGCGCGTGATCGCCTCGGGATTGCCGTTCATCGTCGTCACCACGGAGCGGCTGCTTCCGCTGGTGCTGGCCGAAGTGGCGCGGCGCGACGTGCTCGTCCTCTCCGACGAGGAGGCGCAGCGCGGCGTGGGGCACAGCATCGCCGCGGCCGTGGCGGAACGGCCCGACGCGGCCGGCTGGCTGGTGCTGCCGGGGGACATGCCGCTCGTCAGCACCGCCAGCATCCAGGCCGTGGCGCAAGCGCTGCAGGGACATCCGGTGGCGTATCCGCAGTATCGGGGGCGTCGCGGCCACCCGGTCGGGTTCGACGCCGAACTCTTCTCCGAACTGGTTGCGCTCGACGGCGACGAAGGTGCGCGCCGCATCGTCGCGCGCTATCCGGCGCATGCGGTGGAGGTCGACGACGCCGGCGTGCTCCTGGACATCGACACGCCCGAGGACCTGGCGCGGGCGCGCGGCGATGGCCAGCTGCCGACTCGGCGCGTGGCCTGATCAGCCGCGTTCGAGCAGGCCTTCGCGCCGCAGCAGGCGCATCACGCGCTCGATCTCACGGTCGCGCAGGCCGTGCCGGCGCAGCGCGATGGCGGTCTCGACGAGGTAGTCCAGCGTGCGGCCGCAGCGTCCGCTGGCGTGGCGCATGACGTCGAGCAGTTCCTCGTCGGTCAGCGGCGGGGCGCAAGCCTCGCTGTGCCGGTCCAGCGTGAAGGACAAGGCCTGCACGACGCCCTGCGGCGTTCGGCAGGGCAGCCAGCGCGGGTCGTAGACGGCCATCGGCATTTCACGCGCCCACAGGCGTTCGAATTCCTCCTGCGCCGCTTCGCGGCGAACGCGGTAGACGACCCCGCGGCAACTGCCGCCGGACAGCAGGGCGAACACCAGGCCAGGGCGTTCCGGGCTGCCGCGGTTGACGCGCGAGCGCAGGCGCAGCGCCCGGTGCCAGCCGTGCACGCGCGCAGGGCGGCGCTCCTGCGCGTCGAACTCCGGACGCCAGATCAGCGAGCCGTAGGCGAACACCCAGTGCTCGCTGCAGCCGGCCCACGCCAGGCGTGTGCGTTCGTGGAGCAGGGCGGGGTCGTGCATGGGCGCGAAGGCGCGCCGCGGCTCAGCGCTCGGGCAGGGGTTTGAGCTTGCCGCAGTCGGCGGAGATCCAGCGCGACTGCTGGTCGATGGTCATGCGCTCGACCCGGCCCTTGCCGACCGTCGTCTCGCTCGTCATGTGCGAGGTGTAGGCCTTGTCGCCCTGGAACTTGATCTCGCCCTCGCCGCGGCCGGCCGGATCGGTGCACACGAAGGCGAAGCGCATGGTCGAGCCGCGGCGCTGAAAGCGCTCGAACCGGCATTGGCTGTCGAGTTCCATCGGCGGCACGTCGCGCTCGGCCTGTTCCTTGCTGACGCAGATGCGCACGGTCGGCATGCCCTTGGAGACGTCCATGCCCATCCCCTGGCGTGCCAACACCTCTTCCATCATCTTGCGCTGCTCGGGGGGCAGTTGCGCCATCTGCTTCTGCATCTCGGCCATCTGCTGCTGCAACTTGCCGTCCCCGCTGCTCATGTTCGAGCGGATCTCCCACAGCCCGGGTGCGATCTTCTGCGCGTGAACGGGCAGCAGCGCCGCGGCGCCCATGCAGGCCAGGACCAGGACTCGAACGATTCGCATCGGGGTCTCTCCAGTTCTCGGGGTGCGGGGACTCGCGCCGTGGCGCCGCCTAGGAGGCGCGCTCGATGAGCTCGATCTTGTAGCCGTCGGGATCGGTGATGAAGGCGATCATCGTCGTGCCGCCCTTCACCGGGCCGGGCTCGCGCGTGATCGCGCCGCCCAGGGCCGCGGCCTTCTCGCGCACCGCGGCGCAGGTGGCGGCGACGTCGGGCACGCCGATGGCGAGGTGGCCGAAGGCCGTGCCCAGCTCGTAGCGATCGACGCCGTGGTTGTAGGTCAACTCGATCTCCGCATGCTCGGGGTTGCTGCCGTAGCCGACGAAGGCGAGGTCGTAGCCCTGGTCGGGGCGCTGCGTCGTGCGCAGCAGTTGCATGCCAAGCACCTGAGTGTAGAAGTCGATCGAGCGCTGCAGGTCGCCCACGCGGATCATGGTGTGAAGGAATTGCATCGAGGCCTCGTGCCGTTCATCGGGGTTGCGGAAAGAGCGACGCTGCCGGGTCCGCGCCCGTCGTCGTCGCCTCGTGGGCGGCCGAGACGGCCTGGCCGAGCGCGATCACCGCGCGCGCGTAGTAGCTCGAGCGGTTGTAGCGCGTGAGGACGTAGAAGTTCTGCGTTCCGGCCACGTGGCTCGGTGCGGCCGCGCCGTTGTGCACTTCGACGAGCGCCAGCGGCCCGTCGAAGCCGGCCGCCGCCGGCGCCAGCTCCGCACCCAGCTCGTGCATGTCCTGCGCGCTGAAGCGGGGCTCGATGTCGGGTGCCAACAGCGTCGCGCGCGCGACGGCGTCGTCCGGCGGCCGGACCTCGAAGTGCGTCGGCATGCCGCGCTGCCAGCCATGCTGCTGCAGGAAGTGCGCGACGCTGCCGATCGCGTCCGCGACGCTGTGCCGCAGGTCGATGTGGCCGTCGCCATCGAAGTCGACCGCGTGGCGGTTGATGCTGCCGGGCATGAACTGCGGCCAGCCGATCGCGCCGGCGTAGGAGCCGCGGAGCGTGTCGGCGCGCAGCCCCTCGCGGTGCGCGAGCGCCAGCAGCTCCTCCAGCTCGTCGCGGAAGAAGGCGCTGCGATCGCTGCGCCCGCGCGGAAAGTCGAAGGCCAGCGTGGCGAGCGCGTCGATGACGCGAAAGCCGCCCATCATGCGGCCGTAGAAGGTCTCCACGCCGATGATGCCGACGACGATCTCCGGCGGCACGCCGTAGATCCGCTCCGCGCGCTGCAGCAGGTCCCCGTGCCGCGCACGGAACCGCACGCCGGCCTCGATGCGGCGCGGCTCGACGAAGCGGTCGCGGTAGGCGGTCCAGTTCTTCGGCGTTCCCGCCGGCGGCGGCATGATGAGCTCGGTCACGCGCGTGAGCCGCCTGGCATCGGCGAGTTGATCACGCACCCAGTGCGGATCCCAGCCGCGGCGGGCGGCGGCCTCGGCGGCGAAGCGCAGGACGTCCTGCCGGGTGCGATAGGACGGGCTCGCCGCGGCCTTATCGTGCTGCAGGCGCACGCGCCCGCCCGGGGACGCGTTGGCCGCGGCGTCGGCGGCGCCGATGAGCCCGAGCGCCCCGACAAGGGCGATGATCGCGCCGATCGTTCGCATGAGCGGATTATCGACAGCGCACGCAGCGTTGGAACGCAGCGACGCTCGGGTCGGCGGCGTGCGCACTCACGTCGCGGCTGCCTGTGCCGCCAGGCGCGAGAAGGCACGCCACCATGAACGCAGCGCGAGCTTGCCCGCGCTGCCGCCGGCGGCGTAGCGCGCACGATCGAGCGCCTCCAGCTGCGCGGCCAGTTCGCTCCCGCGTGCGCCGAGTTCCGCGCGCACCGCGGCCGCGCGCGTGCGCGGCGGGTCGTGCGCAGCCACCTCCACCCCGAGCCGGAGCAGGGCCGCAGCGACGCGGCGCTGCAGGCGTTGCCAGGGGTCCTGGCGATGGCGATCCCATAGCGCCCAGGCCGCGGCGGCGAGGCTGATCGAGCACAGCAGGCCGATCAGGAGGTAGACGAGATCGAGCGCGTCGGGCGCGCGCACACCCAGCCGCTGCAGCAGGCCGAGCTGCGTCGTGCGCGAGTAGTTCAGAACCCACTGGTTCCAGCGGTTGTTCATCGCCTCCCAGAACCGGCGCATCTGTTGCGCCAGCGCCGGATTGACGGTGGTCAGCGCCTGGTCGACCAGGCCGCGCGCCGGTTGCAGGTTGCGGCTGGTGCGGATGCGTTCGGGTGCCACCGCTGCCGTGGGATCGGCGCGCACCCAGCCGCGGCCCGATTGCCAATACTCGGCCCAGGCGTGCGCGTGGCTCTGGCGTACGACGTGGAAGCCGTCCAGCGGCACCGGATCGGTGCCCTGGTAGCCGGTGACGATGCGGGCCGGAACGCCCATCGCGCGCATCATGACGACGAAGGCGGCGGCGAAATGCTCGCAGAAGCCCAGGCGGCGGTCGAACCAGAACTCGTCGACGGCATCGCGGCCGTAGCTGCCGGGTTCCAGGGTGTAGAAGAATTCCTGCTCGCGCACATGCGCGAGCAGCAGCTCGGCGAGCGTCGCGGCGTCGGCCTGCGCCGCTTCGGGCCGCTGGCGCAGCGCGCGTGCCCAGGCCAGGCTGCGCGGATTGAAGCCCGCGGGCAAGGCCACGGCATCCTGCAGCCCCGGGATCGGGGCGCGCGGACCGTGGCGGAACTCGGGGAAGGCCACGGCGCGCACGCGCACGCGATCGACGAGCGGCCGGTCGGTCTGCCACTGCGCGTCGGCGCGCAGCACGGCCTGGTAGCCCTCGGGCTGCGGGGCGGTGTCCGCGGCGTCGGGCGTCATCTCGAGCATCGGCAGCAGGGCCAGCCGGCTGGGCTCGATCGTCAGTTCGTAGGGTACGCCCGGGCCCAGCACCTGCAGTTGCGCGCGCGGGCGCTCCGGCAGCGGGAAGCTCGAGATCCCGCGCGTCCACTCGCGGCCGTCGAAGCGGGAGAGCACCGGGCCGCGGAAGTACAACTGCTCGCCGCTCGGCACCGGGCCGAAGAAGCGCACGCGCATGGCGATGCTGTCGTCGTTGGCGATCGAGGCCACGCCGCCCAGCGTCATCGAACCCGACAGGCCGGTGCGTCCGGCGGCATCCTGCGGCATTCCCCACAGCGGCGCCACGCGAGGAAAGAGCGCAAACAGCAGCGCCATCAGCGGCAGGCCGAGCAGGGCGGAGCGCCCCGCGAGCAGGCCCGCGTGCAGCAGCCGCGGCCGCCCCACCGGCATGTGGGCGAGCACCAGCGCGGTGAGCAAGCCCCAGACCGAGACCAGCATCGACAGCGCCACCAGCAGCGACTGCGAGTAGAGGAAGTTGGTGAGCACGAGGAAGAAGCCGAGGAAGAAGATGACGAGCGCGTCGCGACGCGCGCGCAGTTCGAGCGTCTTCAAGGCCATCAGCACGACGAGCAGCGTGACGCCGGCCTCGCGTCCGAGCAGCGTGCGCTCGCTCCACAGCGTGAGAGCGATCGCCGCCGCGAGCACCAGGCCCACCATCCAGCGCGGCGGCAGCACCGCGCCGCGCAACGCCAGGCGCCCTCGCCACAGCAGGATGGCCAGCGCCATCGCGGTGCACCATGCCGGCAGGTGGGCGAAGTGCGGCAGCATGGTCCAGCCGATGACGGCAAGCTGGAACAGCGTGTCGCGCGCGTCGCGCGGCAGCCGCTCCCAGGGCGGCCGCGTGCCGGTGATTCGGCTCAAGCCCATAGCGCCAGCGCCTGCAAGGCCGCGCGGCGCTGCGCTTCGCCGCGGCCGCTGTGCAGTTCGCGTCCGGGCAGGCTCAGCGCGAACGCGTGCCCCTGGCGGTCGGCCTCGAGGACCCAGGCCGCCAGCCGCGCGATGCGCTGCTCGACGTCGTCGCCGCGCGTGGCGTTCCAGTCCAGCGTCAGTTCGCGTGCGGCCTGGCCGGCGCTGTCGCGGCTCACCAACTCACCGCTGCGCGCGACCTTCTTCCACAGCACCTGGCGCAGGCCGTCCCCACGTCGCCAGGCGCGCACGCCGTCGAACTCGGCGCCGCTGCTGCCCGGCCGCGTCGGCGCGGCCGGCTCGTCCCCCTGCGCGCCGGTCGGCGGCAGCGCCGGCGCCGGGCTCTCGGGGCGCGGCCAGGCGAGCACGGTGGCCGCGGGCCGCCACAGTGTCCAGGCGCGAAAGAGGCCGAAGGGGAACAGCGTCTCCACCACCAGCAGCGGCACCGGGTGCAGCCCCCGCCGTGGCGGCACGATCGAGACGTGCGCGCTCGCCTGGCCCTGCGCGGGCACGTCGATCCAGACGAAGCTCGGGCCATGCGCGCCGCGATCCTCGAAGTGCAGGCCGACGCCGTGGCGGACGCCGCCGCGATTGGTGAAGACGATCTCGAGCAGCGCTGCGTCGCCGGCGAAGACCGCGGGTGCGGGCCGCAGGTGCAGCGTCAGGCCGCGCAGCGTGCCGTGCGTGAGGTGCATCGACACCAACCCCGCGCCCGCGAGCAGGAAGGACAGCGCGTAGCCGAGGTTGAGCTGGTAGTTGATCGAGGCCAGCAGCATCAGCACGAGCGTGAGCGCGAAGATGAAGCCCGCGCGCGTGGGCAGGATGTAGATGTTGCGCTGCGTCAGCTTCCAGGTGTGGCGCGCCGGCACGCGCGCCAGCCACCACTGCCGCAATCGCCTGCGCAAGGCCATCGTGTGCTCAGGGAATGGGAACGGCCTCGACCAGCGCGCGCACCTGCTCGATCGGGCCGCGGCCCGAGCCCGGAAGCGGCACCAGGCGATGCGCGATGGCCTGAGGCAGGATGGCCTGGACGTCGTCGGGCGAGACGTAGTCGCGCCCGGACATGAGCGCCCGCGCCTTGGCCACGCGCAGGACCGCGATTCCCGCGCGCGGGCTCAGCCCGTCGACGAACCACTGCCCCGAGCGCGTGGCCGCGATCAGCGCCTGCAGGTAGTCCAGGAGCGGGTCGGAGGCATGCACCTGCAGCACCTGCGCCTGCGCAGCCTGCAGTTGCCCGGGCTGCATCACCGGCCGCAGCCGCGCGCTCGCCTGGCGGCGGTCCGCGCCGGCCAGCAGCGCGCGTTCGGCGGCGCGGTCGGGGTAGCCCAGCGTGATGCGCAGCAGGAAGCGGTCCAGCTGCGACTCCGGCAGCGGGTAGGTGCCGAGCTGGTCGCTCGGGTTCTGCGTGGCGATGACGAAGAAGGGCTCGGGCAGCGTGCGCGTCTCGTTGTCGACGCTCACCTGGTGCTCCTCCATCGCTTCGAGCAAGGCGCTCTGCGTCTTCGGGCCGGCACGGTTGATCTCGTCGGCGAGCAACACCTGGGTGAAGAGCGGGCCGGGGTGGAAGACGAAGCGTTCGGTGGCGCGCTCGAAAACGCTCACGCCGACGAGGTCGCTTGGCATCAGGTCGGCGGTGAACTGCACGCGCAAGAAGCGCAGGCCCAGCGAAATCGCCAGCGAATGGGCCAGCGTCGTCTTGCCGACACCCGGGACGTCCTCGATCAGCAGGTGGCCGCCGGCCAGCAGGCAGGCCACGCAATCCTCGATCTGCGGGCGCTTGCCCACGATGATCGTGCTAATCTGGTCGACGAGGCCGGCGAGCTGGTGCACGGTGTGGGATGGCATGGCCGGCGACCATAGCGGAAAACGCGCGCGCGCAATCGATCGATGACGACCCTCTTCTACAGCCATCCGGACTGTCGCTTGCACGACATGGGCGAAGGGCATCCGGAGTGCCCGCAGCGCCTGGATGCGATCTCCGATCACCTGTTGGCCACCGGGCTGGACATCATGCTGCAGCACGAGGACGCCCCGCTGGCCACGCTCGAGCAGCTCCAGCGCGCGCACAGCGCGGGCTACGTGCTGCAGCTCAGGGATTTGCTCGAGCAGGTGCGTGACGGCGGCGAGCCGCGCGCGCTCGATCCCGACACCGTCGCGGCCCCGGGCACCTGGCAGGCGGCGCTGCGCGCGGCCGGCGCGGCGGTGGCGGCCACCGACGAGGTCATCGCCGGGCGTGCTAGCAACGCCTTCTGCGCCGTGCGCCCGCCGGGGCACCACGCCACGCGCGACGAGACGATGGGCTTCTGCTTCTTCAACAACGTCGCCGTGGCCGCGCGCCACGCGCTCGACGTCCATGGCCTGCAGCGCGTGGCGATCATCGACTTCGACGTGCACCACGGCAACGGCACCGAGGACATCGTCGCAGGCGACGAGCGCATCCTCATGTGCAGCTTCTTCCAGCATCCGCTGTACCCGCACAGCGGCGCCGTGCCCAAGGGCACGAACATGATCAACGTGCCGGTCGCGCCGTACACGCGCGGGCCCGAGCTGCGCCAGACGATCGAGGCGATGTGGTGGCCGCGGCTGGACGAGTTCCGCCCGCAGATGGTCTTCGTCTCCGCGGGCTTCGATGCGCACCGCGAGGACGATCTCGGCCAGCTCGGCCTCGTCGAGGCCGACTACGAGTGGATCACGCGGCGGCTGGTCGACGTCGCCGCGCGCCATGCCGGCGGGCGCCTCGTGTCGTGCCTGGAAGGCGGCTACGCGCTCAGCGCCCTGGCGCGCAGCGTGGCGGCGCACTTGCGCGTGCTCGCCGACGCCTGATCGCGAAGACGCGACGCAGGCCGCAGCCGTCCCCCGCGGCTCAGGCCTTGGCCTTGGAGACGGCGACGGCCGCCGTCGCGCCGATCTTCGCCTGCCAGGCCCTGGGGCCGCTCTCGTGCACGTTGCTGCCCGTGCTGTCGACGGCCACCGTCACCGGCATGTCCTTGACCTCGAACTCGTAGATCGCCTCCATGCCGAGGTCGGCGAAGGCCACCACCTTGGCCGCCTTGATCGCCTTGGCCACGAGGTAGGCCGCGCCACCCACGGCCATCAGGTAGGCGCTGCGGTTGTCCTTGATGGCCTCGATGGCCGCGGGGCCGCGCTCGCTCTTGCCGACCATCGCGATCAGGCCGGTCTTCTCCAGCATCATTCGCGTGAACTTGTCCATGCGCGTGGCGGTGGTCGGGCCCGCCGGGCCGACGACTTCGTCGCGCACCGGATCCACCGGGCCGACGTAATAGATGACGCGATGGGTGAAGTCCACGGGCAGCGGCTCGCCCTTGGAGAGCAGGTCCTGGATGCGCTTGTGCGCCGCGTCGCGCCCCGTGAGCAGCCGGCCCGACAGCAGCAGCGTCTGTCCGGGCTTCCAGCTCGCGACCTCGTCGGGCGTGAGCGTGTCCAGGTTCACCGTGCGGCTCTTGTTGTAGTCGGGCGCCCAGTGCACGTCGGGCCACAGGTCCAGGCTCGGCGGCTCGAGGTAGGCCGGGCCGGAGCCGTCGAGAACGAAGTGGGCGTGGCGCGTGGCGGCGCAATTCGGGATCATCGCGATCGGCTTGCTCGCCGCGTGCGTGGGGAAGGTGTTGATCTTCACGTCGAGAACGGTCGTGAGCCCGCCCAGGCCTTGCGCGCCGATGCCCAGCGCGTTCACCTTCTCGTAGAGCTCGATGCGCAATTCCTCGAGCTTGCTCCGCGGCCCGCGCTGCAGCAGCTCGTGCATGTCGAGGTCGTCCATCAGCGACTGCTTGGCCATCAGCATCGCCTTCTCGGCGGTGCCGCCGACGCCGATGCCCAGCATCCCCGGCGGACACCAGCCCGCACCCATGGTCGGCACCGTCTTCAGCACCCAGTCGACGATGTCGTCGCTCGGGTTGAGCATCGCCATCTTCGACTTGTTCTCGCTGCCGCCGCCCTTGGCCGCCACCGTGACGTCGACGGTGTTTCCCGGCACGAGTTCGACGTGCAGCACCGCGGGCGTGTTGTCGCGGGTGTTGCTGCGCGCGAAGAGCGGGTCGCTGAGCACGCTGGCGCGCAGGACGTTGTCGGCGTTCAGGTAGCCGCGGCGCACGCCCTCGTCGACGACTGCCTGCACGCCGTTCTCGAAGCCGTCGCCGAAGCGCACGTCCAGGCCGACCTTGAGGAAGACGTTGACGATGCCGGTGTCCTGGCAGATCGGGCGGTGCCCCTCGGCGCACATCCTCGAATTGGTGAGGATCTGTGCGATCGCGTCCTTGGCCGCGGGGCTTTGCTCGCGCTCGTAGGCGCGCGCCAGGTGCGCGATGAAGTCCGCCGGATGGTAGTAGCTGATGTACTGCAGCGCCGCGGCGATGGACTCGACCAGGTCGGCGGCGCGGAGGGTGGTGGTGCTCATGGGGAAGGGCTCCGGGATGCTGCGCGCGCGGTGCGACCTTCGCGGCAGCCGCCGCGTGTGCAGCGGCGAATGGCGCGGTGCGCTGCGGGGTTTCGATTCGTGCGAAGATCGTCGGCGAGGGCTCGTGCGATCGTCGGCGTTGATTCTAGGCGCCCAGCGTCGGTACGTCGGCGATGCGCGCAGCCGCCTGGTGCGGGCGTGTTCGGTCGCGGCGTCAGGCGGTGGTAAGAGCTCCAACCTACCTTTGCGGCCGGTCGGAACCGGACTCCGACCTCAACCCAGGAATCCAGGAGACACGCATGTCCAGCGCCGAAGCACCGACCGAAACCAAGATGTATCCCCCGCCTGCAGCCATCGTTTCCGCGGCCCACATCTCCGGGCAGGCCGCCTACGACGCACTGGTCAAGGAAGCCGAAACCGACTACGAGGGCTACTGGGGGCGTCTGGCGCGCGAGTTCCTGAGCTGGAAGACGCCGTTCACGAAGGTGCTGGACAGCTCGAACGCGCCCTTCTTCAAGTGGTTCGAGGACGGCACCCTCAACGTCTCCTACAACTGCCTCGACCGCAACGTCGAGCGTGGCCTGGGCGGGAAGACCGCCATCATCTTCGAAGCCGACGACGGCAAGGTGACCAAGGTCAGCTACGCCGAGCTGCTGGCGACGGTCTGCCGCTACGCCAACGCGCTCAAGTCGCGCGGCGTGAAGAAGGGCGACCGCGTCGTCATCTACATGCCGATGAGCATCGAGGGCGTGGCCGCGATGCAGGCCTGTGCGCGCCTGGGCGTGACGCACTCGGTCGTCTTCGGCGGCTTCAGCGCGCAAAGCCTTCACGACCGCATCCAGGATGCCGGTGCGGTGATGGTCATCACCGCCGACGAGCAGGTGCGCGGCGGCAAGCACATCCCGCTGAAGCCGATCGTCGACGAGGCGATCGCAATGGGCGGCTGCGAGAGCGTGCGCGACGTCGTCGTCTACCGCCGCACCGGCGGCAAGATCGCCTGGGACGATTCGCGCGACCGCTGGCTGCACGACCTCCTGGCCGGACAAGGCACGAGCTGCGAGCCCGAGTGGGTCAGCGCCGAGCACCCGCTCTTCCTGCTCTACACCAGCGGCTCCACCGGCAAGCCCAAGGGTGTGCAGCACAGCAGCGGCGGCTACCTGCTGCAGTGCGCGCTCAGCACCAGGTGGAGCTTCGACCTCAAGGACGACGAAGTCTTCTGGTGCACGGCCGACATCGGCTGGGTCACGGGCCACAGCTACATCACCTACGGCCCGCTGGCGCTGGGCGTGACGGAGGTCGTCTTCGAGGGCGTTCCGACCTACCCGGACGCGGGCCGCTTCTGGAAGATGATCCAGGACCACAAGGTCAACGTCTTCTACACCGCGCCGACGGCGATCCGCAGCCTCATCAAGGCCGCCGAGAGCAACGAGGCCGTGCACCCCAAGCGCTACGACCTCTCCAGCCTGCGCATCCTGGGTTCGGTCGGCGAGCCGATCAACCCGGCGGCCTGGGAGTGGTACCACGCCAACGTCGGCGGCGGCCGCTGCCCGATCGTGGACACCTGGTGGCAGACCGAGACCGGCGCGCACATGATCAACCCCTTGCCGGGCGTGACCACGCTCGTCCCGGGCTCGTGCACGCTGCCGCTGCCGGGAATCCAGACCGCGGTCGTCGATGAAACCGGCACCGAGGTGGCCAACGGTCAGGGCGGCATCCTGGTCGTGAAGAAGCCCTGGCCGAGCATGATCCGCACCATCTGGGGCGACCCCGAGCGCTACAGGAAGACCTACTTCCCCGAGGACTTCAAGGGGCAGCTCTACCTCGCCGGCGACGGCGCGGTCCGCGATCCGAAGACCGGCTACTTCACCATCACCGGCCGCATCGACGACGTGCTCAACGTCAGCGGTCACCGCATGGGCACGATGGAGATCGAGTCGGCCCTGGTCAGCTACACCGACCTCGTCGCCGAAGCCGCGGTCGTCGGCCGCCCCGACGAGACCACCGGCGAGGCGATCTGCGCCTTCGTCGTGCTGAAGCGCTCGCGCCCGACCGGTGAAGAGGCGAAGAAGATCGCCAACGACTTGCGCAACTGGGTCGCCAAGGAGATCGGTCCGATCGCCAAGCCCAAGGACATCCGCTTCGGCGAGAACCTGCCCAAGACACGCAGTGGCAAGATCATGCGGCGCCTGCTGCGCAGCATCGCCAAGGGCGAGTCCATCACGCAGGACACCTCGACGCTGGAGAACCCGGCCATCCTGGATCAGCTGGCGCAGTCGAACTGATCCGGAAACGAGGCGAGTGCGCAAAAGGGGGGCCCGGACCATGCCGCTCGTCGCTGTTGGAGTCCTCCTCCTCGTGCTCAAGCTGCTCGAGGTCGATCCGGTTGCCGGCTGGTCGTGGCTGTGGATCCTCGCGCCATTCGGCCTCGCCGTGGCGTGGTGGGTCTACGCCGATTCGACCGGCGTCACGCAGCGCCGGGCGATCAGGCGCATGGAAGAGCGCAAGGTCGCGCGCCGCGAGCGCGACATCGAGGCCCTGGGAATGAGCGTGCGCGGCGACCGCAGCAAGCGCGGTCGCGCCGCGGGCAAGGGTCGATAGGGCGGCGGCGCCCGCCCTGCCGCGGCAGCGGGCCTCAGAAGCGGTCGAGCACCGCGCCGCCGCTGGCGCTGCAGGCGTTGCGCGCGAACTTGGCGAGCACGCCGCGGGTGTAGCGCGGCGCAGGCTGAGTCCAGGCGGCGCGGCGGCGCGCCAGTTCGGCATCGTCGACGTGCAGTTGCAGCAGCAATCGGTGCGCGTCGATGGTGATGGCGTCGCCCTCGTGCACGAGGGCGATCGTGCCGCCCTCGTAGGCCTCCGGCGCGACGTGGCCGACCACCATGCCCCAGGTGCCGCCGCTGAAGCGGCCGTCGGTGATCAGGCCCACGCTCTCGCCCAGGCCCTGGCCGATGAGCGCGCCGGTGGGCGCGAGCATCTCGGGCATGCCCGGGCCGCCCTTGGGGCCGAGGTAGCGCAGCACCATGACGTCGCCGGGCTTGATCTTGCCGGCCATGATGGCTTCGAGCGCGCTCTGCTCGTCGTCGAAGACGCGCGCCGGCCCGGTGATGACGGGGTTCTTCAGCCCCGTGATCTTGGCCACCGCGCCTTCGGTCGAGAGGTTGCCCTTCAGGATGGCCAGGTGGCCTTGCGCGTAGAGCGGGTCGCTGGCCTTGCGGATGACCTTGTTGCCGGCCTGCAGCGGCGGCACGTCGGCCAGGTTCTCGGCCACCGTCTTGCCGGTGATGGTCATGCAGTCGCCGTGCAGCAGGCCGGCGTCCAGCAGCTCGCGCATCACCAGCGGAATGCCGCCGGCCCGGTGCAGGTCGATCGCCAGGTAGTGGCCGCTGGGTTTGAGGTCGCAGAGCACGGGCACCTTCTTGCGCACGCGCTCGAAGTCGTCGATCGTCCACTCGACGCCGGCCGCGTGCGCGATCGCCAGGTAGTGCAGCACCGCGTTCGTGCTGCCGCCGATGGCCATGATCACGGCCACCGCGTTCTCGATCGACTTGCGCGTGACGATGTCGCGCGGCTTGAGGTCCTTCTTCACGGCCTCGACGACGACCTGCGCGGCGCGCTCGAGCAGGCCCTCGATCTCGTGCTCGACGTTGGCCATCGTCGAGGCATGCGGCAGCGAGAGACCCAGCGCCTCGAACGAGGAACTCATCGTGTTGGCGGTGTACATGCCGCCACAGCTGCCGCTGCCGGGGATCGCCAGGCACTCGACCGAGCAGAAGTCCTCCTTGCTCATGTTCCCGGCGGTGTACTGGCCCACGGCCTCGAACACGCTCACGATGTTCAGGTCCTGCCCCTTGTAGTGGCCGGGTAGGATGGTGCCGCCGTAGATGAAGACCGAGGGCACGTTGGCGCGCAGCATGCCCATCATGCCGCCGGGCATGTTCTTGTCGCAGCCGCCGATGACGATCACGCCGTCCATCCACTGCCCCTGCACGCAGGTCTCGATGCAGTCGGCGATGACCTCGCGCGACACCAGGCTGTACTTCATGCCCTCGGTGCCCATGGCCATGCCGTCGCTGATGGTCGGCGTGCCGAAGAGCTGCGCCTTGGCGCCCGCGGCCTCGAGGCTCTTCACCGCGATGTCGGCCAGGCGCTGCAGGCCGCTGTTGCAGGGCGTGATCGTGCTGTGCCCGCTGGCCACGCCGATCATCGGCTTGGCGAAATCGGCCTGCTTGTAGCCCAGCGCGTAGTACATCGAACGGTTGGGCGCGCGCGCCACGCCTTCGGTGATGTGGGCCGAGCGGCGGTTGATCTTCAGTGTCATCGGGACATCTCCAGGGTCGAACGGCGCATTCTAGGAGGCGGGTCTGCGTCCATCGAGGCTCCCTCGCGCGCGGGGTCGCGCATGCAGGCGCTGCTAGCATCGCCGGCCATGCTCGTGCACCCGCAGTTCGATCCCGTGGCGCTGGCGCTCGGACCGGTGCAGATCCACTGGTACGGGCTGACCTACCTCGCCGCCTTCGCGCTCTTCCTCTGGCTGGCCACGCTGCGCGTTCGCAGGCCCTGGTTTGCCGAAGCGGGCTGGACGCGCCGCGACGTCGAGGACCTGCTCTTCTTCGGCGTGCTCGGCGTCGTGCTCGGTGGGCGCATCGGCTATGCCCTCTTCTACAAGCCCGGCCACTACCTCGCGCATCCGGCCGAGATCCTCATGGTCTGGCGAGGCGGCATGAGCTTTCACGGCGGACTGATCGGGGTGATGATCGCGCTGGCCTGGTTCGCGCATTCGCGGCGCCGGCGCTTCTTCGAGGTCATGGATGTCGTCGCGCCCTGCGTGCCCGCGGGCCTGGCCTGCGGGCGCATCGGCAACTTCATCAACGGCGAACTCTGGGGGCGCGCGGCCGACCCGTCGCTGCCGTGGGCGATGGCCTTTCCGCAGAGCGGCAGCATGATCGCGCGCCACCCGTCGCAGCTCTACCAGTTCGCGCTCGAGGGCCTGCTGCTGTTCGCGCTCCTGTGGACCTACGGTCGCAAGCCGCGCGCGACCGGTCGGGTGGCGGCGGCCTTCCTCTTCGGCTACGGCGTCTTGCGTTTCGCCGCGGAACATTTCCGCGAACCCGACGCCTTCCTCGGACTGCTGGCGCTCGGGATGAGCATGGGCCAGTGGCTGTGCGTGCCGATGATCCTCGGCGGCGCGCTGCTGTGGCTCTGGTTCGGACGTCGGGCCGCAACCACCGGAGCCGCGCGATGACGAGACTGGTCTTCCTCGATACCGAGACGACGGGCCTGGACGCCGACAAGGGCGACCGCATCGTCGAGATCGGCTGCGTCGAGATGGTCGAGCGGCGGCTGAGCGGGCGCACGTTGCACCTCTACCTCAACCCCGGACGCAGCAGCCACCCCGAAGCCCTGAAGGTCCACGGTCTCAGCGACGCCTTCCTCGCCGACAAGCCGACGTTCGCCGACGTGGCCGGGCAGTTGCTCGACTTCGTGCGCGGCGCCGAACTGGTCATCCACAACGCCGCCTTCGACGTCGGGTTCGTCGACGCCGAACTCGCCCGCGCGCGCCGCGGCCGCATCGCCGACGTGGTTGCGGGGGTCGTCGACACGCTGGCGATGGCGCGGGACCTCTATCCGGGAAAGGCGAACTCGCTCGACGCGCTGTGCCGGCGCCTGGAAGTCGACGCCAGCGCGCGCACGCTGCACGGCGCGCTGGTCGATGCGGGGCTGCTCGCCGAGGTCTACATCCGCATGACGCGCGGGCAGGAGTCGCTCGTCATGGACGCTCAGGTCAGCGCGTCGGTGCAGGTCGAGTTGCAGGCCGTCGACTTCTCGCGCATCGCACTGCCGGTGATCGCCGCCGATGCAGGCGAAGTCGCGGCCCACGAAGCGATGCTGGCGGACCTCGATGGCGCCAGCGGCGGCAAGACCCTCTGGAGATCCGAGCAACCCATGGCATAATGTTTGGCTCACCCGGCATGAGGGACGCCAAGCATCCTGCGAAGCGCCCGAGTCCCCCGGGCAGTTAGCTCAGCGGTAGAGCACTGCCTTCACACGGCAGGGGTCGCAGGTTCGAACCCTGCACTGCCCACCAGACCTTCGTCGGCGAGCACGGGCTGCGGCGTGGAAGCCGCAGTGCTTCTCAGAGGAGCTTGACATGACCTCTGAAATGCAAGATACTGATAGGCTTGGCGCGCAACATAGAACTTAGGGCAAGCCCTGAGCAGCGCTGCGACCCAAGATCTGCTCTTTAACAACCTACAGCCGATAAGCGTGGGCGTTCGAGTGTTGAAGCATGGCTCGAGCGGTGAAGCCGGGGACCGGTGGTGGTGCGTGCGACCCGAAG
>WBZO01001305.1_pt1 | contig 39826 bp, 26 predicted proteins | sample 5204261 | NCBI WGS metagenome assembly WBZO01 (sample SAMN12412400, study PRJNA552823) | activated sludge metagenome | isolation source: activated sludge from anammox sidestream of wastewater treatment plant... | place: USA: North Carolina | collected 2017-09
CCGGAGTTATCGAGGCGGATTTGATTTCACCATTCGTATTCTGCCACGACAGGGAAACAGTTCTGGGGACTGGACCTTGGGGAGTTTCTTCAAGGAGGTTTGTGGTAATTTCCCGGAATTTTGACCATGTATCTGGAGACTGGTGGTCAATGGAAAGAATCCGGTCACCGGTCTCGAGGCCTGCGGCAAATCCAGGTCCGACCGGATCGACAAATGAAAGAACCAGGCATTTATCGATCTCTTTCATCGAGACCGGCAACGAAACCGAAAGGGTTTTGGTTCCACGGCGGACCTCAACCGAGGCCGCTTCTTTCCCCGATTTCCTCAAAGACTGGATTTCGCTGAGATACTCATCCCAGGTTCGGACTTCGATGCCATTCACCGAGAGCAGGACATCGTTCTTCTGAAGCCCGGCTTTGGCTTCCAGGCTGCCAGGGATGACCGAACCAACAATATTGTAATCATAGGGTGTGCCAAACAGGTAGGCCAGGCTGAACAGGATCAGGAACGCCCCGATGATATTTGCCCCAGGACCCGCAATGACAGTCGGAATTCTTCGCCAGGGTGAAATTGAATAGAATTCATCTTGTTTTCCGGTTATTTCCGCCGGGTTGTCCCCCGCCAGTTTGACATAACCCCCCATTGGAATCGGGGCGAGGATATACTCTGTTTCGCCACGGCGAATGCTGGCGAGTGGTTTTCCGAATCCGATCGAAAACTTCTCGACCCGGATTCCGGAAAGGCGCGCCACAATAAAATGCCCTGCTTCATGAATAACAACCGCTATTCCCAAAACAAGAATAAAATTCAAGGCATCAAGGAGGATTTCGAACACCTGGTCTGTTAACATGGAACCTCTGAATTAGAATTTAGATACATTTACGAAATTATACGGTGGGCTTCTTCACTGTCAACGGAAGGGATTCATTCCGCTTATCTCAGACATTAAGGTGTTTTGATTCATGAACTCCCCGCTTCGTCTCCTTGTCGATCAGAATATTCCGCTTGCTCAAGAGGTTCTCGGTTGTTTTGGGGAGATTCGCCTGGCTCCTGGAAGGGAGATTTCCTCAGCGTCAATTCAGGATGCGGATGCTCTCCTGGTTCGATCGATCACCCGTGTGGATCGCTCCCTGCTTGAGGGATCACGCATCAGGTTTGTCGGAACCGCAACCATCGGGACAGACCATATCGACCTTGAGTGGCTCAGGCAGGCCGGGATTACCTTTGCCGATGCGGCCGGGTGCAATGCCTGCTCGGTGGCCGAGTATGTGGTTGCCGCCCTGCTCGAAATTGAGTCAATGCGGCAAATCTCTGTCGAAGGGCAGACACTGGGCGTAGTTGGCGTGGGAAATGTCGGCTCGCGGGTGGTCCAATATGCCCGAAATCTTGGGATGAAAGTTCTGTGCTGTGACCCCCCGCGGGTGGAAAAAGAAGGGCTGAAAGATTATGTCAGCCTGGAAACAATCCTGGATCAATCCGATGTGGTGACCTTCCATACACCCCTGACCCGTGAAGGACCTCATCCCACATACCATCTCCTGTCTTCAGACAATATCGCTTCACTCAAGGCGGATGCAGTGGTCATCAACACCTCACGAGGGAGTGTCATCGAAGGGAAAGCGCTTCTTGGCAGAATCGGAAATCATTCCCTGGGTCCGGTGGTTCTCGATGTGTGGGAAGGCGAGCCGAAACCCAATCACCAGCTGCTCGAAAGGGTATTCATTGCGACTCCCCACATCGCAGGATATTCGTATGATGGCAAAGTTGCCGGAACACGCATGATGGCCGAAGCCCTCGCCAGATTTACTGGCCACCCATTCACATGGGATGAAAATTGGATCGAAAAACCATCCCAACCGGTGATTCAGGTGGATTCCTGCGGAAGACAGGCCATCCGGGAAGCAGTTGTGGGAGCCTGTCCCATCCTGGAGGATGATGCCCGGATGCGCACCCTGCTGAGGCTTTCCGGAGACCCGCTCGGTTTAGCATTCGACCGGTTGCGAAAAGACTATCCCATACGGCGTGAATTTGGAAATTATTCAATCGCTGGTCCTGTCCTCAGAGAATCGGACATAACGGTTCTCCGCAGTCTTGGTTTTCATGCCGAATTATCCCGGGAGAAATGACGGGCGATATGGCCATGATGACTGGTGAATCCTTCCTGCTGAAGAATCTCGCTGCCCTTGAAAAGAGGGATGCCCGGCTGGCCGAACTGATCCAGAATCTTGCTGCGGATGCACAAGTCCGCATTATACCTGCATCGAATGGGGATCTCACAGCCGCTTTCGTCCATCCAAATGGGACGACCAAAAGGATCCACAGCAGCCGGGATCCCCGGCGCGATGCCATGCTGTGGGCGCAGGAACTCAAAATGAACCCATCCCAGTCGGTTGCCCTGTTCGGCCTGGGACTTGGATACCCGCTCAAGGCATTTCTGGACCTGTATCGTGAAAAAGTCGGAGCTTTGTGGTGTTTCGAATCCTCTCCCGCTTTGTTCAAAGCCATGCTGGAAAGAGCGGATTGGAGTGAGGTTCTGGCGGATCCCCGTATCGCTTTCATGGTAGGCATTGGTGAGCTCGAATTCCGGAGGATTACAGCGGGTGGATTCCAGAAGATCATCGTGGATGGGATTGAAGTCGTGGAATATGGACCAGCGGTTCAGGTCGCACCAGAGTGGTATCGGGAGCGCCAGGAAAATGTCCGAGACCTGATCCGCCAATGGACCGCCGAGATGCTGACCAGCATCCAGCGCGGCCCCCTCTTTCAGTCCAATATCCTGGCCAACTTGTCTTCCCTGGGGGAGGCATTCCTTTTTCGGGATATCGGATCCATGATCGCGAATCGTCCTGCCATCATGGTCAGTGCCGGGCCCAGCCTGAATCGCAATGTTCATAAACTTCATCGCGCCAAGGGGAGGATTCCGATTATTTCGGTGGATACCTCGCTTCGCATCCTGCAGAAGCATGGGATCACTCCGGATCTGGTTGTTTCGATCGATGGCCTGGGATTATCCGCTAAGCATTTCGAGGGTGTGATCAACCTCGAGAAAATTCCTTTGGCTTTTGACCTCGAAGTCACTCCTTCAGTGCTGAAACCCTACCCGGGGCCATGCTTTCTTGTGGGGAACAAAAAGCCAATGGTCTATTCCTGGCTGGAGGACGCCATTGGCCCGCTGGAAGGCCTCACCAAAGGATTGACTGTCGCCCAGGCGGCTTATCTGCTGCTGGCTCATTATGGCGCCGAGCCGATTATCCTTGTCGGACAGGATCTTTCGTTCGAAAGACAAGGTGGGGCGACCCATGCCGATGGAGCCGCTTTCCAGGGGCGGTATGAGCCTGATCCACAAGGCGGGGGCCGTTGGGAAGATCCTTTGAAACCGGATGGGTTGAAGCAGGTCCCGATCCTTCAGGTACCCGCGAATGATGGGGGCTTTGTCCCGACAACCCAGACATTGTATGCCTATCTCAAGCGCTTCGAAGAAGATATTGCCCGAAGTGGAAAAAAGACCCTCAATGCCACAGAAGGAGGGGCCTTGATCCAGGGCGCCCACATCTCAACGCTGGACCAGATCTATGATGACCTTGGAGTGGATCAGCTTCCTGCCTTCGAGGGATTCCTGAGTTCCCACAACCTCGAACCGATCGGTATCCAATTCCGGCAGGAGTATCAATCGTTTCTTTCAGAGATCTGCCAGACCTTGAAAATGGCGGAAAACACCTTTCTTGAGGGAGTCGCTCAATCCCAACGGCTTGCCGCAGATCTGAGCTGGGAAAAATTGGCTGATTCAGATATCCAGAGCCGGTTCAACATGCTGTTCCGGCTGTTCGACCAGGTCAGACAATCAAAAAAGATTCAGATGCTGATCGACCGTGGGGTCATGAAGTCTCTCTATTTCCTCCATAAGGGTGATTTGCCGGAACCCGAAAAACGAACTCGTGAGCAACACAAGATGGTTGCCGAACGCTATCTGCTTTTTTTTGAAGAAGCATTGGAGATGGCCCGGAGGGGAATTCAGCTCCTTTCCTGAGCGTGATCCGGATGGGAGCACCGGTTGCCCGGAAACCGATTCAAAGGAAGGACTCCATGAGCAGAGACCTTTACCGAAAATCCTGTGTCATTTTTCTTGGGATCTGTTTTTTCTTCGGAGGGAGAGGCCTCTGCGAGCCAGAGCCAGATTCAAAGGAATTTGAAAAGTGGTGGGTCCAGCGATTCCAGATGCAGGAACTTCCCTGGTCTTCCAGCCATATCTGTCAGGAGATAAACCCGCTTCCATCTTTTTCAGTCACTCCGACAGCCACTGGAACACAGGCAGTCCGGATTTCACTGCCTTTTTCTGCCGGGGCATTCCCTGAGGGGCTGCAACTCGAAGTCCATCACAAATCCACAATCCTGCTGCCCCAGGTTCGGATTCTCACTCTGCATCCATGCCTGCCACGATGTGTCAGACGAGCCATTCTCACCTTCCCGTTTCATTTTCATTCACTGGAACCACACGCCTTCTCCTTAAAATTAGTTATTCCGAAAGCCAGAGACACCCAGCCAGTGTTCAGCATGACGGAATCTGCTTCTGGCACATGGAAAATCTCCTGGATGAACCGGCAGCTGACCCTCACAGAAAGGGCCTTATCTTTTCGTGTTGTCGACAGCCAGGCCTGGAAAGCCACACTCATTGCACCCACCCGGGAATCTTCCGCTCCCCCCAGGATCGAAATTGTGGAAACCGGTCCTTTTTACCACTGGATCCGGTTTCTCTACCCGGATGCAAGGTGGCCACGCATCCTGGAATATAAGATGGATAACCTCGGCACAGTCTCCGCAAGAATCCATCTTCAAAGGGTTGCGGTGAGTGATGGTTATTGCCCGGGTCTGGGGTGGGATGTCCAGCAGGGGGAGCTGGTCGATCCCATGGCGGAGGAAAATGGGTATTCAATTGGAGGTGCATTGGCGCTGATGCTGTTCGAGGGAGGTGAACCTTTCTCGATTCCATTCGGGAAAGGTACCCTCTCTTTTCCTGAGGCGCATTTTTTACGCAAGGGAATAGTCCAGCTGGATAGCTGGCCTGCCGGGGTGAGAGCCACTTACAACAGGGCCTCTGAGAATGATCGGGTTCCCCATCAACCAATGGCCTGGCGAACCGCCGGCTTTGTGGTTTCTGCTACTGGCCAGGTGGAATGGAACCACCTCGATGAACCACTCCAGCACGTCACCATTTCCAATGCCGCGGACCATGCCGAGGGCGGGGCTTCCCACAGTGGCATCGAGGGAGAGAGACCCATTTTGAAAAAAATCATGGACTTCCACCGTGATGCCATCCTGGACTCGGCTTTGCGGGGGGATGATTTTGGCAATGTCACCCACTTCCAGCAGGATGCGCATCCCTCGATTTTCGGCATGAACCGCCTCAACCATTGCCTGGCGATCTTTCGTGAATACGAACAGACAGCAGACCCGCGTTTGCGAACCCTTGCACTGGACTGGTGCCGGAACTTTTACAACCTGTCGATCTGGTGGGGCAGGGATGAGACTTTCGGCGGCACACGTTATAACAATGCCAACGCAGCTGGAGATAAGGCTCATCAGGCAGATCAGTCGTTCATGTGGCGCAGCAATTTCGCTTCACACTTCTGCACCAAAGGGTTTGCCTCCTTTTACCTGGCGTATGAGGAAACAGGTGACCCGCGCATGTCGGCGGCCTTCACAGCCCAGGCGGACTATGTGCGCAGCCAGGTCCATGCTGTCTGTCCACCAGGAGAGCCGCGCAATATCGGGCTGGTGGAAGACCTGCTCCGGAGTGCCGAATGGACCGGTGAGGAACAATTTACACAGGATGCCCTCCGGCTGTTCCGTGAACTTCGGACCTGCATGAACGGCCAGGGACTGTTTTCGCAGTCCTGCCAGCCGATTGTGGCCGATCTGCCGTTCATCGATGAGGATCAGGTTGGATACAATCATCCCTTTGCCAAACCTTATATCCTTGGCTATGCCCTCACCGGGCTTCCGGGATTGCTGGATCTGTTTCCGGAGGAAGAACGGTTATCAGAACTGGTTCATTCGGTGGCCGTTTTTCAGGCGGATTCGATCGACCCGGTCGGCGGGTGGCGTTATCCTCACCCCCGTTCAACTTCCTGCCTTGTATCTCAGGGGATGGAACACGCCTGGCAGCTGTGCCGGGTGATGCAGTCTGCTCCTTCGGTATCCAATCCTCCGGGTAAGCTTCTGGATGCAGTCGAGAAAGTCCTCCAGAACCGGATTCTGGTCTTTTTGAGGACAGGGACCATCATGAACCGTCTGTCCGGCTGGGAAAAAAGTGCCGGGACAGTGACCGATGCGACCGGACTGTCGAACCTATACCGTCATCCGGAAGATCGTGATCCGGCACGGGATTATTCTGAAGGTGAAATCGATCTGGGCAGCAGTCCCCCTGAAGGTCTGGTCTACTTCAATGAATGCCTCCGTTTTTATCTGCGTCACCGGCCGGGTGAGCGCCTGTTTCAGCCGAATGAAGCCCTGGCTCAAGTGCTGGAAAGGATGGAAGACCGCAGGCTCTCTCTGGTCCCGGAACCCGGAGGGACACGCCTCAGGATATCACACCCGCGCGATCCCGATGTCTGTGCGGTCCTCTGGGGCCCCGAATGGACAACCTTCCCGCCTTTGAGTGGAACTCCACAGGAACTGGGAGGCATGGAACTGAACTGGCGGAACAATCCCGAGATGGGCACCTGGTCCTGCCAAATCGACCGCCCTGAAGGGACTCTCGCTGCCGAATTTACTCCATCCTTCGAAAGAATCGATGTGGTTTACACAATATGGCCGCATGAACAATCCACTCCTCCTTCCAGTGTGGATATTGGGCCATGCCTGCAACTCTATGAAGGAATTTTCGGCGGACCCGCTGAAGATTTCCTGCCACGAATCTTTTTCCACTCCCTCGATGGAATTCATCGAATGGCGGATATTGCCGGGAACCATTCCAGGAACATATTGTCCCTTGCCGGATCTCCTTCACAGGATCTGAGTCCAGAAATGATTCAGTCGGGATGGACATTATTCGAGCAGCCAGCCCTGTCTTCACCAGCAGTCGGGGCGGTCAGTCATGATGGAAAATGGATTATAGGAACCGTTCGTGAGGGAGCCAGCTCCATTTCCAGCAATGCCGATCCCTCCCACTGCTGCATTCATTCTCAAGGAGCAGTTCCATTGGATCCCCAGGGGCCAACCACCCTTCGCGCAAGTGTTCATCTGTTCTCCGGGACCTGTGAAGAGATGATCGCCCGGCTGGAGAAAGATCGGGCCGCCTGGCGGTCAACCCCGGCCCTTCCAGCTTCATCTCAACACACCTGCCTCTATGGGGTTCAGGATCATCTCCCGATTTTTCACCGGCAGGCTTTGGCGGATCATCGATTCCAGTCCGCATACCAGGTGGATTCCGAAATGGATTTCCAGGCATGGCGCACAGCCGCTCGATCACAGATTCTTGAAGCCTTTCAAGACCGGCTTCCAGGCTGCCCCTTTGAGCCTGTGCTGATCTGTGAAGAGGATCGAGGCACATACACCGCTCAAAAGGTGGCCTTCAATCTTTCTCCAGTGGAACGGGTGGCTGGGTACCTCCTGATTCCAAAAGGAAAGGGAACTCATCCTGCCATCATTGCTCTGCATGACCATGGTGCCCATTTCAGTATCGGAAAAGAAAAGGTCATTCGGCCTGTCGGGGAGTCCGCGGAATGCATCCGGGATGCCTCCGAGTGGGTAGCTGGATTGTATGGGGGAAGGTTCATTGGGGATGAACTGGCGCAACAAGGCTATGTGGTGTTCGCGATGGATGCGCTGTACTGGGGATCGAGAGGCTCCAGAGAGGAGGATTCCTATGCTCGCCAGCAGGCCCTGGCTTCCAATTTGTTTCAACTTGGAATGTCCTGGGCGGGAACCATTGTGCAGCAGGATCTGCGGAGTGTCGAATTTGTCCGCAGCCTGGCGCAGGTCGATCCAGAGCGGATCGGGGCGGTGGGTTTATCGATGGGAGCCAACCGTGTGTTTCACCTGCTGGCTGCCACAGACCATGTCCAGGTGGGTGCCGCCATCTGCTGGATGACCACCACACGCGGTGTCCTGCAGCCCGGGAACAATCAGACACTCGGCCAGTCGGCATTTTCCATGCTTCACCCGGGCCTTCGCAGCCGGCTCGATTACCCGCATGTGGCCGCTGCCACCTGCCCCAGACCGATGCTGTTCTATTGTGGCGAACAGGATGCCCTCTTTCCTGCAGATTCTGTCAAAGAAGCCTTTCAATATCTTCGCGGGGTCTGGGATCATGCAGGTGCCGGAGAAAGCCTCATAACTCAATGCTGGCCAACCGGCCATGTTTTTTCAGTGGAGATGCAGGATAAAGTTTTCGAATTTATGGGTCGGCACCTGAAAAACAGGGATTGATCCCGCTTGATGCTGGGATTTACCAATTGAGATCATTTTGGTGTATCTTAAGCAATCTTGCCGATGGTTCCGGCCTGTTTGTAATGACAGCCTGTAAGTGATTTTCGGAATTGGGTGAATATGCTGATTCATTATTCCTGCCGTCATTATCGTGGCGATGTCCCTTGTCTGCCGAATAAGGAACGAGGCAGGGAATGCCCCACCTGTGAGGAGTTCGACCCGATCACGGATCGAATTGCGCTGATCAAACTGGGTGCTCCCGGGGATGTTCTGCGCACAACCTCCCTGCTGCCTGGAATTCGACGGCACTGGCCGGGTTGTGAAATCACCTGGCTGACTCGCCTTGATTCGGCTCCTCTGCTCCAGAACATCGGCCTCGATCGAATCCTGACACTGGAGGAAGAGGGTGTGCTTCAGATGCTGGGGGAGAAGTTCGATGTGGTCATCAATCTCGATAATGACCCTCTGGCAGCAGCCCTGGCAACCCAGGAACGTTCTTTGCGGCATCTGGGATTTGTTCTGGATGACCAGGGGCGGATTATCGGGGATTGCCCCGAGGCGCAGCAATGGCTGGAGATGGCCTGTTTTGACCGTTTGAAAAGGGAAAACCAGGATACTTACCAATCCCACATGCGCCGGATCATCGGCCTCTCCCCGGCCTGGATTGATCCCATTCAAATCTGTTTTTCGGAAACAGAACTGGCAGCTGCCGATGAGAAAATGAAAGGCCTGGGAATGGCCGGCGCCTGCCCGATTGCTTTCAACACAGGGACAGGATCGCGCTGGAAAACAAAGCGCTGGCCGCAGGAACGGTTCCTCGAGCTGGCTTTTCTCCTCGCCCCGCATTCCAGTGGGGGAAAAATCCTGTTGCTGGGAGGCCCGCTCGAAGAAGAGGAGAACCGCATTCTCGCGCTGGAGAGGCCGGACCTGTTTGTGGCTTCAGGCGCACTCCCCATTCGCCATTTCATGGCGCTGGTATCGCGGTGCGGCCTGGTTGTTACAGGAGATACCCTGGCTCTTCACATCGCCCTCGGATGCGGGATCCCGACTGTGGCCCTTTTCGGACCCACCTCCGCAGCTGAGATCGAAGGCACAGGCCCATTCATTAAAATCAACTCACCGGTATCATGCCGCCGTTATTACTCACGCACCTGTGATGAAAGCCCCTGCTGCATGGAAACCATCACGGCCCGCATGGTTCATGAACAGATCGTTTCCTCCGGGTGGCTGGACCATCATCCGGCAACAAGTGGCTGCGGGGCAGAAAAGGAACAGGCTTCATAATGTCAAGACTTGCAGCCGCATGGCTTCTGCTCATACAGACCTTTGCACTGACTGTTCCTTGCGTTTATTTCATTCGTTACCTCGGAAGAAAAGTCGGTTGGGTGGACAAACCCAATGAGCGCAAAGTCCACTCAATTCCGGTTGTGACCATTGGAGGCCTGGGGATTTTTCTGGGCCTGTTCCTGAGCTTTGTCCTGTTTACATTCTGGCAGGATTGGGTTCGTGGACCGCTCGATTCACCCCTGGTCCGTTACAAGGAACAGGTTCACCTGTGGCTTCTGTTCGCTGCCAGCCTCATCCTCGTGGCGATCGGAGTCTGGGATGATCTCAAAGATTGCAATCCTTTTGTCAAACTCGGGTTCCAGATTCTGGCGGCAGTGGTGTTTGTCGGATTTCGTGTGACCTCGGGAAAATCCTGGCGCTTCGATGATCTGCCCTTGCAGTTATTTCTGTTCGACATGCTGCTCCTGACCGGCTGGATGGTTCTTTTAATGAATGCCATCAACCTGATCGATGGGCTTGATGGGCTGGCTGCAGGGACAGTCGGCATCGCAGGATTCTGGCTGCTGCTCTCCAACAGTCCGATGGATAATCAGTTCCTGACCTGGGTGGCGGCGATGCTGGTGGGTGGATGCCTGGCCTTTCTGGTTTTCAACTTCAATCCAGCCAGCATTTTCATGGGAGATACAGGCGCTCTTCTTCTGGGATTCTGGCTGGGGGCGGGTTCCAGCGAGGGGGACTTCATGAAGTTGTCAGGATTGATCCTTGCCACACCGATTGTGCTGCTGGTTGTCCCCCTGCTCGAAGTGTTTTCATCGACACTCAGAAGGCTCTTTGGAGGTTATGGAGTTTTCCGTGCAGACAGCAAGCACATGCACCATCGCCTGCTCAAGCTGGGTTTTCAACATCGCAGCATTGTCCTGTTTTACTATGGAATCACCTTTCTGCTCGGCATGCTCGGTTTCCTTCTTGCCCCTTCAGGGTTTACTTCCACCCGGGCGCCGATTCCGCGCATATCGAACCCGGACATGATGTTCGGGATTCTGGTGGTCATTGGTGGCGGGGTTTTTATGGCCTATATGGCTTTAAGTGCCATCGAAAAGCGTTTCGAATCGGCGATCCAGGAATTGTCGCTGAGATATGAGGGAGGCCTCGATATCCAGGCAAACCTCCATAACCTGATCGATAATGATCAGATCGAGCATGAAGATGCAAATGTCATCGTCGAGAAAGCTTGACCTTTCTCTGTAATGTCCTTAATCTTTTCTGTTTGGCCATTTTTTCATGATTGGAGGTTCCTGAGGATACTATGCCGGCAATTGTCGTAGTCGGGATCCAATGGGGGGATGAAGGAAAAGGAAAAATTGTCGATGTCCTGTCAGCCGAGGCGGATTATGTAGTCAGGCACCAGGGCGGAAACAATGCCGGACATACTGTCTGGATTGAGGGTGACAAGCATATCCTTCACCTGCTGCCGACAGGTGTCATTCGGCGAAAGAAATGCGTCATCGGGTCGGGGGTGGTCGTCGATCCGAAGGTCCTTCTCCAGGAGATCATGCAGTGCAAGGGGAAAGGGATCGATCTGACACCGGAAAATCTTTTTCTCAGCCCGAATTGCCATATCATCTTTCCTTACCATATTCGGATCGACACCCTCCGGGAGAAACGCCTGGGAGCCTCGGCGATCGGGACAACCTCGCGTGGAATCGGCCCCACTTACCGCGATAAGATTGACCGCTGCGGCATCCGGCTCGGTGAACTCGCCGATCCCGGGAGATTCGAGCTGGCATTGAAAACCCATCTGGTCATGGTCAACAGTTTTCTGACCGACTTTTTCAAAGAAGCCCCCTTTTCTTTCGAAGAAATTTATGAGCCTTACCGGGAATATGGCGCTGCCCTGGCGCCCTTCCTTGCCGATGTGCCCGGCCTTTTGAATCAGGCTGCAGCTCGAGGAGAGAAGATTCTTTTCGAAGGAGCACAGGGAACTCTCCTCGATGTGGATGCGGGAACTTACCCTTTTGTGACTTCCAGCAACACCGCCAGTGGCGGGGCCTGCACCGGAAGCGGCTTTCCGCCTCACCGGATGGATGGCTGTCTCGGCATTGTCAAAGCCTACACCACCCGTGTGGGATCAGGGCCTTTCCCGACAGAGCTGCATGGCGAAGAAGCGGACCGTTTGCGCAATGCCGGTCCTGCAGGCGAATTTGGCGCCACGACCGGACGCCCCAGGCGTTGCGGATGGTTCGATGGGCCTCTGGTCAAACGTGCCGTGATGCTCAATGGGGCGCAGGGGCTTGCAGTGACACGCCTGGATGTTCTCAGTGAGTTCGACACCATTCCAATGGCAGTCGCCTATCGATACAAAGGGAAAACTTTCGATCTGGCGCCGGAAGATCTGTCGATTCTGGGTGAGTGCGAAGTGGTTTATGAAAATCAGCCCGGTTGGCGGACAGACATCTCCGGCGCAAGAACCTGGGAGGACCTTCCCAGGCAGGCTCAGGACTATCTCCGCAAAATCGAAGCAATCACAGGCTCGAAGGTGGTGCTGGTGTCCATCGGCCCGAACCGCGATGAAACGATATTTCAACAGAAAAGCATCTTTGGAGCCTTCGTCGCAGGGTTATAATGGAGTCTTATCCGCGAGTTTCCACCTTCAAAACAGCGGAAAGATTTCGAGAGCACCTGGCCAGACTGGGATGTGATCTGCCTTGTGATGATGAGATTCTGGCTGGACAGGAATCTCCCCTGGGCCAGCCAGTGGAGTATCGTGGCGGCATTATCGGGAATCGCTGGGCCATTCACCCCATGGAAGGGTGGGATGGAACCGAAGAGGGCTTCCCAAGTGACTTCACACGCCGGAGATGGCTCCACTTCGGCATCTCTGGCGCCAAACTGATCTGGGGATGCGAAGCGGTTGCCGTCTGCCACGAAGGGCGTGCCAACCCCAACCAGCTGGTGATCAGTGACAGGACCGCCGGATCACTGGCCTCTCTCCTTAAAGACCTCCGGAAGGCCCATCGTGATCTGACCGGTGATGATTCAGATTTGTATGTCGGTCTGCAGCTGACCCATTCGGGACGTTTTTGCCGGCCGAACCGGAAAGATGGCCCTGAACCCTGGATTGCCTACCGCCACCCACTGCTCGATTCAAAGGTGGGAGTGACTGATGACTCACGAATTCTGACTGATGCCGGCATCGATAAACTGATCGATTATTTTGCAGATGCTGCGAGGCTTGCTTCGCAGGCCGGTTTCCAATTTGTTGACCTGAAACATTGCCATGGTTATCTTGGACATGAGCTCCTCAGTGCTCATGCCAGGCCTGGCCGATATGGTGGGAGTTTTGAGAACCGGACACGTTTCCTGGTGAATCTGGTGGAAGCGGTTCGCAGCCAGGTGCCGGAGCTGGATATCGGCGTCCGCCTGAGCCTGTTCGATTTGATTCCACACAGGCCCGATCCGGACAAAACCACCCGCACGCACATGGGCAGAGGGATTCCCGAGGAATATCCAGGAGAATATCCCTTCGGTTTTGGAACTGACTGGCGTCATCCCGCGCAGATCGACCTTGCTGAGGGGCTGGCATTCGTCAGGTTGCTGAGGAAGCTCGGTATCCGGCTGGTCAACATCACCGCGGGTTCCCCTTATTATGTGCCGCATATCCAACGGCCTGCTCTGTTTCCCCCTTCGGATGGTTATGCCCCTCCGGAAGATCCGCTCGTGGGGGTGAACCGCCTTTTGAAAGGGGCTGCTGAGGTCAAACGCCACTATCCGGATGCCCTGGTGGTCGGAACAGGCTTCACATACCTGCAGGAATTCCTTCCGCATGTCGCTCAGGCGGTTGTGCGCCAGGGTTGGATGGATTTTGCCGGTATCGGCAGAATGGTGTTGTCCTATCCTGAATTGCCCTGGGATGTCATGACATCCGGGAAGCTCGACAGAAAAAAGATCTGCCGGACTTTCAGCGATTGCACCACTGGCCCGCGCAAGGGGCTGATATCCGGTTGTTATCCACTCGACCCGCTCTACCGGGATCATGAGTTGGCAGCCCAGCTCAAAGAACTGAAAAAAGCTGCCCGGAAATAACAAAAATCCCTTCAGATTTTATTTTCTTCCTGGCGGGAGGGTGTGCCATTCGGGCTTTCCTCCAGATACCAGCTGTAGCCACCGCCGCGCAGGCGGTGAGTCAACCCGGCAAGGTGTGAGGAGACATGTCTCTGAAACCATCCCGATGTGATCACATGGACCAGGGGTGTCTCCATCAGTTTCTTTTCAAACAGACGGTATAGATTGAACTCCACTGGCTTGAATGGCCGCAGGCAGTGCTCAATCGGATCTCCAGCAAGTTCAATGTTTCCAACTGAAAGGGATGGTTCTTTTTCCGCCAGGCGAAGATAGGGGACCTGATGCGGTGAAACCCCGATGATTTCGCACACGGTCCGATCGACCGCCACGCAGTTCCTTCCAGCCACCAGCAGATTCATTTCGACCGGTGTTCCATACAGAGGCCCATTGCCCTCCATTCCAGTCAGCCCATCCACAAGGGTCACCATTCTGGGCTGAAGCAGCAGGGCCAGGTCACACAGGGTCTGGTGGAGCCAACGGTGGTAAATGATTCGTCGCGGCTCCGGAACCAGACCGAACAGGTTCTTCATCGAGCAGGTCAGGACAGCATATTTATGGGTCTTGATTTTTGGAATGTTGAGGATCAGGTCAGCATCAAACAGCCGTTGGGGAAGATCAAGTCCGGACAGGCCTTTGCCGGTGAAAGGGACTGTGACCCTCGGGGCTTCACTCAGATTCACCAGCCTGGCCTGGTAATGCACCGCCAGAGGTTCCAGGCCCATCCTCTGCCAGGCATAAGCCAGGCGGCGCCCCTTGGCGGAAGTGCCTGTCTCACTCTCCACAATTTCGACTTTGGCATGGAAATCTGAAAGAATCTGAAGCAGCGCATCGAGTATATCGAGGCTGGTATTGGCCCCACGGTCAATATAATCCTGAATATCGGTCACCAGGTTCGGTTTGATCAGAATCAGCTGGCCACTTCGAAGGAGTGGCAGGATCTCAGCGAGCTCGAGGACATTCTCCACATCCTGGAGAAGTGTTGGAATGGATGTTTTCCGGAGTGCGATACGGGAAACCTGGCTCATACTGAAATTATCCGGCATAAAGCCTGGTCAGGGAATGGCCGTCGGCTCCGGGTTGTTCTGGCTGCGAAGGAATTCGAGAATGGGCTGCCCGGATAAATAGAGGTTCGAAATCACACCGAACCCGTCTTTGATCACGACAGTGACATAGGCATCCCTGTTGCCCATCCGGCTATGCTCGCGGTAGGCCTGTTCCGCCTGCGGGGCGAGGTCTTCCGGCAGATAATATCGATCGAATGGGATGTTCAGGGACAATCGGGATCCTTGAGTATGGGACACCTTCACTCTCAGATAATCGAGATCTTCCGGTGGAGCCAGCAGAACCTCTGTAAAATGGGCATAGCCATCGGTGGCTTCCTCGACCAGGGCATAAACTTCATCAAGCGAGGCCCAGTCGACTCCTGTTTCTCCATGCCCCTCCTGGTCCTCGAAACGCAGCGCCACAAATTTCCCGCGAAAAACATCGGCCGGGTCGACCGGAGCGGTTTTAAACTTGAACATTTTTCCAGAAGCCAGTGTGGTTTCATGGGTGTATATCATCGATACAGGAGCCAGGAGCTGCGCCACACAGACCACAATGAAAATTCTGGGCATCATCCGATTCGTCATCCTTCTGCCTCCTTACGAGTGCCCACCCACAGATTGGCAGCCAGGAATGCGGTTCCCAGCAGGATGAATCCAATCCCTCGAAGCAGAAAACCAAGCCCGGTATCCAGGAATCTCGCTCCAATGAGGATCACCAGAATGATCAGTCCCCCATTCATCCTGGTCAGATTGTTGGCGAGAACCCCCAGACGGAAAGTGGCCAGCCCCAGTGCCAGCACATAAATATTGAAAACAACCAGTGAAAGGGCCAGCGAAACCGATGGGACCAGCGATGATGAACAATAGCAGACAATTCCCAGGATCGGTGCAATCCCGTACAGAATGCAGGAATCTTTCAGTTTGGAGTAGCAATTAACCAGAAGAAAAATTGAAGCGAATGGCAGGGTCAGACTGAGAATGTAGTCCATCCAGGCGGCCCAGGGGTGAATCCATTTCTCGTAACGATAATGATACCAGCCAACCGAATCCCAGAATCCTTTGTATGTCAAAAGCATGGAAATGGCAAAAATCCCGCCTGCTCCAAAGGCATGAAATGGCCTTGCCCAGATCGAATCGGATTCATCCCACCAGGTTCGGCCAGCCAGATAAAAACAACCAAACAATCCGAGGTACACCACAATCCACAGTCCCGGGACTGCCTTTTCGAGGCTGATTCCTGTTCCTACCGAAAGGCACAAGCAGATCAGCCAGGACAGCCAGCTGCTTTCCCAGGAGTAACGATCCTTTCGGATGACCCAGAAAAAATAGGGCAGAAACATGGCGAACAGAAACCAGAATGCCAGGGCCTGATTCCCTTCAATCTGAACAACCCCTGCCCACCAGGTGATCCCGGTCAGATAAAATGCCGACACCACTCCACTTTGCATGAGATAGGCCAGTGGCAGGATCAGCAGCATCCATGAAAACAGGAATGAAGCCAGGTTTCCCGGGATGTTGTAGGTCTGTCCGATCAGTGCAATGCACAACCCCACACACAGGCTTTGAAAAACCGCGCTCCCCTCACGCCGTGCGGAGGAGCAGCCACCCGATTGAATTGCCGAATACGAGATCACTTGCGAAGACACCAGCAAAGCGAGGGAAAGAAATGCACGCAAAGGCCTCGGCAGGTTCTCCCAGTTCGAGCCGAACAGCAGGATCAGTCCCAGCCCGACCAGGCTTGCACCGAATACTCCAAACACCCACAGGAAAATTTTTCTCCCTGAGAGAGCATTCCTGTCGGCCGGGCCATAATGATTCCGCAGCGCTTCACCGGTTTCAGGAGTCAGAATTCCGCGTTGGATAAGGTCAGGAAGCTCGGAGTACAGCCAGCTGATTGCACGCCTGCTCATGGTTCATAGCCTCGTTTCACCACAACACAGTACAACATCTCCCAGAATAATTCATTGAAAAAAATCGGAGGAAAACAGAAAAAAACCGGGACATCAGGACTGCCCCGCCGATCAGGATGAGCGGATCGATTGGAATCCGCATGAAACAGCCTTCTCCGAGCTCGAAAAACCCCGCAATCAGCAGCACATAAACCAGGTTGAATGCACACAGCAGGTGAACCAGGGTTGCTGCCCCTGTCCGTGAGTCGGAGGGTGGCGGCACCCTGAACTTTTTTAATTCCCTCAACTGAAAAACTACAATCCACACATACATCAGGAATGCCAGAATGGGTACAATCCAGATGCGAATGAAAGTCCAGCTCAATGGATTTCTCCAGAGGTCCAGAGCCGGCCGCCAGGGGGAGCCTTCATTGAAGACTCTCCCGGGTGTCTGGCTGAAATAGATGTGAACCTCATTGAGAACCGCTTTGAGATAGTTCAAAGGGGCATCTTTAACCTGAGTTATTGTGTTGGCGGCAGACTCCTGTGAGGCACGGACCAGAATGAAGTTGTTGAAGTTCGGCTTGCCGGTCGATTTGGTCGGAGCATCCAGAGCCTCGATGCCGGTATGGGGAGCCGCTCCATAATAATCGATATAAACCTGGGGGGGTGAAAAACGCCTGATGTTCACCAGCGGGGTAATTTTCCCTACGGCAAGAAGCGTCTCTGTCCGCTTCGGATCCATATAGGCGGTCATGGCTGCGAAGTTCATCCCGAACCAGGTGCTGGAAGTGAACTCACCTGCGACGACAAGGTTTTTGGCATAAAACAAACTGCAGAATGCGACAGTGATAATCCCGGCCAGGACTTCCTTCTTTCCGCATCGCCCTCTGAACCGAAAGGAAGCCAGATACAGAAGCGCCAGCATCGGAAGCATCCACAGGATCAGGTGAAAAAAACTCCGCATCAATACAATGCTGGCCAGACTGATCAATGCGGCGGCCAGCCAGAATGGTTTCCCGTTCTGGATCCATTTTCCAGACGCATAAATCCCCAGAACTATCAGAAACGCCAGAGGATGGGTATAGATCAGGTAACGCTCTGCGCTCAGGATCGGTTCATGGAATAGAAAGCTGGCCAGGAGAAAGATCCTCAATAGCCATGGGACTCCGAAAAGGTTCATCAGCCGCTCGCACAATCCAAACAAGCCCAGGCCAAGAATGAAGTACAGGCAGGCAAATCCCTCTGCGAACCAGCTATCTGGAAGGACTTTTAATCCGACCCCGAGCATCAGATTGAACAGTGGGGGCTGGGAATGGAGGTAGTAGAGTCCCTGGAAGAGATCATGCTCGAGGATTTCAACATCGAGAGCATGCATGTTATGGATGGGGGCTGTGTTGAAAGGCCTTGAGGGGTACTGGAAGCTTCGGACCAGGCAGAAAAGGATCAGGACAACCAGCAGGCTGGAATATTTACAGAGATGTGTCCGGCCACACTGGATCCTGGTTGCGAGGTGGCCTCCCATGGCTCATTTAGGATTCTTCTGGAACAGGACCGCCCCGACAATGATCAGGCCGGTCAGCATCAATCGGCCGGGTTCACCGATGATATTGATGCTTAGAATTTTCTCCATATACCCGATGGTCAGCGTGCCAAGCAGGGTGAGCATCATCCCTCCGCGCCCGCCACTTAAGGCAGTGCCTCCGATCACCACGATCGCGATGGCGGTTAGTTCGTAGGTGGCTCCAGCCTCTGGATCCCCCTGTTGTTCCTGTGCGGCATGGCAGATGCCGGCGATCGCGGAGCACAGCCCGGAAGTGCCATAAGCGACCAGTTTGGTCCAGGTGACCGGAACACCCGCCAGCCGTGCGGCTGTTTCATTGCCGCCGATCGCATAAAGGTAGCGCCCACTCCTGAGGAAGCGCAGGGCCAGCCCGAGCGCCAGCACAACCAGAAGGAAAAGGATCGTGATGAAAGCGATATTCCCTCCGAGGATGCGGCTGTCGATCATACCGAAAATGGGAGGAAGGTCGACAAATTCGAAGGAGCCATCCGAATGTTGAATCGCCTGGGTGATTTTGGTTCCGCCCGACACCTGTTTGGCCAGCCCTCGTGCGAAGGTCATCAGAGCCAGTGTGGCAATAAAGGGCTGCATTCCGGTAAAGGCGATCAGTGAACCGGCGGCCAGGCCGCATAAGGTTCCCACCAGCAGTCCTCCGGAGATCGATGCCCAGGCCGGCCACCCCCAGTGGATCGAAAACAGGCTGAAAGAGACCGACACCAGCCCGAGAACACTTCCCACCGAGAGATCGATCCCGGCGGCCAGGATGACCATGGTCATTCCGCAGGCAAGGATGCCGAATTCGGAAGCTTGCCGGAGCATATCCCGATGGGTTCCCCAGGAGAAGAAAGCCCCTTCGGCATTGAACAGGCAACCTACCAGAAATACACCCAGCAGCGCCAGTGTGGCTCGTGCCGATGCATGAGAGAGGAATTTTTTCACGACCGGAAGCTCCCCTCGATTCTCAAGAATCTCTATCCACCATCATGGTTTTAGACCAGCCCACCCCCCAGGAAAGTGGATGTCCCCCATTTATACGTGAATCGGGATTAAATGAAAAAGGGTTTCAGGAAAAAATCCACCCGGATCACTCATAATTCTGCCAGTTTGACTGGCTGGAGATTTTTTCCCGGAGGGAAATTTTTTTGAGCTCGGCCGATGCCAGGGGGAGGTCATAAACATTCACCTGTTCGATCAGGCCGATCCCACGCTGCCCATTGGTTGTGGAGCCGATATGAAAAGTCCCGCTTCCGGAGAGGGTGCGTGGACCGATCGAGGCCATTTTTTCCACCCATTCACTTCCGTCACTTGAATACAGGAATACCTGCCCCTGGCTGCGGTTCCAGACACAAGCGACCACCTGCCATTCATCGGGGATTACTGGAGGGCCATTTCCCAGAAAAAAACCACTCCCAAGGTCCTCATCGGTGACAAAATCGAAAGTATTGTCCGGCCGGGTTCTGATTTCCCATAAGCCTGGTATCCCACACACAGTTCGATCGGATGCAGAGGCAGCCGGCTTCACTAATGCCCAGACTGTAAAATCGCTGTCGCTCCCCTGCAGCTCCCGGCGATCCCCATTGGCGGGAAAATAGATGCCCCCATTGGAGCAATCAACTGCCAGCCCATCCGCATAAGGAAATGTTTCCTGATCGGCTCCAGCCACCCAGTTTCCAGTTCCTGGATAGGATTGGCAGGCATGGCTGAACATGGGGCCACGCCAGTCACGAATTGCCAGCGGGTTGAAAGGACTTCCAGCTTCTCCTTCGCAAAACCGGAAGAGAGCGAGCCAGGGGTGTGCCTTGTCAAGAAATTCAACCCCGAACCGATAAGGGGTCTGGCTTCCGACATAACGGAGAATATCGATCCAGTAATCCGTGGCCGAGGAAATAGCAGGGATAGCAACCGATTCGACATCTTGGATGACAAAGGTGCTTCGAGCGAGCGGGGGCGTGTTGGGAGGATCGTTCTGCACCACACTGGGATACAGGCGGAGATCCAGATCCTCAATCCCATTCCAGCCGAGTGTGAGGCGCAAACCCTTCTTTGGAGGAACCGTGATGCGGAACAGATCCCGTACCTCACCGTTCTGATCGTCCAGAGAAAGGTTTGGGTAAAACCCTTCGCCGATCGGAGCTGCGGTTGCGACTGTATCGTTCTCCTCAAAAGGATCATCCAGCCCGGAGCCTTCATAAGGAGGATTGAAGTTCAAACCGAGATGAAGCGAGTATTCCTGGTTGGCCGAACCATTGGCATTGAACACACGTATGTAATGGTCCCCTGCATTCTGAGCCTGGTAGGGATCCAGCTGTTCACCGTATGCCGCACCATCTGCTGAACGGACCATGATGCCATCAGGATCGAGGATCTGGATTCCCAGATCCGCCTGGCTGTGATCAAATGAAAGCAAAGAGAAAAGGTATTCCTCGTTGTCGAGAAATACCTTGTAGTAATCGTCATCCCGGCAGACCAGGCCTTTATAGGTCTTCGACATGCCGGGGGTTAATGTGGCCGCATGATCCAGATCCTGATTGGGTTCATAAGCGTCATCTGAGGGGGAATTCTGCGCTTCTAAAACATAGGGGATGCCATGGTCGGGATAGGGTTGAACCTCGAGGTAATACACTCCATTCTGGGGGGGAGTGTAATCAATGGATGCCCTGGTTGCATTCCCTGTAGTCGTGATATTTGAGGTTGCCACAACAAGCCTGTTGGAATCCCGCAGAATAATATCGATCGAACCCAGCAGTGAAAGGAACTGGATGGAGCAGTCGATCGGGACCCCCTGGGTTCCCTCGATGCGGTAATAGTCATAATTCTCACCCAGGTAGAGCCAGGGATAGTATCCGCGAGATATCGGTGTGGCGGTTTCCATGGAGTCATTCGGTTCAAGCCGGTCATCGAGGAGAGCACTCGAGCTCAGGGCTGTTCTGGCAGCATTGATTCTGCCGTACCCCTGTCCTGGGCTTTTACCATAGAGATCGTTGGGAGCGATTCCTTCGAGGGGATTATCCAGCCCGTTGAGAACTTTCAGGACCACCTGGGCAGCACTGAGGCCAGGATCCACCGAAAGAGCCAGGGCGGCCACTGCCGAAGCCACTGGACAGGATGAGGATGTTCCACCGAATTCACTGGTGTAGTCTTCCTCCGGGTAATCAAAACCCCCGGGACCGCTGATATCTGTCGTCCATCTGGATTCAGGAGCATTGAGGCACAGGTTCTCGCCAAAGTTGCTTTCCTCGTGCCTGAGGTCATTCTGATTGTTTTCACCGACTGCCACTGTCCAGGGGTAGCTGGCTGGAAAAGACACCGGGTTTCCACCGCCATTCCCGGAAGCAAAGAAGATCGGGCAGCCTTTCCCGTTGCGTCCCTGGCTTGCCGCATAGTCGATAGCATTGGTGATAACAGTGCTGGGTGCACCGCCCGCCCAGCTGCAATTGATGACATCGGCGTAATCCGCGGCGTATCGGATCGCTTCGGCGGTGCGGAAATCCCCGGCATAACTGTCGCCATCGAAAACCTTGCAGGGCAGGAGCCTGCAGGAGGGTGCTATCCCGGCAACACCCAGATCATTGTTTCTTACAGCAGCGATGATTCCCCCAACTGCGGTCCCATGAGCATTGATCTGGAAGGTGAAATCAGGCACCGGCTGATTGTCGTAGGCGACAAAGTCCCACCCCTGAACATCGTCAATATACCCATTGCTGTCGTTATCGATGCCATCTTCGGGAATCTCCAGGAGGTTGGTCATGATGTTCGATTGGAGATCGGGGTGGTTCAGGTCGATTCCTTCATCCAGCACAGCGACTGCAATCGATGGATCGCCTGTAGTCACCTGCCAGGCCGGGTCGATCTCGATCCGGTCGAGACAGGTCTGCTCTTCACGGTAAGGATCACCGGACTGGAGCTTCCGCCCACCATAAAAATTGGGTTCAGCCCAATCCACATAGGGCAGCTCATCCAGCCTGACAGCCAATGGGCACAGCGACATGGATGAACCTGGCAGCTGCCTCGCCAGCACTGTGTGAGGATCGGCTGAAGACTGGTCGATGATTTGCAGATGGTTCTTGGCTGCAAATTCCTCCAGCAGCCCGCGCTTCTCGGGTGCAGAGAGTCCGATGCTGATCTCCCCGTAACTCCACACAAGCGAATCATCTGCTGTGAAGCGATACACCGGATACCAGGATTGAACCCCGACCGATTTCGACTGCATGGCGGCTTCTGTGGCTGATTCATCGGAGAACTGGAAAACATAACGGCCTGCTTTTGGGCGTGCTTCGATTGTGTTCTGAATCCCCGCAGGGAGGCTTTTCAACACAAGGCCTGAAATGGATGGGATCACCTCGCAGGCGAGGCAGGTGGGATCCCTTTCAAGTGATATTCTCCCTCCCTGAAAGAAATAGAAATCTCCATCATCAGCAAGCGCCAGGTTTTGATTCGTGAATATGGAGAAAAGGGCAGATATGATAAAAGCAAATAAAAGCATTGATTTCTGGGAGCCGGACACAGGGAAAATCAGGGATGCAATGGCCGGGTCATGAAATGATTTTATCTTAGTCATACAAAACGTCAACCAAATCCACCCCCGGTTAGCCTCCTCTTTCCGGCTGTGGGGAAACTCCAGGCACCGCTTCCAAAGAGAAGGGGGAACCCATTGGATTCCCCCTTCCTGCCTCTTAAAAGACTCTGTGTCCCACCCGCTTATGGCGGTTCAGAAAAACCTCAGTGCATCTTGTTCCAGTTTTCAACACTGGTGGATCCGGGCAGCTGCAACACAATTGCGTAGTGAGCATTCTGCTCCAGACTCAGCGAAGGAACTCCACCCGCATCGTTGTCAATGCGTCCCGTCACCAGGATTCTTCCATTCACCATCGAGCAGGATGGGTGTTTGATGGCGAAGCCAGTCACCTCACCCGGTCCGATGTCACTGTTTTCAAACGTCAGGAAAGCATCGGTGATCGGGTCCAGGTTGCTGTCGAATGCACGTCCAATGATCTGCCGCTTTCCGGTGTTGGAAGTATCCGACCAGCACACAAAAACATTGTCATCCTTGTCAGAACAGACATTGATGCGATCGGGAATCGCAGTGAATCCATCGCTGACAAAGGCCTCTTTGACTGTCTGGCGGGTCTGTGCGTTGATCTTGGTGAGGTATACACCCGCGTTCGGAGCATCGTTTGCATCGACTCCCTTGCCCGCGACATAAATGAAGTTGCTGGCGATATGGGAATCGATTCGGCCGCCACCGCCGCCATTGTCAACGATCGAAGTGTTCATGCCATTGGCGGGCGGAAGGGGATCGGTATAGGCTGTACGGCGCAGGGTGCGGTCCCATGTTCCCAGAGGATTTCCACTGTTATCAAAGAAGTCGATGCTGTTTGAATTGCTGTCGCAGCGGACCGCAAAGCCACCATTGAAGGCTGCCAGGTTTGACCAGATTCCGGAGTTGGCGCCGGGATCGATGGGGGCCTGGTTTGCATCCAATGGCCCGACAACCACATTGCCGGTGTTGCCATCCAGAATGGCAAACGGAACACTGCGAAGACCATTGAAATTATCATCACGGTTGTCCACCACCGCAACATAGTTTCCATTGGACAATGCACGGATTTCACCACCGAAGCGCATCTGGTCACTCTGGAATCCGGTAGTCAACTTTCCATTGATCGGGTCAAGCACCTTTCCAATGGGAACTGGCTGATTGTTGACCTTGTTCAACAGCTGAACGACTGCCACCTGGAATGCATACACAAACGGGTTGGTGTTGAAGAAAGGAAACAGGGAGGCTGATTCTGGATCCCAGGGAGTGGCTTCGTTGCCAAGGACATACTTGGTTCCACCAGGTCTTTTATCACCGGCGATGCGTGGGGGGTTCCCATTGGTCCTTGCGGAATCGTTGTTGATTGTCCAGGGATTTCCCGCATCGGTGAAGAATCCAGCGGTCTCAACCACATTATTATCTGATGTAAAGAAAGCAACGACCGCACGTTCCGTTACGCCTGAATCATCCCCTTCGATTTCTGTGTTTGTTGCCAGGGCCAGAGTGCCATCACCGAAAGCCGTAGTGTAAGGTTCCCAGTTCGCTGCATTGGCCACACCATTCGCAAATATTTCCCGTTCCGGGATGACGACCGATACACCGGCATCCTGTGGCTTGCCATGCGGCGCCTGAGCATTTCCAACCATCGGAATCAGCGCTGCCAGCAAACCAAGAAACATGATTCTTTTTCGCATAAAAAGACCTCCACACAAAAGTAGTACTTTTTAACCAGAAAAAATCTGGCTATCCGACAAGGATAAAGCTTTACCATACTGATACAGTTGTCAACCCGAATGAGTGTATAAATCATATTTTAAGGCCATATTAATCGATACATATTTCTCGATAACCGTTATTCGGAAATCCGTTCCGATACACCCAACGGTTGCCTTGATGTGTCGGGATGCGGCTTTGTATTGCGGCTCCTGCCTCTCATTGACTCACATTGCATCGGCGACTTATTCTTGAGTCCACTACAAAAAACCAACAAATCCATGAACCAGAAACCGATCCGCCTCCTTCGCCTGATCGCCCGCCTGAATGTGGGTGGCCCGGCTATTCACACGACCCTGCTGACCCATTACATGAAAGAAATCGGCTATGACACACGCCTGGTTACCGGCCGGGAGGAATTCCGTGAAGGCAACATGCTCTGGCTTGCCGAGGAAAAGGGAGTCGAGCCGATCATCATCGATGAACTCAGCCGTGAAATCCGCCTGAAACGGGACTGGATCAGCTATCAGAAGATCTGCCGGATCATCGAGGAATTTCGACCACACATTATTCACACACACACAGCCAAGGCCGGTTTTCTCGGCAGGCTGGCAGCGCGAAAATACAAAGTCCCTGTAGTTGTTCATACCTTTCATGGCCATGTGCTGCGTGGAGAATTCGGCTGGTTCAAATCAGAGATTTTCCGGCGGATTGAAAAATATCTGGCCGGTTTCTCCGATCGCCTGATTTTCATCAGCGGGACAGGAAAAGAAGACCTGATCTCAATGGGGGTTGCCCCTCCGGAGAAATTCGAAGTGGTTTATGTCGGGCTGGAACTTGAGAAGTTCCGCCATGCCAAGGAGCAACGCGGCGCGATTCGAAAAGAGATCGGGCTGACTGAAAATGATTTTCTGGTAGGGATGGTTGCACGGCTGGCATCGATCAAAAACCATTCTGAGTTTGTCGAGGCTGGAAAACGGATCCTGCCGAATTATCCGGAAATCCATTTCGCTGTGATCGGCGATGGTCCGGCACGGGATGGGATCTATGATGAGGTCAAAAAGGCCGGACTGGAGGGAAGAATCCACTTCCTCGGCATGAGGCAGGATATGGTTCAGGTTCATGCAGACTTGGATCTGGCTGTGTTGACCTCCAAGAATGAAGGCTTGCCTGTGGCTTTTCTCGAGGCTTTATCCTCCGGGACTCCGATCCTCGGCTCCGATGTCGGGGCCACCCATGAGCTGAAAAAGCCGAATTATCCAGTGGGAGTATACAGCCTTGGAAACCTCGAGGAGCTGATCATCGGAATCGTCGACATTTACAAGAATCGCGAAATCTACAACCTCAAGGCACGTGAGGTTAAAGATGAGATCATACGCCGTTTCAGCATCCAGAGGCTGGTGGGAGATCTGGACAACCTGTACCGGCGTCTTCTGGCGGAAAAGCAGGTTGAAATCTGATGGAGGGAATCATCCCCCAATCACTTTGAACACCTCGGTCAGCAGCTGATCGCTTTCCCTGATATCTGGAAATTGCCGTGCCAGCCGGTCGATGAGCTCTTCCGCCTCAGCCCGTTTCCTTCCCAGCTGCAAAAGAACCTCCACTGCATCGGCTTTGTAATCAGAGGGAAGCGGCCCAGGCTCCAGCTCAGTTTCTTCGGGCAGGATCATGAATTTGATGAGTTTTCCCTTGAGCTCGGCAATGATCCTTTTGGCTGTCGCCGGGCCAACCTCCGGCAGTCCGCGGAGTGTCGGCATGTCTTCCTGTTCAATGGCACGCGCATACTGGGAGACAGGAAGAATCATCGATGAAAGCGCAGTTTTTACCCCAATGTTCTTGACTGTGCGCAGGCGGTAAAAAAACTCACGATCGAGCTCATTCAGAAATCCGACCAGGCGCGGAATGGGGATGCTGGTCATGCCACCTTCGAGGTAGTGGAAGGTAAACAGCCTGACAGGCGTCTCCGGATCGATCCGGCGCAGTTGCTGGTAGGCTCTTGATGGAAGAAGGATTTCATAGGTCAATCCACCGACATCCAGCTCGACCCGGTTCTCCAGCAGCCTGCGAATTTTCCCTTCGATTTGTGAAATCACCTTCGCCGTTTGATTCCTTTCAATAAATTCTCGATGGAAGGGTTTGCCTCCGGGGAGAATCCCTCTCTTCCAATCGATTCGAGAATATGATTCGGAAGCCCCTTCTTCCGGGATCTGCGTGACAAAGAGCCTTTCTGGAAGGCATTCGCGTGGCAGAGCGCCACTGCCAGTGCATCGGCGACATCCGGGGGAGAGGGGGGGGCTTCAAGATCAAAAACACTCTGGATCATCTGCTGAACCTGGGCTTTGGTCGCAGCTCCGCGCCCGGTCAGGGATTTCTTGACTCGTGCCGGTTCATAAGCAAACACAGACAGGCCCGACTGTGCAGCAGCGAGAAACAGGACCCCCCTGGCATGGGCCATCTGAAGCGCAGGCCCGGGATGGCCATAATGCGAAAACAGAGCCTCGACAGCCACACTCTCAGGCTGGCCGGTCCTGATGACTTCGCATATCGATTCATACAGATGCAGCAGGCGTTTCTCGAAAGACATGCTGACAGGTGTTTTCAGGACACCCGCCTCGATCAGTTTGGATTGAAGTCCGGTTTCGATCATCCCATATCCGGTCAATGATAAACCAGGATCGATGCCGAGAATTTTCAGGAGCCGGTCTCCCAAGCGATGTTCATCTGCAATTCATCCCTTTTCGGCAAACCGCCTGAGCGCCGCAAGCCGATGCTGATCGCTTTTTAGCCATCTCTGTTGTGAAGTTTTCAAATGGCCACGCAGCGAAGCAAGCTCTCCACGATATCTTTCGACACTGGCTGCAACTTCTTCCGGGTTTGGAGAACCCGAGGAGCAACGCCGTGCAAGGAGGAGATCGGGGCTGGAGAGCTGGCCTGCGGTTTTATCTGAAACTTCGAAAGCCAGTTTCCGGGACCGAAGGGCTTTGTTGACAGCCTCGAGTGTCAGGCAGCCCAGCTCACGGCAATCATCCACCGCAAGGGAAATTGCGCCATACACTTCACGAAATGGCAGCCCGGATTCCTGCGCAATCGTGTCAGCCCATTCGGCGGCTTCGAGGAATCCCCCCTGGACAGCCTGTTTCATCCGGATCCGATCGAGGGTCATGGTTTGCAGAACCGCTTTGAACAGGGTGGGGATTGCAGAAACCTCACGCCAGATATCCTGTCCCAAAGGCTTCGAATACTGGCTGTCCCGATGATAGCCGGAGGGTTGCCCTTTCCCCAGTGACAACAGGCTGGCAAGTGCCCCATGGACCAGGGAAGCCTTCCCCTTGATGACCTCGGCGAAGTCCGGGTTCCGTTTCTGTGGCATGATCGAAGATCCCGTGGTCGTCTCGGGTGCCAGGCGAATCCAGCGGAACTCTTCCATGGAGAACAGGATCAGATCCTGTGCGAGGCAGGAGGCATGTGTCATCCACAATGCCAGCCAGGCTGCGGTCTCGCACTCCACTTCGAGCCGGCTGGAAACCGCATCGAGCGAGTTCGTCACCACATCCCTGAATCCGAGCAGTTTCATCAGATAATCCCGGTCGATCGGCCAGGAGGTGCCAAAACCCGCAGCGGCACCCAGAGGGCAACAGTCCACACGATGGAGCACTTCAACTCCTCTTTCGATATCCCGGAGAAGCGCCTGGCAGTGGGATGCCATCAGATGCCCGAAAGTGGTGACAAAGGCTCTCTGGTGGTGAGAAAAGCCCGGCATCAAGGTTTTTCTCTCCCTCAAGCTGCATTTCAGGAGGATATCACCCAGATCGCAAAGCCTCGTGAGATGGTTGAGGATCAGGGTGCGCTGCCAGAGCCTGATGTCACAGGCAACCTGATCATTCCGGCTGCGGCCGCTGTGGATTTTACCCGCCAGGTCTCCAGCAGTTTTTGTGAGAAAACTTTCAATATTGATATGAATGTCTTCGAGATTGGGATCCAGATGAAAATGTCCGGAACGTATTTTCTCTCCCAGGTCGAGAAGGGCTGCCGCCAGCCTTGAGGCTTCCCTGGAGTCAAGCACGCCCGCTTTGATCAAAGCCAGGCAGGAGGCCTCATTGGTTGCCAGATCGGCCCTGGCCAGGGCTGAATCACAAGCCGGAACTTCTTTGACATCACGGCCGGAGCAGAAATCGACAAACATCTTCCAGAGGCCTTCATTATGCCCCTGGGAGTGCGCCCAGACCGGACGACCGGGTCTTGACCCCATTTTGTTCAGAGGACCCCTTTCGTCGAGGGAATTTCTTCAGAGCCTGTCAGCATGACAGCCTCACGGAGCGCTCGCGCAAACGCTTTGAAAATGGCCTCAAATATATGGTGCTGGTTTTTGCCGGTTGTCACCCGGATATGGGCCGTGAATCTTCCGCTGCGGGTGAAGGCCAGGAAAAATTCCCGAACCAGCTCGGAATCAAAGTCGCCAACTTTGGGCTGAAGGACCGGAACATTGAAAACCAGGTAACCCCGCCCGCACAGGTCGAGCGATACTTCAGCCAGAGTTTCCTCCATCGGTACCGATGCAGACCCGAAACGGTTAATCCCTGCGCCATTTCCGATGGCCTTCAGCAGCAATTCGCCAAGCACAATTCCACAATCCTCGACTGTGTGGTGATAATCAACCTCCAGATCACCCTGGGCATGAAGGTTCAGACTGATCCCACTATGTTTTGAGAGGTGATCGAGCATGTGATCAAAAAAGCCGATCCCTGTACTGACATCTTTTTTACCACGGCCATCCAGGGTAAGTGTGCCGGAAATCGTGGTTTCCCGGGTTTTTCGTTCCAGTTGAGCTGTTCGTTGCATGATACCTCTAATCATCGTCAAAAAACCCATAAACGAAAGGGGAAGCAGTTCGAATCTCTTCCAGTCGGATGGAAATATCCCCATACTGAGCCATGCTCCCACCCCGGCTTTCCATCATTATTCCTGCCTACAATGAAGGTGAACGGATTGGTGATACTCTCGAAGCGGCATTGAAAGCAGTTCGGGAATCGGGGATCCCCTGTGAAATTATCGTATCGGATGATGCCTCAACCGACGATACCGCAGAAATTGCCAGAAGTTTTGGGGTGAAAGTCGTCCATTCAGGAAAAAGGAACATCGCCGCCACCCGGAATGTGGGTGCGAAATCAGCGGCTGGCTCAGTTTTCCTGTTTCTGGATGCAGATACGATTGTGGAGGCGAGCCATCTCCGGGAGATCCTTGTGGCCCTCGATGCTGGAGCGATCGGCGGGGGTTGTGAAGTTGCATGGACAGAACCGACCCCGGCCTGGCTGCGGATTGCCGCCTGGGGCTGGAATAAATATGCCCATTTCACACGTTCTCCGGCCGGCTCGTTCTTCTTCGTGAAGCGTGAGGCATTCGAATCAGTCGGGGGATTCGATGAGGAGTATTACATCAGTGAGGAACTGTATCTGGGGCGAAAGCTGAAACAGCTCGGCCGCCTGGCCATCATCTCCATGCCCATCAGAACCTCACCCCGCAAAGGTTTTGATTTTACCCTGGGAGAACATGCCCGCATGATGGCGAAAATCATCCTCTCGCACAATCGGACTGTCCGTGACCCAAAACACCTGGATCTCTGGTACACCCGCCGTTCAAGCACCCGGCGGAATGACATACAGCATGACAGCCAGATAATGAAAGAGGCTTCCGGCCATCACGAACACATGCCAGATAGCATGGTTGTAGGGAATCCGGTCAAAAATAAAAAAAAATATACCCAGGGTGTATGAAAGCCCCCCAGCCGCCAGCAGCACGATTCCATCCGGAGGAATGAGCTCCAGAGTCGGGCGAATCACCAGGACAACCATCCATCCCATCACCAGATAAATTGAAAAGGGCAGAACTCCGAAGCGGTTTCTGGAAAAAATTTTCAGACATACCCCGATGAGCGCCAGTGCCCACACTCCCAGGAACAGGCGCCAGCCGAAGCTTCCACGCATGACGGTCAAAGTGAATGGTGTGTAACTGCCGGCTATCAGCAGATAAATGCAGGCATGGTCGGCGATCCGGAAAAAATGTTTCCATGTCTGATTCTGCGAAGAGTGATAGAGGGTTGAACTGGCATACAGGAGTGAAAGGCTGCCTGCAAAGGTGGCGCAGCTGGCCAGATGCCAGCCATCGCCACGCATCGCTGCCAGCAGGATCAATATCACTCCACCAACCACACTCAATGCCAGGCCAAGTCCATGGGTCAGGATGTTGGCGATTTCATGTCCCCGGGAAAAATCCGGCAATGAGAGCGAATCGGCCAGTTCTTCCGGCCCTTCTATGGCAGCATCCAGAGATTCTTTCATTTCAGCCTTTCTGGCGCACTGAGCGGATCATTCGAACAATCCGCTCGAATCTGAATCCATTCTGAAAGATCCGGCCGGAAGTGAAAACCCCCGGGGGCCTTCCAGCTTCAGGAGATTTCATGGTTTCCATTGGATCCCCGGTCCAGTGTCTGAATGACAGCGGTTCCGACCATATCCCCCCACACATTGATGGTGGTTCGGCATCGGTCCAGAAACCAGTCCACCGACAAAAGCGCTCCGATATGGATCGGGTCCAGCCCCACAGCTTCGAAAACGACAACCATGGTGACCAGGCCTGCTTCCGGGATCCCCGGCGCCCCGATGGCGGCCAGGGTGGCAGTCAGGAAGATCAGGAACTGGTGGTAGAGTCCAAGCTCCACTCCAGTCGCCTGCGCGACATACATGGCAGCCACTGCCTCGTAAAGCGCTGTTCCATTCATGTTGATGGTCGCCCCAAGTGGAAGGACAAAGCCGGCATAACGGGGAGAAAGCCCTGAGTTGAATTCAACACATTTCAATGTTACCGGCAATGTGGCGGAGCTCGAGGCGGTGGAGAAGGCAGTCAGCAGGGCCTCCATGCTCTCACGGATGAACTGGAAGGGGTTTCGGCGGGTTATTCCGAAAAAAATCAGTGGCAGAATGATGAATCCATGCACCAGAAGCCCAAGCTCAACACTGAGAATATATTTGCCCAGCTTTTCGAGCTCTTCCCCGATATCCCCACGGATGATTTCCTCCCCCACTTTGGTTCCCACCAGGCCGAATATTCCCACTGGAGCCAAAGACACGACGAACTGCACCATCTTCAAAATCGCCTGATTGCACCCATCCGCCACCTGCAGGACCAGCTGCCCTTTCTCTCCCAGGGTGGTCAGGATTCCGCCGAATGCCAGGCTGAACAGGATCACCGGAAGGATGTCCATTTCAGCCATCGCTTTGATTATGTTCGATGGAACCAGCCCTGAAACCACATCATAAACAGACAGATGACGGTCCCGGATCTTCCCGGAGAGGGGTGAATCAGCCTGAGATATATCACTCCCCAGGCCTGGTTCGACCAGATTGACAAAGAGAAGGCCGAGGAGGACCGCGACAGAAGTGCTCAGAAAGAAAAACAGGATCGTATTCCGCCCGGTCCGCCCGATATGCCGGACATCCCCCAGATGGGCAATTCCGGTTGCCATTGAAAAGAAAACCAATGGGACCACCAGCATTCGCAAGGCATTGATGAAGAGGTCGCCGAGCAGCTTGACCATCCGGTAGTCATGCCCCCGGGATGCCTGTTCGAAGACCGCTTGATCGAGCTCAGTTCCCATGAGAGCGGGCGAATCGAGCAGGATCTCATGCTCGATGAGGCTGGCTCTATGCCCCATCCAGAATGTTCCGAACAGTATTCCAGCGATCAGGCCGAAAAAAATGCCGAAGAGAAGTCGATTGTTCCCGCGTTGATCCACACAGGCTCCGATGGCTTTATGAGATGCGCTCAAACAGGGCGGCGGCTCCCATGCCTCCACCGATGCACATCGAGACAATCCCCAGCCTGGAGCCTCGGCGGGTCATTTCAGAAAACAGAGTGGCTGTCAGCTTGGCGCCGGTGCATCCAAGAGGGTGCCCAAGGGCAATTGCACCTCCATTGACATTGATCCTGTCCGGGTCAAGGCCAAGTTCCCGGATGACCGCCAGCGCCTGAACAGCGAAGGCTTCATTCAATTCAATCAGATCGATCTCCAACAGGCTGTGGCCTGTTTTTTTGAGCAGCAGCGGGATTGCTTTGACAGGCCCAATGCCCATGATTGCCGGATCCACTCCGCTGGCTGCGAATCCACGGAACACAAAGGTGTTGTCGAGTTTCAGAGACTGCGCCAGATTCCGGTTCATAACCAGCGCCGCGGCAGCCCCATCGCTGCGTTGAGAGGAGTTGCCGGCCGTGACTGTTCCCTGGGGAGAGAAAGCGGGTTTGAGCTTTGCGAGGGCTTCGGTTGTTGTGTCGGCGCGTGGCCCTTCGTCCACGCTGAACAAGGATTCGGTTTCAATCGCCTGGTTGTCCTTGATCTCAACCGATCGGATTCGTACCGGAACAATTTCCCGGTCAAAACGGCCATCCTTCTGGGCCTGCACTGCTTTCATGTGGCTCTGATAAGCGAAGAGGTCCTGGTTTTCGCGGCTGATGGCATATTTCTTTGACAAATTTTCCGCAGTCAGCCCCATTCCCAGATAGACATCCGGCCAATGGTCTGCGAGATCCGGGTCGGGCGCGAATTTGACTCCTGTCATCGGCAGGGTGGTCATGGATTCGACTCCACCCGCCAGAGCGCAATCAATGGCTCCCGCCTGAATTCTTTCCGAGGCCAGGGCAATCGACTGCAACCCGGAGGAGCAGAAACGGTTGAGTGTCATGGCTGGAACATCCACTGGCAGCCCCGCTTTCAAGGCTGCAATCCGTCCGATATTCATGCCTTGCTCACCTTCCGGCATGGCACACCCCATGAGCACATCTTCGATTAGAAGGGGATCCAGCCCCGGACAGCGATCCAGAACACCTCGAAGGGCAGTCGCCGCCAGATCTTCGGGACGCACAGCCCGCAGGGATCCTTTGAGCGCCTTGCCACAGGCTGTTCGAACACTGGCAACAATGACCGCTTCATTCATGGATAACTCCCTCTTAATTCCTCAAAGGTTTCCCTGTCTTCAGGGTGTGGCGGATGCGATCCTGAGTCCTGGGTTCTCCAAACAGCTGGAGGAATGCCTCTCTTTCAATTTCCAGCAGGTAACGCTCTGTGACTTCGGTCCCTGAGGGAACATTGCCGCCGCACAGGACATAGGCGAGCTTCTCGCCGACAACCACATCATGATCGGTAATATGGCCCGCCACATGGAGGTTTCTCAAAGCGACTTTCAGGAAAGAATATCCCTCCACCCCCAGGACCTTAACCGGCTTTTCCCGGAGCGGGCGAAACCCCTGGCCCACCAGGGACAAGGCGATATTTTTCGCATCATGGATCTGGCAGTCACGATTCATGGACCAGCTGTCATGGTCACGCAGCAACCCCATGATCTGGGCATCCCTGGCGCTGCCCGAGACCCTGGCTGTGCCGATCATTTCGAAAACCCGCTGAAGGAATGGCAATCGGTTGACTTCGATATCCGATGGGATCATTTCACCGAAACGGATCGCCATTTCCTTGGTCCCTGCTCCCCCGGGAATCAATCCAATCCCGCACTCCACCAGCCCCATATAGGTTTCAGCAGCCGCCCTGAGCCGGTGGCAGTGAAGGCTGAATTCGACCGCCCCACCGAGTGTGAGTCCATGCGGGCAGGCCACCACCGGTTTCGAGAGGTACTTGATTTTCATGCTCGTGTTCTGAAAACGGGCGATGTTCCGGTCTATCAGGTCCCAGTCCTGCTCCTCAGCAGCCAGTAACAGCTGCACAAGGTTGGCTCCCGCGGAAAAATTTTCCCCCTGATTCGCGATCAGAACTGCTTCAAACTGCTCCTCCACCAGATCCAGCGATGAGAGCATGAGATCGATCACAGTGCTGCTGAGTGTGTTCATCTTGGAGTGAAATTCGATGCAGGCGACTCCATCTCCCAGGTCGAGCAACGAGGCCACTTCAGTTTCCCGGATGATATGGGTTGGGTTGAGCCGAACATGCGCCAGCTCGATAACGCCCGGTTGCGGGTCGAGAGCGCGATGTTCTTTTACAGAGAAATCGAAATAGGTGGGATGGTGGTCATGCACCTGGTAGAAACTGTGATAACCTTTGGATAACAGCTCCTCAACCAGCCCGGGCACCGGCCTGCTCTCGGATTTGAGACGGTCCGCCACATCCCTGACTCCCAGGGCATCCCATATCTGGAAGGGGCCGAGCTGCCAGTTGAACCCCCAGCGCATCGCACGGTCGATATTCAGAATATCTTCCGAGATCGAAGGCGCGACTGTGGCCGCATAGTCCAGGGTGCTGGAGAGAAGATTCCAGACAAACTCACCGCCTCGATCGGTGGATTTGACCATGGCCCTGAGGCGTGCCGGAAGATCTTCGATTCCCTTGGCGGTTTCCAGAGAGGGCAGGGAAGGCTTTGCCTGCGGGTGGTATTCAAATGATTTCAGATCCAGGGAATGAATTTCCTTCTTTGCTCCCGATCCAACTCGTTTATAGAACCCCGCCTGTGTTTTTTCCCCACGCAGGTTGAGCTCCATCATCCTTTCGATATAGGAAGGCAGTCGAAGGTATCGTGCGACTGGATCATCCTGCAGGCTCTCGGCCAGATACTTTGAATTGTTGATCAGTGTATCCAGGCCGACTATGTCCATCAAACGGAAAAAGCCGCTTTTCGGCCTCCCGATGAGCTTTCCAGTGAGGGCATCGACCTCCTCGACTGTGTAGTTTTTCTCTTCGACTGTATGCAGGACACGTGTGAACTCAGCCAGCCCGATTCGATTTGCGATGAAATTGGGTGTGTCGCGTGCATACACAATCCCTTTTCCAAGAACCCTCGCTCCAATCTTTGCAATGGTTGCGACAACTTCGGGGTCGGTTTCCGGGCAGGGGATAACTTCCAGCAGCCGCATATAACGCGGCGGGTTGAAAAAATGAGTGACCAGGAACCTTTCACGAAATGCCCTGGATCGGCCTTCCAGCATTTCCCGGAGTGAAATTCCTGATGTGTTGGAACTGATGATCTGGGAAGGTTTGAGGATTTTTTCGAGACGCTCGAAAGTGGCACGCTTCAAATCCAGCCTTTCGGGCACCGCTTCGATAATCCAGTCGACCTCACTCAACCTTTCGAAATCATCATCGATGTTTCCCGCTTCGATCCAGCGGATCAAATCAGGTTCAAAAAGCTGGGCCGGCTTGGCACGCATCAGCTGCTGAAGATTCGCCTCGGTGATGCGGTTTTTTACTTTTCGGTCTGAAAGGGAGAGGCCGAGCGCTTCTTCCTCTTTTGTCAGAGAAGCCGGTGCGATATCCAGGATCAGCGAGGCCACTCCAGCATTCGCCAGCTGGGCGGCAATTCCGCTTCCCATCACTCCGCTTCCAATGATCCCCACACGCTTGAGATGGAAACTCATCCAAACCTCCATTGTGCTCCAGGTTGTCAGAAGTTGATATTATCCAAGCGGGGTTGTTCCGGCAACCGGCGAATCGAAATTCACATTTCGAGTTTGCAGCCACCTTGATGATCCCCCCGAGTCACCCTAGCATCCTCTTTCAATTGTCTGAGCAATCCTGTCTCCCGAAAGGAGAATCCTCATGCCCTCCAGGCGCACTTTTATCAAAACCACAGCTGCAGGAGGGACCTGCCTGTTACTCAATCCATTCGGAAAGGCTGTGTCCGGCGGCGGATCGAATCCCATCCGCATCTATCACGCATCCATTTCGATTGATGCCCTCAAAAAGGACCCGGATCTGGCCGATATCCTTGCTGGTGCTGGAGTCAAATGTGTCTGGACAGCCTGCTTCTTCCAGGGATCCTGGCACCACACAATCGAAGAAGTCCTCGAGTGGAACAAATTTATCGAGAAGAAAGGAATGCAGGCTGCGCAGATAACCATCCCCCTCGGTCATCCATCTTTTACCTCTTCTGCGCCGGACTATATGCCCCCTGTGGCGGTGGATATCTGGAAGCCAGGAATGCGGCCGGATGGCAGGACCTACTATGGTGTATCACTCCATGAAGGTGCGACCCGGCAGAATGTGGAAGCGGTAAAGAAGATCAAAACAACCGATCCCGGGATCATCTTTCTGGATGATGACTTCCGTCTGGCCCCTTCTCCTGCGGATATCGGCGGCTGTTTCTGTCCGATTCACCAGAAGGCCTTCCTGGAGAGCCATGGATATTCAGAGGCTCAGTGGGGGGATCTGTTGAATGCAGTCCAGACTCGAACCCTCACCCCGATCCTGCGTGAATGGATCGACCAGACCTGCCGGGAACTAACCGCTTGTTTCAAAGCCCAGCAGGAAGCGGCGCATCCGGAAGCCCGGTTGGGCATCATGGTGATGTATCTCGGCTCTGAGAAAGCGGGAATTCGCCTGCCGGAGTATGCTGGTATGCCATTTCGGGTGGGTGAAGGCATGTTCAATGACCAGTCCTTCAACCCTCTCAAGGGAAAGACTATCGAGCTGTTCAGTTGCCTGTTCCATCGCCGGTTTACCCCTCCGGAGGAAGCATTCAGCGAAACCACGGCTTGGCCACCGGATGGGCTTTCGGCTGAAAACATGTCTGCCAAGCTCGCGATTTCAACTATCGCCGATGTGCGTCATACCATGTTCATGAGCGGAAATACTCCTTTCCCTAGAACCCATTGGGAGGTCCTTGCCCCGGCCATGAAACACAATGCCGCCCTCCATGAAAAAGTGGCCGGACATTCCCCCGCAGGCCCATTCAAGCATTTCTGGGGTGAGCACAGCCGCATGGTTGGAGATGATAATCCCTTCAGCCTGTTTCTCGCTCTTGGTGTGCCTTTCGAAGTAGTCGAGAAACCTTCGGATTCCGGTTGGACATTCATCTCGGATTCGGATGCCCGGGGCCTGGGAGACTCCCAAATCGTGCCAGGTGAGCAGGCCACCTGGGTTCAGCGGATTCCATCGGTACAGCCCAGCCCACGAATTCTCACCCTTGAGGAAAAACCCGAAGCACTGTTCGAATGGCGAAGATCCATCCTTCCCAAACTCAAAAATATCCCGTACATCCTCGAGGAAAAACCAGCGGTATGTGCCTGGTATCCCACCGCTGGCTCCGCTCTGGTATGGAACCTCGGATACACCCATGAAAAGTTCAGTTTAAGCTTCAATGGAAATATCCGGACCCTGGAAGCGGACCCTCTCTCGATCCACCTGGTGGACAATCTCGCCTGACAGGACACACTCACATGGAAACCTTTCCGCTCAATTTTGCTGATTATGCCGCATTCGGCCTCTTTTTCGTCGCTGTATCCGTGATCGGATACTGGGCAGGCCGACATGAACGGGCCAGCTCGGATGCTTATTTTCTGGCCGGCCACCAGCTCCCCTGGTATGTGGTCGGAGGCTCCTTCATCGCTTCGAACATCAGCTCGGAGCATTTTATCGGAATGATTGGAGCTGCCTATGTTTATGGCATCTGTGTGGCCCTTTCGGAATGGGCCAATGTCTTCACTTTTTCTTTGATTATCTGGTTTTTCATCCCATTCCTGCTGGCTTCACGAGTTTTCACCATGCCGGAATTTCTGGAAAAAAGATTCAATCGGACTCTGCGGCAGTTCTTCGCGCTGGTGACTGTTATCAGCAACATTGTCGCCTTCCTGGCGGCGGTTCTGTATGGTGGCGCAATCGCTCTGCAGGAACTGTTTGGCTGGTCGATGTGGGTTTCAATCTTCACTCTCGGCCTTGTGGCTGGAGTCTGGGCAATCTATGGAGGGCTCGCTTCAGTGGCCTGGACAGATTTCTTCATTGTTATTGTCATGCTGGCTGGCGGCCTGGTGGTGACACTTCTGGCATTGAACTCCGTGTCAGGAGGCAGCTGGGATCTCTGGGAGGGACTTCAGAATACTCTCGCAGCCAATCGGGCTGTGGATGGAGCCTGGAAGGAGGCGGTTCAATCCAAAGCGGAAATTCTTGCGGGAACCGATTCCTACAATCGCCTGTCGGTCTATCAACCCATAACCCATCGCCTCTGGCCCTGGCCTGCCATGATCTTCGCCATTGTCTCGATCAGCATCTGGTACAATGTCCTCAACCAGTTCATGATCCAGCGTGTTCTCGGAGCGAAGGATATCTGGCATGCCAGGATGGGGATTGTCCTGGCTGGATTCCTCAAGGTGATGCTGCCTGTGATTATTGTCCTGCCCGGGCTGATCATGTTCGCACGGGATCCCTCGGTCCTTCTGCTTCCCTGGGACCAGGTTCAACCTGAAGCCGATAAAGGGTATGTACGCCTGCTTCATGCTCTGGTTCCAAGCGGATTGCGAGGCCTTTTTCTGGCTGCGCTTTTCGGGGCCATCCAATCAACTGTCAATTCAGTTCTCAACTCGACCGCCACCATTGTAACCCTTGATTTTTACAAGGGCTGGTTCAAGCCGGATGCGGCAGACAGCCAGCTGGTCAGAGTCGGGATCATCACCACCACTGCGGTTCTGTTTATTTCGATGGTCCTTGCAGGCTTCATCAATGACCTGGGAGAAGGCCTGTTCACTTACATTCAGTCCCTGTATGCCTTTTTCGCTCCTCCCTTCGCCGCCATATTTCTGCTCGGCATCTTGTCGAAAAGGATCAATGCAGCTGGGGCCACATGGGCGGTTTTTCTTGGGTTTGCATTGGGAATCGGTGTCAAGATTTTCCTGCAGACAGCTGATAATCCCCCTGCCTGGCTGGTTCCTTTCCTGAACCAGGCTGCCTTCAACTGGCTGTTCTGTGTCGTTTTATGTGTGGTTGTCAGCCTGCTGACATCACCTCCGGAAGCGGAAAAAGTGTCCGATCAGATGACCCTCAATTGGAGGAAACTGAATATCTTCGATCACCTCGGTGATTCCTGGGGATCCAGTGTTGTGGTCTGGTGGCTGATTTTTGTGGTGCTGGTATTCGCTCTCGCCGGGGTCTTTTCCGGATGGGTCTTCCCGCTCTGACCGACTCTCCGTGACAGTGCTGCAGGTCTACCCTATGCTTCAGTCAAACGGTTTACCTTTGAAAAATTCATTGACAGCCTGATTTTGACAGGGAGGGAATTCAGCCCGATGAGAAAATTGATTATCTGCGGTCTTGCTTCCTGCTTTTTCTCCTGGGCCTGCTTCTCGGACAGCACAGTTGTTTTCAATGAAGTCATGTACCACCCATCAACCGGCGGGGATGAGGTGGAATGGATCGAGTTCCACAACCAGATGGCAGTGGATATGGATCTTTCGGATTGGAGTCTGGGAGGGGGAATCGAAT
>WBZO01001307.1_pt1 | contig 39822 bp, 33 predicted proteins | sample 5204261 | NCBI WGS metagenome assembly WBZO01 (sample SAMN12412400, study PRJNA552823) | activated sludge metagenome | isolation source: activated sludge from anammox sidestream of wastewater treatment plant... | place: USA: North Carolina | collected 2017-09
CATGGGGTGCCTCCCTGGTGCTGCTACCGGCGGGACCGTCCCGTGTGCCCCGTCCGCTGTGTCTGTAGGATGCCAGCCCCCGCCCGCCCCGGCTGTTCCCCCGCACACACCACCACCGTCAGCGCGCTCACACGTTGGCTGTCACCGAGCGAACACGACACACTCGCGCCTGTGCCTGCCCCGGTCGATACTGGGCAGGTCCGCACCCGTCCGCGCACAGGAGCTGCCACCATGAGCCGAGCCCTGATTGAGCCGTTAAGCGCCAAGCTTCGTACGCTCGCCGCGCGTCGTGTGGCGGCGGCGCATCTGCCGGGCATGGCCCTTGGCGCCGTCAGCGGCGATGAGTTGGTGTGGAGCGACGGGATCGGCTTTGCCGATGTGGCCGGCGGCCGCCGGCCGGACGCGGACACGGTGTACCGGGTCGCCTCCATTTCGAAGACCTTCACCGCGACCGCGGTGCTGCAACTGCGCGATGGCGGCAAGCTGCGGCTGGATGACCCGGTGGTGCGCTTCATCCCGGAGTTCGCCCGCATCCAGGCACGGCATTGCCCGGTGGAGGAGATCACGCTGCGACGGCTGCTCTGTCACCACTCCGGGCTGATCACCGAAGGGCCCTTTGACTACTGGCACTCGATGGAGTTCCCCACCATGGATGCGATCCTGGCGGCGCTGCCCCAGACCGCGGCCGTGATCGCGCCGGATAGCGCCGCCAAGTATGGCAACCTCGCGTATGCGCTGCTGGGCGAGGTAGTGGCGCGCGTCAGCGGCCGGCCGTTCGCCGGCTACGTGCAACAAGAGATCTTCGCGCCTTTGGGCATGGCTTCCAGCAGCTTTGCGCCGAATGCGGAGCTGCTGGCGCGCAAGGCCACCGGCTATGACGAGCACCCCTACGACGACGAGCCACCGCCGGTGCGCCACACAGAGACCAATGGCATCGCCGCCGCCGCCGGGCTGTATACGACGGTGCGTGATCTGGCAACGTGGATCAGTGCGCAGCTGCGTGCAGACGGCGGTTGCCCGGTGCTGGCCGGGGAGACGCTGGCCGAGATGCAGCACCCGCAGCACATTGACCCCACCTGGACCACCGGCTTCGGCCTGGGATGGATGACTGCGCGCAAGGGTGAGCGGTTCGATGTTGGGCACGGTGGCTCTATCCACGGGTTCATCACTCAGATCAGCTTCAACGTCTCCCGCCGCCTGGGTGTGATTGTCCTCACCAATCAGGGGCGGCACACCATCGCTGCGGAGACTGCCACCGAGTTGATGGACGTGCTGGTCGAGGCTCACGATCGCGAGGGTGGCATCCCCGCCGCCGCGGCAGACGAGCGGCCTGTGCCGACCCCAGAAGCATGGAAGCCCCTGTTGGGCCGCTACCGTATGGCGGGGACGGAGGTGCAAATCGAGTGCCGGGGCGGCCGTCTGCGTCTGGAGACCTTCCCGGCTGGTGGCCGGTCGCTCCATGCCCCCGCCTGGCTGGAGCACCAGGACGCGCCCGATCATATCCGCGTGATCGGTGGCCGGGGAGCAGGCGAAGTGCTGCGGTTCCTGCGGACGACCGCAGGTGACGTCACCGCGTTTACGCTGGCCGGGTTCGTGTATGCACGCATGCAGCCGGCCACGCCGGGGACCGCGCTGTAGCGGCTATGCCGTCTGCCAGGTAACGAGCGCCACGTGCCGCGGGCGTGCCCCGCGCAGGGTGACGTTGCCCGCGTGCTCTCCATCGGGCTCCACTAACGCATCGAGCGCAGCGGCCAGCCGGTAGCCGGCGGGCGTACCGGCTGCGGCGTAGGTCTGGTAGTGCAGCATCTCTGTCAGCGCGGGGCGGGTGTGGCTGCGGTGCTCGATGGCGAGCATCTCCACATCCGGCCAGATGTCCATCTCCCATAGCACGGGCAGCAGCTCGGGCAGGGCAGGGAGCGTGATGCGCTCCTCGCCATGGACGGCGGGCCACAGCGGTGCGGCAAAGGCGGCGGGGTAGCTGGTGGTGAGCAGCAGCGCCACCCGCTGGCGCGCATGGGCCACCAGCTTGCGGATGAACGGGACGATCGCTTCGACGCCGTACACCACATGGGCACACAAGACGAGATCCGCCGGCTCGACGGTGGCTTCTTCCCACTGCTGCTCAACGATGGACAGATTGGTGATGCCCGCCGCCGCTGCTCCCGCCCGCAGCGTCGCCACCATCGGCTGTGACGGCTCCACCACGGTGATCCGGCGGCAGGCCAGGGCTAGCGGCAGCGCAAACCGGCCGCCGCCGCCGCCGACGTCCAGCGCGGTGGAGTCCGGTGTCACCAGCTGCAGCAGCCGGTTGAGCGAGGGATCATCGGTGCGGCGTGGGTCGGCGGCGAAGCGGGCGGCGACGTTCGGAGGGTAGGTCTCGGTGCGCCAGCCGGCCGCCTGCTGGACGCGGATAGACTGCTCGTGATGCGCCTGGACCCGCCACGTCCATGCTTGTGCCGCACTGCTCATGCTCGGTCACTCCCACGCGGGCGCGGTCGTGCCGCACTGCCCGCCTTCCATCGTACCGGCAGGGGACCGGATCGCTCACCGTGCAAAGGGGCGGGGTATGATGTGAGATAGCACGGCGGTCCTGCAGGCGCATCGATGACCGCCAAGGGAGAAAGTGGCATGTCCGGTTATGCGTTTCCGGTGAAGTTCTTGCAGCGGGCGCGGTCGTTGTACGGCGACAAGACCGGCATCATCGATGGGGAGCGACGGCTCACCTACCGCGAGTACGGCGAACGGGTGGACCGGCTGTCCCACGCCCTGGCCTCGCTCGGCATTCGCCGGGGGGACCGGGTGGCCTTCCTCGGACCCAACGGCCATCCGCTGTTGGAGGCCTATTATGGCGTCGTGCAAATGGGCGCGATCCTCATGCCGCTCAACATCCGCCTGACCCCGGCGGACTTCGCCTTCATGCTCAACGACGCCGAGGCCAGCGCCATCATCGTCGAGCGCGCCATGCGCGGCTTGATTGACCCGATCCGTGACAGCGTGCCTTCGCTCAAGCACGTGATCCTCGTGGGTGATGGCGAGCGCGATGGTAACCCGGACTACGAGACGTTGCTGGCTGCCGCGCCCGCCGGCCCCTATCCCATGCCGGCGATGGACGAGGACGACGTCGCCGAGATCTTCTACACCTCCGGCACCACCGGCAAATCCAAGGGCGTGATGCTCACGCATCGCAACCTGTACGCCAATGCCTTCAACTTCCTCAGCGGTATGGAACTGACCGACCGCGACGTCATGCTGCACACCATCCCGCTGTTTCATGTCAACGGTTGGGGCACGCCGCACGCGCTCACCGCCATTGGCGGTACCCACGTCTGCGTACGTGCGTTCGTGCCCAACCTCGTGCTAGAGCTGGTGCAGCGCGAGGGCGTGACTATGACCGCCCTGGTGCCGACCATGGTCAACATCCTGATCAACTTCCCCGGGCTGGAGGGCTATGAACTGTCCAGCCTGCGGCGCATCATCGTCGGCGGCGCCCCCTCGCCCTGGCAGTTTGTGGTGGAGGCGCGCAAGAAGCTGAAGTGTGATTACGTGGTGGGCTACGGCATGACCGAGTCGGCCCCCATCCTCAGTGTCTCCGTGCTCAAGGGAACGCTGGCAGACCGGCCGGACGAGGAGCAGGCGCGCTACATGGCCAAGACTGGCCTGCCGGTGCTGGGTGTCGAGCTGCGCGTCATCAATGACAACGGCGCAGATGTCGCCCGCAACGGCGAGGAGGTGGGCGAGATCATCGCCCGCGGCGACAACGTGATGAAAGGTTACTGGCGGCGGCCCGAGGACACCGCTGCCACCATCAGAGATGGCTGGCTGCACACCGGCGACGTCGCCACCGTGGACGCCGAGGGCTACATCCAGATCGTGGACCGCGCCAAGGACATCATCATCTCGGGCGGCGAGAACATCTCCTCCGTGGAGGTGGAGGACGCGCTGTACGCCCACCCGGCGGTGCTGGAAGCGGCGGTAATCGCCGCCCCGCACGAGACCTGGGGGGAGGTGCCGGTGGCCGTGGTGGTGCTGAAGGAAGGTATGACCGCCACCAGCGATGACATCATTGCCTTCAGCCGCGAGCGGCTGGCGCACTTCAAGTGCCCGCGCAAGGTCGAGTTCATGGACGCCCTGCCCAAGGGCGGCACCGGCAAGGTGCTCAAGAACCAGGTGCGCGAGCGCTTCTGGCAGGGCTACGAGCAGCGGGTGCATTAGCGCCGCAACCGGCAACGTGAGCGGATGACCCACACCCCCGACCCCCTCTCCCGCCCGGCGGGAGAGGGGGAATGCTTTTGCGGGCCTTTGGCCTGCGGGCCGAAACCTGATCGTCCCCTCGTGGAGATAAGGCAGGCGTCATAGGGCGTGCCTTGACCGCCCCCGCTCGCTGTTCGCAGTTTGCGTACTCCTCCCGGGCTGTAGCCCAGGTTACATCGCTGCTGTCGCGGCCGATGCAGCCGCGGCGTGTGCCTGGATACACACTGATTCCAGATTGAGGGCCGGCTACCAGTGCGGATGGTGGTCTTCCCTCTGGAGGAAGGGCTGACGAGCGAGGAGAGGCAGAGCATGGACACTGTGAAGGGCGGGCGGCGCTCATCATGCCGCCGGTTTACGCGCACCTTGCGCGTGCTGCCGCTGCTGGCCACCGTGGCGGCGGTCAGCCTGGCGGCCTGTGGCCGGGCTGACGCCTCGCCCGAGCGCACCGGGCCGCTTCCGGGGGGCGGCGAGAGCGCCAAGGCCGCTGCCCGGATCGAGGGCGACAAGGAGAGCCTGCCCTTAGTGCACGCCACCAATGCCCATGCCCGCGGATTCACCGGCGCAGGCACCGCCATCGCCGTGCTTGACACCGGCGTCGACTTCCGGCGCTCGACCTTCGGCCCCTGCACAGCGGCAGGTGCCCCCCAGAAGACCTGCCGGGTCGCCTTCACCGCCGATGTCGGCACCAACGATAGCGCGTTGGACGACAACGGCCACGGCACCAACGTCGCTGGCATCGCCCTCTCGATGGCGCCAGAGGCCCGGGTGATTGTGTTGGACGTGTTCGATGGCCCGCAAACCTCCTCGTCGCGCGTGCTCACGGCGCTGGACTGGGTAATCAAGAACCGCAAGACCTACAACATCGTCGCCGTCAATATGAGCCTGGGCGCCACCGCCTACAACACCAAGGCGTGCACGCGCTCACCGTATGTCGCCGTCTTCCGCGACCTGCGGGCGGCAGGCATTCTGCCCGTGGTCTCCGCCGGCAACAGTGGCCAGCAGAACGGCCGGTTCATCGATGGGGTCGCTGATCCCGCCTGCGTGCCCGGCGCGGTATCCGTCGGCGCGGTGTACGACAGCAGCCAGGGCGCCCGCCAGTATCCGCGCGTCTGCAGCGACCGCCAGACTAAGGCGGACCAGGTGACCTGCTGGTCGCAGACCGGCCCTACGCTGTCCCTGTACGCCCCCGGATCGCGCATCTCGGCGGCGGGGATCACCCAGGAGGGTACCTCGCAGGCGGCCCCCCACGTGGCGGGCGCGGCGGCGGCGCTCAGCTCCAAGTGCAAGAAGGCGACCGTTGACCAGCTTGAGAAGGCGCTGACCACCGCCGGACCGAAGATCACGGACCCGCGCAATGGCATCACCCGCGTGCGGCTGGACCTGGACGCCGCCGCCAAATCGCTGACCGATAGCGGCGTCTGCCGGTAGCCACCGCCCGAAAGGAGCACAGGATGAACAAGGAAGTCTTCCGGTCGCGGCGGGTTCTGATCCTCGGTGTGGCGGCTGGTGGCCTGCTGGCGATGGCCGGTGTGGCGGTCGCCTTCACCCGCAGCGGCGGCGCCACCCCCGCGCCTCGCGCCGCGACGGCGACCGCCACGCCTGGCGCACGCGCGGCGCAGCCGGCACGAGAGGAACTGAAGCGGCAAGTAGAGGCGGGCAAGCTGGACCAGGCGGTATTCGACGAGATCACCGCCAGGGGTGAGGCGGAAGCGCTGGTGGTGCTGGACGACGAGCGCGCGGAGGCGAGCCTCAAGCAGCTGGCGGCGGCGCGCGGGCTGCGCCTGGATGACGAGAAGATCACTGAGCTCCGGCCCGTCATCTACGCCGAGATCAAGCGCCAGGTAGCGGCGGCCGCTCCCGAACATGCCCGCACGGTGGAGGACTTCGAGAGTTTCGGCGTGGCGCGGGTGCGGTTCACCTCCGAGCAGGCGCTGCTGGAAACCTTGCAGCGACCGGAGATCGCCGGTGTGCGCGAGATTCAGCAGTACACCCGCCCCAGCTAGCGGGCGCAGGGGAACGAAGGAGCGCGGCGGAAGCGGCGGACCGGCTGGTGAGCGGAGGTGACCTATGCAACTGACGATGATCGGCCGGTACGAGATCCACGGCGAGTTGGGTTGCGGTGGTTTTGCGACCGTGCACCGCGCGCGGGACACCGCCCGCGGGCATGCCGTCGCGCTTAAGGTGCTGCATCCCCATCTCGCTACCGACGCCGAGACCCGCGCCCGCTTTCACCGCGAGGCGCAGTCGCTGGCCCGGGTGACGCATCCCAATATCGTGCGGATCTACGAGGCAGGTGAAGCGCAGGGTGCGGTGTTCATGGCCACCGAGTTGATCGAGGGCCGGGCGCTCAACCTTATCCTGCGCGAGCGCCCGGCCCTCTCGCTCGATGACGTACTGGCCATCGCCGGCCAGATTGGCCTGGCCCTGGATGCCATCCACGCCGCCGGCATTGTCCACAGAGACGTCAAGCCCGACAACATCCTGATCGAATCTGGGACCAACCGCGCCGTGCTGCTCGACCTGGGCGTGGCTCGTGCCGCGAACAGCGCCAGCCTCACCCGCAGCAACGTGCTGATCGGCACGCCGGGTTACATGGCCCCCGAGCAGTTGAGCGCCGGCGCTGTGTTGAGCGCGCGCACCGATGTCTATCAACTGGCAGCAACCCTGTACACCATGCTCGCCGGACGGCTGCCGTTTGATGGTGACGCCGGCGCGGTGCTGGCAGCGGTGGCACATCAGCCCCCGCCCCATCTGCGCCTGGCGCGCCCGGAACTGCCGCCTGCCGTGGGAGATGTGCTGATGCTCGGCATGGCGAAGGATCCGGCGCAGCGCCCGCCCTTCGCCTCGGCGCTGGTGGCGGCATTGCGTGCGGCGCGCGATGGCCGGCCAGTGCCTGTCCCAACGGTAACCCAGGCGGCCACCATCACGGCGCCACCTGCCTCCCGCCCGGCCGCCCAGGCGCAGTGGCCGTCGCCCTACACCGCCTACGCCCCGGCCGGTACGGCGCCGCGGCAGCCCACCCGGCGGACACCGGTATGGATCGCGGCCGGTGTCGCGGCGCTGGCGCTGTTCGGCGGCGTGGCGCTGGTGGCCGCGGATGAGGACGGCCCGCCCGCGCCGGAGCCGACCCAACAGGTCACGGCGATCCCTACCAGTACGCGGCGCCCGAGCGTCTCTCCCACACCGGTGCCGGGCGGGACACTGGCGCAGGACAACTTCGACAACGCGTCCCGCGGCGCGCTGCCACGCAACTCAGACGATCCGGCCCGATACGAGTACGGCTACGAGGGGGGCGAGTACGTCATCCGCAAGGTAGATCCGGCGTGGAATAACATCCCGGCGACAGGCCCCTCCGTCAACGCCAAGGACATGGCCATCACGGTCGACGCCCGGCTGACCGGCAATACCCGCAACCGGTTCATCGCCGTCGCCTGCCGCACGAACCAGGCGGGGCACTACCGGCTGGTAGTGGCGCCGGATACCGGCAGTTACAGCCTGTGGCGCTACGACAACACCCGCGGCAGCGGCACCGCGCTGGTGCCGGTGACGGCGTCGGCGGCGATCAAGCGCGGCACCGCCTCCAACCGCCTGCAACTGGTGTGCAAGGGCGACGGTATCACCGCCACCGTCAACGGCACCCAGGTGGCCTACGTCGAAGACGGTACCTTCAAGGAAGGATCCGTGCTGTTTGGTGTCTCCTCCAGCGACCAGAATGGCAACAGCGAAGCCCGCTTCGACAACCTCGTGGTCACCCGGCCGTGAGCGGGGAAAGGGCGCGGGAGGTGAAGCGGAGCGAGCGGGCTGAACCGCCTGCTCGCTCCTACCTTCCGGCTCGCTGGCCCGGTTCGCGGTTGCCCGAGGCTGGATGCCGGTTCTCACGATTGGGTCTCCGATGAGCACGGCAGACCAGGTATGCTGATACATGGCGGCCCGGAGGGGCCGGTTCCCTTCCGGAGGTGTCTGTTTCATGCGCGTCCCGCCCGCACAGGTGTACTTCTCTGATGACGACCGCACGGCGATTCTGGCACGGATTGATGAGGCGCTCACCACCGGCCAGCTGACGCTGGGCAAGTTCGGCCGCGAGCTGGAAGAGCGGTTCGCTGCCTATGCCGGCACCCGTTACGCCGCGGCCGTCTCCTCCGGCACCAGCGCCATCGAAATCCCGCTACGCGTCCTCGATGTCACGGGGAAAGAGGTGCTGGTGCCCGCCAATACCTTCTTTGCCACTGCCGCGGCCGTGGTCCATGCCGGCGGCGTGCCACGCTTCGTAGACTGCGATCCGGAGTCGATGGCCGTCTCGCCGGCCGATGTCGAGCGCCAGATCGGCCCGAATACCGCCGGTCTGATCGTCGTCCATGTCGGCGGCCTGGTGACGCCGGATATCGAAGCACTGCGGCAACTGTGCGATGCCCGCAGCATCTGGCTGTTCGAGGATGCCGCTCACGCCCATGGCTCCGCCCATGGCGGCAAGGGGGCTGGCACATTTGGCGTCGCCGGCTCGTTCTCTTTCTATCCAACCAAGGTGATGGCCGCTGGCGAGGGCGGTATGATCGTCACCGATGACGAGCGCATCTACCAGGAGGCACTGATCTACCGCGATCAGGGCAAGGCGTCGTTCACCCAGAACGCACACACGCGCATGGGTTCGAACTGGCGCATGAGCGAGGTGCACGCTGCCATCGCCTTGCAGCAGTTTGCCCGGCTGGAGGAGTTTATCGCGCATCGCCAGCGCATCGCCCGCATCTACGATGCTGCGCTCCAGGATGGCCGGCTGGGTATGCACCCGGTGGCCGTGCCGGAAGGCTCGCGCAGCAATTACTACAAGTACAGCGTGTACCTGCCCGACGGCGTGGATCGCTCGGTGCTGAAGCAGGTGCTGCGCGACGAGTACGACATCGGCCTGTCCGGCGAAGTGTACGAGACGCCGCTGCACGAGCAGCCGGTGTTTGCCCCCTACCGTGATCGCGCCCTCCCCGGCGCCGAGCGCCTGTGCGCCCGCCACATTTGTCTGCCGGTTTCCGCCGTCATGACGGACGATCAGGCTGCCTTTGTGGTGGAGTCGCTCGGTGCGGTGCTGGATCGGCTGCGTTGACGGCGGCACGGAAGCTGCGGCGCGTGGCGCTTGGACGGTCCTGGCGTGGCAGTTGACGTAAACCCACAGCACTCGGGTAGACCGAGCAGACAACGCGCGGGGCGTATTCCCTAGAGGTTCATGCATGGCTCAGGTGGCAGTTACCGGTGGCTCCGGGTTCATCGGCTCGCATGTGATTGACGCGCTGTGCGCGGCCGGGCACAACGTTCGTGTGTTGGATATCCGTCCGCCCCACCGGGATGACGTCGACTGGCGGCCCGCCAGCATCCTCGACACCGCCGCGCTGACCGGCGCCGTGCGTGGGGCGGAATTCATTTTTCATCTTGCGGCGATGGCAGATGTGAACGACGTCTTCGCCGCGCCGGTGGAGGCGGTGCAGCTCAACATCTCCGGTACCGCGGGCGTGCTGGAAGCGGCCCGGCGGGCAGAGGCCGGACGTGTGATTCTGGCCAGTACCGTCTGGGTGTACTCCGCTTCGCTGCCGCAGGAAGTAGACGAAGTCACGTCCTTTTCCCCAGAGACGGACCGCCACCTCTACGCCACCACCAAGATCGCGGCAGAGATGCTCTGCCGTGACTACGCCACGCTTTATCAGCGACCGTACACTGTGCTGCGTTATGGCATCCCCTACGGCCCGCGGATGCGCGAGGCGCTGGTGATCTGTGCCTTTATCCGGCGCGCTCTCAAAGGCGAGCCGTTGATCCTCTCCGGCGGCGGCACGCAGCACCGGCAGTTCGTGTACGTGGAGGATCTGGCGCGCGCCCATCTCCTGGCCATGTCGCCTCGTGCCGAGAACCGCACCTACAATCTCGAGGGTGCGCGTCCGGTCACCATCCGCGAGATCGCCGAGGGGGTGAGGGCGCTGGCCGGCGAGCACGTGCCGCTGGAGATTGGCCCCGGCCGCGCCGGTGACCTGTCGCCCAAGGTAGTGTCTGCCCGGCGGGCGCTGGAAGAACTGGGCTGGCAGCCGGAAGTCAGGTTTGACGAAGGGCTGCGCCGGTCGTTCGAGTGGTACACCGCCAAGCTGGCGGCCGAGCGGGCTGTAGCCGCGGGAGATGCTCCTCGATGACTGACCGCGCCCGGGCCGTGCACGACGCGCACCGTCGAGCCCGCTCCCACCGCGTTGGTCAGCGGCCACCCGCGGTGGCGGCCACGCGCCGGATTGCCGTCGTCCCTGCCTACAACGAAGCACCGACGGTCCGGTCCGTGCTGGCCAAGCTGGCGGCGCATCCCTCTGTCGATGAAGTCGTGATCGTCGACGACGGCTCGACCGACGCCACCAAGGCCGAAATTGAGGCGTACATCGCCGCGCACCCGGATGAGCCGGTCCAGCTTGTGAGTTTCCCGGTAAACCGGGGGATGTCCGCCGCCTACTATGAAGCCTTTCAGGCAATCGGCGCGCGGGTGCAGGCGGGAGAGCTGTGCGCCGACGACCTGATTCTCACCGTCGACGCCGATGGCCAGCACGACCCCGAACTGCTGGACCGGCTGATCAACACCGTAATCGAAGAAGACCTGGCGGCGTTGGTGGCGGAGCGCGACCTGCGCGGCTCCGGCTACACCCGCTATAAGCGGCTGGGCAACTGGGTGATGTCGGCGTGGGGCAGCGTGTGGGCAGGCCAGCGCTGGCGCGACATCGAGTCCGGCTTCCGCATCTTTCGGGTGGGGCCGCTGCTGGAGGCGCTGCGCTACTACCGCGGCTGGAAGTACTCAGAGACCGTCGAGGTGGCGGTGATCCTCTGCCGGCTGGGGTACAAGGTCCGCAACGACGTAACGATCCCTGTTCCCGTCTTTCGCTCGCGCACGCGGCTGTTTGACGTCGCGGTAGATCTGTGGGCGATGCCCGCCGCCTGGTACCGCGTCTCGGCCGGCCGCCGGGCTCCCGCCGCGCTGCCGGCCTTGCTGGTGTATAGCCTACCGCTGGCAGTGTTCCTGCCACTGGCGCTGGTACTGCTGCTGGTCCTCAGTAAGCCGGTCTTCCTTGGCACCGACTCCATCAACAACTACATCCATGTCTGGTATCTGCAGGACCGTCTGATTGATCACGCTCAGTTCCCCATCCGCGCCGCGCCGCTGGACAACGGCGATGCCGTGGCGTTGCCATACGGCGCCGTCCCCTGGTTGGTGAATGCCGCGCTGTGGGCCCTGCTGGGGCCGTGGTCGGTGACGCTGCTGTTCGTGACCGGGCTGCTGGGGTTGCTCTGGGCAGCCGGGATCGCCCGGCCGGCCATGCGTGACCCGTGGCTGCTGGCGCTGTTTGTGCTCAACCCGTTTTACATCGATGCGATCTTCGCTTTCCAGTACTCGTTTGTCTGGTCAGGGGTGTTCTTCTTTTTGTTCAGCGCGGCCCTGGACCGGCGGCGGTGGCTCGTGGCCGGGCTGCTGGGCTGGCTGGCGGCGGGTACCCACCCGATTATGAGTCTGCCGGCGGTATCTCTTTACCTGGCGTGGGCGCTGTGGCGGGGCCGAATTGCGCTGTGGGCTGCCACCGCAATGGCGCTGGCCATCGGTGTGGCGCTGGCGCCGCTGCTGTATCTCACGCTGGCTACGCCCGCGGTGGGCGAGAACGACGCCGTCACCATTGCACTGTCCATTGGCGATGTGGTGGTGCGGCGCGGGACGATTCTGCTCGTGCCGTTCGTCTTCGCACCGCTCCATGCCCTGATTCGCCGTCACTGGCTGCCGCTGGCCGGTGTGATCCTGGCGGGGACGGCGGTCAACACCGTGATGGCTAACGGCTTCCTTGGCTTCGCCCAGGGCAGCTACACCGGCATCTTCCGAACCTCGCATGATTACTACGCCGCCTATGCCCGTACCGGCGACTTTGTGCCGGGTGCGCACTACCGCATGCTGACGCCGAACGAGCGAGAGGATGGACTGTATTACCTGGTGCGTCACGGCGCGGTGCTCACTTCCGAGTTGTTCACCGAGAGCATGTTCAAACGCAGCTTCTCCGAACGGCAGTACAGCTGCTTCCTGGATGCGGAGGAGGTGGACTTCGTGGTGGTGGAACGGGCGTACTTCGCGCAATACCGGACCAACGAACAGTTGAGGCTGGACGGGTTGACCGCCGCGGGGCTGGCGCGACGTGCATTTGCCGAGGGCGCGGGCCGCTACGCTGTGTACGATGTCCGCGCCGCCCGTGCTGCCGCTGTGCCCGCGCCGGACGGGATACCCGGCTGCCTGCGGCTCGCAGACTGAGGGGCTTCGGTATGGTTCGGCGCCGGCGATGGTGGTGGCCCGTTCTGGGCGCGCTGGCGGTGCTGCTCGGATCAGCGGCGCTGTACGCGCCGGCGGTCTGGCCGCAGTCACAGGTGTACGGCCGGATCGTCACCCACGGCTCAGCGGGCGGCAAGGTGGTCGCGCTCACCTTTGATGACGGCCCCAACGACCCGGCCACGTCCGCCTTGCTCGATGTGCTGCGCCAGAAGGAGGCCCGCGCCACGTTCTTCATCGTGGGAGAAAATGCTGAGCGCGCGCCCGAGACCGTGCGCCGGATCGCAGCCGGCGGGCACGCGATTGGCAACCACTCGTACCGGCACCGCAAGCGCGACGCGCTCCTGGACCCGCACTACCGCGAGCTAGAACGGGCCCAAACGGCGATCGCGGCGGCCACCGGCTTTCGCCCGGCGCTGTATCGCTCGCCTAACGGCTTTCATACCCCCTGGCAGTTGCGCGCCGTGCGGGCGGCTGGCCTGACCGCCGTGCACTGGAACATCCAGACCTACGACTGGGAGCGCCCGGCGCCGGAACGGATCGTCGCCCGCGTGCTGGACGGCCTTGAGCCGGGGGCGATCGTGCTGTTGCATGATGGAGATGACACCCGGCAGGGGACGGACCGGACACCGACGGTGCAGGCGGTGGCGGTTCTGATCGATGAGCTTCGTGCTCGTGGCTATCACCTGGTGACCGTGCCGGAGCTGCTGGGGCTGCCCGACCGGCTACCGTAGAGGAGCGCCGCGCTGGACACCAGAACCCTGGCCGTGGACCCGCTCCATCCTGCGCCGCAGGTGATCGCCGAGGCGGCGGCGGTGATTCGCCGGGGCGGGCTCGTTGCCTTCCCCACTGAAACCGTCTATGGCCTGGGCGCGGACGCGCTCGCTGCCACCGCCGTCGCCGGCATCTTCGCCGCAAAGGGCCGCGACCTGGATGACCCCTGTATCGTCCACATCGCCGATCTTCCTGATCTGGTGCGGGTAGCGGCGCATATCCCGGACGCCGCCCGCGCGGCAGCGGCTGCCTTCTGGCCGGGGCCGCTGTCGCTGGTGCTGCCACGCGCCGCGGCGGTGCCGGACAACGTCACGGCGGGCCGCACCACCGTCGCCGTGCGGATGCCGGCGCATCCGGTAGCGCTGGCTCTGATTCGAGCGGCCGCGGTTCCCATCGCCGCACCCAGCGCCAATCGCTTCATGCATACCAGCCCCACCACCGCCGCTCACGTTGCCGCCGACCTCACCGGTCGCATCGACCTGATTCTGGACGGCGGCCCCACCCCCGTGGGGGTGGAGAGTACCGTGCTGGACCTGGCGGCGCACCCGCCGGTGGTGCTGCGTCCCGGTGGCGTCAGCGTCGAGCGGCTGCGGGCGGTGCTGGGTGAAGTGCAGTTGCGAGGGAGGGTCACCGAGGCGGAGGGACCGGCGTCCTCTCCCGGCCTGATGGACAAACACTATGCGCCCGATGCCGAGATGCTGCTGTATGACGGTGACCGCGACGCCGCCCTGGCTGCCATCGCCGGGCGGCTGCGGGCGCTGGTGGCTGCCGGTGTGCCTGCCGGTGCGCTGCTGTCTGAGGCCGACGCCGCCGTGATCGGCGCCGCCCCTGGTGTCACCATCGAACCGCTCGGCCGGGACGATGATGACGGCGAACGCGCCGCTGCCCGGTTGTTTGCTGCCCTGCGCGCGCTGGAGTCCGCCGGTGTGCGCGTCATCGCCGCCCGCCTGCCGCCCCCAGCGGGACTGGGCCTCGCCGTGCGCGACCGCCTCTCCCGTGCTGCCGGTGGTCGGGTGCTGCCGGCCTGAACCATCGCTGAAATGGCCCGCCGTACGGGCAGCCCGGCTGTGCGCTTCGCACAGGTAAGTTCCGCCGTGCGCCGCTGCTACCCGACGTCGAGCCGGAGCGATACGGTATCGCCTTCGGCAAGCCGTTGCGCTTTGCGCACGCTTGTCTTGATCGGAACGACGTAGCCGCCGTCTTTGGGGAACAGCGAGGTCGTCCAGGTGGTTCCGCCAATCCGGACGGTCGCCGGGATCATCCCCCAGCCATAGGTCACTGCCCCCGCAATCGCCGTCAGGTCCTGGCATTGGCGTGGCGGAACGGTGACGAAGTACCAGGGCGCCGGGCCGCGCCAGTACCAGATCGGCCCGTCGAAGGTGATGTTCACGTATCAACCCTCACCGCGAGGCAGCGCTATCGGCACGGCTCCCCCGCCAATTTAGGGGATCTCCCTGCTATGTACCGACCGGTCTGCCGCGAAAACTGTGGTAGACAAATTCAACCGCGAGCGTGCCGTCATGGGATTCATTGTCCGCCTGCATCAAGCGTCTGACCGGCGACCGCTCAAGATCGGCCGCGTGCCCACCGCCATCGATGCGTTCCACCTGCAGAACCTGTGGCGTGAGGAGCATCCGGAGAGCTGGGTCGAGATCGTCTCGGCCCGCAACCACACCTGGGATGATGCCGCCTAACGCCGTTGCCTGGCCCGCCCGCCTGCTCTAGCATCCCTCCATCCGGTGTTGGGGGTGGGATGTGTCGGTACCAACGGGGCTTGATCTGGCGGCGGCGCGGCCGCGCATGGACGGCAGCATCAACGTTCCGGGGCTCCAGGCCCCGATGACGATCTACCGCGATGGCGCGGGTGTGGGCCACATCCAGGCAACCAGCGAGCGCGATGCCTGGTTTGGCCAGGGCTTTGCCGCCGCCCAGGACCGGCTGTGGCAGATGGAGTACGACCGCCGCCGCGCCGCCGGCCGCTGGGCCGAAGTGGCCGGTGAAGCCGCGCTGCCTGCCGATACCCTTGCCCGTCGCCTGCAATTGGCGCGGGCTGCCCAGGCCGATATCGCCGCCATGTCGCCCGAGACGCGGGCGATGTTCGAGGCGTACGCCGCCGGTGTCAATGCCTTCCTTACCTCCGGCCAGCCGTTGCCCGTGGAGTACGCATTATCTGGTATCTCGCCGGAGCCGTGGGAGGTGTGGCACTCGGTCATTTCGTTCAAAGTGCGGCATGTGTTGATGGGCGTGTGGCAGAAGAAGATCGCCCAGGGCCGCCTGCTCGCGATGATCGGCCCAGAGCGCTACGGACAGCTTGACGGTCGCTCCCCGGCGGGCTCGACGGTCATCCTGCCGCCCGGAGGCGCCGTGGCCGCACTGTTCGACCAGGCGGACGATGAGATCCGCGCGGCCGCTCAGCATCTTGGCTTCCTGGCCGAGCGCGAGGCCGGTTCAAACTCGTGGGCCGTGCACGGCTCGCGCACGACGACCGGCATGCCGGTGCTGTGCAACGACTCGCATCGCGCCCTGGATGTGCCCAGCGTCTACTGGCAGGTGCACGTCGCCTGTCCGCAGTTTGATGTGATCGGCGCGACCTTCCCGGGTGTGCCCGGCTTTCCCCACTTCGGTCACAACGGCAGTGTTGCCTGGAACATCACCCACACCGGTGCCGACTACCAGGACCTGTACATCGAGCAGTTCGACGGCGAGGATTCCACCCGTTACCGCACCCCGGACGGCTGGGCCGCCGCCGAGCACACCGTCGAGCGCATCACGGTGCGCGGTGGCAACCCCGCCAAGGTGGACGTCTGGCGCACCCGCCACGGCCCTGTGGTGCATGGCGACCCGCGCTCCGGGCTGGCGCTGGCGCTGCGCTACACCGCCACTGACGGTCCTTGCCGGGGGCTGGAGCCAACCCGACCGATGCTGTTCGCGACAACGGTGGCCGAGCTGTTCGAAGCGCAGCGCGAGTGGGTGGACCCCGTCAACAACCTGGTGGCAGCGGACGTACACGGCAACATCGGCTACCTAACCCGTGGCGCGCTGCCAGTACGTACGTCGCAGGCGCATCGTCAGTTTCCTGCTCCGGGCTGGACCGGCGAGCATGAGTGGACCGGACTGGTCCCGTTCGAGCAACTGCCGCGCGCCGTCAACCCGCCCGAGGGTTTCATCGGCACCGCTAACCAGCGTGTAATCGCCGAAGACGAGCCGTACATCGCCCACGACTTCGCCACACCGTCGCGCGCCGGCCGGATCGCGGAACTGCTCTCCGGTGATGGCCCGCGCACCCCGGAGCAGATCGCCGCCATGCAGGGCGACCGCCTCTCGCATCCAGCGCGCGAACTGGTGGCGGTGCTGGCGCGCTTCGGGCCGTTCACCGGCGAAGCGGAGCGGGCACGGGCACTGCTGGCCGGCTGGGATGGTGACCTGCTGCCGGAGAGCCCCCAGGCGTTGCTGTATGCCCATGTCCGGCGCACGCTGGCACGGGTGCTGTTTGCCCCCGTCACCGGCGCGGACGCCTGGCGCTGGCTGACCGGCGGAGAGCCGGCGGCGCTGGGCACGATCATCGGCCGCTGGCTGGCGTCGGTGATGTGGCGCGATGGCGGCCGTGATCGGCTGTGGGATGACCGTCCCTGGAGCGAGGTGCTGTCTGTAGCGCTCGCAGACGGCTGGCGGGCGACAGCGGCGCTGGCCGGCGAAGACCCGGCACAGTGGCGCTATGCGGATCATCACGGCACGAACGCCAAGCACACACTGGCGGCCGCTCATCCCGGGCACGCTGCTGCCCTCAACCCGCCCCGGGCGATGGTTGGCGGTGATGCAGACACGCTCCAATGCGCCGGGTACGCCTGGCGAGAGAGTGCGCCGTTCGACATCACCAACCTCTCCGTATACCGGCAGGTGGTGAATCTGGCGGATATCGCTCACGGCAGCTTCGTTATCCCCGGCGGTGTCTCTGGGTTGCCTGGTACACCGCATTACGCGGACCAGCTGGAGTTGTGGCGCAACCACCAGCGCGTGCCGATGCACTACCGCGCGGATGAGGTGCGGGAGGCTGCCGTCAGCATGCTTGATCTGCGCCCGTCCTGAGGAGGCAGCGATGTGGTGGATGGCTGCGCTGCTGGCAGGGATCGGGCTGCTGTTCGGCGTGCTGGCTGTGCCGCTGATCCGTGGTCGGGTGCCCCCCAACCAGTGGTATGGCTTTCGGCTGGCGTCCGACGTGTTCGACCCTGCAATCTGGTACCCGCTCAACGCCTATGGCGGCCACCTGATGCTGTGGTGGAGTGCGGCCATCGTGGCCGGCGCTGTGGGGCTGGCGCTGGCGCCGGTTGAGGATGACGAAGCGCGCGCCGCCCTGTTCCTCGGCGTCGAGCTGGGGATCCTGCTCGGCGGCGTGGCGGTGATCACGCTGCTCAGCTACCGCGAGCTGGGCCGGCTGCGGCGCGGGGACGGCCCGTGACACCCGCCCGGCGCGCCGCGCTGATTGCACAATGGCTGCGAGAGGAGCAGGCGCCGTTTACCGGCTGGGACTACGCGCACCTGGCGGGGCGGATGGTTGAGGATGAGCTGCCCTGGAGCTACGTGGAGCGGGCCGGGGTGCTGTTGGAGAGGGCGCGGTCAGCGCTGGACCTCGGTACCGGCGGCGGTGAACGGCTGCTGGAGCTGCAGCGGCACTGGCCCGCCCGCCTGGTGGTGACGGAGGACTACCCGCCGAACATCCGGCTGGCGGGGGAGCGGCTCGGCCGGCTGGGCGTGGACGTAGTGTGCGCTCCTGCCGAGGATCACACACCGTTGCCATTCGTGGACGCCGCCTTTGACGCCGTGCTCAACCGCCACTCCGCCTTCAACGCCGCTGAGGTGGCGCGCGTGCTGGCGCCCGGTGGCGTGTTTCTCACCCAACAGGTGCACGGCCGCTGGGCAGAAGACTTGCTCGCCTACTTCGGCTGGACTCCTCCGTTCCCCAACGCTACCCCGGCGCAGTATGTCCCACGGCTGTCCGCGGCGGGACTGGCGGTGACCGACGTGCGCGAGTCGCGCGGTGCGCTCACCTTCCGGGATGTGGCAGCCGTGGTGTATTACCTCAAAACCGTGCCGTGGGAGGCGCCGGACTTCCGGGTCGCCACTCACCTGGACGGGCTGCTACGCCTGCAAGCGCGCCTGGACGGCGGCCGGCCGCTGTCATTTGCCGGCTGGAAGTACTTGCTGGAGGCGCACAAGGCACAGTAGTAGTCTGGGGTGGCTCTGGCGGAGAAGCCAACCGGCGGACGGTGATGGCGCTTGACAGATCTCCGCGATCCGCCGTCGGTGGTCGACGTTGTGGCCGTCGATCTGCTACTGTCCCGGCATCCAACCGGCGACGGGGAGAGGAGCCGCCCGATGGCCTCCGGTGTATTCGATATCGAGGTCACGCTTGCGGCGAATGCCGGCGTACGCGCCGAGACACTGGCCGTGCTTGACCGCATCCCCGCCGAGCGGCGCGACGCCATCGCGGTGGGGGAGTGGCGGTGTCGCGATATCGTTGCACATCTTGCCGGTGCCCAGGCAGGCTACGCCGAGGCCCTTGAGCGCGTGGCGCAGGGCGAGGCGCCCGCGATCAGCGACTACGGTCCGCCGGGCCCGCCGCACGCGTGGAACGGCCGGATCGTCGACCGTAGCCGCGGGCGGTCATGGGATCAGTTGCTGGCGGACCTCGACGCGGCGCATACCCGTCACGAGGCCGCGGTGCGTGCGTGCCGCTCGGTGCTTCCCCAGCTTGAGCGCGCCCAGTTCTTTGCGCGCAACGTTGCGCACCACGAGGGTGGCCATCTCGACGCCATCAGGCGCTGGCTCGCCGGCGAGAACCACTGACCCACCGGGGGTGACGTCCCCCTCCGGCCGGACCGCTCCGCCCGACCGTGCCCCTCTCCACTGAGCAGCGTATCTCAGCCGTGTTCCGGGCCACGTCATGCGTGCTGAGCCAACGCTTGTCATCTCGGCGCAAACATGATTTACTTTATCAACAACCATCCCATGCTCGGAGCGGGCAATGAAGCAGCGCGTACCGGACTGCAATGACGGCATCCCGATGCCGGTGGTGACCCTCAACCGCTGGGTGCTGGCTTGCGGGGTGGTGGCCGGGCTCGTGCTGCAGCAGCCGCTGTTCACCACGGCGCTGTTCCTGGTGCTGGCCGCCGCAGTCGCTGGCGGCTCACGGTGCAGCCTGATTTACCAGACCGGGGTCCGGCTGTTCTCCCGGCGGGTTGCCACCGCCCCGCGCGAGGACCGCGGGCTGATGCGCTTCAACAACAGCATCGCCCTGACGCTGTTCGGCCTGGCGCAGGTGGCCTTTGTTGCGGGCGCACCGGCGCTGGGCTGGGCGCTATCCCTGATGGTGGCGGTGGCGGCCAGCATCGCTCTGGCCGGTTTCTGCTTCGGCTGCTTCCTTTACTTCCAGTTCAAGCTACAACGCTTCCGGTTGCTTGGCAGCCGCTAGCCCGCAGACTGCAGGCTCCCCAGCGAGCGCCGCCTGTATCCTTCGTGGGTCGGGCGGCGCTCCACGTGGCGGCGGCGTTGACCCCTGTTGCCCGTGGCCGTGTAATGGGCAGCACCGGTGTACCATCAGCAGGGCGCCGGGGGGAGGATACCGTGGCTTACGAACAGATCCTGGCCGAACGCCGTGGCCCCGTCACCGTGCTCACCCTCAATCGCCCGGAGAAGCTCAACGCCTGGACGGCGACCATGTCCGCCGAACTGCGCGAAGCCATCCAGCAGGCGAACGCCGATCCTGACGTTGCCGTGATCGTGCTGACTGGCGCGGGGCGCGGTTTCTGCGCCGGTGCTGACATCAGCAACTGGAACCAGAGCTTCCAGCGCGGCTCGGGGCCGTCCACCGGTGGTGGCGCCGCGCCGCGCGGCGATAGCTGGGTTCACCTGTTGCAGCAGTCCAAGCCGGTGATCGCCGCGGTCAACGGCGTGGCCGTCGGTATTGGCCTCACCCAGGTACTGCCCGCCGATATCCGCATCGCCGGTGAGAGCGCCCGCTTCGGCGCCGTCTTTGCCAAGATGGGCGTGGTGCCGGAACTGGCCAGCACGTACTTCCTCGCCCAGATCGTGGGGCTGGGCGCGGCGCTGGAGATGTGTCTGACCGCGCGGATGGTAGACGCCGCCGAGGCCAAGCAGATCGGCCTGGTATCACGCGTGGTGCCGGATGCGCAGTTGATGGAAGAGGCGCTGACGCTGGCAAACAGCATCGCCGCCCTGCCGCCGACGCAGCTGCAGCTGGCCAAGCGCCTGTTTTCTGCCAACGCCGTCGAGCAGGATCTGGACGCCGTCATCTCGCGCGAGGGGGAAGCGCTCGGCCAGGCGTACGCCTCGCCAGAGTTCCGCGAGGCGGTCACCGCCTTCATGGAGAAGCGTCAGCCTGACTTCCGCGCCGTTATCGCCCGGTAGCCCGACGCCGAGCGCCGCACGCTCTCCGCCACATAGGCCGCCATCGTGCGGCCTGGCGGGCATCACGGCTGCGACGCGCTATGCTGGCAGGAGATGGCAGACCCGCTGACCCGCTGTCTAGGGAGTCTCGATGTCGCGGGCACTCGCCCCTGCTGTGGCCGCCGGCGCCTCCTGCCCTGCGGCCCGTGCTGTCAGCTATGCCGGATTGGGCGTGATCGGGCTGTACATTGCGCTGGTCGGCCCGGCGCTCGGCGATCTCTCCCGGCGAACGGGAGCATCGCTGGGTGACACCGGTGCGCTGTTCACCGCCATCTTTGGCGCCTCCATGGTGAGCACCTATCTGGCGGGCCGCGCCGTGGACCGCTACGGTTTTCGCGCGCCGGCAGCGCTGGGGCTGGCGATCAACGGCCTCGGGCTGCTGCTGATCCCGCTGGCGCGCTCATATCCGGCGCTGCTCGGTGCGGGGATCGTCACCGGCACTGGTGACGGCGCGCTAGTGGTGGTGGCGCATGTGCTGGTAGCGGCAGCCAGCCCCGGTCGGGAAGCGGCGGCGCTCAACCGGCTGAACGTGATGTTCGGTGTTGGCGCCATCGGTGGCCCGGCCCTGGGGGCGGCACTGCGCCTGGCCGGTGTCTCACCCTTGCCGCTCTTTGCCCTCTATGGCGGGGCGCAGCTCGTGCTGGCTGCACTGATACTGTTTTCCCGGCTGCCCGCTCACGGCGCGCGCCATCAGCCGGATGCGCATGGTGCCCCAGCGCTGCGGCGGGCGGGCCTGCTCTGGTTGCTGGCGGCGCTGTTGCTGGTGTACGTCGGCGTCGAAGTCGGCGTGGGTGGGTGGGCTTTCACCTACGCCCGTGAGTCCGCCGGATTGGGGGGAGCGGCGGCAACACTGCTTAGCTCGGGCTTCTGGGCCGCGCTCACCGCCGGACGGCTGCTGTCACCCCTGGCACTGCGGCGGCTCTCCCCAGCGGGTTTGCTGCTGCTCTCCGCGGCGATCAGTGCCGCCGGGTCCGTACTGCTGGTGCTGGGCGGCTCCTCGGCGGTGCTCGTCTCTGCCGGCATTCTCACCGCCGGGCTGGGGTTTGGGCCGGTGTGGCCGGTGGCGTTCGCTATCTCCGCGCGCGCCTTTCCGGCGACGGTGGGTAGCGCCAGTGGCATTCTCGCCTCTCTGTCGGCCGTGGGCGCACTTGGTATCCCCTGGGCGCAGGGCCAGATCCTGGACTCAGGCGGGCCGGCAGCCGGCATCATGGTGACCGTCGCCGGCTGCGCGGTGCTGATCGCTCTGGCCGAGGCCACCCGCCGGCAGGTGCGGCGCTGAGCCGGGCGCCATCCGCGGTCAACGCGTCCGCCGTCCGGATGCAGGGACGGCCGGCGGCGGCGGAGTGGCGGGCAACCGCGTCGCGGTGCGCACCTCCGGCGGGCGGGGCGCGCGACCGGCGGCGCGCACCGACGCGGCCGGCGGCGGAGCGTTTGCGGGCGGCGCGCCGGGAGAGAGCTGGAGTGGCGCGCTGCCACCGCGGCTGTCACCCGGGGTGGTAACCGTCAGGGCGCCGGTCCAGCCGGAGCAGCCGCCGCCGTTGCAGGCGCGCAGGTGGAAATAGTAGCTCCGGCCCGCGACGGCACCGGTCAGCGTCCAGGCGGTTGCCTCTGGCGCGATGGTGGCGAACTGGTAGGTGATGGCATCGGCCCGTGTCCAGGCGGATTGCAGGGCCGTTGCCCCGGCAACCGGTCCATCCCACTGCACCTCGATGCTGGTCGCGGTGATCGCACCGGCGCGGACCTGTGACGGCAGTGGTGGTGGCGTACCGCCCGAGGTGACCGTCTCGATGCCGCCGGACCAGTCACTACATCCCAGCAGGTTACAGGCACGGATATGTACCCAGTACCGCGTTCCGGGACTCAGCCCGGCCAGCGTGGTCGCGGTCACGTCGGGCGCCAGTTCAATGACGTGGTAGGCGACGGGTGAGGCCGCGGTCCACGCCACCTCAATCGATTGCTCGTCGACGGGCGTATTCTCCCAACGAAGTTCGACGGTGGTCTCCGTTACCACCTCAGCGCGCAGGCCGGCAGGGGCAACTGGTACGGAATAGTCGATGCGCAGGCCCGGTGACCAGCCGGAACAGCCCGCCACATTACAGGACCGAACGAAGTAGAAATAGCTGCGGTCGGTGGTGACCGGTGTGTGTGTCCACTCCTCCGTGTCACCCGGCAGGTCCACCACGTTCCAGGCTATGGGCGCGGAGCGTGACCACACGACCTGGAAGGTATCCTCATTGGCCGCGTTGTCCTGCCAGAGGATGTGGTTGCCGGCCGCTCCCGTGCTCAGCGCGTGCAGGCCCGATGGTGCGTGAGGGATGGTGGGGGCTGCCGGCGCATACGTAACGGTCAGCGTTGCCCCGCTGTCGGGCGTGGTAATGGCGTGCGTGGCAGCGCCACCGTCGCTCCAGGCGAGAAACTCATAGTTAACGCCGTCATGCGCCTGGGGCGTGACCGCGCCGGCGGTGCGCTTCATCCCGGTCACGCTCTCCACCTGGAACGGCGCGCGCAGCGGCCGGCCGTCCACCGTCAGCAGCAGCCCAATGGGTACGGAGGTGAAGGTGATGGTGGTGGAGTGGGGGTGCACATCCCGGGCGGTGGTAGCCATCACACCGGCCTGATCCCGCACCGAGACGTACAGCCGGTACCAAACATTCGTCGCTGTCTCGCCCTCATCGGGGATGGTGAAGCTGCCGGAGGTGGCGCCGCCGGTGGGGAGAATGAACGGGTGCGCGTGGGTGTCGTGATGGAAGTCAACCCACCAGGTGAAAGCAGTGGGTGGTATGACGCCGTCATCGGGATCGCTGGCCACCGCACTCCAGTTGATTCGCTCACCGGCGCGGTAGCGGGCGCCGGCGGCGGGAGTGGTGATCTGTACGGCAGGCAGACCGTTGCGAGTCACTGTGAGCCGTGCCTCCTGACTGGTCACGGCGCCGGCGGCGTTGCTGACCATCACCCGGAAGCGTGCGTCATCATCTGCGGTGCTGACGGCCGCCAGCCGGTAAGCAGCACTCGTGGCCCCGGCGATATCAGCGCCGTTGCGCTGCCAGCGGTAGCTAAGGGGCGCAGCGCCGTAGGCTTCGGCGATGAACTCCGCTGCACCACCAGCCGGCACGGTCAGCGATGCGGGCTGTTCGGTGATCAGGGGCGCGAGGCTGCCGGTGTGCCAGATGCGGCGCAATTGCCCGCGCGGCCCTTGCCCGTTCGGTCCATAGAGCAGCACGTACAGCCCGCCGCTGGGCGCCGGCGTCACGTCAACGGGGTTTTCGCCGAGGTCTGATGCGAAGGCGGTAGACCGGCCGGTCGCGGGGTCGAACCGCCGCAGCCAGCCGCGGCAATAGTCGGAGAAGTAGTAGGCGCCGGGTGGGTCATTGGGGAACTGGTGCGGCGCTGCGCCGGCAATGGCGCACCCATTGAAGCTGCCGCCCTGGTGCGGATAGGCAAGCAGCGGCGCGCGGAAGCGCGGGTCTGTGCTTGGTCCCTCCACCAGCGGCCAGCCGTAGTTGGCCCCGGCTAACCCTTCGTTGATCTCCTCCCAGGCAGCGTTGCCGACATCGTTGATGAACAGCCGGCCGGCGTTGTCAAAGGCCATGCTAAACGGGTTGCGCAGCCCCAGCGCCCAAATCGCACGGTTGGCTCCCGTTGCCGTGGCGGCAAAGGGATTGTCGGGCGGGATGCTGCCGTCCGGGTTCAGGCGCAGTAGCTTGCCGTGGCGTGAATCCATGCGTTGGGCATTTGGTGCGCTACCCGCGTCGCCAGTGGCGATGTACAACCGGCCGTCCGGCCCAAATCGCAGTGCACCGCCGTTGTGATACTCAGGCGCGCCCAGCGGGTCCAGGTCCACGAGCACCGTTTCGCTGCCGGGGAACGCAAGGTCCCCACGCGCGGTGAAGCGGCTGACGCGGTTGCGCGGCGGTGGACCGGCCACGGTGTAGTAGAGATAGACATACGGCGCAGACGGAAATCCAGGATCGAGCGCGAGCCCGGTCAGGCCGCGCTCACCGCCGGTGAGGGTTGATACGGTTGCGAACGGCTGTGTTAGCAGTGCGCCGTCGCGGACCACGCGCACCTGCCCATCCTGTTGCGCAATGAAGATGCGCCCGTCTGGACTGGCGGCGATGCGCGTCGGGCGGTTGAGGCCACCTGCCACTGTCTGCACGGCATAGCCATCGGGCACCGTCACGGCGCGTGCGGGCCGGACATCCCCGGCCAGCGCCCCCAGCGCGATCACGGCCGCGATCCACAGCCGGCCTAACCGTCGCTCAGCCATCGCTGTCCCCACCCCTCGTCCGGCTGGGCCAGCGCGTACGGCCACGGCTGCTGCCAGCGGTCCTGGAACACCACCTGCCTGACGGGTTTGCGGTGGACGGGCCCGGGCCGGTCCGTGGGGTAACCGAGCGGCACGAGGCAGTACACCTGCTGGCTGTCCGGGATGCCGAGCATCGTGCGCAGGCCGGCCTCATGGGCGCGGGCGAAGTTGGTGATGACACCACCCAGGCCGAGGCCACGAGCGGCAAGCAGGAGGTTTTGCACGGCCGGGAAGATTGATCCGCCAGGCGTGCTGTGCTGCCCGCGCGTGCCGCAGGGAGCGATGATCACCGGCGCTTCGGCGATATGCGCCACCAGGTGCGCCGTCGCCTTCAATGGCAGGCGCCGGTGGCGGGGCAGCGCGTCCATCAGCGCCGGCTCGGCGGCGTACTGCGGCTGATAGGCTTCCCACGCCTCCTGGAACCAGCGGCCGATCGCCGCCTTCGTTTCCGGCTCGGTGATGATCAACCAGCGCCAGTCCTGAGCGTTGCCGCCGGATGGCGCGCGGATCGCGGCATCCAGCACCTGAAACAGGAGATGGTCGGGGATGGGGTCCGGCCGGAGCCGCCGCAGGGCGCGTGTGGTGTAGAGCGTGTGGAAGAGGCCGGGGTCGTCCACGGGCACTAGCCTCCCGCAAGCTTGACGGTGTAGCCAAGTGCCTGCAACCGGGCGGCAACCCGCTCACGGTGGTCGCCCTGGATTTCGACGACGGCGCCCTTCACCGTGCCGCCGGCGCCGCACAGCCGTTTCAGCTCCAGCGTCAGCACCTCCAGGTCGCCGCCACGCTGGGGCAGCCCGCGGACGATGGTCACCACCTTGCCGCCACGGCCGCCGCGCTCGCGCATCACGCGCACCACGCCGTCATCCGGGAATCCAGCCCGTGGCTTCGGTTTGAGTGGCGCAGCCTTCGCCGGACGGCCGTCGTCGTGCCGGACGCGCCCGCCATCGGTGGAGTAGACCAGGCGGCTATTGGGGTCAGACATGACGCTAGTGTAACCCGGCTACGGCACGCCCGCGCGCCGGCTGGCCGTACTGCGCGCGCAACAGATCCAGCAGCGCGGTCACCGCGGCGGGCGGGCGGCCCTCGGCGCGCACCAATAGCCGCACGGTACGCCGCGCCTCGCGCCAGCCGGTGATCGGCCGTGCCACCAGCGTCCCCGCCTGCACCTCATCCCGTATCGCCGAGGCGGGAAGAATCGAGACGGCGGAACCCAGGGACAGCGCGGTCTTGATCGTCTCCGCGGTGGGATGTTCCACCAGCTTGCAGGTAACTCCCCGCTCTCTCAACGCCGCGTCGACCTGTTCATACATTCCGGTGCCGGCCGCCAGGACCAGCAGCGCAGTCCCGGCGAAGTCGTGCAGCGTCATCGGGTCGGGCGGCGCCGGCGCCGCGCGTACCGCCATCAGCGGGTCATGGATCAGCGGTATCGCCCGGACCTGGGCGCTGCGCACCGGGCTGGCGATCACCGCCGCATCGACCTCATACCGCAACAATCGCTCGACCGCGACGCGCTGGTGGGCCGGCTGAAGATCAATCTCGATGTCGGGGAACCGTTCGTGAAAACGAGCCAGCACCGGCGGCAAGATGTACTGCATCGCCATCAGTCCGGCAGCAAGGCGCAGCGCAGACGGCGAGTTGCCGGAGGCGGTTGCCGCTGCCTCGCGGAGCGCGCGGACGGCGGTCATGGTGGCGCGGGCGTGCGGCAGCACCGCCAGACCGGCAGGGGTGAGCTCGACCCCGTGTGGCGTGCGCAGCACCAGCACGGCGCCCAACTGCCGCTCTAGCGCCTGCACCTGGCGCGTGACCGCCGGCTGTGTGCGGTGCAGCCGTTCAGCAGCGCGGCTGAGGCTACCCGTGTCCGCGACGGCGCACAGCGTCTCTAGTAGATCGAGCACGGCGCACCTCGCGCGGCGCATACCGGTATGCAGATCCGGCAGTTCCCCATGCGGCGCCGCGCGTCTCACTATAGCTGAGGGGCGGCCGAGGGGCCGGATTCCCTGCCCTGCAGGCATTCCTCGTGCACGGGGGTTGACTGAGGTGGCGCCGCGCTGGTTAACCCATTGCGCAGGAGGCAGTGCGCGCGCCGCCGGCAGGTGGGGGGGCAGCGTGCCGCGCACAACGCGCCACCGGCGTATCCTCTTGGTGCAACCACGGCAATCCTCGGGCGCGCGGCCGCCCGTTCTGATGGGAGCAGCACATGGCAGAGGCGAGCATCAACCCGTTCGGCGCACGTGCCACCCTATCGTCGGCTACCACAGGCCAGACGGTGACGTACTTCGCGCTGGAGGCGTTGCGCGGGCGGCCAGGGATAGACCTGGACCGCATGCCGGTCACGGTCAAGATCCTGGTAGAGAACCTGCTACGGCAGGTGGATGGCCATTTCGTCACCGAGGAAGATGTGCTGACGCTGGCGCGGCGCGGCACGGAAGGGGCGGGACAGGAGTTCCCGTATCTGCCATACCGCGTGGTCTTCCAGGACTTTACCGGTGTGCCCTGCGTGGTAGACCTGGCGGCGATGCGTTCAGCGGTGGCCCGGCTGGGCGGGGATCCACAGCGCATCAACCCGCTGTCGCCTGCCGACCTGGTGATTGACCACTCGGTGATGGTGGACCAATTTGGCACGATCGGCGCGTTCAAGGCGAACGTCGAGCGCGAGTACGAGCGCAACGGCGAGCGCTATGCGCTGCTGCGCTGGGCACAGGGAGCACTGCAAAACTTCCGGGTGGTGCCGCCTGGCACCGGCATCGTCCATCAGGTGAACCTGGAGTACCTCGCGTCGGTCGTTGCGACGAAGATTGAGGGCGGCGAGACACTCGCCTTCCCGGATACGCTGGTTGGCACCGACTCGCACACGACGATGATCAACGGCCTTGGCGTGCTGGGCTGGGGCGTCGGCGGCATCGAGGCGGAGGCAGTGCTGCTCGGGCAGCCGTTCTACCTGCTGCCGCCGGTGGTTGTCGGTGTGCGCCTGACCGGCGCGCTGCCAGAGGGCACCACCGCAACGGACCTGGTGCTAACCGTCACCCAGGCGCTGCGCAAGCATGGCGTGGTGGGCAAGTTTGTCGAGTTCTACGGCCCGGGGCTGACCGGCCTGCCGCTGGCCGACCGCGCCACCATCAGCAACATGTGCCCGGAGTACGGCGCCACTTCGGCGTTGTTCCCGGTGGATGCCGAGACCGTCAAGTACCTGCTGCTTACCGGCCGCGACCCGCACCACGTCGCCTTTGTGGAAGAGTACTGTCGCGCGCAAGGGCTGTTCCGCACCGACGCGACGCCGGATGCCGTATACGACGAGCAATTGGAAATTGACCTGGCCACCATCCAGCCTTCGATGGCGGGACCGCGCCGCCCGCAGGATCGTATGACGCTGGCGAACGCCGGTACGACCTTTCGCGCCGCTTACCCCGAGACGTTCTCCTCTACTGACGGCGCCAGCGTTGGCGGACCCGAGGGCGCTGCCGCGGTTGCCACCGCCAATAAGACCGGTGTGGAGGTAGAGCTGTACGGCGAACGGGTGACGCTGGACCATGGCGCGGTGGTGATCGCGGCGATTACCAGTTGCACCAACACCAGTAACCCGGCGGTGATGATCGGCGCTGGCCTGCTGGCGAAGAAGGCGGTCGAGCGCGGCCTGAAGGTGAAGCCGTACGTCAAGACCAGTCTGGCCCCCGGCTCCCGCGCCGTGACGGACTATCTAGACAACGCCGGGCTGACGCCGTTCCTGGAGGCGCTCAACTTCCACCTGGTCGGTTACGGTTGCACGACCTGCATCGGCAACTCCGGCCCGCTGGTGGCGCCGGTGGCGAAGGCGGTGCAGGAACATCAGTTGATCTCGGCCTCGGTACTGTCCGGTAACCGCAACTTCGAGGGGCGGATCAACCCGCTGGTGCGCGCCAGTTTCCTCGCGTCGCCGCCGCTGGTGGTGGCGTATGCCCTGGCGGGCACGGTGGACATCGATCTTACCACCCAACCCATCGGTCACGACCCGAACGGCAACCCGGTCTATCTGCGCGAGATCTGGCCCTCACAGGGTGAGGTGGCGGACGCCATCGCCGGGGCGGTGACGCCGGAGGTGTTCCGCAGGTCATACGAAGTCGTGTTTGCCGGCGACGAACAGTGGCGCTCGATGCCGGCGCCGGAGGGGGCGCTGTTCCAGTGGGACGTCGATTCCACCTACATCCAGGAGCCGCCCTACTTCATCAATATGTCCGAGGAGCCGGGACAGCCGGAGGATGTGGCGGGCGCGCGGGTAATGGCGGTGCTGGGCGACTCCATCACCACCGACCACATCTCCCCCGCGGGTGATATCGCTGTCAACAGCCCGGCGGGCAAGTTCCTGATTCAGAAGGAGGTGGACCCCACCGACTTCAACTCGTATGGCTCCCGCCGCGGTAACCACGAGGTGATGATGCGCGGCACCTTTGGCAATATCCGCCTGCGCAACCAGCTTGTTGCGCCCAAGGAAGGCTTCTACACCCGCCACCTGCCCGACGGCGAGGAGATGGCGATCTATGACGCCTCGATGAAGTACCAGGCGGAAGGGACGCCGCTCGTGATCCTGGCTGGCAAGGAGTACGGCTCCGGCTCCTCGCGTGACTGGGCGGCCAAAGGCACGCTGCTGCTGGGTGTGCGCGCCGTGATCGCCGAGAGCTATGAGCGAATCCATCGCTCAAACCTGGTCGGCATGGGCGTGCTGCCACTGGAGTTCATGCCCGGTGAGAGCGTGGCCTCGCTCGGCCTCACCGGTCGTGAGGCGTTTGCCATCACCGGGGTTGCTCAAGACCTGCACCCGCGCAAGCTGCTGACCGTTACCGCCACCGCTGAGGACGGCAGCACCCGCGATTTCAGGGCAGTCTGCCGCATCGACTCCAAGATCGAGGTTGAGTATTACCGCCACGGCGGCATCCTGCCGTACGTGCTGCGCCGCCTGCTGAAGCAGTAACAGGCCAAGGGAGTACGGGGTAGGCGGTCGGGGGGAGGAGGTAGCGGGCAGTGGCCGGCCGCGCGCCCCTCCCGACGGCCGGCTACCTATTTCCGGCCGGCCCAAACGGCCCCCGATTACGGCTGGTTGCCGGCGGCCTCGTCGTACAGGAAGCGCGCGAAGGCGGCGGTCAGTTCCAGGCCGCTCAGACCCTCGGCGAAGAGAAACTGTCCCTGGGGGTTGATCTCCAGCCACACCGGCTCCTCACCGTCGTCGTCGAGCTTGAGATCGACCACACCCATGCGCAGGCCAAGGGCGCGGGTGATCGCCAGCAGCCGGTCGTGCACCGCCGGCGCCAGCGTCACCGGGCGGAAGGGAATCCCGAGATTGGCGCGCCAATCGAGGTCGTCGGATTCAATCTGCACCGCGTAGATCGTGTCACCAAAGATATGGGCACGGATGTGGCGGTTGCCGGGTACGAACGCCTGATAGATCGCTGGGCACAGGCGCAGCGCCTCGTCTGAAGCCAGGTGCTCCGCCGTGATCACCTGTGTGACTAGCGGCGCATGGATTGTGCCGCGTACCGGCTTGATCACCACCCGGCCGTCCCGTTCGGCGCAGAACCGGCGAATGGCGGCCGGGTCCTGGCTCACCAGCGTGTCGGGAACGCGCAGGCCCGCCGCCCGCGCCGCCCGCAGTTGTACTAGCTTGTTCTCTGCCAGCCGCCCCGGGGTGGGATCGTTCACCCAAGCGCCGCGAAATTCCGTCAACAGGGCGCCGAGCAGCGCCGCGTTGACGTCGTTGTTGATCAGGTCAACATGCGCCGGCGCGGTGATACCCTCCGGCAGGTGTTGGGCGAACTCCACCCGCCGCCACCAGATGGCGGCGAGGTCGTGGATGCGGACCGGCGTGCCGCCTTCGCTGAGGACGGTGGCGCTACCGCCGAGGTCGCTGTCCAGCCAGGTGAGGCCATCCGTGCCTGCGAGCCGGTCCGTGTCAATCAGGACGCAGGTGACACCGGGATAGGTACGAAGCGCCTCGCGGACGGCGCGGGCGTGCGGGTCGCCCGCAATGCTGCAGATCGCGACGGTTCGGTGCGGCATGACCCACCTCCGGACAGAGAAACGCGCCGGTACAGGCCCGAGCCCGCACCGGCGCGTGATGCTAACGGCCCGTGCCGCTGTCTGACGGGTACATCAGCGTCGTGTAGCCGCCGCTGCCGGCGCCGCCACTGGCGTTGTCCGAGGGATACATCAGCGTGGTAGCGCCACCGCCCGTGAGCCCACCAGGCAGCCGGGTGAAGACCGGCGGAATGTGGAACGAGCTGGGGTCCGGCTGGCCGATGAACACTGCTGGGAGATAGGTCCGCGACATAGTGTGCCTCCTGCTGGCTGATCATGCGCTGATACTACGGCCGTGCGTCTGCGCCGGCAGTTCTGCGGCGAACACGACACCTGCGCGGCAGGATTCAGTTCGCCTTCAGGCGACAGTCGCCAATCTTCAGCCGCGGAAAAGGCCCGGTCCAGTATGCTCGCATCCGGGAGAGAACGGGGTATACTGCTGCGCACGGAGCGCCGGGCTGAGCGGCAACAGAGGGGAGCGCGCCGTGACCTTCGCCTCGTATTTCGACTATACAGGTGCCCTCGGCGGCCCCGCGGCCCCGCCGTCTGCCGAGTTCCTGGCCGCGCTGGACGGCGAGGAATGGCTGCGCCTGCTTGGCTACTGCACCATGCTGCGGCTGATGGCCGGAGATGTGGTGCTGCCCGCCGGCTCGGCCAGCCGGGTGCTGCACCTGGTCGCGGATGGACAGCTCGAATCCGTCGCGCCGGACGGCGAGTCAATCAGCCTGCCGGCCGGCGCCGTGTTTGGTGAGTTGACGTTTTTGGACGGCCTCCCCGCGCCGGCCGAAGTACGCGCGCTGAGCGAGGCCGAGGTGTTCTGTCTGAGCTTCGAGGCCTTTTCCGTGATGGGCGCCCGCGAGCCCAACCTTGCCCGCCTGGTGCTGCTCGATCTCGGCCGGCTGCTGGCGGCGCGGCTACGCCACCAGCGTGCGGGCCGCTGAGCAAGGCAAGCGTTTAGCCCGCCTGGGGGGCGTGATGACACCGCTGCCGGTGTTTCCCAACTACACGCAGATGCGCCAGCCACTGCCGCATCGGGTGTGGGATTGGCTGCGCTGGGGCAGCATCGCCTTCACCCTCAGCGTCGTGGCGCTGCTGGTCATCTGGCCACGTGCTGGGTTGTGGCTGGTGTGGGGATTGCTGGTGCCGTTATTGCCGGCGCTGTGGCTGCTGGCGCCTGGCCTGTGGCGCAACGTCTGCCCGATCGCATCGATTCACCAGATTCCGCGCTTCTTCGGCTTCACCCGCGGATTGACCCTGCCCCGCCGGCTACGCGAGTACGGCTATGTGATCGGCGTGGCGATCTTCGTGGCGGTGGTGCCGGCCCGCAAGCTGACGTTCAACGAGAACGGTCCGGCGCTGGCGGTGCTGATACTCGGCGTGCTGGCCGCCGCGTTTGCCGGAGGGTTGGTCTTCAAAGGCAAGGGTGGCTGGTGTAGCAGCGGCGTATGCCCGCTGTTTCCCGTCCAGCGTGTCTACGGTCAGACACCGTTTGCCGTGGTGCCTAACAGTATCTGCCGGACGTGTGTCGGTTGCGCCAAGAACTGCTATGACTTCAACCCGCACGTCGCTTACCTCGCCGACCTGCACGACCCGGATGACCGCTACCGTGCCTATCGCAAGGTGTTCGCCGGTGGCTTTCCCGGGCTGATTCTGGCGTTCTACACATCCCCGGTCGATCTGGCCTGGTACGGGTTGTACGCCCGCTTTGCGCTCTTCATCGCAGCGGGAATCGGCCTGTTCTTTCTGCTGGAGACGTTCGTCAAGGTGAGCACTGCCAAGGTGGCGGCGCTGTTCGGGGCGGTGGCGATCAACCTGTACTACTGGTACACCTTCCCGCTGGTGGCTGAGAACTTCGCCGAGGCGGTAGAGGCGGACACACCGGATGCGCTGGTGTGGAGCGTACGGACGCTGGTGCTGGCTGTCTCCGCCGTGTGGCTATGGCGCACCTACCGCAAAGAGCAGCGCTTCCTGGCTGGGGAGTCCGCCCCTGCCGGCCTGGCGCCACGGCTGTCGATGGCCGGCTCCGTTGCGATCAAGCGCGCCGGGCTGGGCCGGCCGGAGGTGACCTTTCCCAACGAGCAGAGGCGGGTGGTAGTGGAGCCGGGCCGCTCGCTGCTGGAGGTCGTCGAGCAGGCGGGTCTGAAGATCGAGTCCGGCTGCCGGATGGGGGTGTGTGGCGCCGACCCGGTCGCCGTCGTCGAAGGCATGGACAACTGCTCGCCCATCTCTGCTGAGGAGCGCAACACGCTGGAGCGGCTGGGGCTGGCGAGCAACACGCGCATGGCCTGTGTCTGCCGGGTGCGCGGCGATGTCAGCGTGTCGCTGGCGCCGGAACGGCCCAAGACCTTCTCGTCATCAGTGATCGCCGGCGCGAATCGTGACCCGGAGGTCAAGCGCGTGGTGATCGTCGGGAACGGCGTTGCCGGTGTCACCGCTGCCGACCATGTCCGCCGCCGCCATCCCGGCGCCGAGATCCACCTCGTCGCCCGTGAGCGCCATCACCTGTACAACCGCATGGCGATAGAGCGGCTGATCTACGGCCGTTCGGCGATGCAGGGCCTGTATCTTCAGGCGGAGCAGTGGTACGAGGACCTGGCAATTACCACCTGGCTCAACACCCGCGCCACAGGGATTGACCGCGAGCGACGCACAGTCACCCTGGGCACGGGTGAGTCGCTGCCTTATGACCGGCTGGTGCTGGCAATGGGTAGCCGGAGCACGGTGCCCGCCATCGAGGGTTTCGGCCTGCCGGGGACCTTCGTGCTGCGCGAGGCGGATGACGCCTTCGCCATCCGAGCCTACGCCCAGGAGCACGGCTGCCGCGCCGCGCTGGTGGCGGGCGGCGGCCTGCTCGGCTTGGAGGCGGCCCACGCCTTGCACAAGTTGGGGCTGCGCGTGGCGGTGTTGGAGCGTGGCGGCTCGCTCCTGCGGCGGCAGCTTGATGAGCGCGGTGGTGAGCTGCTGCGTGGGTTTCTCGAAGGACTGGGACTGGAAATCGTTACCGGCGCGGAGACGGTAGGCGTCAGCGGTGAAGGACGGCTGCGGCAGGTAACACTCAAGGACGGCCGAACACTGCCCGGCGACCTGCTCCTGGTAGCGGCCGGCGTTACCCCGAACATCGAACTGGCACGCGAGGCAGGGCTGACGGTGAATCGCGGTGTGCGGGTCGATGACTACCTGCGCACCAGCGACCCGGTGATCTATGCTGCCGGTGACATCGCTGAGCATCGTGGCCAGGTGTACGGTCTGTGGCCGGTCGCTGCCGAACAGGCGCAGATCGTGGCCGTCAACTGCCTTGCTCCTGGCGGGGCGGAGAAACCGTACGAGGGTTCGATCCCGTCGACCTTGCTGAAAGTCGTGGGAGTGGACATGGCTTCGGTCGGTCAGTTTGACGCGCCGTCTGCAGGCGCCGTCGTGATCGTGCTGGAGGAGCCGGAGGCGCGCCGCTATCGCAAGCTGGTGGTCCAGGATGGGCTGCTGGTTGGGGCGATCCTGCTCGGCTACCCGCTGCTGGCGCCGGTGGTGACGGCCGCAGTCAAGCGTCACGCTGACGTGTCGGCGATGCTGCCGGACCTGCACGCTGGCCGGTGGGAGACGCTGGAGCGGGCGCCGGCCGGAACGCCGCGCCCTCGTGTTACCCCCGCCGCGGCAGGCGGCGGCGCGCCGGCCCCAGACGCTGCCCGCCGCCTGCGCGCCGGCCATCTGCCCGCACCCCGGATGCCTGTATCGCCGCCCGCCCCGGAGGTGCCGGTGCTCCGGCTGCGCGCGCTCGGCGGGCCGGTAGACGGCGCCAGCTGGGAGTTCGCCGGCTCCAGCGGCTCCCTGGGCCGCGCCGGAGAAAACGCGGTCGGTATTCCCGATGCCTCACTCTCGCGCCGGCATGCGCTCATCACCTATCAGGAGGGCGTCTACTGGCTGCATGACCCCGGCAGCACCAATGGCACGTTTGTCAATGAAGGGAGAGTCAACGCGCCCCATCCGCTGCGCACCGGTGACCGCATCCGCGCCGGTGCAACTGAACTGCTGGTAGAGGTGGCCGGTCCTGGTGTATAGCAGTTGAGGACGGCGAGCGGGCGGAGGGCGCCAGCGTCGCAAGCTCGTCGCTGAACGCTGAACGCTGCGTAGCGAAGCGGAGCTAACCGATGGCTGTGCTCCACGAGGGCCAGAAGCTGGGACCGTACGAGGTCAAGCGCCTGCTGGGGATGGGTGGCATGGCCGAGGTCTATCTTGGCGTGCACACCACGCTAGAGCGCGAAGTCGCGATCAAGGTGCTGAACCCGGCCTTCAACGCCGATCCGACGTTCCCGCTGCGCTTTCGTCGCGAGGCCAAGACAGTGGCCCGGCTCAACCATCCGAACATCATCACGGTGCACGACTTTGGTGAACAGGGCGACATCGCCTACCTGGTGATGGAGCTTGCCACTGACGGATCATTCGAGACGCGTGCCGCGGCGCTGGGCACCCTGGCCGACCTGGTACGCGAGCTGGGCCCGATCTGCGAAGGGCTGCACTTTGCGCACGCCCAGGGTGTGGTGCATCGCGATCTCAAGCCTGAGAACATCCTGCTCACCGAGCATGAGCGCAAGCTGCTGGCCGATTTCGGCCTGGCGCGTATCCGCTCCGAGACGCTTGATATCTCCGATGCCGGGATGGTGCTGGGCACACCGCATTACATGGCGCCCGAGCAGGTGATGGGCGAGGACGTGGACCAGCGCGCGGATGTGTATGCGCTGGGAGTGATGCTCTATCAGTTGCTCACCGGCGACGTGCCGTTCCAGGGCCAAACCTTCTTCGCCATCGCTCAGCGCCACCTGAAGGCGCCGGTGCCCAATATCGCCAACGTGCTACCCGGCGCGCCGGCCGCACTGGATCAGGTGCTGCGCCGCGCCATGGCCAAACGCCGCGAGGACCGCTATGAGAGCGTGCCCGCCTTCCTCGACGATCTGCGCCGCGCCGCCGCCGAAACGCCGGCGTTGCCGGTCGGGCGGACGGCGGTGGCAACCGCCTCGCGTTCTGGTGCCGTGCTTGTTGCCCCTTCCGGGCCAGCCGGCAGCCCGACGATCGCAGAGGAGATGGCGCTGTGTGGCATGTGCGGGCGGGGATTCCGTGGCGGTGACCGCTTTTGCCGGGGGTGTGGCTCGCGGCGGGAGGAATCGGTGTCGGTCGCGGCAGCGCTGCCTGATATGCCGGATGCTCCGGCTGTGATTCCCGGTTTCACGGTCAGCGGCGTTCCGCAGCGCCGGCGGCCATCGGCGCTGTCGCTGTGGCAGCGTGCGCTGCTGGCGGTGGCGGCCGTTGCGGTGCTTACTATCTCTGTTACCGGCTTCTGGCTGTGGCATGAGGGCCGCGCAGCCGCGCTGGACGTGCCCCTGTCGGGTGTGACGACGTATATCTACGACCATCTGCGCGCCTTCAAGAGCGGCATGACCGTGCTTGCGCTGCTGGGCGCCTTCTACGCCGCGCTGGCCATGCGCGCGGCGGTTCTCGATCCGCACCGGCTGTCACCGGAGACCTACCGCAGGCTGCGTCAGACGCACCGGCTGGCCGGCTACGCCGTGACACTGACGGTCTATGCCATCGGCGTGCTGCTGTGCATTGGGCTGTTCGGCTTCAAGTTCGGTTCGGTGCGGGTGGCGCTGCACTCGGTGTTCGGCACACTGCTACTGGCGACGTTGCTGCTCAAGGTTGTGACCGTGCGGTGGCTGCCTGCGCTCCGCGGCCGGCTGGACCTGATCGGCATGGCGATTGACGCGCTCTTTGTGGCAGTATTCCTGACCAGCACCGTGCCATACGTGTACGAGCAGTTGTTTGGCTCTGGCAGCGGATACGTGCCATACGGCTGAGAGACCCTGCCGGCGCGCACCGCGACGTCAGACACCGGAGACGGCCGGCTGATCTTCGGCGGCAGCGGCAGCTACCACCTGATCGAGCAGGCCGCCCAGCGTATGCAGGTCCTGCGTAGACAGCGCGTCCAGCAGGCGCTCAACCCGGGAGCGTGTGGCGCGCGAGATTTCGCCCGCGGCCTGCTCGCCATCCGGCGTCAGCGTCAACCGTACGTGGCGGCGATCCTCCGGGTCCTCCACGCGCGAGAGGAGGGCGCGGGCGACGAGCTTGTCAACCTGCTGGCTGGCGGCAGAGGAGCTGATGCCGAGGTCCTGCGCCAGTCCGCGCACGTCGATACCTGGCCGGGCGCGCACGCGAAACAGGATGCGCAGCTGCGGAAAGGTGACCCCCATGCTCTCCCATACATGCAGCCGCACGGGGTCGAGCACCCGGGCCGCCCGGGCAAACAGTGTCGCGGTCTCCTGAAGCAGCGTCTCGCGCTGGCCGTCCATTGTTACGCTCCCTGGATCGCCCCGGCTGGGTGGCGGGCGTCAGCCCGGCCGCCTGACGTCGCGTTGCTTCACGATTCAGTGTCATGCTACTGTTAAGCGGCGCTAATGTGAATCGCCCGTCAGGCAGGACGCAGGATGAGGACCGCACTCCCCGCGGTTGATACGGAGCAGCCCGCCACCGGGCGGCTGGGCACGTTCCGGGCGTTGCGCCACCGGAACTACCGGCTGATGTGGTTCGGTCAGCTTGGCCATTCCGCCTCGCTGTGGATGGAGCAGGTCGTACGGCCGGTGCTCGTGTACGAGCTGACGCACTCGGCGCTGCTGGTTAGCTTCGTCGTCTTCATGCGCATGATCCCGGTGTTGCTGTTCGGCGTACTGGCCGGGGTGGTGGCCGACCGCTACGACAAGAAGCGTATTCTCGGCGTCTGCCAGGCGGTGACCGGCCTGATGCACTTCGTGCTGGCGGCGCTGGTGCTGACCGGCGTCGTGGAGGTGTGGCAGATCTTCGTCACGGCGGTGATCTCCGGCGCCGCGATGGCCTTCAACCAGCCTGCCCGCCAATCACTGATCCCGAAGATGGTGCCCCAGACCGACCTGCTCAACGCCGTCGCGCTCAACACGATGGCGATGAACTTTATGCGCATCGGCGGCGGCGCGCTGGCCGGCCTGATGCTGGTGGTGCTCAGCCCCGGCGGCGTGTACCTGCTCAACGGCTTCATCTACCTGGGCGTCATCGTTTGCACCGAGTTGATGCGCTTTCCCGAGGAGCGGCGGGAGCGGCCGCGGCGTAGCTTCGGCGCTGACCTGGGCGAGGGCTTCACATACGTGCGCGCCAACCGGCCGGTGATGGGGCTGGTGGTGATGGCGATGGTGCTGTTCGTGCTGGGGATGCCGTATCAGCAGGTGTTCGTGCCGCTCCTGGCGCTGGATGTGTTCGACCTCAACCGCTCGTGGGTTGGCCTGATGCTGTCCTGTACCGGCGTGGGCGCGCTCGCCGGCTCGCTGTTCGTCGCCTCGCGGTCACGCTACGCCCGTCCGGAACTGGCGCTGGTGCTCAATTTGATCGTCTTCGGGGCAGCGCTGGTGGCGCTGGGAATCAGCCGCTGGCTGCCGCTGTCGCTCGTGGTGCTGGCGCTGGCCGGCAGCATGACGGTGTCGTACATGTCGGTCACCAATGCCATGCTGCTGGCCATCACCCCGCAGGACCTCCACGGCCGGGTGATGAGCCTGCTCAGCCTCGACCGTGGCGTCATTCCCCTGGGGGCGATCCTGGCCGGCCTGCTGTCGGAGCAGTTTAGCCCGCAGACCGGGCTGGTGGTGATGGGCAGTCTCGTGCTGCTCGCGACCGTTGCCGCGGTGCTGTTCATCGTTCCGTCTCTCCGCCACCTCGGTGCTGACGCCGAGGTGGCGCTCGAGCGCGTGCCGGTGGCTGGTCGCGCCGGACCCTGATCGATCCCTCTGCGCGATTCGCGTTACTATGGCCGTCACTACCGTGTGAGGCCGGCCATGTACCGCTCCAGCCTGTACGAGACCAGCATTGCTGAAGCCGAAGCGTTTGTCGCCACACAGCTTCACGGCTACCTGATCGCGTCTCCGCCCGGTGGCTTTCCCTCCGTCAGTGTGCTGCCGTTCGTCAAAGATGGGGATCAGATCGAACTGCATTCCGTCCAGGCCGATCCGACGTTCGCCGCCGTGCAGGCCAATCCGCTGGTGACCTTCTTCGTCTGCGACTATCTGGCGTTTTCGCCGCATCACTGGCTGAGTGAGGAAGACGCGGGGCGGGCATCGCTGCACTTCCGGGCGGTGCAGTACGCCTGCCGCGCCGAGGTGAGCACCGCGCCGGGGGATGTTGCGGCGGCCCTCGCCCGCCTGATGGCGGCCCGCGAGCAGGACGCCTCGTACGCGCCGCTGGCGGACGATGCACGCTACGGCCCGCGCCTGCGCCGGCTGGCCGCGATCCGGCTGACCGTGCTCGCCACGGAGGCGAAGTTCAAAGCGGGCCCCGGCACCTCCAGCGAGGACAAGCGCAAGGTGATCGCCGGGCTGCGCGCCCGCTCCGAGCCGGGTGATGTCCGCGCCGCCGATGTCATCGAGCAAACGCTGCGGTGAGCGAGGCGGACCGCGAAATCGCCAGCCTTCACCTCCACTCTCGCCCGGTCACCTCCCTCCTCCCCTTGATCATGCCGGGTTGGTCGGGCATGCTGGGGGAGGCGGGCGTGCGGCCCGTGCCTGAGGGTGACAACAATGCCGGTCATGCTTGAGTGGGGCACGGCTCCTGGGGAGTCGTTGGAGCTGCTGTTCGTGTTCATCACGATCATCGGTTCGCTGGCTATCATGGTGGC
>WBZO01001308.1_pt1 | contig 39814 bp, 28 predicted proteins | sample 5204261 | NCBI WGS metagenome assembly WBZO01 (sample SAMN12412400, study PRJNA552823) | activated sludge metagenome | isolation source: activated sludge from anammox sidestream of wastewater treatment plant... | place: USA: North Carolina | collected 2017-09
CGTCCAGGCGATAGACCTTGAAAAACGCTATCAGATGGGTTCGGAGTGGGTGGTCGCTCTGAGCGAAGTCAACGTGAGTGTTGAAAAAGGCGAATATGTCGCCATCATGGGGCCTTCAGGTTCCGGAAAATCCACTTTCCTGAATCTGCTGGGGTGCCTCGATAAACCCACGAATGGCCAATACATCCTCGGAGAAGATGATGTATCGACTCTTTCGGATAACGATCTTTCCGAAATCCGCTGCAAACGGATCGGGTTCATTTTCCAATCCTTCAACCTCATCTCCGAACTGAGTGTGATCGAGAACATCGAAGTCCCCATGTTCTATGATGGCACCCATGAAAAGGAAAGCGAGGAGCGCGCCGCCGAGCTGGCTCGACGGGTCGGCCTCGGACATCGTTTGAATCACCATCCCAATGAGCTTTCGGGTGGGGAACGCCAGCGTGTGGCCATTGCGCGCGCACTCGCGAATGATCCCCTGCTGATCCTGGCCGATGAACCCACAGGCAACCTCGATTCCCGGTCCGGATCGGAGATCCTCGCCATATTGGACTCACTTCACCAGGAAGAAAAAACCATCATCATAGTCACCCATGATGAAAATGTCGCCAAGCGGACTGAATCGATCATCCGTTTCAGTGACGGGAAAGTCGTTGCCGATGGAACACGATCTTCGAAGGTGAACTGATGGCAGCTTTTGGCAAGCGGATCTTCATTCTTGGCCTGATCAACATCTGGCGCCACCGGCTCCGGTCGACACTCACAATCCTGGGCATTGTCTTCGGTGTCTGTTCAGTGATCGCCATGCTGGCGATTGGCGAAGGGGCCAGTTACGAAGCCCAGGAGCAGATTCGCAAACTGGGAAGCCAGAACATCATCATCAAGAGCGTGAAGCCTCCCAGCAAGGAAACAGTCAATGTCGAGACCAGTTTTCTCCGGGAATATGGGCTGACATATAAAGACGCCGAACGCATTCGAGACACCATTCCTGCGGTTGAGGTCATTGTTCCCTCACGGAATATCCGCGCCAATGTGGTGTATCGTGGAAAAATGCTGGATGCCAATGCCATCGGGGTTGTTCCCTGGTATCCGGAGATATCCAGCCAGAAAGTATCCGCAGGCCGGTTTATCAATGCCAGCGAGATGGAAGACCACAAGAACGTGTGTGTTATCAGCGATGATCTGGCGAAGCGCCTGTTTACACACCAGGCCCCGCTTGGGGAGGTCATCCAGGTCAAGGGAGATTACTACAAAGTCATCGGGATCCTTCAGAAATCAGGAGCAACCGCCACTTCACAGACCGAAGGGCCAGCCCCCTTGAATCTTTACATTCCGCTGACTGCCGCCAAGTCCCGATTCGGGGATGTCATTATGACCCGCAGTTCGGGAACTTTTTCTGCAGAAAAGGTCGAACTGCACGAGATCATTGCCAAAGTCAAAGAGCTTGGCCAGGTCATGATGACATCTGAGGTGATCAGGGACACCTTGAAACGTTTCCACAAAGAGATGGATTACGAAGTGATTGTTCCGCTCGAGCTGCTTCGCCAGGCAGAACGAACCAAGCGGATTTTCAACATCGTCCTTGGCTCGATTGCCGCCATCTCGCTTCTGGTGGGTGGCATCGGAATCATGAACATCATGCTCGCCAGTGTCACTGAGCGCACCCGTGAGATCGGCATCCGCCGTGCCCTGGGGGCCAAGCGGCGTGATATCATCATTCAGTTCCTGACAGAAACTGTTCTTCTTTCCGGCAGTGGCGGCGTGATTGGGTTGGCGATCGGCGTGCTGATTCCGTACCTGATCACCCGTTTTGCAGAGATGGAGACCATCATCCGTGCGTGGTCTTTAATGGGGGCTTTCGGGATATCACTGCTGATCGGAATCGTGTTCGGGATGTATCCGGCCTATCGTGCAGCGATCATGGATCCCATCACAGCACTCAGGCACGAATAGGGAATTGCGGCCGAAAAAAAAGGGGCAGCTGGAACAGCCACCCCCTTTTATCAGCCATCGCGTTACAGGCTTTAATGCTGCTTACTTCTTGTTCGCATCCAGGATCTTGTTCCACTCCTCGAGCTGGGCCTTCTGGCTGTCAAAGAGGGATGAATAATCCCCGATGATTTCGATGCTCTCGATCTTGTCTCCCTGCTTGATCTTATCCACTACATCCTGGCCGGATTTGACTGCACCGAAGATGGTGTGCTTGCCATTCAGCCAGGGGGTCGGGACATGGGTGACGAAGAACTGGCTGCCATTGGTCCCCGGACCGGCATTTGCCATGGCCAGCAGGCCGGGCTTGTCGAACACCAGCTCGGGCACGCATTCATCTTTGAACTTGTAACCGGGGCCGCCTCGGCCGGTGCCGGTTGGGTCGCCACCTTGGATCATGAAGTTCGGGATGACACGGTGGAAAACGATGCCATCATAGTATTTCCGCTGGGCCAGGTTGAGAAAATTCGCCACAGTCATGGGCGCTTTGTCCGGGAAGAGAGTGACCTGGATAGCACCCTGGTTTGTTTTGATGTTGACCTGCAATTCTTTTGTCTCGACTTTCGCTGTATCTGTTGTGCCACTGGTTTCGGCTGGTTTATCTCCTTGCGCAGCTGCCGGCATGGACAGGCAGAGCGGGAAAAACATCAGGGAAAAAATCAGGCAGCCTGCCCACAGAGAACGTAATTGACTTGTCATTGCTTAAAAACTACCTCCACAAAATGAATTTTTATACCGGCTGTCCATCTTTTCGCCGGGCGATCAAACCACACATTTGGAATCAACGCAATCACCTGGCCGACTGTAACGAAGTTTGCCCTGAAATCGGCTGATTTTCGCTTGATTGGCGTGAAAAAGCCTTGCTTTCCCTCAAGAATCGCCTGAGAACAGGTTTTTCAGGTAGTTTGCATCGTATTTCAGGCTTTCCTCGAGGCCGAGGGGGTACTGAAATCCCTCCACCTGCATCCACCCCTGGTAACCGATTTCCTCCATGGCTTTTCGGACCTCAGGGAAATTGATGGAACCTTTGCCATACAGGTCATCATAATCCTTGGCATGAAACTCACAGATCCGGTCCTTCCCCAGGTAGCGAATTTCCTTGTAGATGTCAGATTTCACATGATTGGAGTTGCCGACATCATAGTAGACCTTCACAGCCGGTGAACCGACTCGATCGATGATCTGGACATGCTCCTCAGCGGTCAGCCAGGACTCAATGCCAAAAATCAGGCCCGCTTTTTCAGCCACCGGAGCGATATTTTTCAGGCGTGAAACGACTGTATTGACTCCCACGGCATCTCCACGCAGGTCCCCCTCGCTGAAGAAGGCCAGAAGGATGATTCGAACCCCGAGTGCCTCTGCGGCCGGAATGCTATCGGCGACCCAGGCCTCCGCCCGTGGGTCCTTTTTGTATGGAACATCATTCAAGGCTCCGATCGCCAGGGAGGCAATCGGAATGCCTGTTTCTCTGGATTTAGCCAGGATCGCTTCCTGCACTTCCTTTTTCCGTACCGGCAGATCGGAGGCCGCATCTCCCAGATCCACCTGCACTCCCTGGAAGCCCAGTGATTTCGCCAGTGGGAATGCTTCCGGATCGCCGCGTTTGCCCATGGTCCAGTCACACACTCCGATTTGGATCCCGGGAGAATTCTTTTCGGATGAAGCTCCCCAGGACCGCTGTCCGGCCAACAGAGCTGTCCCGGCCAGGGAGGCGGTTGCGAGATTTTTGAGCGCCTGCCGCCGGGTGATTGATTGGTTCATGATTCTTTCTCCTTGTCCGTCACTCCAGGAACAGTAACTCTCAATCCTTGAGGCCCTGCAGCTTTGGATCGAGCCGTTCGGTACTCTTTACCACCTCATCCCAGGTGACCTCTTTGCCCGTGTATGCTGCGGTACGCCCCACGATGGTGGTGAGGTTGCTGCGCACGCTCGGAGAGACAGTGGGGTTGCTGAAATCACCTTTCTGAATGCTGTCATGGAAGGTGGCGATATTGGTGACAGCGCCTTTTTCATAGATATCGGGGGTCTGTCCGCCCTCATAGGGTTTCTTGCCCTTGATGCTGACTTCGCCGCCATAGTGGGTGTGAATGGTTCCATCGACCCCATAGACACGGCAGAGGATATCATCATGCCCCTCACCGAACTGTTTCGAACTGAAGGTCATCAATACATCATTCGGGAAGGTATAGATAACTGAGAAATGGTCCCAGCAGTCTCCGACATCGGTACGCCCTTTCCGCCCTCCACGGCCAATTGCTTTGAGTGGTGCCTGATCGAGAATCCAGGTGCAGACATCGAGGGCATGGATGTTCTGCTCTGTGATAATGTCGCCTGACAGGGCGATGTCAAACACCCAGTTCTTCAATCGCGCTTCCTGATCTCCCGGCGGGGCCTGAATCCCCAGGCGGCCAGTGTGGTATTCCACATCACCACTGACAATCAGGCCGATATCCCCATTGTGCACACGCTGAACTGCCTCCTGATAAAATGCGGTGGCTCGTGACTGGAAATCCACCAGGAAGCACAACTTGTTTTCGCTGGCTTTCCTGCCGCTTTCTTCAATGCTGTGGCAACCCGGCACATCGACAGCGATGGGCTTGGCGAGGAAGACATGCCTGCCAGCAGCAACTGCGGCAGCAGCCTGCTCAGGATGGAAGCAGGGAGGGCTTTCGATGACCACCGCATCCAGTTTGCCTTCCAGCAATCGCTTATAGCAGGCCAGTCCGGTGTAACGGCGGTCTGCAGGAACACCAAATTTTTCCCCGAAGGCATCCACACGGTCCTGGAAGTAATCCGCCGCCGCCACAACCTGATATCCACCATGCTTCTGAAACAGGTCGGCGATCCAGCGGCCGCGTCCACCACAACCGATCATGCCGATTTCCAGTTTGCTGTTGGTGGTGGCTCCGAAAACTGTCTCCGGCTTCAATACACTCAGGGTGACTGCCGCTGCCCCGGCACCAGCAACAAAATGGCGGCGACTCAAAAGCATTTCTTTTTTCATCGATTCGGTCATTCTTTGTGCTCCTTCCCTGCCGACATCAGTCGAGATGGTCCCGGATGACCCGGGATCTGGTTGAAATTAGAGACAGGTTATCACAGAAAGCCGCTCTCTCCAGATCTGGAAGCAAAAAACTTGACGTGGAAAGGTTTTTCAACTGGTGCTATGGAATCTCCCGGTATGCCTTCAGCAGCCCTTCCTTGAAAGTCTGTGGCGAAAAGGCCTTCTGTCTGCCCAAGCCCGCCTCGACCCGGGTCTTTCTCTCGGCTGGATTGTTAAGAAAGTCATCCAGAGCCGCATTGAGTGACCCCGAATTCCGTGGGTCAAAGTACCATCCAGCGGGTCCGGCGATTTCCTCCATGGGGCTGTCCCGGCTGGTAAGAATCGGGCAGCCACTCACCATGGCTTCCAGAACCGGAAGCCCGAATCCCTCGAACAGCGAGGGATAAATCAATCCCAGAGCCTTGCGGTAGAGCAGGGCCAGATGATCGGTCGGAAGGAACTCATAACGGCGGATTTCACGGCCATCAGGAAGGCGCCAGAGGTCATAATGGTCTTGTTTTGTATAAGCCCCAAGGGATGCCAGCTGCTGCTGGAGAGCTTCTACCATCCATCCCCATCGCCCCACGATGACAAGGCTGTGCACCTGGGTGTGTGATCGCCAGGCATCGATTGCCAATCCCAGATTCTTCCTCGGCTCGAGTGTTCCCACACAGAGGAAATAATCTCCCTCCGGGTAAGGGATCGAAGCAGAGGGCTGCCGGCTTTCCCGAAAGACTGAAGCACAGGTGGGGTAAAGAACCCGAATCCTGGCGGCGGATGAGGGAAAGACCTGTTCGATTCGTTCCTTCTGCCAGAGGCTGTCGACCAGAATCAACGACGCATGACGCACCAGGCTGGTAATCGCCATCCGGAGGTATATGGACCGGGGGTTTGGAAAGAACTGTGGATAAAGAAACGGGGAAACATCATGCAGGGTCAGAACAATGGGACGAAGACGGGTGGGGGGGCCGATCCCGGAAGGGTAATGCAGAATATCAATCCCTTTCCCGAAGGAAGATCCGATCCAGTCGGAAAGGGCACGAAGAGGCCATCTCAACCTCCATGCCGGGATGTTTCTAATTTCAGGATCCAGGCCGGTATCAGAAGAGCAGGTCTTACCTTCAGAACTTAAACCAACCACCCGGAATTCCCCGGATCCGCTTGTGCGAAGAGCCTCCAGAACCTGCTCGGCATAGAAGCCGGTGCCACTCCAATTATGCAGGTGGAGGAGGGACAACCCCACAGTCCGTGTGGAGGAGGCCATGATCGAAAGGATCAGGTTCCCGGCAGTGGAAGAGGTTCACCGAGGATTTCGAGAGATTTCTTCAGCTGCAGGTCGGCCGCCAGCGATTCGATATCTATCGAAGAAGGTTCACCGAATGTCGCCGGATTCAAGACATGGTCTTCTTCAACCTCAACCACATAATCGGGCTTGATCCCAGTCGAATTGATGCACACACCGCTGGGAGTGTAGTACCGGGCGATGGTCAGCTTCAGTGCGGAGCTGTCATCGAGTGGAATGACCTCCTGGACAGTCCCTTTTCCGAAAGTTGTGACACCCACTGCCTTCCCCCGCCGGTTGTCACGGATCGCTCCGGTGACGATTTCGGCAGCACTGGCTGTATAATTGTCCACCAGAACCACAAGAGGGATATGGGTATAAGGGGAATTGTCCTGGGTGCGGTATTCTTTGTTATCCGAGCTTTGCCGCCCCCGTGTGCTGACCACCAGGCTCCCTTTGGGGAGGAAGACATTCGAAATTTCCACAGCAGATTTTAGCAGGCCACCCGAATTCTTCCGCAGGTCAAGGATGCACTTTTTCATCCCCAGGCCATCCAGGTAACGCAGGTTTTCGATCAGCTCATGAGAACTGGTTTCATTGAAACTGTTCAATCGGACATACCCGACTTTGCCGGGCAGTAGAATCCGCTCCAGCTCCTTCTGTGAGATCGTCTCACGTGTCAGTTCATATATGACCGGTTCTTCAACCTTGTCACGGCGGATTGTCACTGCCACCCGGGAGCCGGGATCCCCCTTCATCCGGTCAACTGCTTCATCTTCGGTCGTGACCTCTTTTCCATCGACCATGATGACGACATCCCCGGGGCGAATGCCGGCGCGGTATGCCGGGGTATCTGGAATCGGCCGGATCACACGGCACATGCCATCCTTGAACTGGATCTGAACACCAATCCCCCCGAATGTCTTTGACTCACCCTTGAGGTAACGGACCAGCTCGCGGTTCTTTTCCGGTTCGAGGTAGGCGCTGTATCCATCCTTGTGCCCGTTCAGGGTAAGTGCTCCGACCATTCCCCGAATCATGGCCGACACCAGAAGGTCCATTTCAACTTTCCCGCCGGTCCCTGAGCGAATCGCCTGAAGCGCATTGCGGAAGGCGGTAAAGTCATCTTTTTTCGATCCCAGCCTCTGTTTGGGGCTGACAATGTCTGGATATTTCAAGTTCTCCAGCCCGGCAAGGGTGAGCATTTCCTTGAAGCCACCAATCATGAAAGTAATGCTCTGGATGTCCTCGATATAGCGCTCATCGATGCGGGAATAGGCCTGTTGAAATTTGGCTTCCAGCTGCAGTGGGTTGAGAGTTGTGACTGTCCCTGTGCTTGGGTGAACATCTTCCGCAGCGAAAATGGCGGTATGCAGAACCAACCCTGTGAAAAGGAGCAGGGTTCCGAACAGACGAAATCGCATAAATCTAATCTCCCTTATTCACTCCCTATTTAATACGGCAGTCATCGCCAGAGATCAAGGGTAATTCGCTGAGTGGCTGGACCTTGATTGAATCATTGGCAGACATCTGTTCCATCAACAAGGGTCAGGCGCCTGTGGTCGTTTCTTGGCTAGTGGCCGATGCCTGGGTGGTGGAGATGTATTTCCCGAAAGACTCCACCAGGTTGGGATCGAAGCGTTTTCCAGCCAAATCTTTCAAATGGTCCAGCGCCTGCTGAGCGGCTTCTTCCGGGTTCAGATGTGAATTTTCGACATCCTTCAGGTATGTATCCGCGAGAGTCAGCATCCGCGCCCCCAGTGGGATTTCTTCACCTTTAAGCCCCCTCGGCCCTCCGGTGCCATCAAAGTTTTCATGGTGATCCCTCAGGATTGACACCACCTGGTCTGTCATCTCAAGCCTTCTCGCCATGCGTACCGCAACTTCGATATGCCTGTACAGGTTATTGCCTGCTGGCCCGCCGGCGGGTGATTTGCGTGGTATTTTGAGCAATGCGATGCCATGAATAAAGGCTGCCATTTGAAGGAACTGGCAGGTCTGTGAATCGATTTTGAGGAAGCGCGCAAAGTTCAGGAGAAGCGATGAAAGGCGATGCGCCCTTCCCTGATGGTCCGGATCACCGGTTTCAAACAGGTTGTTGAAGACACCCATCGTTTTAATGGCGATGCGTTCCTGTTTTTCGTAAGTATCGATATTCAACAGAGCAATCACCGCCTGCTCGGCCATTGTGTGAAGAACTTCACGATCCCCTTCGCTGAACCGATTCGGATAACCGCTCCGTTCGGATACAGTCATCACCCCGATGACCTCTGCTTCGAACATGGGAACCGACAGATAGGAGAGGGAAGGATAAAATGAAGCGGGATCGTTTTCAAAGCGCTGGTCAAGGAGCGGATATTCCAGCATCAGGCTGTTGGCATCCTGCGCGGCGCGCCCGGGAATCGCCACTCCGAGCTCGAGCGGCAACGACCCCACTTCTCCATCTTCAAGGCCATACTTCACGCAGGGCTGGAGCACACCCTGTTCATCCAGGAGCATGATCGAGCATTTGCGGACCTTGAGGACCTGAAGGATGAGTTTTCCCATCCGGCTCAGGATGGCGGTTTTATCCAGAGGATCACCGACAATGCGTGTGGTCGACACCAGGCGGTAGACTGAATGGACAGTCCCGAGGGCAACCGCCTTCTGGTGGAGTTGTTCGAAATCCAGGGCATTGCGGATAGCGACACTCGAACCCAGGGCAAGTGTCTCCAGGGTGGTGTCCAGCTGGGCCATCAGGGCTGTGCCTTCTTTGCCGGTGCACAGGACCAGGCCGAGCAGCCTCCCGCTCAATGCGAGCGGAACTCCCCAGACTCCCATTCCGGGCCGGGCATTTTCGAACAATGTCAGATACCACTGGCGCAAGGGATCCCCTTCGGAGAGCATCTGTGCCGCATGAGGCCATGAAAAGACCTTGTTTTCGTAAGGCGTTGAGGGGATATGAAAATCCTTTTGCGCCGATTCCGAGCTATCGAATCCAGCCATGGTGGATTTGACCAGGCGATGTTCCTGGTCGACGAGTAGCACCACCCCTTCGTGTGAATCCAGAACAGAAAGAATCTCCTCAAGGATTTTCTTGAGCAGCACTTCCGAATCGAGAGTGGACACAACCTCCTTCCACAGTCTCTGAATAGCCTGGAGGTCTTCGGTGGCACGCTCCCGTTCTGCAATCTGGCACAGGTGGAGAGTCAGGATCGGAAGAAATGGATACAGGCGCTGCTGTTCCCGGTTGGGCAGGTGAGCCAGGCCGACATATCCCACGACAGCTTCTCCGCACAAAACAGGAACCACAATCTGAGTTCTTTCCGGGGGTGAACCCGCCATGACAGCGGTTCTGTCTGAACCGGCCTGCGCCATGGCGGCATAAGTCGCATCCAGCCACAGGCCGCGGACCTGGGGGTCATCATGAAGGAGGCCGCACTCGGTCTTGTTATGACTCTCCAGAATGCGAACAGCATCCTCCACCCCCAGCGCATACCACCACACCGGGTTGTCCAGGAGTTGGTTCAAACTCTCTCGGAGCTGCTGAAAGCCTTCGGTTTTCAAGAACCGGGCAAGCCGATTTTCTGCGGTCAAGAACTCCATCAGCGCATCGATCCAAGCCGGTAGGCTATCATGATTAAAGAGTATCCTGCCAGACAGGAAGGTGGAATCATTGTGAACCTCTTCATGCCATTAGATTACTTAATCGACCGCTTTATTCGTTTTTGTAATCATTTCCATCAAGTCGGCTGGTTGAACTTCATTCCGGCTCAGCCCGGTTAAATCGAAATCGCCTGGATGGCGGTATTCTTGTTCGATCGGCCAATCCCCCTTTTTCCCTCTCCCCTGGAAAAGATATGCAGGAATTTCCTCAGGAGGAGGATCCGGAGATTCGAGATAAATGACCTCCCGGATTCCGGAAGCAGACGCGGTTTCTGGTTCGACCGCTATCCCAAAAGGTTCGAATGAGAACCGGACATAACGCGGCCGCCAGCGCATCAATCGAAGCGCCTGCGAGGGAGGAAGCGCTGAAAAGGCAACAACCGGCTGATTGTTTCGGATTCTCCAGCTCGATGCACGGATTTTCTTTTCGGACAGAATCCGTTGAAAGGTTTTTTGAGCGGAGCGTGGGTATTCAGATCTGGACTCCAGAAGGTCTCTGAAAAAGTCACATTTCTTTTCCCCCGGCCATGGCCCCTGGGAGGCCCTGGTCCAGTGGATCAGCCATCCTTCGAGTATTGGGTCGACGATATTGCGCACCGCTTCAGCATCAGGAAGTTTGACCGGCAAGCCGGGTGAACCGGCCCAATGGATCTGCATCGAGGCATCTATCTTCCCATGTGGCTGGATAACCCTCAGGAGGGATTCCAGCCGCCCATTCGGACGAACACTGACAGGGATGATTCGATCCGCCATCTCCAGGATGAAACGATCCCGCTCCTCTCCATAATTTCTCAGATTCTCCCGGGCTGCCTCGAGTGGAAGAAATTCGGTGAGATCAGGATCGACCCCGAGTTGATCGGCACACTCGATCATCCTGTGATGGAAATGGGTCCGGGTTGCAGGAAGGATGATTATTTGAGCCACACCCGCACGGGCTGCCAGATAACACTGGAGTTCCCAGTTCAATGATCCGGTCGAGGTCAATAAAACCACCTTTTCGCCGGTGAGGGAAAAAATGATGTCCCTGGTATGTTGAATCCAGGAGTCGGCTCCTGTTGGATATTTTCCATGTGTTGAATTGGCTATGGCGATGGAACGGAAGCCTCGAAACCGGTTGGAACCATCATGCATGGAAATGGCCTGATGCATCGGATCCGCCTCTCATTTTTCCTCCGGGTTGCCCAGCCATTGATCGAGGTCGGGGACAGCTCCATGGTCCCAGACACGCCGGTTGCGAATCTCCGAAACCAGCAGAGAAAGACTGTCCCGGAGATTTTCGAGGACACGCTGCTCATGCTTTTCGTAACAGTTTTCCAGCAGAGGGTGGGAGAGAAAATCCGATAAGGCAATCACCAGCCCGACTGTATCCTTATAATCTCTGGATTCCAGCGGGCGGCCCTCTGGCAGGCTCAGAATCTGATGGATGATTGGATCGAGGATGTGGTCCATCTGAAGCCTCTGGAGGGAGCACAGCAGAGATTCATACAAATCCGGCAGAAAAGCCTGGCGTTGCCCATTCAGGCTCACAGAGGGCTGCTTGCCGTCAAAAGATGCCTCCACCTGATGGAGGGCAGGCAGATCGGAAAAGATGGACTGCAGCGAAGAATCGGCTCCACTGCCTTTATGGATCGCCTGGCCGATTTCCTGGTTGATGGATTTCCAGGCAGGCAGTTCCGGCCACTGATCAAGAGGCAGAGACAAACGGAAGAGAAAGTCTTCGAATGAAGATCCTTCATCCTCTCTCTCCCAGAGCAGCCTGAGCAGGGAGAGCAGCTGGAGGGGAAATCTCTCGACCTCCCCCAACGAGACCAGCAGGAGGCCGGGTGGGCCTTCCTGATCCCAATCGAGCCTTAGGGTTTCAAAGGCCATCGGGTCGAGCCACTCCAGTTTGCCCGGGTGGCTGAGATCGATCTGCAGCCCGGCTTCAGGCTGGTGCCCCTCGAACTCGGCCGGTTCATCGGGATCCTGAATGAATGGAACCAGGACTTTGACCGCATCTGGAAATTCTGTTCGGATTTCCTGAAGAAGATTCCAGGAGGCTCCATCGGGGAGAATCCAGCACTCGCATCCTGGAGCATGGCGTTTCATGACTGCGGTGAAGGCGCGGAGGTAGTAAGCCGCCTCTTCCTCGAAAGAGGATTTTTCACACACCGGGCAATCGCATCTCGGCCAGTCATTGACAGCGATCCCGATGGCATCGAAGGAATGGAGAGAAGACAGGATCGCCTCGAAACGGTGCAGCATCCGGCGCCTTTGCTCCGGGATCATCCGGCAGGGCGGGGTCCATGATGGCCGTGCCTGGCCACCCCGGGGCATCCCCATGTCCAGCTGAACCGGCAGGACCAGGACTGTGAACCAGCCATCCTGCTCGAGGCGATTGAGAAGGGATTGAGCCTGAACCTCCCAGCCTCCCGCCTGTTGCTCATCGCGCAGAAGATTTAACGAGGAAGAGAATTGAAATCCATCCAGGCAGATCGTGTCAAAACCGAGACTGGCGAGGAAATCCAGGCGCGCCTGAAAGTTTTCCATCTCCCAGTTTTCGGGAGAGCAACGCAGCGCCCAGTGCCTGCAGCGTGAAACCGAGGAAACAGCCGAATGGACATCTGTTTCTGGATGATGCGCCTGACGGAGGATGTGGCTGGTGATCTCCCCGAGGCCGGCACGGATGCCTTTCCCCCTGGCATTCAGGATCAGCCTGCCGGGCTGGATTTCAATCCGGTAATCATCCGGATTTCCATCGGCCGAAAACCCATCCCCATTATCGGCTGCCTGCAGGTCAAACAGAGGAGCTCCCGCGCGCTGCGCTTCGGCATGGGAGAGGACCTGGGTGCCGTTCTTCTCCAGCTGTGCCAGGAGCCAGCGATATGCTCCCTGTGCACGGCGGGTAATCAGGGCCGGGTCCGGTATGCCAATAGCTGCTTGTTTCATTTTCAAAAGGGTGACAATGTGATGGCCCGAATGCAAGATGGAAACCAGCGCAGATTTTGATGGATCAAACCACGGATCTTGACAATGCGGTCTCCCTGGAGTGGATCCGCGCCATTCCAAAAGCGGAACTCCACATCCACCTGCTGGGAGCCATCCGCCCGCGGACCGCCCTCGAGCTGGCGCGCAGGCACAGGGTGGAATTTCCTGTCGATTCCCTGGAGTTCTGGACTCCCTTTTTCTGCACCGGAAACCTGGCTCAGTTTGTTGAAAGATTCATCCTGCTGTTCCCGCTGCTTCGTGAGAAAGAAGACTTCGAACGTGTCGGGCGTGAGGTATTCGAAGATCTCCATGCAGATGGAATCCGGTCTGTCGAACCTCGCATCACTCTCACCTCCCACCTCCTGCGGGGAGTCAGCGAAGAGGCCATCGGGGAAGGCCTGGCCGCTGCGGCCTGTTATGCGCATGAAACCCTGGGCATGAAGGTGCGCTGGATTGTGGATTTCCCCAGAATCCTGGGCCTGCAGGTTGGAAGGCTGGCCCTGGAGGCTGCCATCCGAGGAATACCCTGGGGGGTTGCCGGGTTCGATATCGCGGGGTATGAGGGCCCTGGAGAGGATGACCCCGCCTATTGTGCGATATTCGCCAGGGCGCGTGAGGCCGGGTTGCACCTGACCGCACATGCCGGTGAGACCGGGCCTCCTGAACATATTCGGATCGCCATAAACGAATGGGGGGTTGAGAGGATCGGGCATGGGATTCAGGCCAGCCGGGATTCGGATCTGGCTGAAGAACTGGCCTCCAGAAAAATCCCTCTCGAAATATGCCCAACCAGCAACATTGCCCTTGGTGCTGTTCCGGATATCTATTCACACCCACTTGAAAAATTCCGCCAGCAGAGCCTTCGGATCACGATCAACAGTGATGATCCGAGTCTGTTCGGCACGACTCTCAGCCGGGAATACCTGATCGCTGCTGCAGCCTTTGGCTGGGATCGGGAGACTGTCCTTAAAATCATCGAGGAGGGTTGGCTGGCGGCCTTCCCTCCCCATGACCTTTATAAACAGTCTGAGTGCTGAGACTGAAGGGAATTCCGCATCTTACTCGGGCCTGCCACGAACCAGGATCTGGCTGGCATCGATCTCATCCCCGCCATCCGGCTTTTTGTCAACCGCCCCATGGATGATGACGAATTTCCCGACCGAGAGATCCAGGGTTTTGAATTTTTCGGCGGGAAGATCGGCCACGATCGCCCCGGTGTCATCCTGGACCACCAGGTCATCCGGTGGAAGATGGCGGATGATGGTGCCCGCGATGGTGACCACCTGCCCATGGGAGCAATCATAGTAGACACTGGAGATGGGAATTTCCGGGGAAGAGCCGGGGGCGCTCGGGGGGTGGGACTCCAGCATCTGGGTGATGATCCTCGCTTCAATTTCCGCCTGATCATCGAATGTCTTTTTGATGCTGCCGGTGACTGTGTAGGATTTCCCGGCGCTCAATGGAATTTGAGAGAAATGCTGGGGATCCACATTGACCACGATGCTCGCGGTATCGTCTTTGAAGAGGAATTCATCCACATCGATCTGATTCTCCAGGCGTGCAGTAAATGTAACCAGGTCCCCGTTCTGGCCACGTTCGTGAATATCCCGGATCGGCAGAACCACATATTCTGTGGGAGCCTGAGGCGGCGGTGGCGGCGGGAGCTGCTGAATCTGAATCGATTGGGCCTCGATATCTTTCCCGGAGTCCAGCCAGTGAAGATCAACCTCACCGGTTACAATGATCGATTGCCCGACACTCAGCGGCATGTTGTGAAACCGCTTGAAATCCGCATCCACCTTGATTTCACCGGATTCATCACGAAGCATGAACTCATCCGAATCCACACGCCGCACAATGCGTCCGGCAACAGTCACGATCTCCCCATCTTTGGAGCGGGTATTGACTGTCTGAATGCTGACCACATCGGCACGGGCAGCGGGGTTGGTCCCCTGTTGTGAAGGATTTTCGAGCACCTGGACATCGATCGCCTTGACCTCCTTGGCGCTGAATGGCTCCCAGTCAACCTTCCCGCGGAGTGTGATGGTCTGGCCGATGGCCACCCCGAAATGACGCTCCCGCTCCACATCCACCAGAACCTGGCCGGTGTTGTCGCGAACTAAAAATTCGTCCTCTTTAACCTGTCGAACAACCTTTCCGGTTATGACGACAATGTCATCATCCTTCGCAATCGAGAAGATGCTGTTAATCGGCATGGATGGGCCGAACATGGGTGTCTGTGCTGAAAGAGATCCACACAAAATCAGCGTGAACAGAAGCCCGGTAACCAGCGATAATCGTGTTTGAGTTTTCATGAGTCGAAAGAACCTCCATCACATGGAATCGCGAAGCAGGCGGCGATCATTCAGAAGTTTCTGATTGTTCATTTTGTCACAAACAGGCTTTTCTGTCATGCCTCCTATGGCAACAGAACTGAAATCGTCCGAGGGCCTGGATGACTCATCACGGGCAGCTGAAAAGCCCCTGGCTGGAGAATTCTCAACTCAATAGTGTGCAAAGGTCGACTGCCAGGCATTCTTTAATGCCTGAATTTCCTCCTCGAGGCAGACAAGTCCTGCCAGCCCCTGAATGCGAAGCACTTTTTCCGATGAGACAGTCCCCACACGGCGGCAGGGGATGCCATGGAACAGCGATTCAAAGCCAGCCTGATTTTCCGGGGAGACTGTGGCAACAAATCGTGAGGCGCTTTCGGAAAACAGGACCACATCATCCCGTTCGATCTGTTCCGCCATGGGAACCTCTGCAAGGTCAATGATGGCCCCCAGACCGCCTGCAAAAGCGGATTCAGCAAGGGTGACACCTAGCCCGCCATCCGAGCAGTCATGGCAGGAGCGAATCCAGCCACGGGAGGTTGCTTTTTCCAATGCCAGGTAGAGCGGCCAGGACTCATCGGTGCGCACAGTGGGAACCCGGTCTCCCACCTGGCCCAGGTCCGCCAGATATTCCGATCCCCCCAGCTCATCCCGTGTCCATCCAAGGACATAAACCAGATCCCCAGCCGTTTTGAAATCCATGGAAACAGCCAGGCGCACATCCGGCAGGATGCCGATGGCGGTCACCAGCAGTGTGGGGGGAATGCTGATCTTGAGCGAGCCGAGCCGGAAATCATTTTTCATGCTGTCCTTGCCTGAGATCAGCGGCACTTTGTATGCCAGGCACAGGCGTTGAAGCCCTTCACAGGCCCGGACCAGCTGAGCCATTTTATAAGCGGCATCCGGGTTTGTGGAGGAAGGGACTGGATCCGGCCAGCAGAAATTGTCCAGCGCTGCGATTCTTTCGAGCGGAGTTCCAACCGACAGCAGATTCCTGATGGCTTCATCGACTGCATTCTCAGCCATGGCTTCTGCATCCAGATCACTGTAGCGCGGGATAATGCCACATCCGACAGAAACACCCTCCATTCGATCGAGCAGCGGGCGTACAACCGCCGCATCTCCCGGGCCATCCCCGCAAACACCCTGGAAGGGTTTGAGAGCCGATCCACCCTGAACCTCATGGTCATACATCCGGACAATCGGTTCCTTGCTGCAGACATTCAACCGCGACAGGATCGATTTGAGGCGTTGGCCGGGAGGATCTGACTCCGGGAGGACCGGCGCTGACAGCACCGGCGGAATCCAGACTGCTGGCAGCTCCATCACCGGCCAGCCATGGTGAAGAAAATCCAGATCGAGCAGAGCCACAGGCTGATCCCGGTAAAAGACTTCGAGGTATCCGCTGCTGGTGAACTCACCCAGATCGCTGGCCTCGACCGATCGCCTGCGCGCCAGCTGCTCAAAAGCCTCCCACTTTTCCGGCGGGACCACCATTGTCATGCGCTCCTGAGCTTCGGATACAAAAATTTCCCAGGGAGCCAGCCCCGGATATTTCAACGGAGCTCGATCGAGATGAATCCGGACTCCCCTTGAAAGGGTTGCCATTTCTCCAGTCGATGAAGACAACCCTCCCGCACCATTGTCTGTCAGTGTCCGGTACAGCCCGAGATCCCTGGCTTCCAGGATGAAATCGAGGACCTTGCGCTGGGTGATCGGATCCCCTATCTGGACAGCAGTGACAGGTGAGTCTGCATGAAGCACCTCCGAACTGAAGGTGGCTCCATGAATGCCATCTTTGCCGATCCGTCCACCGATCATGACAGCGCGATCACCCGGCAGGACTTCCTTTTTTTCGCCCGGCTCCCCATCCACAATCGATGGAAGCAATCCGCCGGTGCCGCAGAAAACCAGGGGTTTTCCGACAAACCGATCATCGAAAATGACCGCTCCATTGATATCGGGAATGCCTGAGGTATTCGCTCCATCCTGAACACCACGGTGAACTCCCCGCATGATCCGTTTGGGATGGAGCAGAGGCGGCGGGAGCTCGCGATTCCAGCCGGGAGGGCCAAAACAGAAGACATCCGTGTTGAACAGCAGACGGCAGCCTTTGCCGGTGCCCAGTGGGTCTCGATTGACTCCCACAATGCCGGTCAAGGCACCGCCATACGGGTCGAGAGCGCTTGGTGAATTGTGCGTTTCAACCTTGACTGTCAGGTGGTAATCCTCTGTAAAACGGACCGCCCCGGCATTGTCATGAAAAACCGAAACCAGCCAGTCTTTTTCCTTCTCCAGAGCCGATGTGGTATCCTTGATGGTGGTCCGAAACAGGTTCTCGATCCGCCGTGTCCGGCCGGTTTCATCGGTGTATGAAACATTGCTTCCAAAAATTTTATGTTTGCAGTGCTCCGACCAGGTCTGGGCAAGGACTTCCATTTCCACATCGGTCGGATCGCCCGGCAACCCCTTTTCCTTTCGGAGCGCCTGAACATCGGTGCGCTCAAAATAACCCCGGATCGCTTTCATTTCTTCGAGAGTCAAAGCCCAGGTATTCCGGCGGGAGAGATCTTCGAGTTCCGGGTCGCTGATATCCAGCCGCCAGGTGCGCACCGGCGGGGATTCAGGCAGGTGCACCCGTGGGATTCTGGGGGGGAAGCCTCCCCGAGCCGGGATATCCTCCCGTGTGTGAATACGGGCCTCTTCGATCAGGTTGTTGGCCAGCAGGCCTTCAGCCAATCGCTCGGCATCACCCCGTGAAAGGGTCTTTCCATACAGCGCATAGGCGGTGGCGACAAAAACAGTCCGGTCGGAACACTCATGGCGGTTGAGATCATCCGCGAGAACCTCGGAAGCGGTCAGACCGACATTATCTGTCACGCCCGGGCGGAATCCGACCTCGATCCAGAAATCCCAATCACGCAGGAGGAGGTCATCCACAGTTGAAACCTCCGCTACCGGATCGGCGAATATCTCACGGCTCAGGCGTGTCAAATCCTGCGCATCCAGTTCCAGGTCGATGGAGTAAATATCCACGACACGGACTTCGCCGACCTGGATTCCGAGTTCTTCAGCAGCTCGAGCGATGATTCCCTGACCGCGGGAATCGACCAGATCGGCGCGCGTGGTCACCTCAATTCGGTGGGGCATGAAAACATCCTCCTTGGTGGGACTTTCATACCCGATTCTTCTTCCCCGGTCCAGCAGGTCCCCCAGAGAGGGGATTTCCAGCCCCTCCCTGGGCACATCATGCTGTGCCCCTGCAGAAAGAGGGTGATTCCCCTTTGTGGATGTATGGCCGCCGAATGGCATACTGTTTCTCATCGGAAAATGGAAAGCCACGGGCGGGGGCTTCCGTCGTCGGCTCGGGTGGGCTGTGGTGCCCTGATATTAAAAGCCAGTAACTGTGGATGTCCCTTGTTTCGTCTTGATTGCCGGGTGAATATCTGATTGATTTAACTGAATCAACAAATTCCCTCCCCGGCAGATGAAGGGGAATGACTGAAAGGGTTATGAAATATGGTCCAGCGATTTGCTTGTGATGACGAACCGACACCACGGGATAATGGGCTTGCTCCCCGCTTGCTGAAAGCCAGGACAATCCTTCTCACCGGAGAGATCGACCATGAATTGGCCGAAAGAGTTGTGGCGCAGCTCCTGATCCTCGATGCAGAATCCCATGACCCGATCCGGATGATTATCACATCCAATGGCGGACATATCGAATCGGGATTTGCGATTTATGATGTCATGCGCTTCATTGAATCGAAAATCATTACAGTCGGAGCCGGATGGGTGGTCAGCATGGCTGTGCCGATCCTGCTTGGCGCCCAGAAAGAAAACCGGCTCAGCCTTCCCAATACACGTTTCATGATTCACCAGCCGATCGGGGGAGTGGGAGGCCAGGCAACCGATGTCCGTATAGCCGCTCAGGAAATCATCAAGATCCGCGAACGGATCAATCACCTTCTTGCCGCCGAAACCGGCCAGCCACTCGAGAAGATCGCTGCTGATTCCGATCGAAACTTCTGGTTGAGCGCCGAGGAAGCCCGGCAGTATGGGCTTGTGTCCCGGATCATCCAATCCGCCCGGGATATCTGATCATCCCTGATGTGTGTCGAAAGGTGGGGGAGGGAACACCTCCCCCATTTTCAGCAGTTCTGATCCGGTTCGATCCTCTCAGAACACCTTTTTGATTGATTTATCCCGCTGATCCCAGACTTTTTCTTTCAACTCTCTCCACCCCAGAAGGTGGATATTTTCCTTTTTGATGAATTCGGCCAGGCGAGGATCCGTGAATATGCGGTACTGCTGGTCTCGAGACCAGTGGCGGCTTGTGATGTGCTCGAGTTCCTCGCCTTCTTTCCCGAGATGGAGGATCAGCAGGGTCACCCCCGGCTTCAGATCGGACAGAGTTTTGCAGTAGTTGTCGAACCCTTCCTCGATGGTTTTTCCACTCTTTTCATCCATGATCAGCTTGTCGATCAGAGGAAATCCCGCCTTGTCCAGTTTGTCGGCAACTTCACGGGTGTAATACGGAAGGATATCTTCGGGCTTCCAATCCCCATCGGCGTGGTAGGCGAATGTCATGAATGGGAGGTCATTTGCCAGCGCCAGGTTGCATGCAAGCTTGAAATACTCTTCTCGGTAATAGAGGGTCCCCATGTGTGAATCGAGATGGGTTGGTTTCATTCCCAGGCCCAATGCTTTATCGATCTGGGCCTGAACTTCAATCGATACCTGTTCGATGTCTCCCCCGACCGACTGATAGACCTGCTGTTCGCTTCGCCATAGATATCCCTGCTGATCGAGCAGTTTTGGAACCTGGTTGATCGGGGCGACCGGGCCCCAGCGATACAGCTCCCATTCGCTGGTGAGGGTCAGATGCAGGCCGATATCCAGGCTGGGATTTTCTGCACAGGCCTTCAGTGTGGATGGGAACCAGGGGCAGGGAACCATCACCGAGCCACAGGTGACACTCCCTTTCTCCATCGCCTCGATGGAGGCAACATCCGCCGACCAGCTCATCCCCACATCATCGGCATGAACCAGCAAGGCACGGGTGTTTTGTGGCAGCCCCAGTTGGGACAGCAGCTTGCTTTCACTCCAGCAGGTCATCGAGGACACACACAACAGCGTAATTGCTGAAAAAACCACATGTCTCATTCCAACCTCCATTCAATTCGGTATTATTTCTCTTGGAGGCAAATCCGTTTCCTGGATGCCGCTTCCATCTTTAAACGTGTCCCCGGAGGTGGCAAGGGGTTCCAGATTTCAGGCCTTCCCGTGGTTGGAGTCGAGAACTGTGCAGCCTGTTCAACAAAAAGGGGCTCCTGTGGATTCACAAAGAGCGGATATCCAGGACCCCCTCGCGAGAACAATTTATACCAGGGGCTGCAAGGATGTTTTTTTTAACGAAAACCGCCCTTGAATTACCTATAGCCGATTCCCCCCGTTATTAAGGAATGATATTATTCCTGCAATAAGAGAATTCAGGTAACAACACCATGCAAGGGGGGACCGATTTTGAAGATTCTCACTGTGGCTGCAGAGGTCGCGCCTTTTGCAAAAACAGGTGGCCTGGCGGATGTCACCGCTTCACTCTCGAAGGCCCTGGATCAGCGCGGCCATGAGGTTGCCATCATCCTTCCAAAATATCTCATGGTGGACCGGGGTGGATACCCAACCGAGTTGATCGATCTCCCTCTGAGCTTTCGAATCGATAATGAAGACCGTACCGGCTGGATTCATCGGGCGAAATTCCCGGGTGCCAGCATCACAGTCTATTTTGTGGCCAATGATTTCTACTACAACCGGAATGGCATTTATCATGATGGCGGGCGGGATTATCCGGATAACCTGGCACGTTTCACTTTTTTCTGCCGTGCTGTCATTGAATTCATCCGCTCGGGTGAATTCACTCCCGATATTGTTCACTGCCATGACTGGCAGACCAGCCTTGTTCCAACCTACCTGAAAACGACCGAAAAAGATGTCCAGTCCCTGTCGAATCTGAAAACCGTTTTCACTGTCCACAATCTCGCCTTTCAGGGCTTCTTTCCTCGTGAACAGTTCCCTGCGACCGGCCTGCCCTGGCACACCTTCACCCAGGAAGGATTGGAGTTTTTCGGTGACCTGAATCTGCTGAAGGCTGGCTTTGTCTATTCCGATGCCATCACGACTGTCAGTGAACGTTATGCCATTGAAATGATGACACCGGAATATGGCTGTGGCATGGAAAGCATCGTCTCTGCCTGCCGTCATCGCCTGACCGGAATTCTGAATGGAGTTGATTATGAGGTCTGGAATCCACAGAACGATCCAATGATCGTGAGCCACTATTCCCCCGAAGACCTCAGCGGAAAAAGCCGTTGCAAAGCCGCTCTTCAGGAACAGTTCGGCCTGCCGGTTCGTGAGGATGTGCCCATCTTTGCCTCGATCAGCCGGTTTGATGATCAGAAGGGTTTGGACCTCATCTACCATGCCATGGAAATGCTGCTCTTCGAGGGGGACCTGCAGCTGGTGGTGCTTGGCGAAGGGAAGCCGGAGTATGAGAGGCTTTTCAATGACCTCAACTCGAGATTCCCCCATCAGGTTTCACTCTATGTCGGGCATAACGAGGAATGCGCCCACCGTATGCTCTCCGGAGCGGATCTGTTCCTGATGCCCTCGCGATATGAACCCTGCGGGCTGGTCCAGCTTTACAGCCTGAAATACGGGACCCCCCCGATCGTCCGCCAGGCGGGTGGGTTGGCGGACACGGTGCGTGATTATAACGATGCCCAGCGGGATGGATATGGTTTTGTTTTTAACCAGGCGGAAACCAAAGATTTCCTGCAGGCCATCGGCAGGGCGCTGGCTGTCTACCGCGATCGCACTGCCTGGACTGCGCTCCAGAGGCGAGGGATGGCCTGCGATTTCTCATGGGGGCGTTCTGCCGATAAATACGAACACCTCTTCGAGTCCCTGGTTGAGGATTATTCATGACCTCGACCTCCACCCAGATGGATGTGGTTTTCATCTGGCACATGCACCAGCCTGATTACCGCGATCATGCCCAGCGTAAGATCCTGCTGCCCTGGGTGCGCCTTCATGCCCTGAAAGATTATTATGACATGCCTGCAAGGCTGATGAAGTTTGATGGGATTCATCAGACCTTTAACCTGGTTCCTTCTCTCGTCGAACAGATCGAGTCATACCTCTCCGAGGGGTGGCGTGAAGAGGAACTCGACCTTTTCATGGCGCCTGCAGAGCATCTCACCGAATCACAGAAACACTTCATTCTTGCCAATTTCTTCCTCGCCCCTGAGGACCAGATGATCCGCCCTTACCCCCGGTATGCCAGCCTGCTGCGCGATCATCTCCTGAAAAGCCCGGCCGGCCTGATTTATCACTGGACCGCTCAGGAATGGCGTGACCTCCAGTTCTGGCGTGTTCTGTCCTGGATCGATCCCATGATTCGTGAGCAGGATGAACTGATCGGAAGCCTCCTGCAGCGAGGCCAGAACTACGATGAATCACAAAAACCTCTGCTCCTGGAACGGATGCGTCATTGGCTGCGGGAGTCACTGGAGATATACAGGCGGTTGCAGGATCAGGGCCTCATCGAGGTTAGTGTCAGCCCTTTTTATCATCCCATCCTGCCTCTCCTGATCGATCCTTCGACTGTCCAGGAAGCCCTTCCTGATTGCCCTCTTCCCGAACCGCATGGAGCTCACCTTGAAGATGCGCGTGCCCATGTTGAGAAATCGGTTCGTTTCTATGAAAAACAATTCGGGCGCAAACCGCGTGGTTTCTGGCCTTCGGAAGGCTCTGTGAGCGATGGAGTGGCTGCTCTGCTTGGGGAATTCGATGTTGAATGGTTCGCTTCGGATGAAGCGATTCTTGAGCGTTCTCTCGGGACTCCCATCCGCTCGGCTCATGGGCAGACACAGGCCAATCCCATCCTTTACAGGCCCTATGCCACACTGGCGGGGGAGGGTCCGGCCATCCTGTTCCGGGATCACCGCCTGTCGGATCTGATCGGATTTCAATATGCCTCCTGGGATCCCAAGGTGGCTGCTCAGCATCTGATCGGAGAGCTGGTTTCGATCGCCCGCAACTGGAAGGAGGCAGTGCCTCCATTGATTCCAATTATCCTCGATGGCGAGAACTGCTGGGAGTATTACGAGAAGGATGGCGGCCCCTTTCTGGATTGTCTGTATTCCCTGCTTCAGGAAACCCCGGAAATCCATTGCCGGACCGTTTCTGAAGCCATTGAGGGAAGAGAGAGAATTCCACTCGAAAGACTGGCTCCCGGCTCCTGGATCAATGGGAATTTCTATATCTGGATGGGTGAAGAAGCCGACCGGCGCGCCTGGGCCTTTCTCGAGGAAACACGGAGAGCGCTGGTTGCCGCCAAAAGAGAGAAAGCAGTCCCGAGCCAGCGCATACAGGAAGCCTGGGAAGAGCTTTATGTTGCCCAGGGAAGTGACTGGTTCTGGTGGTTTGGTGAATCCCAGCAATCACGCCAGGATGCGCTTTTTGATGAAATGTTCCGCCTGCACCTCCTGCGGGTCTATGACCTGATCGGAAAACCGGCTCCAGCGATTCTGCACACCCCGATTGAATCTGAACGCCTTGAAGAAAGGGTGCAGTGCCAGCCCTATCTTTCGGCTCCGCCCATCATCGATGGGCGAGAAACCCATTTCTACGAGTGGCGGGCGGCTGCCCGCTTTGTGCCGGGCAGGTCAGGCGGCGCCATGCAGCAAAGCTTAAAATCGGCGGTGTCCGGGGTGCTTTATGGTGTCGATGAATACCGGCTTTATATTCGCATTGATCCTTCGGATTCCAGCCGCATTTCAATAAATGACTGGCGCTATGAGATCCGTGTTGCTGCGCCAAGGCCGCAGCGGATCCGTTTTCTGTTAGACAATGGAACGTTTCAAGCCCGCAAAGGCCTCCTCAAAGATACCGGCATCGGCATCCCGATTCCGGATGAAAATGGCTGGGAGATCCTTGCGCATGCAAACCTGGAAATCGCCGAGGGCAAGGTTTTTGAGGTCGCTCTCCCATGGGAAATCCTTGAATCCACACCGGGAGAGGTCTTATCATTCTTCATCGGCTGTCCCATAGGGAAGGGCGAAATCGAAATGGTTCCGCCGCTTTCTTCCCTTTGTGTTACTGTTCCGAGTAAGGACAGGCCTGGAAAACATTGGTTTCCTTGAAAGGTGGCAGCTATGGCCCTGGATCTGGATCGGACCCTGGTGATGATTCTGGCGGGAGGGCGGGGGAGTCGTCTGGAGCCTCTTACCAGTATCCGTGCCAAACCCGCAGTGACTTTTGGAGGCAAATACCGCATCATTGATTTTGTCCTCTCGAATTTTGTCAACTCGGGCATCTACAAAATTAAAGTCCTTACCCAGTTTAAATCAAACTCTTTAAATAAACATCTCTATGATGCCTGGTATATGAATCGTACCTGTGGCCATTATATCGATCCGGTTCCAGCTCAGATGGCCACCGGTGAAGTTTGGTATCAGGGAACTGCTGACGCCATCTACCAGAACCTGAACCTGGTTTATGATGAAAACCCTGCCCGCATGTGCGTCTTCGGGGGAGATCACATCTATAAAATGGATGTCCGCCAGAAGATTGCCTGCCACTGTGAAAAAGGGGCCGACCTGACCATCTCTGCCATTCCTGTTCCGATCGAGAAAGCCGACCAGTTCGGAGTCATCGAAGTGGATACGAATTGGCGGATCATCGGCTGGGAGGAAAAACCCTCACAGCCAAAATCACTTCCAAATGATCCCGCCCATGCCCTGGTGTCGATGGGGAACTATATCTTTGAAACTCAACCCCTGATCGAGGTTCTCGAGGAGGATCATGAAGATTCCTCCAGCTCGCATGACTTCGGCAAAGACATCATCCCTAAAATGATCCAGTCCCATAAAGTTTTTGCGTATGATTTTTCGACCAACTCGGTGCCCGGCCAGCAGCCCCGTGAAAAAGGCTACTGGCGTGATGTTGGAACCATCGGAGCCTTCTATGAGGCCAATATGGACCTGCGGTCGATTGACCCAGTCTTTGACCTGTACAACCGCCAGTGGCCGATCCGTACCGCCAACTTTCACGTTCCTCCCGCTAAATTTGTCTTCGACTGGGAATGGGAGATGCGGCGGGGTGTCGCCTACGATTCATTGATCTCGGGGGGCTGCATTATTTCTGGCGCATCGGTTCGCAACAGCATCCTGTCACCCGGTGTGTTCATTCACAGTTATACAGAAATCCTTGACTCGATCGTGATGCATGATGTCGAAATCGGACGGGGGGCACGCATCCGACGCGCCATTATCGACAAATATGTCAAAATTCCCGAAGGTGAAACGATCGGTTACGACCTCGACAAAGACCAGGAGCGCTATTTCGTTTCGGAAGAAGACATTGTGGTGATCGCCAAGGTCGATCCCTTTGAGAGATGGCATGATCCGCGTTATGCCCACACCTTCATCGAATGAGCGGCCCCGGCGGATTTATTTGGCCACTTTTTTCTTTTCTTCGATCAAATCCCGCTCGGCGCGCACCAGTGAAATCAGCTGCTGGCGCGCAAGCACCCGTGTTAATCCGATCATGGCATAGACCATCAGCAGAAACAGGCCTCTGCGGATTGTGAAACCTGCAAAGTTGAAAACGACAATGACTGAGACCAGAACCGGAATCAATGCAATGTTCAGATTGCAGAGAAACTGAGCGAACGGAAGGTAAAAATCTTCGATCCAGGAAAGCTGGGTGAATTTTTCTGGCGGAACCCGGATCAGGTTCTCCCGCCGGATGATCGATTCAAAATTCGGTGTCCGGAAAAACAGGATCCACCATTCCCTGAGAAGGTCGACCGGCCATAAAAATACCTGGATGATGGGTGGCCTTTTATGCCAGGGAAGATTTTCCAGCCCCCCCTGCTTGTTCGATTCAGCCTGCTGCTCCAGCCGGGCGAGAACCATCCAGTTGAACCAGTGCAGGACTATCCCGAAGCAGACAGCGCCAACAAAAAAACTGCCCAGCCATACTGGAACCCGTGCGATTCTTTCAGCATAAATTGCGAGATAATCGGTGAACCCCATGACTTTGCTGGTGGAAATTATTTTTCCTCCAACCGAGATGAAAAACAGGAAAAAGGTGCATAACACACCGGGGATTACTTGCGCCAGGATGAATCCGAATACAAAGCGGCTCCAGAAATTCATGATTTTTTCCTACCCTGTTCTTCTTATTACTGAAACTAAAAAAACAACCAGCGGTCACCAGCAACCAGCCTGGCTCTGAATCTATCATCGGCATGTGAACCCGGAATCAAGAATAGGAACTTCCGGAATCCCTTTCAACCGCCTCTGTCTCCTCGTTCGCTGGAAGATCCGCACATTTTTTTCTTGACGTTTGGCAATTCCGGTGTTAATATCATAACATACTTATTTCGATGAGATTAAGTCGAGTGTCATCATCTATTTTATTAAGATCCTTTGCGAGTGCCTTCGGACTGGCTTTATTGACAGGCTGTGCGGCCATTCAGCATGAGGAAATCCTCCTTGAACCCACAGTCCCCCAGAAAATGATCTCCCCAAAACGGAAAACCGCTTCTTCCATCCAATCATTTTCCTGTGAGTTTGGTTGGAACAGGGTGGTTTATCAGGGTGAAATCAGGGACTCACAGACAAATCAGGCCCAATCTCGAGTCTGTGTCGCTCTCTGTGAAGGAAACGATATCTTATCGCAGACCCGAACTGACTCAGAAGGGCGCTTCAAAATTGATGGGAACTTTTTTGGCAAGCCTTTTTCGCTTTCCGATGGTGGTTCTGAATGGCGGCCGGAAGGATATTATGCCCTTGTCGCGCAGTCGGACAATGGAAAAAAAGGAAACATCCTGCTGCGGGATATCAGCCCTTCAGAACAGATTGTCCTTAACCTGCAATGAGCCTCCAAAGGTTACTTGTAGCTCATCCATTCCTCGACCTTTGAGAATCCCTCGAGGAAATAATCCTGAACCGCCTCGATCCCGTCTCCACAATCCGACCATGGTGAACTTTCACAGGCCAGTGTGACCGAAATGGTTTTTCCGATTGCCAGATTGGGCTGCCCCTGCTGATCGACCAGGCCCGCTTTGAAATCGACACGGATTTCGGATTCGGTCATGTCCCCGGAAAAAGCCTGCCGCATGAAGACATCCTGCCCGGGTGTGTATCCCGATTTGCCGATATCGTTGGTGAAGACAATGTCTGACGGGATGTTTTCCCCAAGGAATTTAAACTGGGCCTTGTTGTCATAAGAGGCATGCCCAAACCGCAGGAACCCGCCGGGTTTAAGATCCTGCTTGTTCAGCGCCAGTGAACGTGGGCCTCCATATCCATAAAAATACTGAACCACATACTCGTTCTGAGTATCATTCCAGTCCCGTTCAAACTCAAACTCCAGATCACATCCGAGTGACCCGGGAGCGTAGCAATCCTCATCGGTTGTCGCCGGATTGAAGCCGGTTCCGGGATTGTTGTCGAGGTCAATAAACAGCAGGTAATAGTAACGCCCCTGTCCGCCAGTTCCGGCATCTTCCGAAACGATCGGCCCTGCATGGCGTGTGTAGTAGTACAAAGCCGATTCGTCATGGGCAATTTTGAATTCAAGGATATCGGTTCCTGGTTTTGAATTGTCTCCCTGTGGATCCGGATAGGACTGAATGTCATCCCAATCGGACATATCCCCGTCAATAGAGATCGATGATGGTGGCTGTGCGGTTATGGCCGAAGAGATCAGCGCCAGTAGAATAGCGATCCCAAAAAACGAAATGCCAGTTTTTCTGCACATGCGGCAACTTCTCCTGTTTCAATAAGGATTCAATGATGTCCAACCGGATGAAGCCAGGCCTGCCAGTTGATTCAACTTGCAGATCCGGTTATTCACTCCAGATGCACCTGTAGTTGAAGCGACGGTTCGGGGCGCTGTCACCATTCACACAAAGCGAGATCGGATCCACCAGGTCAGCAGGGTTGTCGCACCAGTGGAAATCGAAAGAAAAGGAGGTTCCCTGCAGTGCGAGGATATCGCGCGGGATTTCCACTTCCATTTGATTGCCGTTGTATCGGTAAGTCAGATCGGCAACTTTCTGCCAGGGGTTTTCTTTTTGTTCCTTATCATATTTCATCAGGGTAGTCTTCTTGTCGTCGGTAACTGTTTTATTGACCAGATAGTCATATCCATGCCATCCGGTGTTTATATCCTTGTCAGCATCCAGCAGAAGCAGCATCCAGTTGGCATCGGTATGCGCAGTCAATGGCGCATTCGTCTCTGCCAGGAAATAGATGGAAGAATCGCCGACAGCCACTTTGGAGGTGACAATATCATTTCTTCCTGAATCGTTGACATACACCAGGCCGCCATAACCTTTGTGGTTCCGATGGAAGGTATCACCGATTGTGTCTCTGTATTCGACATCGGTTTCTTTCCAGTCGCTGAAATCACCATCGATCTTAATTGAGGATTTTCCCTTCAGCTCAGGAATTGGCCGTGCACCCTTGTAGCGCCGGATGTTCTGCGCCATTTGCATGTAGTAGTTGTCAGTGTAGCCGCCTTTCATCGGTTGAATGCAACGGTTGAATTCGGCGTTGTACTGGTCCACGAAGAAGTAGGGGCTGTCGCGGCGCATGAAGTGCGTTGTCTTTCCATCTCCGGGTTGATATTTGCCAGCAGTCCATTCGTTCCAGTCATTGATATAAAGAAACTGAGGATCGGCATGGAGCGCCTCATCCCAGCGCTCCTGGAAATATATTCCATATCCTTCCGGGTGTTCAACAGTTTTTCCAAGCCAGGGAACCAGAGTCGGCACCGGCAGATCCTGATCATTGAGTTCCGGCTCGCCTTTTTCACGGCTCCAGGATTTCCCCACCAGGCTGCTGGGGTGCTGAGCTGGGGTCACCGCCGCCTCTTCTTTCTGTCCGAGGTGGCGTGAGACCAGATCATCGGGATTCATGGCTGCAACTTTGTCATTCCCCAGATCATACCCGAAGCTCCAGTTATCCTCTGTGCCAATAAAACGTTTTCCGGCCCATTCGTAGTATCCCCACCACATCGTCCGCAGGGTAAAGAAGTCCTTCACCTCCCGGGTGTAGTCAAGGTAATTCTCTTCGGTGTAGTCGGGGTCACCATAATGGGGGTGATTCGGATCCGTTTTGGCCGCTGGATCGTAATTCGGATTGGGGTGTTTGATGCCCTGGCCGTTGGCATCGACACTCGGTGTGCCATTGTACAGCAGCAAAGGTTTTCCATCCCAGTAAAACCAGAGATCTTTATATTTGCCAGCTTTATAGACCTTCTCGTATAAATCCTGCACAACAGTGATTGCGGGTCCATTGAATGACCAGAAGCAGAACTGGGGCACTTTGTTTCCTTCAGCCTTCATTTTCTGCATGGTGGGGAAGAGCACATCCCATTCTTCCCAGTAACGGACTGCATTGGTGACATCCATGACCAGCACATCGACCCCTGCATCAGCAAGCATCGACATGTCTTTGCGAATGACATATTCATCCTGGCTCAGGAAATAGCCCATCTCTGGTTCGCCCCAATGATAGGATCCCTCTGTCCAGAGCGGGTGTTTGGCATCCAGACGGGCGGATGGATCGGCAGCGAGAATTTTGCTGACATCGGCATTGTAAGGACTTTTCAGTGTCGCCAGGTTTGCGGTATGCCAGGTAATATAGAATATGCCGACAACACGTTTCTGGCCGGTTTTTAATGGTCCTGCTACAAAACTATCCGGCATTGTCCGGCCGATCGAATCGGTGGCCACCCAGGTGTCCGGGAAAAGGTCACGATAAGGTGCTTCTTCTGCATCAACCCCGTTCAGAAGCCCGCAGCACAGCAGCGACAACCCGATCCATATTGATTTCATCATGATGTCAGTGTCCTTTCGCAGAAGTTGTAGGGAGTTCCTGGAAACAATATCATGCATACATTCTCAAGGGAAATACATTCTGTTTCACTTCGATTGATTTGGTATTTTATTTCTGACGGACTTTCTGTGTGGCCTGCCAGTACTGTGCCAGTTGTTTTTTCGAAGGATCCTTCCTGGCCGGTTCCGAAAGCACCTTCACCAGGCCATCGTAAAGGCGGTTGAAAGAGTCGAGGTATATCCGGTCGGCTGCTGAAGCAGCTGGTTCAGGCTGAGGCTTGAGGGATCCGGATTTGAGAAACTCTTTCCGGAGAAAAATCGTTTCAGCGACATCCAGGGCCTTTTTGGCATGAGCTGCCTCATAAGTGGTTTGAAGGTTTGCTTTGTTTAAAGCCAACTGGAAATATTGCAGATGAGAGACACGGGTGGCGCATTCCGGCAGCGAACTCAGATCAAAGGATAAAGGCAGTCTCTCCCTCCGGTTCGTTTTCCCTGCCTGTGCAGCGGCTCCGCCGAGATACACTGTGACCGATGCTTCGTCCGGAAGTTCATCATAACGGAGATGGATTAGCCCATCCTTGAAGTTAGAATATTGCTTGCCGTTGATGACGACAGAACTCACAGCTCCATTTCCGGCAGCGGACACGAAGATCTTCTTTTCCCCGAAACGGATCGGGAAGTGCTGTTCGACAGAATGGACTGTATCCGGGATGTGGGGAATGAGGATGAGCTCATCTGCCTTGTAAATGTATTCAAACAGCCCCCTCACCAGAGCAGCGGCAGGCCCGAAAGAATCATAACAGAGGTTGATCGCCTCCTCGGGCTGATAGACATCACTGCCGAATTTTGTCAGAGGGTTATCCATTCTGAAATGGTCTGCAAAGGTCAGAAGATGCTTCATGGATTTCCGGCAGTCTTCATATCGGCCGGTTCTCGAGTAAGCCAGAATCATCCTTGCTTCACAGGTGGACCAGTGACCCCCATTGACCCAGGTCCCGAATTCCCACAACCCGGCTGGCTCTTCATACATGTCATCATAGGATGGATAGTTTGGAAGGATGAAAGAATACGGGCGAAGCCCGGGGATGGATTCAATCTTTCGCAGTATCCTTTCCGCTGAGGCATCATCCACCACCCGGAAAGCCACCGCATCATGATTTGGAGAAGCTTCGAAATAACCATGTTTTTCCGCCCCGAAAACACCATGCCGGATTCCATCCGGATCCAGTGAACGGATCAGGTATCCTTCGCCGGTTGCCAGTTGATCCAGCCCATGGCGGGCCGAATCACGCTGCTGGCGGTACTGTTGCGCCGCCCCATCATTTTTCATGAGGCGCTCCAGCTCGATCAGCCGGTCCAGTGCCGCAATGTATGAGACAGACAGCCCCGCAAGGTAAGCCTGTCCAAAGCACCCATCGGCTTTTTTCCATCCGGCGTAACTGGGGGCCAGGAGGTTTCCGGCGGGCCCTGCAAGAAAGAGATTGTTCGCCGGATCTCTCCGTGTCTCGATGAAGGCTGCGCAACGGCGCAGCAGGGGAAGGTAATGGCTGATCTTTTCCTGGTCCCGCGAAATCAACAGCAGCTCGGCCTGCATCAGCAGACCCGCCGCAGTGAATTCCATCCCCCAGTCATGGATATCGGTGCGGCCATCTCCCTGTTTATACATGATCCATCCCGGTGATGCGCAATCACACAGGCACCCATCCGGCGCAATCCAGTCTTTCGCGCCGACACGTTTTCCATCCCCCATCTGATCAAACCAGAGATCCTGTGAGTTCTGTAAAAAGGTGATCCATGGCTCCAGGAGGAAGGGAAGGGCGCAGTAGGTTGTGCCGTAGCTGTTCTGCACCCACCAGGCGCCCCAGGTCGGCCCTTCAACGAGTCCGTTCCAATTCGGTGTGTAGAGCATGGCCAGGTTCTGATAGGCCGGATTGGGATCGAACATGCTTCTGGCAATTTCCAGGAGCTCCAGGTATTCGACATCTCCAGTTCCACTGAAAAACTCTCCCCTGAATGGGGCCTCACTTTTGGAATCGATCGAATAACTCGATGTGGCTGTTACTGAGATGGCGACTAAAAGGACCAGAGATCTGCATGGCATGGCGGTTTCTTCGCTCCTCGCAGAATAATTCTGCACAGGTTAGGGGGAAACCGGAGCGCCATCAATCGGGTAAATCGGATTCTGCCAATCCTTCAGGGAGTGCCATAAAAGTCCTCGATGAGAGTTATCAGATCTGTGACCTGATAAGAAACACTTTGCCAGTGGATCGAATACAGGAGGAACTGATCTCCGATCGAGGAGGTGAGTGTGGCTGTCGGTGTCGGAGTATTTGTTGAAGTCGGGGTTTTCGTCGTAGTCGGTGACTGTGTGAAGGTTGCGGTTCGTGTGGGAGAGGGGGTCTGTGTCTCCGTTGCAGTTCTTGTGGGAGAAGGGGTTGCTGAAGGAGTCGCGGTCCGTGTGGGAGAAGGGGTTGCGGTTGGAGTGGCTGTAAATGTTGTGGTGGCTGTGGCAGTCGGTGTTCTGGTGAAAGAGGGTGTCTGAGTGGGAGTTGGTGTGCGGGTTTCTGTCGCTGTGCTGGTGAAGGTCCGGGTCGGGGTGGGTGAGGGAGGGATCACATTGATCCAGCCCTGAATGAATGGATAGGTTTTTGAGAATCGCCCGTAAGCATCCCGCGCTGTGCTGATGTTTGCGCAGGGGTTGTCTGGCACCCCGCCTGTGAGTGATCCAATCAGGACCCCCTGCCCCATGATCAGAGGGCTTCCGGAACTGCCGCCTTCCGTGACACCCGAGGTCCAGCTGACGACCCAGTAGTAGGATTCATTGAGGTTGCTGAAATTGTAGTCCTGTGTGACCGAACCGAAAGATATCCGCTTGAAGGATCCATCCGGGTGGTGAATTCCGTGAATCGGGGTTCCGATGAAATTGTCTGCTGCATTCCAGCCGAGGAAATAGGTTCCGGAGGGTGGGTCCTGTGTCAGCCTTAAAAAGCAGAAGTCGGAAACCGACAGATCCCTCGTGGAGAGGAGTGTGGCGCCAATACTCCTTGAAAGAGTCGACAACTCGGGGGGAGTGCCATTGCAGAATGGCGTATCATAACGCCAGTAGACCTCAAGGGTATTCGCTGCTGCCTGAGTGGCGATGCAGTGGTTGGCTGTCAGGAAATACGGAATAAAGGTATTCGGATCGACATCGACCAGCAACGCCCCCGAGCAGACATATCCCGATCCGCCATCGATGAAATACATCCTCCCGATTCCATTGCGGTAGTAGTAAGCATTGTTCCCGGTAAAGCATGATACGTCGTTGTGGCAGGGAAGAACTTTGTTCTGGAAAAATTCTGATAAGTCACGGGCCAGATGATTCACTCCCTTGATCCGGAAAGCGGGTTTTCCGGGAAGTGCCGGCGCATGATACTCAATGACGAATTCCTGGGAAAAGACTGTGGGAGTGTAGAAATCTCCGCTTCCATCCGGGCCTTTCCCCTCGAAGGGTCCGACTGCTTCATCCAGGTTGCCGGGGTTGTACACAACCAGGCTTTCACCTGCCCCGAGTGAGCAGTCCAGGATATGCAGCCGTGTTCCCAATGCCCCCTCGGAACGGATTCTGAGTGTCCAGAGCACTGTTCCGTCAGAGAGTTGAGTTACCAGACCAGGAGAAGGATCTGTCGCTGTCGGGCCACTCAGATAGAGGTCGCGATCCACACCGACTTTGATTCTTTTCGCCTCCTGAAGAGGGTTTTCTGTTTCAAAGATACCCTCCGCTTCCTCTTCGGACAGAGGTGGAAGCTCGACCTGATTGGCGGCCGGAACAGCCTTCCTGGCTGCCAGACTGAAAGGGACTGCCTTGGGTGGGGGTGTATAAGCCTCCTCGGGCATCATTTCTGGAAGAGCCTGCTGCGCTGCTGAACCTCCCAGGGTCCAGATAAGAATCAGGGCCAGGCTGAAGCAACGGAGATACGCCATCAGAGATTCCTCGTGTTAAATTGATGTCCGGAATGGAAACAGCAGAACCGGTTCAATCTGCAAGTGCTTTATGCACTTCACTCCTTAAGACTTCCAGATCAACCGGTTTGTTCAGGATTGCGAAGACCTGGCTGGCCCAGAGGTCATAATCGGACTCCATTCCCCGCACTGCTGTGCACACGATTACGGGGAGATTGGGATGCCGTTTCCGGACCTGTTGGAGAAATTCAAGCCCATTGACCTCCGGCATCCGAAGATCCAGCAGGACCAGATCAAAATCCTCTCGTGAGACCAGGGCCAGTGCCTCGGCACCATCTCCTGCCTGCTCGATGACATGCCCTTCCTCTTCCAGCTCGTCTCGAAACAGCCTCCGGATATTCGGTTCATCATCCACCACTAGGATTTTAGCCATCTGTTTTCTCCTGTGTCACTCAACAATTGCCCGTCCACCGGTTGTATGGAACGGGTCTGCGGGATCAATGAGGGGCCTGGCTTTGTCCAGGGAGGTGATCACCTCTGCCATTCTCGGAGCTTCCAGCCTCATGGGCAGGATAATACGAAAAGTGGTACCTTTGCCAACCTCGGACTGGACACGGATGACTCCGCCATGTTCTTCGACAACCCGCTTGGCCAATGACAGGCCAAGCCCGGTTCCCTTGGTTTTGGTGGTAAAGAAAGGCTCGAAAATCCGCCGCAGATTCTTTTCTTCGATCCCCTGTCCGGTGTCGGTGACCTCAAGCAGGATTTTATCCCCCGAGATCGCTGTCCGAATCAGAATCACTCCCCCTTCTTTCATGGCCTGAGCGCCATTCTTCATGAGGTTGATTAAAACCTGGGAAAGTTGTGTTTCATCATAATAACAGGTCGGAACTTCAGGGGATAACTCAGTCTCGCAGAGGATATTGGCCTTCCCGAACCGTTCCTCCAGCAGGGTGATGGTTCTCCGGACCAGGTCGTTCATGTTGACCGGCTTGATGCGGGCATCCACATTCCTGGCGAAATCAAGCACATCCCCCAGAACCGAGTTCAGCCGGTCGACCTCTTCGATGATGATGCCTGCATAAGTGTGGACTGTTTCGGGATCTCCATACCGCCGCAGCAGCCGTTGCGCAAACCCACGCACAGAGGTGAGTGGATTGCGGATCTCATGGGCGACCGTGACTGCTATTTCTCCGACTGTGGCGAGTTTCGCACGCCGGACCATCTCCTCCTGGGCGCGTTCCTTTTCAGCGACAGTCTCACGGACTTTCTCGGCCAGGTGATCCTGAAATCTTTCCAGCTCATTGATCAGCCGGATATGTGCGAGGGCTGCCGCTGTCTGATTGGCGACGATTGAAAGCAGCTGGATGTTCTCCTGGGTGATCGGCCTGCCGGAAAATTTATTGTCCGCCACGACCAGGCCCAGCACATTTCCTGTCACAACCAGGGGTGTGATGACCATATCCTGAACTTCCAGCAACTCCGCCACCGGAGGGGGAACCTGCTCAAGGTGCTGATCCGGGGTCACATGGAACCACGCCTTTTCATCCAGGGACCGGGTGAAAATGTCATCCTGCTCGCGGATCTTCCAGCGGATCGAATGGGTCTGGATGTTCAGCTCGGCTGTCTGGTAGCGATTCAGCTGGTCAAATTCATCGATGAAGTCCGACAGTGTCAGGCCTCGGTCGGCTATGGTTCTCCACACATGCCGGCATTCTTCTTCATTGATCGGTCCAACACCCAGGGTTCCTTCGAGGTATTCTCGGGTTTCATCCAGGAGAAAGACCAGCGCGCGATTGAATCCCAGCGCCTCCCCCGCTGTGATCCCGGACAGCATGATCCGCAGCAGACGCTCCTGGTCGAGCTGGGTCTGCAGGGTCAGGCTGAGCTGCTGGATCACCAGCAGACGGTTGATCACCATGGCCTGCTCGGTCCGGCTCATCTGCATGTTGATGAGCGGAAGGGCCTGGGGTGCCGGATTCTCCATTTCTGTCATATCGCCATGTCCTGGTTATTGATTAAAACGGGTTCGCGGGGTTATTGCTAGCTTGGAGGATAGGACATCCCGACTGCCTCGAGCCAGCGATCCAGCATGCGCATATTTCCCAGGGTATCCTCCCAGGTCATGGACGGAAAGGAAGCCTGCCGGTTGGCGATATTGGCTGCAACCACATCCGCTTCGAGGGCATACAGCTGTCCGGGGGCATCGATGCGCATGATCTCGGGAACCTGCTGCCCAGATCGCAGCAGAACGATTGAGGGAATCCTCCCTTCCTTCCCCGGAAGCCATGGGGAGGGCAGGAACAGCCTTCCGCCGGTCCCATAGACACTCACCTCATCCTCCATCTCGAGCCGCACCCCGGTTGCCAGATGCGCCAGAATTTCTCCCGGGAAGCGCACCTGTGCAAACGCATATTCATCCACACGGCTCGACTTTCCGATGCACGCTTCACCGGTGAGTTCGATCGGCTCGGCGATCTCCTGCCCGGTGGCAACCCCGGCAATCAAACGGCTGACAGAAGTGCAGTAGCAACCCACATCCAGGATCCCTCCTCCACCGAGAGCCGGATCGAGTGCACGGTGTTCCTCGTCGAAGTCATCGGTGAAGCTGAAGGTCGCACGGATGAAACGGACCTGGCCGATGGCACCTTCACGAATCAGGTCTATCATTTTCTGGATTTGGGGGTGGCATCGATACATGAAAGCCTCCATCAGAAAGACCCCATTCGAATCGGCCGCCTCGATAATCTGTTCCGCTTCCTGTGTGTTCATGCCAATCGGCTTTTCGCACAGGATGTGCTTCCCTGCATGGGCTGCCCGGATAGCCCACTCCGCATGGTGGGGATGCGGTGTCGAGATATACACTGCATCGACTTCCGGATCTTCAAGCAGCTCCGGGTAAGATGCATAAGCTTTCTGGATATGATATCTGTGTGCAAATTTCTCTGCATTTTCCCGGCTGCGGCTTGCCACTGCATCCAGGCTGCCACTCGGCGTGGTCAGAAGGTCTTCAGCAAATACCCCGGCAATGCGTCCAGTTCCAATAATTCCCCATCGAAGAACCATTCTTCGTTACTCCTTTTCCGCAATAACGACCAGATTCAAAGCGAACCGCTTCGGGCGCCTGTCTTCCGACTCCAGCCAGCCGATCAGCCGCGACCAGAGAATATTGAGCGCCAGCAGAAAGTGAAACAATCCTGGAATCCCCCAGGCCAGATTCAATAACAGGGTGCTCGGAAAATGCCCCAGAAACGACAGAACTCCTCCGCTCCAGCGCACCTCTTCTGTCACAAATCCCGCCTTTGTGAACAGGTGCTGGAGACCGTAATGGGTGTACCTGTAGTAATCATGGGGTTCGTTGTGCAGGTAAGCCAGATGTGGAACTGTCAGCAGCACCTTCCCACCCGGCTTCAAGATCCGGTGAAATTCCACCAGCACCTTTTCCGGCTCCGGAACATGCTCGAGCACCTGCGAACAGAAAACTGTGTTGAATGATCCATCAGCAAAAGGCAGATTCTCAAGATCACCGGTCAATGAGAGTCCATCCACTGATCGGTACCGATCCAGATAAACGACCGAATCGCCATGTTTTTCCAGGAGGGACTGATAGGAAAGGCGGCCGGCCCCGGCATCGAGAACTCGCCCATGGACCGCTTCTGGTACAACACACCCCAGGGACTGGATCAGGGTTCTTCCAGCGGGTGTCAGGTCGAAATAGACAGGGCTTCTGGAATACCGCTCGGAGACAGCGATCCCATTCTTTTTTATCCGGTCAGAAAGCCATCCCAAGGGTTCAAGCCTTTCTGAAGAATTTTCTTACAGAACCACTTTCTCCCTGAGAGCTCGTTCAGGAGTGGCATCCGAGGCATTCTCACGCACCAGTTTGAGAACCCTGGAGATTTCTGTCTGCATCTTCAGATAATAACGCGCATCGGTGACCCGGGTCTGTGTCACGCGGTATGGGATGCCGCAAGTCAGGGCAAACCGGAATGCAGGTTCATCCATGGCATCATCCCCCACATACAGGAGAACAATGTTCTTTCCGGGATACTCCGCCCTGAAGTGCTGGTACAGCATCTTGACCGCTTTGCCTCGGTCCCAGTCGACTGCCGGGAGGATTTCGATCATGCGACGGGCTTCTTCGATCCTGATTTTTCTTTCACGCACACTGTTGGCCAGCAGGTTGCGGACCTTGGCCAGCAGAGAACTGACCTGGTCTTCCATGACTGAGCGGTAGTTCAATCCGGCAGTCAATCCACGGTCTTCAACAAAAGCCCTTTCCACACGCACCTGCGTTTTTAGTGTATTGGCAGCTTCATAGATGCATTGGCGGAATTTTTCTGCAACTGTGTGATGAAAGTTCAACTCCGGCCCAAATATCTCGAGGCCATGGTTGCAGAGATAATGACAGTTCTGTAAAGTGATCTTCTCACGCAGGTCAATCAGTGAACTGCTGCTGATGATGGCCAGGCGGACCGAAGGGATCTGGCTGAGAGAAATCAGGTGTTCATGGACTGTTTCAGCCATGCGCACCTCTTCGTCCGAAAGCGCCATGGGCACAAGGGTTCCCTCGTAATCACATGCCAGCAGCACCAGATCCGCCTGTTTGATCTGCGCTTTGGTTTCAGCTGAGTAATTATTTGAAAGTTTCGGAGGCATGGCGCAACCTTCCTTTCCGGTCAATAAAAAAACCCAAGAGTTTCCCTCTTGGGTGTTCACCTTCACCCATTCATTCTTAGATCCTATCATGCCGCAAACAGGCGGAAATGAACAGAGGATTGCTGCTTTTTGCAATTGGACCTGTTTTCCTACCATTTTGGGCAGGGATTTGCTATAACAACCCGCTCACATGGGTGACTGGCCGAGAATGCCCGGGTAACTCACAGGAGAAGGAGGAAAGAATGAAAAAAATCTGTATTGGTGATGTCGAAGAACATGTGGTCGATCGTGCCGAATGGCCTTTGGAAAAAGCCCGTGAGGTGATGAAAAATGAAACTATCGCGATCCTGGGATATGGAGTTCAAGGCCCTGCCCAAGCCCTTAACCTTCGTGATAATGGCTTCAATGTCATTCTGGGACAGTCGAAAGAATCCAAACGAGGATGGGATAAGGCACTAGCCGATGGATGGAAGCCGGGTGAAACCCTTTTCTCGATCCCGGAAGCAACTGAAAGAGCAACTGTGACCCAGTTCCTTCTTTCGGATGCCGGCCAGAAAGCCTGCTGGCCTGAGGTGAAGCCTCACCTCAAAGAGGGGGATGCCCTTTATTTCTCTCATGGCTTCAGTATTGCCTTCAAGGAACTGACCGGTGTGATTCCACCGCCCAACATCGATGTCATTCTGGTTGCCCCCAAAGGCTCAGGCACAACAGTCCGACGCCACTTCCTCGAAGGGCGTGGCATTAACAGCAGCTATGCCGTTTTCCAGGATTTCACCGGACGCGCCCTCGAGCGAACCATTGCCCTGGGAATCGGGATTGGCTCCGGCTACCTCTTTGAAACCACTTTTGAAAAAGAGGTTTACAGCGATCTGACTGGCGAACGCGGTGTTTTGATGGGGGCTATCTATGGCCTCTGGCTGGCTCAGTATGATGTCCTGCGTTCCAATGGGCATTCCCCATCTGAGGCCTTCAACGAAACAGTCGAAGAGGCCACCCAGAGCCTTTACCCGCTCATCGGGGAAAATGGCATGGACTGG